>MKWU01001584.1_pt1 | contig 38377 bp, 35 predicted proteins | sample 809101 | NCBI WGS metagenome assembly MKWU01 (sample SAMN05860141, study PRJNA318959) | sponge metagenome | host: Aplysina aerophoba | place: Slovenia: Piran, Adriatic Sea, Gulf of Piran | collected 2013-05-07
AGAGGTTGCCGCGTGCGGTGAGGTCGTTCGCGCCGAGCGGGAAGTCGATACCGGTGGCTTCGAGCACCCCTCGCCCCACCTCGATCTCCAGCGGGTCGTACCCGAAGAGGCCGAGGTGGCCCGGCCCGGAGCCGGGCGTGATGCCATGCCCGACGGGGATCGTCTGCCCGATCATCCCTTCCTCGGCCAGCCGGTCCAGGTACAGGCAATCGGCCGCCTCGAGCTCGGTCCGGCTGCGCGGGCCGGGGAGGCCCCCGAGACCGTCGAGGACGCACAGCACGACCTTCGTGTCGGCCGGGATCGAGAGTCGCCGTATCAGTTCGGGGTCCATGGGCTACATGCTATGCGAGCGGCACGCGTAGCGCCTGTACGGGTGCCCGCTGCCCATCGAAGTCCCCATGACGCGGGGCTATTCGAGCCAGTTCTCGACGGCGAGCCCGGGGACGCGCTCGAAGTGGCGGACGTTGGCGGTCACAACCGTGAGGTCGTTCGCGAGCGCGATGGCCGCGATCTGTGTGTCTGCCTGGCCAATCGGCATGCCACGTGCTTCGAGGTGGGCGCGCAGTTGCGCATACTCCTCGGCGGCCTCGCCGTCGAAGGGCAGCACCCAGATGTCGTTGGCGACGAGATCCCGGGCCTGCTCCAGGAGTTCCCGAGAGCGCACGCCGGCCCGGTGCGCCCCGAAGAGCAACTCACCGACCGTCACGCTCGAGGTCGCCCGATCCTCGGGAGCGGTCATCGCCAGGCGGAGCAGCAACCTCGGTGAGGTCGTGTCCTTCATGAGTTCGCTGAGCGTGTTGGTGTCGAGGAGGAACCTCACACGGCCCAGTCGCTCGTGTCGACCTCCCGCGGGACGTCGTTCTCACGGTCGGCATAGATGGCGTCGACCATGTCGTCGATGTCTGCGTCGGTGAGGCTGCCTCGCCACATGCCAATCAAGCCTAGACCCCCCGTCATGCCCTGTGGAGCGGGACGTTGGGACTCGAGGCGGTCAAGTTCCTCCAGGCTCACAAGCGCAGCAGCCGGCTTCCCGTGGCGCTCGATGACGTAGCGCTCGCCGCGATGCTGCACGCCCTCGATCATCGCCGAGAAGGTGCCCTTGGCTTCCGCAACGCCGACGTGCCTGCGGCCAGACCGCCGAGCGTCCTCGTCTGCCACGCCTGCATCGCCGTCGTCCCCGTAGCGGCCAGTGGTTTCCGCCATCGGCGTGCTCCTCGCTGCGCTGACGCCGACGGTACGTGAGGACCGTACGCAGACGCCGGCTGGGTGTGCTCTGACGATTCTGACCCATCTGACCTGACAGGTCAAAGAGGCTCGAGCGGACCGCCGCTACGCGTCGTCGAGGGCGTCGACGGCGGGCAGTGCGTGGCCCTGCAGCATCGCCAGCGAGGCGCCGCCGCCCGTCGAGATGTGCGAGATGCGGCTCTCAATGCCGGCCCGATGCACGGCAGCCGCGGTCTCACCGCCGCCGATCACCACCTGTGCGTCGAGGTCCGCGAGCATCTCGGCCATGGCCAGTGAGCCGTAGTCGAACGGCTCGCGCTCGAAGAGGCCGAGCGGGCCGTTCCAGACCACGGTGCGCATCGGGTGCAGCACGGTGCGGAACAGCTCCACCGTCGCCGGGCCAATGTCGAGGATGCGCCAGTCGGGCGGCACACCGTCCACGGGCACCTTGCGGATGTGGCCGGCGTCGGCCGCGCCGAACCCCACGACGGCGTCCACCGGGAGGTACAGCCGCAGATCGCGCCGCTCTCCCGCTTGCCGGAGCACCTCGCGTGCGGCATCCAGGCCGTCCCGCTCCCAGAGCGAGTCGGCCACGTCGGCGCCCTGCTCCACGAGGAACGTGTTGGCGACCGCGCCCCCGACGCAGACGACGTCTGCTTTGGAGACGAGGTGGCTGAGAATCGCAATCTTGTCGGCCACCTTCGCGCCGCCGATCACGATCGCGAACGGGCGCTCCGGCTCGGTGAGTCCGCCGAGCGCGTTCAGTTCGCGCTCGAGCAGCAAGCCCGCAACCGCCGGCAGGTACTCCGGGACCCCGACGATCGATGCGTGGGCCCGGTGCGCCGTGCCAAAGGCGTCGCTGACGTAGACATCGGCGAGCCGCGCGAGCTGTTGGGCGAACGCGGGGTCGTTCGCCTCCTCGCCGGGGTGGAAGCGCACGTTCTCCAGCATCAGCAGCTCGCCGGGAGCGAGGGATGCCGCGGCCGCCTCGGCCTCCGGGCCGATGCAGTCCCCGACCGAGCGCACGGGCGTCTCGATGAGCCTCGACAGGTGCGTCGCGACGGGGACGTTGCGGAGGTTCTCGACCACCTGCCCGCGCGGGCGGCCGCGGTGCGAGCAGAGGATCACGCTCGCGCCGGCCTCACGGAGGTAGGCGATGGTCGGCAGCGACTCGCGCAGCCGCATGTCGTCGATGACCATGCCGTCGTCGACCTGCACGTTGTAGTCGACGCGGAGGAAGACCCGACGGCCTGCCAGGTCGACGTCGCGGATGCTGCGCTTGGCGGGAACGCTGTTCACGAGCCGATGATATGCACGCCGGCGCGCCGGGGGCTACGCCTCACGAGCAGTCGCCATGTCCGCGTACTCCTCGAACGGTGCGCGTTCCGCGGCGCCGAGTCCCGAGGCGGCGAGGGCGTCGTCCGCGCGCGCACGGTGCTCGCGCACCAGAGCCTCGGTCGTCGCGCGCGCGCCCGACGCCTCGATCTCCGAGGTCAGTGCGGCGATGTCGAGCTCCGCGATGACCGGTTCGCCGTCAGGTGTCCTGCGGTAGGCAGCCTCGAGGCCGGGCGCGCGGCCGGAGGCGAGGGCGGCGATGACGGGGAATGTCTGCTTGCGAACGGCGACATCGTCGCCGACCGGCTTGCCCGTCACCGCGGGGTCGCCCCAGATGCCGAGCAGGTCGTCGACTGCCTGGAACGCGAGGCCGATCTGCCCGCCCCACTCGCGCAGCGCGTCCACGCGCTCGCTCCGCGCCCCCGCGATCAGCGCGCCCATGGCCGCGCAGGCGGCGAATAGCGCCGAGGTCTTGCCCTCGACCATCGCGAGGTACTCGTCGCGGTCGACGCTCGCGCGCGTCTCGAACGCGATGTCGTGGTACTGGCCCTCGATAAGCCGCATGCAGGCGCGGTCGAGCTCCTCCGTGGTCGCGAACGCGACGGCCGGCTCGACGCCGGCGTCGGGGAGTCGGTGCATCGCGACGCGCGCGAGGGTGAACATGCCGTCGCCGGTGTTGATGCCCTGCGCCAGACCCACCAGCTTCCACAGCGCGGCCTGTCCGCGGCGCGTGTCGCTGTCATCCTCGATGTCGTCGTGGACGAGGGAGAAGTTATGGAGGAGCTCGACGGCGGCCGCGGCCGGTAGCGCGCGCTCGACTGCGCCACCGCACGCCTCGGCGGAGAGCAGCAGTGCCGTCGAGCGCAGCATCTTGCCGGGGCCGCGGCCGGTGGGCGTCCCTCCGCTGTCCTCCCAGCCGAGGTGGTAGCGCATCCACGCGTAGAGCCCCGCCGGGCCGTCGCCCACGACGGCGCGCATCTCCGCGTCCACGCGCGGACGATACTCGCGCATCCGTGTCTCCAGGCCGGCCGGCGACGTAGTCATGGGCGCACCCCGATCGGTTCCAGCACCAGCGTACCCTCCGCGTTCGCCTCGATCGCCTCCCGCGAGTAGAGCAATGGTCGCTGTCGCCCCTCGAAGAACTCCGGGGCGCAGTCGTCGTAGTGGGCGTGGCCGGGTATGCCGGAGTTGCCGGCCGGCATCTGGAACGTCGAGCGGTCCCAGTTCGCGAGGTCGATGACCTGGCGGTATCCCGGCGAGAAGCCACCGCCCGCGGTGGGCCCGTGGTGCACCGAGTAGCCCCCCTGCCACACCGTGTTCACGTCGCCCGGCATCTCGACCGGGCCGACGGCGAACGCCCGGCCGAGTCCCGGCACGCCGCCCAGCGGGTGGGGCTGCCGCGAGGGGCGCAGCGCGCCCCAGCGCCACGCGGCGGTACGGCCGCCGAGGCGTTCGCGGAGCTCACCGAGCGCGCGCTCCACCGACGCTCGCAGCACGCGGTCGCGGTCCTCCTCGCCGTCGCACCACGGTGGGTCGGCGGCGACGAGCGCCGCGACGATGCGGCCCTGCAGGCGGTAGTGGAACCTTGAGTCTTCGCCGGCCGGTCCGCCGAGCCCGCGGCCGAGCGCCATGTCCGACATGGTCCCGGCGACGCGCGCGGTGAGGCTGCGCGCGGCCTCCTGGTAGACGGTCTCCATGATCGCGGCGCCCGCGCTGGCCGCGGTCACCTGCCCGTCCCAGCCCGAGAGCGCGGCACGCGTCTCCTCGTCCGTGACGATGTCGCGAGCGAGCAGCAAGTCGCGCAGCGTGACGAGTGCGGCGTTGTGGAGGTCCGCCTGGATCGCCTGGCACGAGGCGACCGTGTGGTCGTCGCGGCCAGCGAGGAGCTCCGCGATGCGCGCGGCGCGGTAGCTCTCCATCCACTCCTCGCCCAGCTCCAGCGGGCCGCCCGGCGCCTGGTTCGCCGAGACGATCACGCCTGCGGGCGGGTCGCTGAGGTGCGGCATCTCGTCCGCAGGGAGCGGATCCGGCGGCCCGGGGGACGTCGCTCCGTCCTGCGGCACGAGGCCCTGCCCCTCAGTGCGTCGAGGGATCGACCCCGCGAGGCGGTAGCCGATCGCTCCGTCGCGGTCGGCGAAGACGAAGTTGAACGTCGCGCCGGGCCAACGCGCGATCGCCGCCTCGAACCCCGCCGCGTCGCGCGCCCGGTTGGCGTCGAGGAGCGGCCCGACCGTCTCGCCGGGCTCGAGCGCGGTCGAACGCAGCGCGATCGCACGCTCCTCGTCCGGCAGCGCCGGTCCGACGACCGGGCCGTGGCGTGTCTGGAGCATCGTCTCGTGGATGGGCGGCCCGCCGCGCACCTCGATGCGTTCGGTACGCACGCGGGCGCGCTCCCATCCGTCCGGCGTGCGATAGCGCTCCGGGTCGGCCGGGTCGAACTCCTCGATGTAGCAGTCGCTCACGTCGGCGAGTCCGGCCGTCATGCCCCACGCCACGTCCTGGTTGTGGCCAATCACCACGCCCGGCACCCCGGGGACGCCCGCCCCGATCACGTCGATGTCTCCGCCGCGGATGTGCGCGACGTGGAACAGGCTGGGCACGCCGAAGCGCACGTGCGGGTCGCTCGCGAGCAGCGGCGCCCCGCTGCGGGTGTGCGCCCCGGCCAGCGCCCACGCGTTCGAGGCGCCGCCGGTGGGCACTCCGGCTGCCTCGATGCCCTGGTATGCGCCGAGCAGTCGCTCGACGGTGCCCTCGTACGCCTCGCCGGTCGTCGTCGGCGCGGCGGTCGGGTACGGGATGTCGACCAATGCAGCGCGTTCCGGGCCCAGCGCCGCGACCATCCGGTCGCGCTGTAGCTCGGCGTCCCAGTTGGGCGAGAAGCCCAGCAAGAGCAGCCGGCCGACGAGCAGCGAGTGCTCGGCACGCCACGGCTCGGGTGGTGCGTTCGTGATCGCGAACTCCGGCGGCAGCGCAGGCAGCGTGGCTATCGCGGCGTTGACGCCACCCGCGAACGCCTCGAGGAGCACACGCGCCTCGTCACTCGCGGCCTCGAGGTCGCGCTCGGTGAGGCCGCGCAGCGCCAACCGTCGCGCGAAGCGGTCCGCGTCGAGCGCGCGCGGCCCGAACACCTCCGCGAGCCGGCCGGAGGCGGCGCGCCGGAACAGTTCAAGCTGGAACAGCCGGTCGTGGGCCTGGACGAACCCCTGCCCGAAGACCGCGCCCGCGTCGCTGGAGGCCTCGACGTGCGGGATGCCGAAGCGGTCACGCGTGACCGTGATGCGCTCATCGAGGCCGCCGACGTGCAATCGACCGGAGACGGGCGGGTTGGCGCGCCCGCTCTTCGCGATGGCGAGCGCGCGCATCGCCCCGGCGGCGAGGCCGGTGAGCGAGCGCAGCTGCGTCAGGGCGGCTATCACAACCCCGCGATCGTACTCCACACGGGAGTAGTGCTCGCGGCGCGCCCGATCGCCGGTGGTTCCGCCTACGCGCCGCGCGGCGCGGCGTTCGTGAACGTGCCGCCGTCGTCCACCACGAGGGTGTGGCCCGTGATCCAGCTCGCGAGGTCCGAGGCGAGGTATACGGCAGCCGCGGCGACGTTCTCGATGTACTCGGCGTCGCCGCCGCCTGCGAGCTGGCCCTCGCGCGGCGCGGCTCCTGCGCGAGCCGTCCGGCCACCGGGTGCGAGCGCGTTGACGCGGATGCCGTGCTCCGCCCACTCGGCGGCCACGGAGCGCGTGAGGCCCAGGATGCCGGCCTTCGCGGCCCCGTAGTGCGGGCCGTTGAGCGCGCCGTAGAGCGCGTTCTGCGAGGACATGTTCACGATGCTGCCCCCGCGCCCACCGTCGATCATCGCGCGCGCGGCGGCCGTGTTGCAGAGCCACGTACCGATGAGGTTGAGGTCGATGACCGCCTCGAAGCCGCGCTTCGAGATGTCGAGCGCCGGCGCCTGGAACATGCCGCCCGCGTTCGCGACCATCACATCGAGCCGTCCGAACTGCTCGACGGTGTCCGCGATCAGCGCCTCGACGGAGTCGGCGTCGCGGACGTTGGTGCGGATGAAGAGCGCCTCGTGCCCGGCGTCGCGCAGCTCCTGCTCCATCGCCGGCCCCGTGTCCTCGTCGATCTCCGCAATGACGACCGTTGCCCCGGCGTCGGCGAGGCCGAGCACGATGCCACGCCCGAGGTTGCGCCCGCCACCGGTGACGATGGCGATGCGGCCGGACATGTCGAGTCGGTCGTGGATGAAGCCCATGGTGCGCCGATGATAGCGGAGCCCGCGCGGCTCCGAGCGGTCAGGCCTGGGCGACCCGCGCGTCCTCGTCGGCGGCGACGCGTGCGCCCTCTCCCACATCGACCCACCGCAGCACGATGGTCCCGGCGACGATGATGATCAGGATCGACATGACCGCCACGCGCGTATCGAACAGCGCGGTCGCCGCGATGTAGAGCGTCGGACCGAACACGGACGACGCGCGACCGATGAACCCGAAGAACGCGAAGAACTCGCCGCTGCGTCGCTCCGGCGTGATCTGCGCGAACAGGCTGCGCGCCAGTGCCTGGCTCCCGCCGATCACCCATCCGACCATCGCGCCCAGCATCAGCCACTGCAGCCCCACGCCCAGCCCCAGGGGCTGCCACACCAGGTCGCGCACGAGCGACGGCCACCAGTCGACCGGCCCGTCCCCCAGCATCGAGGGGTGGGCCTCCCCGACGGCCGATTCGCCGTCCAGCGGGCCTCCGCGGATCGACACGGCGTGCTCGACATCGCTGGTGCTGCTGACCGCCTCGGCCAGACCCTCGACGGCGGACGCACGGAACGCGTAGCCCTCCTCGATGCGCCAGTACTGGTCGAGCCCGCGCAGTTCGTACCCGCCGTTGAGGTCCGGCGCGACCTCCACGACGTAGTCCCGGGATGCCTCGCGGTACTCGAGCTGGATGTCGAAGTGGTCGTGGGCGGCGGGGGGCAGCGGCGCGAGCGAGACGCCCACCAACACGATGCCCACCCACCCCACCAGCGCGACGATGAGCGCGGGCTTCGTCGAGATGCGCCCGGCGAGCCACGCGAACGCGAGCGCGCCGGGGACGGCGACGAACTGGATCGTCGCGACCGTGCCCATGTTGAACACGAGGGGGATCGCGAGCGTGTCGGCGGCGTACGCCCCCGCGATCGCGGTCACGGTCGAGATCCCGTCGTTGAACAGGAGGTACGCCACCAGGAACACGACCGTCACGCGGAACTTCGTGATCTCGCCGAACGTCTGCCGCAACTCCCGGAACCCGGTCGCGATCGCGGACAGCGGGGTCAGTCGCTCCTCGGAACGTTGCACGGGTGGCTCAGGCACCACTCGCAGCGTCCAGAGCGCGAACCCGAACCACCACACCCCCACCGACGCCATCGCGAGGCGCGTCGCGAGGTCGGCGAAGTCGGTGTCACGTGTCGCGAGGATGAACGCGAGGTGCACCACCAGCAGCAGCCCGCCGCCGAGATACCCGTACGCGTAGCCGCGGCTGCTGATGTGGTCGAGGAGGTGCCTCGGACCGAGGTGCGGGAGGAACGAGTTGTAGAACACGAGGCTGCCGACGAACCCGACGTTCGCCACCGAGAACGTGACGAACATCCACATCCAGGGCTCGGGCGCGTACGGCGCGAAGAACGCCAGCGCCGTGAACACCGAGCCGATCGTCGTATACGTCGCCAGCAGCGCCCGTCGGATCGGCACGCGGTCCGCGATGACGCCGATGACCGGGCTCGAGAACGCCACGAACCCGGTCGACAGCGCGACGCCGAGGCTCCACATCGAGCTGCCCGTGAAGATGCCGAGGAACGTCCCGCCCTCGCCCACGGCCTCCTTGAACAGGAAGACGAAGTAGATGGGCACGATGGCGGCGAGGCTGGTCGCGAACGCCGAGTTGGCCCAGTCGTACATGCACCAGGCGCGGATGATGCGTCGCTGCTGGAGCGGGAGGTCACCAATCGAAGGCAGACTCATGCACGGCCTCTCGGCGCGGGGCTGCGGCGCTGCACGGCCCCGCGCACGGTAGCACCCGCAGCGTCGGCGCGGCTCAACGTCCCACGCTCCCGCGACGCCCTCGAAGCGCCCGACTGTGTCGCCGCTCCGCTGCGGTCCCCAGGGACGTGATCAGCCAGTCGAAGGTGCGGCGAGCAAGTCGTGGCGTTATGTCGGTGGTACCCTCGGCAGGACTCGAACCTGCGCCCCCGGCTCCGGAGGCCGGTGCTCTATCCACTGAGCTACGAGGGCATGGCCTTCAGTGTAGGGACGCCCGCTCGCGCGGGGCAACCGAGGGCGCTACGCACGCGTTGCGAAGAACGCCGCCACGTCGTCCGCGAAGAGCTCGGGCTGCTCCAGCGCCGCGAAGTGCCCGCCCCGGTCCAGCTCAGTCCACCGCACGAGGTTGTACGAGCGCTCGATCGCCGATCGCGGCGCCGCCCAAGGCTCCGCCGGGTAGCGCGCGTAGGCCGTCGGCGTCTCGATCCGGCCGCCCGGCTGCTCCGGCGGCTCCCGGCGCGACTCGTAGTAGGTGCGCGCCGCCGACAGCACCTTCCCGGTCAGCCAGTAGAGCGTCACGTTCGCCAGCACGTCGTCACGGTCGAACGTCTCCCAGAGGTCATCGCCGTGATCGCTCCACGCCCAGAACTTCTCGAGGATCCACGCGAGCAGTCCGACGGGTGAGTCGTTGAGCGCGTAGGCGAGCGTCTGCGGCTTCGTGCCCTGGATGGCGCCGTAGGCGCCCTCGCGGGCACGCCACTCGGCCTGGCGACTCCACCACTCGGACTCCTCGGGTGACAGCTCGACGCCCTCGGCCATCGGTGGCAGCGGCGGGAAGTTGAGGTGCAGGCCCGCGACGGCCTCGGGGTGCGCCCGGGCGAGGCGCGCGCCGACGACGGCGCCCCAGTCCCCGCCCTGCACCCCGTAGCGCTCGTAGCCGAGCGCGCCCATGAGCGCGTGCATGCGCTCCGCGATGCGGCCCGGGTGCATGCCCGGCTCAGGCGGCACGTCGGAGAACCCGTAGCCCGGCAGCGACGGCACGACCACCTCGAACGCCGGCCCGCCGCCCGCCCCCTGCGAGAGCAGCTCGGCGGCGGGAAGGAGCTCGATGAACGAGCCGGGCCAGCCGTGCAGCAGCAGCAGCGGGAACGGCGCGACCTCGCGCGCTTCGGAGCCGGGCGCGAACAGGAAGCAGTGCAGCTCCCCCTCAGGGTCGCCGAGGGGGCCGCGTAGCTGGGCATGGCGGTTGAGGCGTTCCTGCACCTCGAACCAGTCGAACTCGGTGCGCCAGTAGCGCACGAGCGAGCGCAGCACGGCGTCGTCCGTGCCCGCCGACCAGCCCGTGGCGAACGGCATGGTGGGCCACCGCGTGGCGTCGATGCGGCGATGCAGGTCGGCGACTGCGCGCCGGCTGAACGCGATGCGGAAGGGCAGCATCCGCATCTGCGCGGGGTTCATGGAGCCTTGCTCACTGCGCGCACGACGCCCCTAGCGGCCGCGGTAGACGGGCGTGCGCTTCTCGGCGAAGGCGTCCGCGGCCTCCTTGGTGTCCTCGAGCGCGTAGAGGTAGTCCTGCGCCTGCTTCAGCCCGACGGCGCTCTGGTACTGCGAGAGCCTCGGACGCGCCATCAGCAGTTGCTCCTTCGTCACCTGCACGTGCCGAGGCGGCAGCGCGGCGATCTCCTCGGCGATCTCACGCGCGACCTGCATGACCCGGTCGCTCGGCACGACGTGGTTGGCGAGGCCGATCTCGTAGCAGCGCTGGGCGCTGATCTGGTGGCCGCGGATGAGGATCTCGGACGCCGCGAGCCACGGGATGTTGTTGATGACGCCGAAGTTGGTCGGTCCGATCGTGCCCGTGGGCACCTCGGACATGGCGAACACGGCGTCGTCCGCCGCGACCACGATGTCCGAGTTGTACGCGAGCGCCCAGCCCGCGCCCCATGCGCCGCCCCGGACCGCGCAGACGACGGGCTTCGTGGTGTAGGGCGACGTGTTGCGGCCGCGCGCACCGGTGGTGTGGCCGCCGAGCGCCGCCTGCTCCTTGATGTCGCGGCCGGCACAGAAGATGCGCCCCGCGCCGGTCAGGAGGATGACCCGCACATCGTCGTCGTGGATCGCGACGTCCCACGCGGCGATGAGGTCATCGGCGAGTTCGCTGCCGACGGCGTTCAGGCGCTCTGGCCGGTTCAGCGTGATCGTGGCGATGTGGCCATCCATCTCGTACTGCACGAACTGCAACTCACCTGCCATGACGGGCTCCCCTCGTGCTCGCCCGCACACTAGCCGCCAGCCGCCCCGCGCGGCAATGCGCGGGCCCGTCACTCAGTCGGAACCGCGCCGCCGGTACTGGATCGCCTCGGCGAGGTGGGCGGCGCTGATCGTCTCGCTGCCGGCGAGATCGGCGATCGTGCGCGCCACCCGCAGCACGCGGTGGAACGCGCGCGCGGAGAGCCCGATCTGCTCCATCGCCGCCGAGAGGAGCGGCTCGGCGTCCGCCTCGAGCTGTTGCTGGCAGAACTCGCGCACCGCGACCGGCCCCATCTCGGCGTTCGTCAGATGCTCGGTACCGCCGAGCCGCTCGCGCTGCAGCTCACGCGCTGCCTCGACGCGTTCGCGGACCGCCGTGCTGGGCTCACCGGACGGCTCGCCCGACAGCTCGTGGTATTCGACGCGCGGGACGTCCATGAACAGGTCGAAGCGGTCGAGGAGCGGGCCGGAGACGCGTCGCTGGTAGCGGGAGACGGTCGAGTCGTTGCAGGAGCAGGTGCGGCGCGCGTCGCCGTAGTAGCCGCAGGGACACGGGTTCATCGCGGCGATCAGCAGGATGCGCGCGGGGAACGTTAACGAGCCCCGCGCCCGCGAGATGGTCACCGAGCCGCTTTCGAGTGGCTCACGCAACGCCTCGAGAGCTGCGCCCGGGTACTCCGGGAACTCGTCCAGGAAGAGCACGCCGCGATGCGCGAGCGAGATCTCGCCCGGCCGGATCGTGCTCCCGCCGCCGACGAGGCCGGCGTGCGAGATCGTGTGGTGCGGCGACCGAAACGGCCGCTGCCGCACCAGCGCTCGGTCCTGGCCGACGAGCCCCGCGACCGAGTAGATCTTCGTCACGTCGAGCGCCTCGGACGCGCTCAACTCGGGGAGGATGCCCGGCACCGCGCGCGCGAGGAGCGTCTTCCCGGCGCCGGGCGGCCCCTGCAGCATCACGTTGTGGCTGCCAGCGGCGGCCACCTCGAGCGCGCGCTTCACGTGCTCCTGGCCGCGCACCACCGCGAGGTCGACGGCGGCCCGGTGCTCCTCGCGGTCGCCGTCGGGCTCGCACTCGGCGACCCACGTCTCGGGCTCCTCGCGCACGTTCGAGAGCGTCTCGAGCGCGCGCACCTCGATCGTCTCGGCGAGTTGTGCTTCGGCGACGTCCTCGGGGGGCACGACCGCGGTGGCGATGCCCTCGTCGGCGCACATCGACACGAGGGGTAGCACGCCGTTGACGTGGCGCAGGTGGCCGTCGAGCGACAGCTCGCCCAGCAGCGCCATCTCCCCGAAGCGGTCCGGCACCTGCTTCGACGCCACGAGGATCGCGACGGCGATCGGCAGGTCGTAGAGCGGCCCCTGCTTGCGCACGTCGGCGGGTGCGAGGTTGACGGTGATGCGTCGGAGCGGGAACTCGAAGCCCGCGTTGCGGATTGCGGCACGCACGCGTTCGCGCGCCTCCTGCACCGCCGCGTCCGGTAGCCCGACAATGTTGAACGCCGGCAGCCCGCTGCCGATGTCGACCTCGACATCGACGGGGATGCCTTCGACCCCGACGACCGCTCCGCTACGAACCTTCGCGAGCGTCATGCACACCCTCCGTCACCACTCGTACGGCACATCGGGCCGTCGTGGCGCGGAGTCTAGCACATCCGTTCGTTCGTGAGAACAATCGTTTCAGTACGTACGTTGTCAGGCCTCGGAGCGTGCGACGGAGATGACGCCCCGGATGCCGTCGAGGCGTCCCATCAGGCGGGCGACCTGGGTGCGGCCCTCGGTCTCGAGGGTGAGGTGGATCGTGATCGAGCGGTCGCCATGGTCCTGCGTGCTCACGTTGACCATGTTCACGCGCTCGGACGCCACGAAGGTGCTGATGTCGCGCAGCAGGCCGACGCGATCCCACGCGTGCACCTCGACGGCGGCTGAGTAGAGCGCCCCGCTGTGGCCCCAGTCACACTCGACGTAGCGCTCGGACTCGGCGGCGTTGCGCGCGTTATGACAGCTCCGGCGGTGGACTGTGACCCCTCGCGCCCGCGTCACGTATCCGATGATGTCGTCACCCGGCAGCGGCCCGCAGCAGCGCGCGAGGGTCACGTGCAGCCCTGCCGACCCGAGCACGCGCACGCTCGGCGCGCCGCGCGTGACGGCGGCGGTGGGCGCCGCCAGTTGCGGCGCGGGCGCCGACTCGACGCCGCGGTCGACCAGCTTGTTGCTGAGGTTCTGTAGCGAGACATCGCCGTACCCGATCGCCGCGAGCAGGTCCTCGAAGCTCTCGTAGTTGAAGTCGCGATGGAGGTTCTCGGGCACCTCGTCGATGCCCATCCGCTTGCGCTCGCGCTCCAGCAACTCGCGTCCGCGGGCGACGTTGTCGCCGCGCTCCTGGCGACGGAACCACTGGCGGACCTTCTGCCGCGAGTGACTCGACCCGAGGTACCCGAGCTCCGTGCTCAACCAGTCGCGCGAGGGCCCGTTGGAGCGTCGGCTGCTCAGGATCTCGACGATGTCGCCGTTCTGCAGCGGCGTGTTGAGCTGGGTGATGCGCCCGTTGACGCGGGCGCCGGTGCAGTGGTGACCGAGGTCGGTGTGGATGCGGTACGCGAAGTCGATCGGCGTCGAGCCAGCGGGCATCACGCGCACATCGCCCCGCGGCGTGAAGACGAAGACCTGGTCGCGGAACACGTCCGTCTTCACGGACTCGAGGAAGTCCTCGGTGCCGGACGCTTCCTGCTGCCACTCGATGAGGTGACGCAGCCAGGCCATGCGCTCCTCGTACTGGCGGTCGGCGGCGCCGGCGTCCTCCTTGTAGCGCCAGTGCGCCGCGACGCCGTACTCGGCGATCTCGTGCATCTCGTTGGTGCGGATCTGCACCTCGAAGGGGCGCGCGCCCGGCCCCATTACGCTCGTGTGCAGCGACTGGTAGAGCGACTCCTTCGGGCTCGCGATGTAGTCGTCGAACGCACCCGGGATCGGGTGCCACGTCTGGTGCACGACGCCGAGCGCGTGGTAGCAGTCGCCGACGTTGTTGACGAGCACGCGCAGCGCGATGAGGTCGTGGATCTGGTCGAACGACTTCCCCTCGGCGGCGTAGCGCTGCATCTTCTCGTGCGTCGAGTAGAGGTGCTTCACACGTCCCGTCACGTTGGCGTCGACGCCCGCCGTGGTAAGCGCCTCGCGCACTTGCCGCTCGATGCGCCGCACGAACCGCTCGCGCTGCGTGCGCCGTGAGGAGATCGCCGAGGCTGCCCGCCGGTACTGATCGGGTTCGAGCAGGCGGAACGCCATGTCCTCGAGCTGCCACTTCATCTGCCAGATGCCGAGTCGGCCCGCGAGCGGCGCGTAGATGTCCATCGTCTCGCGCGCGATCTCGCGCTGCCGGTGCGGGTCAAGGTGCTCGATGGTGCGCATGTTGTGGAGCCGGTCCGCGATCTTCACGATCACGACCCGCACGTCCTCGGCCATCGCCAGCAGCATCTTGCGCAGGGTCTCGGCGTCAACGGCCCCCTTGCCTCCCGGCGCGGCCGTCGAGGGGATGTGGTCGATCTTCGTCGCGCCCTCGACCAGGTTGGCGACATCGACGCTGAAGCGGCTGATCAGCTGCTCGCGGCTGACGTCGCAGTCCTCCATAACGTCGTGGAGGAGCGCCGCCTGGACGGTGTGGGCGTCCATGTGCAGCTCGCCAACGAGCTGGGCGACCGCGACGGGGTGGGTGATGTACGGCTCGCCCGAGCGGCGCAGTTGCTCGCGGTGGCACTCGGCGGCGAACTCGTAGGCCTGTCGGACCTCTTCGAGGCGATCGTCGGGGAGGTACCCGCGCAGCGATCCAAGCAGCTCCGAGGAGCCGTCGTCGTAGGTCGTCCCGGTGCGCTCGTCCAGGCCGGACGTGGTCATGATCAGGCAGATTAGCACTTCGTGGCTCCCGGAGACAGCGGCGTGATGAACGCGAGGGGCGCAGCGCGTACCCTCGTTCGAGGCGGTCACGACCGGGACGGGACACTGATGGCGGACCTGCAGGCTCCTCGCGGCATGAGCGACGTCCTCCCCGAGGACGAGCCGTTCTGGCGCTTCGTCCGCGACACGGCGGAGCGCGTCGCGCGCTCCTTCGACTACCGCCTGATCAGCACCCCGATCGTCGAGGACATGCGGGTCTTCGCGCGCACCGCGGGCGACGAGTCCGACATCGTCTCGAAGGAGATGTACGTCTTCGAGGACCGGGGCGGCGGTGAGCTCGCCCTCAGACCCGAGGGCACTGCGGCCGTCTGCCGCGCCTACATCGAGCACGGCATGGGCAGCCGCCCCCAGCCGGTCCGCCTCTACTACTTCGGCCCGATGTTCCGCTACGACCGCCCGCAGGCGGGCCGCTACCGCCAGCTCTGGCAGTTCGGCGTCGAGTGCATCGGCGATCCCTCGCCCGCCGCCGACGCCGAGATCATCGAGCTGCAGTACACCCTCTTCCGTGAGATTGGGCTGGACGACCTGACCTTGAGCATCAACTCGATCGGCACGGCCGAGACGCGCCGCACCTACGTCGACGTGCTGCGGGAGCACTTGCGACCGCACCTCGATGGCCTCTCGCACGACTCGCAGCGCCGCTTCGAGACGAACGTGCTGCGCATCCTCGACTCGAAGGAGGACGCCAGCCATCCGGCGCTCCAGAGCGCCCCGAGCATCCTCGACTACCTCACCGACGACGACGCCCAGCACTTCGAGGAAATGAAGGCGCTCCTCGACGCCTCGGGCGTCCCGTACGAGATCGCGCCGAACATCGTGCGCGGCCTCGACTACTACGCGCGCACGGTCTGGGAGTTCGAGCCCCCTGTGGCCGAGGGCTCGGACGCGGGCCAACAGGGCACGGTCAGCGCCGGCGGCCGCTACGACGGCCTGATCGAACTCCTCGGCGGCCCCCCGACGCCGGGCACCGGCACGGCGATGGGCGTCGAGCGCACGGTCCTCAACCTCCGCGCCCGCGGCATCGAGCCGCCGGAGGACACGGCGGTCGACGTGGTCACGATCCCGCTCGGCGAGCGCGGCCCCGGAGCAGCGCTGCGCCTCGCCCAGTCGCTGCGTGCGTCAGGCCTCGTCGTGCGCGCCGGCATCCCCGGCCGCTCGATGCGAGCCCAGCTCCGCAGCGCCGGCGCCTCCGGCGCCCGCTACGCGGCCATCCTCGGCGACAACGAGGCAGAGCGCGGCGTGGTGCAGCTCAAGCACCTCGCGGGTGACGGTGAGCAGCGCGAGGTGGACGTGGGCGACGCGCCAGGTATCGTCGGAGGCGACGAGTAGGCGCTGCCCGTCAGTCGACTGGGGTCAGCCAGTGCTCACCCTCGATGGTCGCGCCGGAGCTCAGCAGCGCGTCGAGGGCGCGTACGAGGCGACCAACTGTGCGCGGATGCCCGCGCGGCCAGGCATGATCGTCCGTGAGAATCAGCTGCGGGTACGGTCGTCCAGCATGCACATCGGCGGCGCCGAGCCGACGGAAGTCTCCCCGGTCCTCCGTCACGACCACCCTGCCGTCGGCTTCCGCCACGGTGAGTAGAGCGCGGTCCGAGAGGCCCTGTAGAGGGCGCACCTCGCCAACCGCGATCACGTCGTGGCCGCGTGCTCTCAGCCCGGCCGCGACCGCTGGGTCCATCATCTCGTCGAGGAGCAGCTTCAAGCGCGCTGCAGCTCCCGCTTACGCAGCCACTCTGCTTTGGCCTGTTCCGACTCTTCGTCGAGGATGCGCATCCACTCATCGATCTCGTCGTGGTAGTCGATGTAGTACCCGATGGCGGCCAGCATCATGTGGCGCGGCACGCTGCTGAGGAGCGCGATCGCGTGGTCGGCGGCGCGTTCAATCGCTTCATCGCTATCGAGCGGGAGGTCGCGGAAGAGACGGGCGACCATCCATACGTCGGGGCCGCCCATAAGTACCGGGCGCCGACCTGCGGGCTCCGTACGGAAGAAGACCCACGGGTGCTTCGCCATCCGCAAGCCTTCTTCGAGGAGCCGCGCCGCGGCTTCCTCACGCGACTCGCCCTCCTCGCGGACATGCTCGTCCAGCGCCTGAAGCGCCGCGCCGTCGAGCTCGATTGAAAGGTGCTTCTTCGTCACCTTCAGTGCCTCCACCGCGTGGGAGCGGTCGACTCATCGTAGCACCGATGCCCGCGCGGGCTCCTGACCACACCCCCTGGTCACCTGCTCCCGTGCTCGAACGCATTGCCTGAATCCAGGCGCGGATCGAGGACATCCTCGGCCTCGCACGGGCGGGCCTCAATCGACCGGCGTCAGCCAGTGCTCACCCTCGATCGTCCTGCCGGAGTTCAGCAGGGTGTCAAGGGCTCGCACGAGGCGGCCCAGCGTTCGAGGGTTTCCACGCGGCCACCTGTTGTTGCTGGTGACGATGAACGCAGGGTACCCACGGCCCTCACGCGCCTCCGCCAGCGCGAGATCGCGGTAGTCATCAGCATCCTCCGTCACGACGATACGGTTCTCTTCCAGAGAGGCCGCCAGGATCACTGCGTCTGACTTCGTGCGGAGGGCGTGTCGTTCCGCGACCGCCACCACGTCGTGCCCGCGCGCACGCAGCTGCCTGGCCACCGCCGGTGACCACATCTCGTCGAGAAGTAGCTTCAACTACGAAGCCAGACCCTGCTTGACCCGCCAGGCTGCTTCCGCTCGATCCGAGTGCTCGTCGAGGTTGCGGATCCAGTCGTCGATCTCGTCACGGTAGTCGACGTAGTAGCGGACGGCCGCGAGAACGGACCGGAATGGCAACTCCATCCATGTCGCGGTTTCGGTGGCGGCGCGCTTCTTGGCCACCTCACTGTCGAGCGGGTGCTCGCGAAAGAGCCTCGCCAACACCCACACCTGGGGGCCGTCCTCAAGCGCAGGACGACGCCCGGTCGCCCCATCACGAAACACGATGCCGGGATGCCGCTTCATGCGGCGCTGTTCTTCGGCCAGCGAGATGGCCATGTCGTCGATGCCTCCACCGCGTGGGAGCGGTCGACTCATCGTAGCACCGGCGCCCCCGCGGGCTCGCCACGACCGCCCCTGCTACCCTAGCCACATGCTCGAACGTATCGCCGAGATCGAAGCGCGGTTCGAGGAGCTCACGGCGCTCCTCGGCGACCCGGCGGTGATGGCCGACCATCGCCGTATGGCCGGGATCGCCCGTGAACGCTCACAACTCGAACGCGTCGTGGACCTCGGGCGTCGCTTCCGCGACACCCGCGAGGCCCTCGACGACGCCCACGAACTCCTCCGCTCCAATGACGAGGACGAGCGCGAGCTCGCCCGCGAGGAGGAGGAGCGGCTCTCGCCCCTGTTCGCGCAGCTCGAGGAGGACATGAAGGTCGCCCTGCTGCCGCGCGACCCGGCGGACGAGAAGGACGCGATCATCGAGATCCGCGGCGGCGCCGGCGGCGACGAGGCCGCCCTGTTCGCCGCCGACCTGTTCCGCATGTACTCGCGCTACGCGGAGCGCCAGGGCTGGCGACTCGACGTGCTCAACACCTCGGAGTCCGGGCCCGGCGGGTACCGCGAGATCACGTTCGAGGTCAGCGGGCAGGACGCGTACCGACGGATGAAGCACGAGTCCGGCGTCCACCGCGTGCAGCGCGTGCCGGAGACCGAGTCGCAGGGGCGCATCCACACCTCGACGGCCACGGTCGCCGTCCTGCCCGAGGTCGACGAGGTCGAGGTGGACATCGACTGGTCCGAGGTGCGCACGGACATCTTCCACGCCAGCAGCGCCGGCGGGCAGAACGTGAACAAGGTGGCCACGGCGGTGCGCTTCACCCACGAGCCGTCGGGCATCGTCGTGATCTGCCAGGATGAGCGCTCGCAGGCCAAGAACCGCGCGAAGGCGGAGAGCGTGCTCCGCGCGAGGCTCTACGAGATGGAGCGCGCGAAGGCCGACGCCGAGGTCGCCGACGCCCGCCGCACGCAGGTCGGCACGGGCGACCGCTCGGAGAAGATCCGCACCTACAACTTCCCCCAGGACCGCGTCACCGACCATCGCGTGAACATCACCCTGCACAGCCTCCCGCGCATCCTCGACGGCGAGATCGAGGCCCTGATCGACGCCGTCCAGCTCGATGAGCAGTCGCGGCTGCTCGCCACCACCACCGGCTGACCCCACCCGACTCGTGACCAGCAGCGAGCCCGTCCCCTCGCTCGGTGAGCGGCTGCACGCAGCCGCCGGGGAGCTGCTCACGGCCAACGCCTCGAGTGACCTCGACGAGGCTCGGCTGGAGGTCGAGCTGCTGTACGGCGAGGCAGCCGGACTGACGCGCGCGCAGGTCATCGCCGCCTCCCGCGACCCGGCCGACGCCGAGCATCTGGAGGCGTTCGAGGTGCTCATGGAGCGCCGGCGGGGGCGCGAGCCGCTGGCGTACATCCTCGGGCGTCGCGAGTTCTACGGGCTGACGTTCGAGGTCGGACCGGGCGCGCTCATTCCGCGGCCGGAGACCGAGACGCTCGTCGAGGCGACGCTGGCGGCGATCCGCGCGCACCCCAACTCACGTCGCCTCGTGCGCGTCGCCGACGCGGGCACGGGCAGTGGCGCGGTCGCGCTCGCCGTCGCGCGGCACGCCCCACAGGCGAAGGTCTTCGCCACCGACTCGTCGACCGAGGCGCTGGCGTGGGCGGGCCGCAACCGCACGCGCTTCGGCCTCCTCGACCGCGTCGTGCTGCTCACCGGCGACCTGCTCGAACCCATCGGCGAGCCGCTCGACGTGGTCGCCGCGAACCTCCCCTACATCCCCACCGACGAGTACGAGCACCTCCCCGACGAGATCCGGGCGGCCGAGCCCCGCCTCGCCGTCGACGGCGGCGACACGGGCGTGGACATCGTCCGCGCCTTCGTCGACCAACTCCCCCACCACATCGCCGACGGACCGGTCGCCATCCTGCTCGAGCTCGGCGGCGGCCAGTCAGGCCTCGTCGGCGACTGGGTGGTGGAGGCGCTGGGGGGTGGTGACGTCGAGGTGCACCGGGACCTGGCGGGGAACCGCCGGGTACTGGAGGTGCGGCGGGGGTACTAAGATCGCCTGGAGGACGAAAAAAGCCCCCGGCCGTCTCAGCCGAGGGCTTCAGTTGTGCGGGTTCGCACAACGCGCCTGTCCAGCGAGATCAGTATCCGGGAGGAGCCCTGCCCCGTCAAACAGGGCAAGGCCCCTCCCTAGGGGTGTGGTGGAGACGACGGGATTCGAACCCGCTCCCAGCGCTGGACAGGCGCCTGTGCTCCCATTACACCACGTCCCCGTGGGAAGGATAGGGGCACGCACTGATGCGACCAACCGCGAATATCATCCGTCTTGTAATCTGTTCAGCGACTACGCGAGGTGCGCGATGAAGCTCCGCGTGGACCAGAAGGCCGACGCTCTGTACCTGCGCCTCGACAACTCCCCCATCGTCGAATCCGACGAGGTCTCGCCCGGCGTCGTCCTCGATTACAATGAGGCGAACGAGGTCGTCGGCATCGAGATGCTCGGCCTCTCCAGGCGCTCGCCAGAAGTCGACCTCACCGCGCTCGACTTCGAGACGGCCTGAGCCTACCCCTACCCCGGCATCCGCTGCGCCATCTGGTAGATCTTCCCCTCCGTCTTGATCGACGGGGCGATCACCATGCGCGCTGCGTGGAACTCCGGGATGGTGAGCGCGCCGCATGTCGCCATCGACGTGCGGAGCGCGCCGACGAGGTTCTCGGTGCCGTCCGTGCGGGACGTCGGGCCGAAGAGCAGCGTGTCGAGGGTGCGCGGCTGGCCGACGTGGACGCGCACGCCGCGCGGCAGCTCGGCGTGCGGGGTCGCCATGCCCCAGTGGTAGCCGCGGCCCGGCGCCTCCTTCGTCGCCGCGAACGGCGAGCCGATCATGACGGCGTCGGCGCCCGCGCAGATCGACTTCGAGAGGTCGCCGCCGGTGCGGATGCCGCCGTCGGTGATGATCGGGACGTAGCGGCCGGTCTCCTCGAAGTACAGGTCGCGCGCGTAGGCGGTGTCGAGGGTGGCGCTGACCTGCGGGATGCCGATGCCGAGCACCTCGCGAGAGGTGCACGCCGCGCCCGGCCCCACGCCGACGAGGATCGCGTGGATGCCCGTCTCCATCAGCTCGACCGCCGCGCCCGTGTCGACGGTGTTGCCGACGAGCACCGGGACCGGCGCGATCTGCTCGACGAGCTCGTCGAGGCGCAGGCCGCGCAGCGAGCGCGAGACGTGGCGGGCGGTGGTGACCGTGGACTGGACGGCGAAGAAGCTCGCCCCGGCGTCCTTGGCGATGGGCGCGAGGCGCTTCGTGTTGGCCGGTGTGGCGCTCACGGCAGCGATGCCGCCGCGCTCGCGGATCTCCTCGACCCGCTGGCCCACGAGGTCGTCGCGGATGGGCTGTGAGTAGACGTGCTGGATGATCTCGGTGGCGTGCTCGAGGGTAGCCGCGGCGATCTCGTCGAGGACCGCGTCCGTGTCCTCGTATCGCGTCTGCAGGCCCTCGAGGTTGAGGACGGCGAGGCCCCCGGCCCGCGTGAGGTCGGCGGCGAACGAGGGGTCAACCACGGCGTCCATCGCCGAGGCGAGGATCGGTACGTCGAAGCTGTGCTCGCCCAGCGTGAAGGCCGGCTCGACGAGGTCGGGGTTCGTGGTCACGGCGCCGGGGACGATGGCGACATCGTCGAACCCCCACGCGCGCTCGAGGCTCTTGCGTTCGGCCGTCATCTCCGGATCCCCTCTTCCGTCGTGGTCACACGTGGTCCATTGGCGCGAGGCGGCGAGCACGGCGGCTGGGGGATGGCGTCAGAGGCCCCTCGAGGAGCCTCCGAACGGGCCCGGTGAGGGGCGCAGATACACGAAGACCCCGCCACTGGGGAGGGGTCTGGCCCGGGATGCGCCCCGAGGCTGTTCGGTTGCCAGGCTGTCGCATTGGGGTCCCGCCACGGTCACCCTGCTTTTGTGAATGGTAGAACCAGCCGGATCGACGGTCAACGCCAAGACCAGTGCTCAAGGCCAATCGACCCGCGTCTCACCGCACCGGGTCCGAGTACCACCCGCTCCAGGCTCGCTTCCAGCGACGCAGCAGCGCGATCACGACCGGGTTCGTCCAGACCAGCACGCGCCACAGCGGCCAGTGGTCAAACCGGCGCGTCGACGGCCGGACGCGCGGCTGCCGGATCAGTCGCGTCAGGCCGTCCGAACGCTTCGCCAGCCGCTTCAGGCTCCAGTAGAAGTCGACGTCCTCGCCGATCCAGACCTGCTCGTCGTAGCCGCCGACGTCCTCGAAGGCATCCCTGCGGCAGAACTGCGCCGCGCCCTGCGCCATCCCCGTGACGCGGGCGAGCAGCCCCCACGCGCGCAGGTAGAGCCGCATCGAGCGCCGTCGAGGGCGGTAGTCCACGTCGACGGCCCCGCCGACGCACGACGGGTCGCGCATCGCGTTGTGGATGGCCGAGAGCAGCGAGCGCGGCGCGATCACGTCGGCGTCGATGAAGACGAGCACCTCGCCGCGCGCTGCGCGCGCACCGGCGTTGCGGGCGCGGCCGATGCCCTGCACCGGCTCCGCGATGACCCTCGCGCCCCTGCCGGCGGCGATGGCAGCCGTCGCGTCGTCGCTGTTGTTGTCGACGACAATCGTCTCGACCTCGGCGCCCGCGCGGTCGCGGAGGTGTGCGGCGGCGGCCTCGATGGCGTCGAGGGTGGAGCCGAGGTAGGCCTCTTCGTTGTAGGCGGGGATGATGATCGTCAGGTCCACGGACGATCAGCGTACCGCATGGAGGGCGCCACCCCGCGTGGCCGTGCGCGGCGCAGGTGCTACGATCGCGCCGATGCCCGAAACCGTCCTCGCCGCCGTCGCCTGGCCGTACGCAAACAGCGCGCTGCACGCGGGCCAGATCGCCGGCGCGTACCTGCCCGCCGACATCTTCTCGCGCTACCACCGCATGCACGGTGACCGCACGCTCATGGTCTCCGGCTCCGACGTGCACGGCACGCCCGTCACGATCAGCGCCGAGCAGCAGGGCGTCACGCCCGAGGAGGTCATCGAGGTCAACCACGCGTCGTTCCTCGACACGTTCGAGCGCTTCGGCATCTCGTTCGACCTGTTCACGTCGACCGGCACGAAGAACCACGCCGATGTGACGCAGGACATGTTCCTGCGCCTCCACGAGCAGGGGCACATCTACGAGGCCGAGATGACGATGCTGTTCGATCCGGAGGCCGAGCGCTTCCTCCCCGACCGATACGTCGAGGGCACGTGCCCCTACTGTGACTACGACGGCGCCCGCGGCGACCAGTGTGACGAGTGCGGCCGCACGATGGACGCCCTCGAACTCATCGACCCGCGCTCGCGGCTGTCGGACGCGACGCCGGAGCCGCGGCGGACGAACCACTGCTTCCTGCGCCTGAGCGCCTTCAACGACGAGCTCCTCGAGTGGATCGACCCGCAGGAGCACTGGCGTCCGGCGGTACGCAACTTCGCGCTCGGGATGCTGCGCGAGGGCCTCCACGACCGCGCGATCACGCGCGATATCGAGTGGGGCGTGCCCGTGCCCCTCGACGGCTGGGACGAGAAGCGCATCTACGTGTGGTTCGAGGCGGTCATCGGCTACCTGTCGGCGACCAAGGAGTGGGCGCAGCACTCCGGCGAGACCGACGCCTGGGAGTCGTGGTGGAAGGACCCGGCGGCGCGCACCGTCTACTTCCAGGGCAAGGACAACGTGCCGTTCCACACGCTGATCTGGCCCGCGATGCTGCTCGGCTACGGCGACCTCAACCTGCCGTACGACGTGCCCGCCAACCAGTACGTGACCATCTCCGGCTCGAAGGCCTCGTCCTCGCGCAACTGGGCGATCTGGATGCCGGACTACCTGGACCGCCACGACCCCGACCCGCTGCGCTACGCGCTGACGGCGATGATGCCCGAGACCTCCGACACCGACTTCACGTGGGCCGAGTACGTGCGACGCAACAACGACGAACTCGTCGCGCGCTGGGGCAACCTCGTGCACCGCGTGATGACGCTGACCCGCCGCCACTTCGACGCCCGCATGCCGGAGGCGCCAGCGACGCTCTCGCCCGAGTCGGCCGCGCTGCTCGCGCGCGTCGACGCTGCGTTCGACGAAGTCGGCGGGCACATCGACGCGCTCCGCCTGCGTGCGGGCGTGCAGGCGGTGATGAGCGTCGCGCAGGAGGCGAACCGCTACCTCGACGAGCGCGCGCCGTGGGCGGCCGTCCGCGAGGACCGCGAGTCGGCGGCGGAGACGCTGTCGACGGCTATCCAGACGATCGCCGGACTCGCGACGCTATTCCAGCCATTCCTGCCGTTCACCTCGCCGCGCGCGTGGGAGCTCGCGGGCGGCGAGGGCGACGTCCAGGCCGCAGGCTGGCAACGCACGCCCATCGCGGCCGGCACGCCGCTCCCGGAGCCCTCGCCCCTGTTCCGCAAGCTCGACGACTCGCTCGTCGACGAGGAAGAAGCGCGGCTCGGGCAGTGAGGATTCCAGCATGAAAGCTTCCGAGACTCGGCTGCGGGTTCTTCTCGAGGGCCAGAAGCACTATGTGATCCCTCTCTTCCAGCGCCCATACACATGGGAACATGACGATTGGAGCACGCTTTGGAACGACATTCTTGAGGCGTATAGCGACGGCTCGTCGAGTGGCCACTTCCTCGGGTCGATAGTCTCGAAGGCTCAATCCGGCACCCCCGAGGGGGTCTCGCCGTTCATCGTGATCGATGGGCAGCAGCGGCTTACCACTCTGTCTATCGCCCTCGCCGCGCTGCGTGACCGGATCGGTGAGAAGGATCCCGGTGCGGTCGAACGCATCGACGAATTCTGCTTGATCAACAAGTGGGCCAAGGGTGAATACCGCTACAAGATTCGCCCGACCCAAGCCGACCGAAGCGCGTTCTTCCGCGTGATTGACCGGGTAGCGAGCGTTGAAGAGCCCGAGCCGTCCCTCATAGTTCAAGCGTATGATTTCTTCTTCGAATCGCTCGGCAAGAGCTCCGACGAGGAGCAGGATGAACCACTCGACCTGGGACGGCTCGAGCGACTGCTCCTGGACGAGGTAGAAGTTGTCAGCATCACGCTCGGAGATGACGACAACGAGTACCGCATCTTCGAAAGCCTGAACTGGAAGGGAGCGCCGCTCTCCCAGGCCGATCTTCTACGCAACTACTTCTTCATGCGCATTCCCGCAGAGCAGCAACAATCTCTCTACGACGAGGTTTGGCTCCCACTGCAGCTCATGCTTGACTCGAACGCCCTTGCTGACTTCTTTAGGTATCAGTACATGTCGTCAGGGGAGTTCGTCCGGGAGAAGGACATCTACCTCAAGTGGCGCGGGAAGCTCGACCGCCTCAATCCTGATGGACTGGCCTCCATGCTGAGGGAGCTCGCACGATACGCGCGCTTCTACAAGCGGATCATCGACCCGGAGGCGGAACCAGACGCAGCAATCCGCGAGCGGCTCACGCGTTTGAACCGTTGGGGTGGTCAGACCACCTACCCGTTCCTGCTGTGGCTCTACGAGGGCGCGGGAGGCCGAGAAGTCTCGCCAAGCGCGATCGTGACGATTCTGGAATTCGTCGAGTCGTACCTAGTACGCCGACTGTTCTGCGGAATTCCCACGGCTGGGTCTAACCGCTTCTTCATGGAACTCGCTAACCAGGTGCCCGACGGGGAGATCGTCGGTGCCGTGCACCAGGCGCTGTCGTTGCCCTCGGCGCGCCGGCGATGGCCTAGCGACGACGACTTCAGAGAAGGCCTCCTCACGTACCGCTTATATACAGGCTCACGGGCCGAACAGCGGCGGTTGGTGATCGGAACGTTCGAGCGGGATCATGCTCACAAGGAACCCCCGGACCTGCGCGGGCTCACTGTCGAACACGTGATGCCCCAGGGCCTGACCGCGGAATGGAGAGACGCCCTCGGCCCCGATGCAGACGCGATACACTCCAGGTTCCTGCACACGCTCGGGAACTTGACCCTGACCGGGTACAACCCTGAACTCAGCAACAGCCCATTCTCCGAAAAGCGACGTCGGCTCGCCGAGAGTAATCTCGCTCTCAACCGGGAAATCGCCGACGAAGCAGAATGGGGTCCGGAACAGATCGTTGACCGAGCCGAGCGGCTTGCGGAACGAGCTCTCCGAATATGGCAGGGCCCTGTGGAGGTCGCGTCGTGAGCCCCCTCGATGCACCGATCGTCGACGCGCACTCGCACACGTGGTCGCGCGCGTTCCGCAAGGACTACGACGAGGCGATGGCGCGCGCGTGGGGCTCCGGCCTCGTCGCGGTCGTCGAGGTGGGCGGCAGCGCCGAGAGCAGCGAGGAGGCGTACGCCGTCGCAGCGCGCGACGAGCGCATCCACGCCGTGGCCGGCCTCCACCCGCACAGCGCGAAGGACCTACCGGAGCAGCGCGAGCAGCTCCGCGAGCAGGCGTTCAGCGGGCGCTTCGTCGGCCTCGGCGAGATGGGGCTCGACTTCTACCGCAACCTCTCACCGCAGGACATCCAGTACGAGGCCTTCCGCTTCCAGCTCGAACTCGCCCGCGAGGCAGAGTTGCCCGTCGTCATCCACAGCCGCGACGCCGACGAGGAGGCGTACGAGGTCATCGCCGAGTGGGCGGGCCGCGTCGGGCGCTACCTCGGGCCCGACCGCGAGATCGGGATGATGCACTGCTACGCCGGGGACACCGAGCTCGGCGAGCGCTACCGCGCGCTCGGGTTCCTGCTCTCGATCCCCGGTCCGGTCACCTACCCGGGTGCGACGCGCCGCCAGGACGTGGCACGCACCGCGCCGCTGGAGTCGCTGCTCGTGGAGACCGACGCTCCGGCGCTGACGCCGCAGTCGAACCTCGGCAGCCGCAACGAGCCGGCCTACATACTCGAGACCATCGCGTTCGTCGCGCAGCTTCGCAGCGACACACCGGAGCACGTCTCACGCGTGACGGCGGAGAACGCCGCACGCCTCTTCGACTTCGAGTTGCCCTCGTGACGACGCGCGTCGACCAGTTCGCGCTGTACGGCCCCGTCGCCGACGACCTCCCGGCCGTCGACGAACTGCTCGCCTCGCTCTACGAGGTCGACTTCCCGTGGCTGCGCGAGATGCTCGAGGCGGCGCTCGGCGGGAGCGGCAAGCGCATGCGTCCCGCCGTCAGCCTGCTCGCGGGCCGACTCGGCAACTACGACCTCGACCTGCTTGTGCCAATGGCGGCGAGCGTCGAGCTGCTGCACACGGCCACGCTGGTCCACGACGACGTGATCGACATGGCCGAGGAGCGGCGCGGACGCCCGACGGCGGCGTCGCAGTTCAACAACGCCCCGAGCGTGATGCTCGGCGACTACATGTTTGCGCACGCCGCAGAGTTCGTGGCCCGCACCGGCAACATCCGCGTGATCCGCAACTTCGCCGACACACTCCGAGTGATGGCGACCGGCGAGCTGAGCCAGGACGTCTCCGCCTACGAGTACTCGCGCGACGTGCAACGTTACCTCGACCGCATCTACGGCAAGACCGCGTCGCTGTTCGCGACCGCGAGCGAGGGTGGTGCGATCGTCTGCGGCGCGCCCGAGCCGCACGTCGAGGCCGCGCGCCGCTACGGCGCGCAGCTTGGGATGGCGTTCCAGATCGTGGACGACGTGCTCGACTTCAGCGCCACATCCGAGGAGCTCGGCAAGCCTGCCGGCTCGGACCTCCTCGCCGGCACCCTCACGCTCCCGGCGCTGCTCTACATGGAGCGCTACCCGGACGACAACCCGATCCGGCGCGCGTTCGACGGCGTGCGCCGCCGCGCCAACCTCCAGCGGGCGATCGAGGAGATCCGCGCCTCCGGGCTCCTCGATGAGTCGCTCGAGACGGGCCGCCGCTTCGCCACTGAGGCGGTCGAGGCCCTCGACGCGCTGCCCGCCGGCGAGCCGCGCAGCACCCTGGAGGGCCTCGCCGAGTTCGTCGTGGAGCGCCGCTCCTAAGACTTCACGCTTTCGTTACCGTTTCAACACCCTCTCCCCCACCACAAACGCGTTACGCTGGATCCGCGACTGATCGGGATGCAGTCGCAACCATCGAGAGGAGCCGAGGATGGCCATGAACACGGTCCTACCTCCGGACCGCGCCGAGAGCCTCCGCCGCCTGTTGCTCATCATTGCCGGACTGGTCGGGCTGGCGACGGCAGCCTTCTTGCTGAGCAGCCAGCCCACGATCGACTTCCTGCGCGAGGGACCCGCTCGCCTGCTGCCGTTCAAGGGCGATGAAGCACGACTCGTACTCGGCATCGGAGCGGGTATCGCGGCGATCGTCGCGGTGGCCGCGCTGTGGCGCGGCGTGACGATCGGCTCGCTCATCATCGCCGCGATCGCGCTAGGCGGCGGGTTCTCGCTCGTCCACGTCGTGTTCACGCCGACACTCGGGCTCGTCGTGGTCGCCGTCGTCGCGGACCTCGCAGGCAGCATCGAGCGCGAGCGTCTGGCCGAGCTGGGGCCGCGCCAGTACCCCGCACGCTGGGCCGCGGGTGCGGTCGTGGGCGTCGTCGGGCTGGTGGTGTTCGCCGCGATCTCGTGGTGGCTCGCGTCGCCGCTGTTCGACGAGGGCGAACGCGTCGAGGAAGGCCTCGGCTTCGCGGTCGCCGGGATGCCGGCCACCGCGACGCCCACGCAGGCGCCCGCCGCCGCCACGGCGAGCGACGCCACCGCCACGCCTGCCGCAGCGCCCGCGACCGCCGAGGCGGCACAGGCCTCCGGAACCGGCGAGCTGATCGCGATGGGCGCTCTCGAGGGCTCCGACTCGTTCCATACGGCGAGCGGTCAGGTACTGCTCGTGCGCAGCCCCGATGGCGACCTGATCCTGCGCTTCCAGGACTTCGAGGTGCGCAACGGGCCCGACCTGTTCATCTACCTCACGCCCGACCCGGACGGCGACGTACATGTCGACGGCGCCATCAACCTGAGCGAGATCAAGGCGACGAGTGGGTCCGTCAACTACGACGTACCGCTCGATGTCGACGCGGAGTCGTTCCGCTCCGCCGTCGTCTATTGCCGGGCGTTCTCGGTGATCTTCGCCACTGCCCAGTTCGAGTAGCGGGCCGCAGAGGAGCCGACACACCATCAAGGCGGGCCTGAACCCGCCTCGATGCTTGTGTGCCGGAAGGAGTGGGGTTACTCGCTCTTCGTCTCCGAGCCCTCCTGCAGCCGTCGGCCGCGGGACTTCGATCCCTTGACGCGCTCGCGGACCTCGAGGGGCGCCGGGGCGCCGGCCTCGATCTCCTCCTGCGTCATCACGGTGCTCGCGCGGCGCACCTTGTCTTCCTTGACGAGGAACGGCTCGATCTTCTTGAGGTCGCTGCTGGTCATGGGCTTCGTCGACTGGCCCTTGGTGGTCCAGTACAGGCCCTTGTCGGGGATGCGGCGCGGCATGCCGCCGCGCATCGTGAAGGCGTGGACCTGGGTCGGCATGAGGCGCTCGCCGTCGCCGTCGCAGACGGGGCACGGTTGCGGGTCCGAGGACCGGCTGACCGGCCGGATCAACTCGAAGATGCCGTCGCAGGGTTCGCAGTAGTACTCGTACAGCGGCATGGCGTCTCAGCTCCCCGTGTGCCCCGAAGTCCCCAGTGGCTCCTGCGAAGTATACGTTACGTCGTCCGCAACGGATTCCGCTGCCTCGGCCGCCTCCTCGGTGTCGTCGGGGCGCGTGTGCCGCACCGCGGCGAGGAAGCGCGCGCTGCCGAGGTCGCGCTCGGCCATGGCGCGCACGAGTTCGTGCATCACGCCCTCCATGCCGGCGGCAACGCGCTGGTTGAGTCGCACGCGCGCCGCCTCCTCGTACGGGGCGTCCTGGATCAGGCGCAGCACCTTCACCACCGGTACGGCGATCGGCTCCGCCTCCGGGTGCGACTCGCGGCAGCGCTCGCAGAGCAGCCCGCCCGCCAGCGGCGACCACACGAGGCCGTCCGGCGTCACGTCGCTCCGGCATGCCGCGCAGCGCTGCCACTCGGGCCGGAACCCCGTCGCTTCCAGCAATGCGAGTTCGAAGCTCCGCACTACGAGTTGCTGGCCGTCACCGCGCAGCAGGCGCAGCAGCGCGGTCAACAGCAGCACGTAGGCCGCGTCCGCCTCGGCCTCCTCGACGGTGAACCGGTCGGCGAGCTCGAGCAGGTAGAGCCCGGCGCTGAGCCGTTCGAGGTCGTCGCGCATCGCCGCGAACGGCTCGATCGTCTGGGCCTGGGTCACGATGCCCAGCGTGCGGCCGTGCGCCAGCACCACCTCGACGTGCGTCATCGGCTCGAGGTGGCCCGCGAGCTTGCTGCGCGGGCGCAGCGCGCCCTTCGCGACCGCCTCCAGCTTGCCGCGCGCCGGCGTCAGGAGCGTCACGATGCGGTCCGAGTCGCCGAAGCGGCGACGCTTCAGCACGACCGCGTCGGTCTTGGTTACGCGCGGGACGCGGGCGGGCATCGTCGTCTACTCGACCGACTGCCGGAAGGTGAGCGCGCGTTCGAGCGTGACGTTGTCGACGTACTCGAGGTCGGCGCCCGCGGGGAGCCCTCGCGCGAGCCGCGTGACGCGCAGGCCGAGCGGCTCGAGGCGTGGCGCGGGGGGCATACGCCCGGCGCGGCCCGCCGGGTGCGGGGTGGGGGGGGCGGCCGCGGGGCGCCCTCGCCCGAGCCGCGTGACGCGCAGGCCGAGCGGCTCGAGCAGTCGCGCGAGATACATCGCCGTGGCCTCACCCTCGAGGTTCGGGTTGGTGGCGACGATGATCTCGGTGACCGCGTCCGCGTCATCGCTGTCGGCGGCGCGCAGGCGGGCGAGCAGCTCGGAGATCTTGAGGTCCTCGGGGCCCACACCGTCGGCGGGCGAGATCGCGCCGTGGAGCACGTGGTAGAGCCCGTGGTAGCCGTTCGTGCGCTCGATGGCGACGAGGTCGAGCGGCTCCTCGACGACGCAGATCACGGTGCGGTCGCGCCGGGTGTCGTCGCAGACGGCGCACGGGTCGGTGTCGCTGATCTGCTGGCAGGAAGCGCACAGCACGGCGCGCTGCTTCACGTCGAGCAGCGCCTCGGCGAGGGCGCGCGCCTCCTCCTCGGGCGCCCGCAGCACGTGATACGCGAGCCGCTGCGCCGACTTCGGCCCGATCCCGGGCAGCCGGTGGAACGACTCGACGAGGCGCGTGATCGCCGAGGAGCCGTGTGGCGACTCGTTCATGGGGCCCATCCCCGGAGCCGGGCGGCGGCCAGCGGTCTACTCCTCGGCCAGGACGGCGCCCTGCTTCAGCGCCTCCTCGACCAGGTGGCCACCGTTCGGCGCGGGCGGGGCCGCGGCCGCGGCGGGCGGGGCGCCCGCGGCCGCCGGAGGCGAGGAGTCATCAGGGCGTTGCTGCGGCGACGGCGCGCTGCGCTGCAGGGCCTCCCATACGACCGCCACTACCTCCACGGGCCGGCCGGCGGCCTCGCCGACAGCCTCGCGCAGCGCCTGGAGCACCTCGGCGTCCCCGAGCGCCTTCTCGACGAGTAACTGCGACTGGAAGCCGATCTCGACCCTGTCTCCTTCGAAGCTCTTGATCTCGCAGCGCGAACTCAGGAGCGCGCCGGCCACGCGGTGCCGGGAGCGCGCGGCCTCGCGAATGTCCTCGTGGCGCTCGCGCAGCGCTGCCAGCTCCTCGGACACCGGCCCCTCGTCGGGCGCGGGGGGACGGCGCGTGCGCGACCGGCCCGTACCGCCCGAGGCCGCACGTGTGGGGGCGGCGGTCGGGGCCGGCTCGGCGCGGGGTGGTGGCGGGGGGGGCGGGGGGGCGGGGGGGGGGGCGCGGGGGCAGGCGGCACGAGCGCGTCGCGCTCGGCAGGCAGGCCGACGGCGTGCGTGGCGAAGGCGATCTCCGCGGGCAGCGCGTCGTAGTTGTCACCCGCGAAGTCGATCTCTCCCAGCGCGCTCAACGCCGCGACGATGTCCGACGCGCTTGCCGACTCCGCGAGGGGCGTGAGCTCGGCCAACTGCCCGTCGGACAGCTCCAGCTCCTCGCGCGCCCCGGCGCGCAGCATGAGCAGCGTACGCAACGTCTGCACGACCTCCCGCACGAACGCGCGCACCTCGATGCCGTCGTCGCGCACTGCGGCGAGCAGCGCGAGGCCCGCCGGCAGGTCGCGCTCGACGGCTGCGCGCGCGAGCTGCGCCGCCCGGTCGTCGACGACCAGGCCAAGCCCCCGCTGCACCGCATCGATGTCGAGCGAGCGGCCGTGGTACGCAGCCAACTGGTCCAGCAGGTTCACCGCGTCGCGGAGCGAGCCGCCCGCCTGGCGCGCGATCAACTCCATGCCGCCGTCGGCGACCTCGATGCCCTCGCGGGCGGCGATCATGTGGAGCTGTTCCACCGTGGGGGACAGGGCGATGCGGCGGAAGTCGAAGCGCTGGCAGCGCGAGGTGATCGTGGGCGGGATGCGGTGCGGCTCGGTGGTGGCGAGCACGAAGATGACGTGGCCCGGCGGCTCCTCGAGCGTCTTCAGCAGCGCGTTGAACGCCGCGTCGGTGAGCATGTGCACCTCGTCGACGAGGTACACCTTGTAGGTCGCCGCGTTCGGCGCGTAGCCCACACTCTCGCGCAGCGCGCGGACCTCGTCGATCCCGCGGTTCGACGCCGCGTCGAGCTCGATGAGGTCGAGGGCGCGGCCCTCGCCGAAGGTGCGGCACGACTCACACGTGCCGTCGGGCTCACCGTCGACGGGTGCGAGGCAGTTCACGGCCTTCGCGAGGATGCGACCGGTACTCGTCTTGCCGGTGCCGCGCGGGCCGGTGAAGAGGTAGGCGTGCGCGGGCGTGCCGGCGGCGACGGCGTTGCGCAGCGTGCTGGTAATCGGGTCTTGCCCGGCGACGTCGTTGAACGTCGTGGGCCGCCACTTGCGGTAGAGGACTTCCTGGCTCACGGACACCCCAAGCCCGCCGGGGGAGCGCGACGGGGCCGCATGGCGCAGTGTACCAGCGGCGCGACGCGCCCGCGCCCTCAGGGGCGTAGCGGTTGCGAGGTAGTGAGGTCTCACTGGAAGCGATCATGGCGGTTGCGATGGCCAGAGCCGTGAGGATCAGCGCGGTCGCGGTCGCGATCATGGCCCCGACCCGCACATTCACGTAGTGCTTCAACCGCTCTTCGAGGTGCTCGAAGCGCTCGTCGAGCCGTGATCCCAGGCATCAACGAACGTGATCCTCCTGACCGTGACCGCCCGCGGCGTGGATGCCGGGGCCGAGCATGGCTTCCTCGCGCTCGCCCATGACGAGGGCGTCCGAGGGGGCTTCGTGGTCGTAGCCGAGGAGGTGGAGCAGCGCGTGCAGCACCACGTGCTGGAGCTCCTCCTCGAACGTCAGGCCGGCATCCCCGGCCTGCCGCCGCACACTCCCGACCGAGACCGCGATGTCGCCCAGGTACGGCAGCTCCTGGTCGTCACCGACCGGGAACACGTCGCCCACGTCGGCGGGGAACGCGAGCACGTCGGTCGGCACGTCGAGGCCACGGTGCTCGCGGTTGAGGCGGAACAGCATCTCGTCGCCGGCGAGCAGCAGCGACACCGCGGCATCCTCGACGCCGTCGGCGACGAGCGCCTGCTCGACGAAGGCGACGAGCGGCTCCGGGTCCACGGTCCGCGCGATGCCGTCGAGCTCGACCGAGATCTCGTAGGTCATAGGGTGAAGGTACGCGATCAGCCGGGCAGGGGCAGCCGGCGCGATGCGCGCACGGTATCCGCATTGTGAATGGATTATTGGTACTATAGTCGCGATGATGACCCTATGCCGAGCGAGATCCTCGACCGCATGTACCGGAATCCGGGATCGGTACACCGGAGGGCGTTGGTCGCCGCGTTGGAGTCGCACGGCTGGCGGCTCGTACGGCGGTCGCGGGGGCACGACGTGTATGCGAAGTCGGGATGGGCCGAGGTCGTCGCCGTTCCCGCCAGGTTGAAGGGGACCGGCACGATCCGGCGGATCGTCCGCCAGATCCAGATCGAGGAGGCAAGCCGTGAGTGAAGTGGATACTCGCGCGGACGAGTTCGCGGCGAGGCCGTACGCCTTTGTCCTCACTCGAGGCCAGGACGGCGTCTACACAGCGCAGGTGCTGGAGTTGCCGGGAGCCATCTCTGAAGGCGACACGCCTCAAGAGGCGCTCACCAATGGTCGGGACGCGCTCGCCACTGTGATCGCGGCCATGCTCGACCGCGGCCAGGAGATACCGGAACCGTTCGAGCTGCGCGAGTTCTCAGGGACCACACAACTGCGGATGCCGCCGTCGCTTCACGCGCGCGCGGTCGCCCTCGCGCGTCGAGACAACGTGAGCCTGAATAGGTTCCTGTCGGCAGCCGTCGCCCATTACATCGGCTACAACGAAGCCCTCGTCGAGGCTCGCGACCCCGCTACTGCCACGCCTCGCTTCTGAGGAGACAGTGGCAGGGGGCTACAGCAGGTTCTCGGCTGCCCGCTGCGCTGCCTGCAGCAGCGACGACGGCGCGAGGCCGAAGAACAGCACGGCGAGGGCCGCGAGGCCCAGCAGGCCCTGCACGGGCGCCGACGCGCGGAACGGCGTCTCGTCGACTGGCTCGTCGAGCACCATCGTGCGCGCCCACCGCAGGTAGTAGAACGCCGATATGGCCGAGTTGAGGACGGCGACCGCAACGAGCACGACCATCCAGTCGAGGCCTGTCTGCACGGCGCTGTTGAACACGTACAGCTTCGCGAGGAACCCCGCCGTCGGCGGGATGCCCGTCAGCGACAGCAGGCAGATGAGCAGCACCACCGCCACGGCCGGCGACCGGCGCAGCAGCCCCGCGTAGTCGGCCAGCCGCTCGGAGCCGATGCGCTCCGAGACGACGATCACGCAGAAGAACGCGCCGAGGTTCGTCGCGGCGTAGGTCGCGAGGAAGAACAGCACGGCCGAAGGACCGGCTGCGCCGCTCGCAGCCACCGCGGCGAGCCCCACCGCGACGTTCCCGGCCTGCGCGATCGAGGAGTAGGCGAGCAGCCGCTTCACGTTCGTCTGGAGAATCGCGGCGGCGTTCCCGAACGTCATCGAGGCACCTGCGAGCACCGCGAAGAGCGCGGCCCAGTGCTCGGCGATAAACGTGCCGTCGCCGCCCAGGCCCACGTAGAAGAGGCGCAGCGCGACGGCGAAGCCCGCGGCCTTCGAGGCGACCGACAGGAAGCTGGTGACTGTCGTCGGGGCGCCCTCATAGACGTCGGGGACCCACGCCTGGAACGGCGCGATCGACATCTTGAAGCCGAGCCCGGCGGCGACCAGCACGAAGCCGAGGATGAGCGCCAGCTCGGTGCCCTGCGCGCCCGAGGAGACGAAGATGGCGATACCGGAGAGCGACGTGGTGCCGGAGAGGCCGAACAGGAACGCGAAGCCGTAGAGCAGCACGGCAGCGGCGACGGCGCCCGAGAGCAGGTACTTCAGCCCTGCCTCGGACGATCGGTCGTCGCGGGCGATGCCGGCGAGCACGAACTGCGAGATCGAGGTGGTCTCGAGGAACACGAAGATCGCGATCAGGTCCTGCGCCTGCGCCAGCAGCACCATCGAGCCCGCCGAGGTGAGCAGGAGGGCGAAGAATTCGGGGCGCGGCTCGACGCGCGAGAGCCCCTCGGCGGTTGCGATCACGACGGCGGCGGTGACGCCGATCAGGAGGAACGTGAAGAACAGCGCGAACTCGTCGACTACGACCGCGCCCGCGACCGCCGGGCCGCTCGTGTCGGTGATGACCTGCAGGATCGCCCACAGGAACCCGACGAGGAGCGTGAGCAGCGTGAGCGCCATGACTGGCGCGCGGCCCGGGCGGAGCAGGTCGGCGCCCATGACCACGCCCGCGCCGAGCAGCAGCGCGAACGCCGGGCCGATGTGGTGGATCTGATCGAACCAGTTCATACGGCCGCCTGCACCAGCAACGCGATGGGCTCGACGCCGCTCTCAACCACGTCGGTGAGCAGTCGCGGGTAGACGCCGACGCCAATGATGAAGATGAGCATGGCAGCCATCGCCGCGTACTCCCACCACTCGTCGGCGTCGGTCAGCCCCGTCCAGCGCTCGTCGGGCGGGCCGGTGAAGACGCGCTGCACGGCCCAGAGGATGTAGCCCGCGGCGAGCACCACGCCGAAGACCGCGAGGATCGTCGCGGCCGGGTGCACCTGCAGCGCGCCGGCGAACACGGTGAACTCGGCGACGAAGCCGCTCAGCGCCGGCAGCCCGAGCGACGCGAGTCCGGCGATGATCATGACCACGCCGAGGATCGGCATGCGGTGCAGCAGCCCGCTCATGTCGGAGATCTGCCGCGTGTGCGTGCGGTCGTAGATGAGCCCCACGACGATGAAGAGCAGGCCGGTGATCGTGCCGTGCGTAAACATCTGGAGCGCCGCGCCCGAGAGCCCGACGGCCCCCAGCGCCGAGACGCCGAGCAGCACGTACCCCATATGCGACACGGACGAGTACGCCACGAGGCGCTTCAGGTCGCGCTGCTGGAGCGTGAGGATCGCGCCCCAGATCACCGAGGCCGCCGCGATGATGGCGAGGATCACGCCGAAGTCGCGCGCCTGGTCCGGCATGATCGGCAGCGCGATGCGCAGGATGCCGTAGCCGCCCATCTTCAGCAGCACGCCGGCCAGCATCACCGACACCGCCGTCGGCGCGTCGGTGTGGGCGTCGGGCAGCCACGTGTGGACGGGGATGACCGGCAGCTTCACGAGGAACGCCGCCATCACCGCCCAGAACACGATCGAGAGCGGGATCACGGCGTCGGTCGGCCGTCCGGCCTCCGTGGCGAGCACGGCGATGTCGAAGGTCCCGGCGGTGAGCCCCAGCACGAGGAAGCCGACGAGCATGAACGCCGACCCGCCCATGGTGAAGAGCAGGAACTTCATCGCGCTGTAGCGCGGCCGCCCCGATCCCCAGATCGAGATGAGCATGTACATCGGGAGCAACTCGAGCTCCCAGAAGAAGAAGAACTGGACGAGGTCGAGCGAGAGGAAGACGCCGGCGACGGCGGTCTCGAGGACGAGCAGCCACGCGAAGTACTCCTTGGGCCGCAGCTCGATGTTCCACGAGACCAGCACGGCGGCCAGCGACAGCAACCCGGTCAGCAGCACCAGCGGCGCCGACAACCCGTCGACGCCGAGCGCGTACTGCACCGTGAACCCGGTGTCGGCCCCCTGGATCCACTCGAAGCGGTCGACGAACTGGTAGCCCGGGCTGTCCGGGTCGAAGCGGATGAAGATCGCGATCGACATGATGAAGGTGAGCACGCTGTAGAACAGCGCGACCCAGCGGGCGTTGCTCTCACTGGCGCGTGGGAGCGTGAGCACCGTCAGGGCCCCGACGAGCGGCAGCAGCAGGAACACTGACAGCATCTAGCGCTCCAGTACGTCCGTGCCGAGGACCGCGATCACGACGATCGCGATCACGACGCCCGCGAGGAAAAGTGACGTGTAGCCCTGCACGTAGCCGGCCTCGACGCGTCGCATCGCGTCACCCGCGCGGCGCACGCTCTCGGCAAGCTGGTCCACGGCGAAGTCAATGATGTAGGTGTCGACGAGCTGCGCGGCACGCTGGATCACGCCGTTCAGGATCCAGCGCACGATCAGCGTCTCGGCGACGAAGTCGAGGTAGTACTTCGCCTCGACGACCTTCGGCAGCGGGCCGAGCTTCGCGCGGATCTCGGCGGCCGAGGGGCGTCCGGCGTGGTAGATCGCCCCGGCCACGCCGATGCCGCCGAGGGCCATGACGAGCGAGACCGCGACGATGCCGCCGGAGATCTCGGGTGCGCCGTGGCGCAACTCCGCGGGCAGTGCGCCCTCGACGAGGTGCGAGAAGCCGCCGCCGAGGTTGAAGAAGCCGGCGATGACGGCGGGTACCGCGAGGATCAGGAGCGGCAGCGCCATCGAACGCGGCGACTCGTGCGGTTCGCCGTGGATCTCGGCGTTGGCGTCCTCGGGCTCCTCGCCGCCCTGGTACTGGCCCCAGAACGTGAGGAAGATCGCGCGGAACATGTAGAGCGCGGTCATCCCGGCGACGAGGGCGCCGATGACGAAGAGCACCTTCTCGTGCTTCCACGCGTCGAGCAGGATCTCGTCCTTGCTCCAGAAGCCCGCGAGCGGGAAGACACCGGCCAGCGAGAGCGACCCGATCACGAACGTCCAGTACGTGATCGGCATGTAGCTACGCAGCCCGCCCATGCGCCGCATGTCGAAGGTGCCTGTCGCGTGGTTGACCGAGCCCGCGCCGAGGAACAGCAGCGCCTTGAAGAAGGCGTGCGTGAAGAGGTGGAAGATCGCCGCGACGAACCCGAACACGCCCAGCGCCATCACCATGTAGCCGATCTGCGAGATCGTCGAGTACGCGAGCACCCGCTTGATGTCGGTCTGCACGAGCCCGAGCGATGCGGCCAGCAGCGCGGTGAACCCGCCCGTGTACGCGACGAGGTCGAGCACCTGCGCCGGGGCCGACTCGAAGCTGGGGAAGAAGCGCGCGATCAGGTAGACGCCGGCGACGACCATCGTCGCGGCGTGGATGAGCGCGGAGACCGGGGTGGGGCCCTCCATCGCGTCGGGGAGCCAGATGTGCAGCGGGAACTGCGCGGACT
>MKWU01001586.1_pt1 | contig 38334 bp, 30 predicted proteins | sample 809101 | NCBI WGS metagenome assembly MKWU01 (sample SAMN05860141, study PRJNA318959) | sponge metagenome | host: Aplysina aerophoba | place: Slovenia: Piran, Adriatic Sea, Gulf of Piran | collected 2013-05-07
TGTCGCCACCGCTCGACCGAACGCCTGCGTCCGAATGTCCGTCTGCGAATTATCCATGCCCCTTGGAAACACAAGTCGATTCCAAAGGGAATCCCCTCATCGGGAAAAACCACCAAACGTCCCGGAATACCCTGTCAGGCTAGAACCAATTCCCGGAAAGTTGCCCCTATTACCGTTTACGTTTCAGAGAAAAAATTTGGCGAAGTCTTAACCATTTGATTCATATCTGGATTTCGCGCGCGAATCAGTCACCGATTTTAAATAGAGGATGCCGCGAACACCGTTTCGAATTGATCTAGCCGCTAAAGCCGTATTCGAAATTCCTGCGCCAGCATGTCCGCGCCATAATCGCCTCCGAATAAAATTCGGAATTTTTAGTTGCCGGCGCGGTATTCGCCGCAAATGGCGGTGGATATCCACACAAAAAATAATCTGCACGGCATCGACTATTTTCCGCTTGATTTTTTCGGACGCGGCAATTAAATGGCATTCCCGAATTTGTTAGCGGTCCCTTCGTCTATCGGTTAGGACGCTAGGTTTTCAACCTAGAAAGAGGGGTTCGATTCCCCTAGGGACTGCCAAAATACATTCGATTCGTCTTCTCCTACTGTTCCGGATTACGCCGAGCGCCACCGCATCCAAGATCACCTTATAAGTCAGATAGCGTCCTCGGCGAACAGGTAAGGCGCACGGGCGCGCCGATGTCGACCGCCCGGCAATCCCGCGCTTCCGCACAGGCGTCGACACCATTGGCCGATGTTGTTGCGACTGGCATTAACCGAGCAATGCATCGTTGCCTTGTCGTATTTCGTCGTGGAAAGAATTTAGCCGGTTTGAGAGCGCATCAATGCCTCGATTGGGCCGCGCCGGAACCACCGCCTCCATAGCAACGCATAAATCGTCGCGACGGCGCAAAATAATGCCGCTGCTACGACAGCTGCTGTAATGGACTGGCCCCCATGCATCCCAAGCACTTCCAGGATTCCCATGCCGACAAGGATGTGCGCAATGTACAGAGTTAGTGTCTGACGGCCGGCAGGAACGGCTACCCGCAATATACCTTGTTTGCCGGTCCGCTTTGAGATCATCAGACAGAGGCCAACAACAAAAGAAGCGGCTCCAATCCCAGCCAGCGTATACAGTGGCATCGGCGGCACGGGACGCGTCGAGCTAAAGACTGCCAGTTCAACGTCGATTGACGTGAGAACTGGTGAAATCAAGGCGCTCAAGCCCTCGGCGGCTGCGATAGTCAACACTCCTCCGACAACCAGTTTTCGTTGCGTAGACCGCTCGGAAAGAGGCGCACGGCTCAGTACGACCCCAAATAGCAGGAAGCCCAGCCAAGGTATGACCGGGTGCCAGCCATTGAAGAACAAGTTCCGCATAAATCCGGAGGGTGTCCAGAAATCGGCGTAGCTGTAGTCCTCCCAATTCCAGCTTGAATTGTAATTCAGGGTCAGAATCAAGATGACAAACAGGATGTTCAGCAACAGAATTCCGAAGACCAGTAAACGGTTGCTGCAAGGAAGCAAGAGCATGCCGAAGAAGAAATAGAATGCGTAGTAATGAATGATATCGGCATCGAAGACGAGTGTGTTTAACAACCCCAGCACGAGCAAGAAAACAGCTCTCTTAATCGTCACCGAGATCGTTTGGCTGATGCTCCTCTTGCCGGCGAGTCCCAAACCAATGCCGGCCAGAACAACGAAGGTCGCCGCCGCTCGCCCGTCCAGAGATCCAGTGAGTTGCCTTAACAGATCGTTGCCGTCTTGCACGCCCATCACGACTTTGAAGTTGACGACGACCATTCCAACGAATGCGAAGTAGCGTGCGAGGTCGAGTCCGTCCAAACGGTCAATGGCGGTTGATTTCGTCGAGTTGGTTAAGTGTGGGCCCTCGGAAGTTGGTTGAGAATGGCACGCTTATGTTCGCTTCGGATCCTCCAGACCTCATGCCGAAAGCGTGGCACATTGATGAAGTCAAGCCCTCTGCCGAATGGAATGACGTTTCCGTGGCTGTGTACTCATGCCGAAATGGGCCCGGATTCCGGTGGGTTGGATAGCCAGCGCGAGTCCGCTCACAACGTCGTCGCGGACATCGTACTTGGTTGTTCGGGGTTTCTCGGCGGCGACGCGCCGGGCGAGGTTGGATTACTCTGTCGCGGGCGCGGCTCCATGTTCGGGCCGCGCGGCTGAAAGGCAATACAGGCGGCACGCGTAGCGGTGTTTCGTCTTGGAAACCTCTAGACGGGGGCGGGACGGGGCGAGCCATAACCCGGAAATCCCACGAAAAGAGGACCGTCTGACTCCATAATCGGTTATAATTCAGTTGCTTGAACTGGATCTAACCTGGAGCCAGACGGGTAAGCGTTCGGTCCAGCGGTGCGATCCGTTTTGTCCGACTGCCGCCGACGCCGTGAACGGTTGTCCGGAGCGCGCGCCGCGCAGACTGCGCAATCGTTCCGGGGTTCCCAAAATACCGTGAACGCGGGAGCCGCTAATTGCTTCATTTAATGTGGTTGCTCATAGCGGAAGTGGCTACATCCGTCGACGCGTTTCGAGTTTAAGCGCCGTAGATCGAGCTTGCGTCGGCAGTGCCGCAAGCGCGCCTATCGCGCAATCTTGGAAGACAAGATGCCGCTAGCATACTAAGCCGAATTCCCGATGTTATCGTTGCGATGCTAGAATTCGGTTGCGGGCCGTCTGCCCGTATTATAAAAAACGTCTTGGCGCGACCTAAGCCGATGCGAGGGTAGCGACCGGAAACGCTTGCTGAGGACAAGCTTAATCTTGGGAGGAAATCATGAGTTTCAAGTTTAGTGGATTCATAGCGGTGCTCGGCGCTGCCTCGGTATTATTCGCCGGCAACGCGATTCAGGCTGCCGAAGCTATGAAAATCGCGTTTCTTATGCCTTGCACACAGTGCGCCGACCGCTGGGAGACAAAGGACAGGCCCTTCTTTATCGAGGCCGTGAAGGAGCTTGACCCGTCCATTGAGGTGATCGCTCTCAACGCCGAAGGAGACGGAAATCGCCAGATCGCGCAGGGTGAGTCGGTTCTCGCTCAGGGCGTCAAGGCCATCGTCATAAATACGATCGGCGAAACAACCGCGGTTCCGGTCGTCCGCCAAGCACAGATGGAAGGCGTGCCGGTCATTGCCTACGACGGCTTAATGGTGGGCGTTGTGACCGAAGGCTTCGTTACGTTCAACAACGAATATGTCGGAGTGCTTCAGGCACAGTATCTGGTCGACAATCTCGAGCCGGGCGCTCGAATCGCGATTATCAATGGAGAGCAGTTCTGCGCCGCTTGCCGAGCCTTTAAGGACGGTGCCCACAAGGTCCTCGATCCATTGGCGGCTGACGGCAAAATCGAAATCGTCCACGAAGCCGAAGCCAAGGGCTGGCTTGCCGCGAATGCGCAGCGCGCGATGGAGCAAGCGCTAACGGCTAATAATGACATGATAGACGGCGTCGTCGCGGCCAATGACACGCTTGCGCAGGGTGTTATCGCCGCTCTCAAAGGCGCGAACCTGCAGGGCAAGGTTCTCGTTACGGGCCAAGATGCGAGTGATGCGGCGATAGTCAACATTTTGAACGGCGAGCAAACCATGACTGTTTACAAGTCGCTTCAGGAACAGGCCGCAGCGGCAGCTAAAGGGGCCGTGGCTCTTGCGCGCGGCGAAGACGTTTCGGAAATTTTCCCCGATGCCGTGCAAACCGACTCGGGCGCCCAGCCGGCGCTTTTGTTGCAGCCTACCGTCGTGGATATCAACAATATCGCCGAGACTGTCATCAAGGACGGTTTTACCCAGAAGGAAAACGTTTGCACCGGTTCGGCCGCCGAGGCATGTACATTTTGAATTGAACGCAGCCAAAGTCCCGTCCTTGCGCATTCTGGAGACACGAGGACTAAGCAAAAGATTTGGCAGCGTACAAGCGCTAAGCGGCGTGGATTTAGATATCCACGCCGGCTCGGTTCTGGCCCTTTTGGGCGACAACGGCGCCGGGAAATCCACGCTGGTAAAAATCGTGTCCGGCGTACATCGCCCCGATAGCGGAGAATTATTCCTGGACGGCTCGCGAATCGACATAGCGTCGCCGCGCGATGCCAGCACGGCAGGAATCGAAACCGTCTACCAGGACCTGGCGCTGTGCGAAAACCTAAACGTAACCCAAAACCTTTTCTTAGGGCGCGAACGCAGAAGCCGAGGAAGCGCCCTTTGGCGCATGTTTCTGGACCGCCGCAGCATGGAGGAGGAAGCCGAAAGGGCCTTCGAAATTCTGGGGACCCGAATCCCGTCCCTTTCAAACCCGATTAGCACGCTTTCGGGAGGCCAGAGGCAAGCCGTCGCCATTGCGCGAGCCATAGTTTGGCAGAGCCGGGTCGTGATGTTCGATGAGCCCACGGCAGCACTGGGCGTAGAGCAAACGGAGAATGTGCACGGATTGATAAGGCGCCTTCGAGACCAGGGGGTCGGCGTTCTCCTCATCACGCACAACATGGTTGACGTCTTTGCTCTAGCCGACCGCGCGCTTGTTCTCCGGCAGGGCCACCGGGTCGCGGAAATGGACCCTCGTCGCAGTACCCCCGATGATGTCGTCAGGGCGATAACGGGAAGCGAAGCGGCGGGAGTGCGGCCGTCGTGAGTCAGCCGCGGCCGCGTTCCGAGCCGGTCGTCTCCGCGGCGCCATTCAAGGAGAAGCTGCAAAGGATCAGCCATGGCGAACTAGGCTTGATCCCCGTGCTCGCCGCGCTCCTGGCGGTCGGGATTATTTTTCACATTGCAAGCCCGTACTTCCTTACGCCGCGAAATCTATCCAACCTAACGCTGCAGGTCGGCGTGCTCGGCGTTATGGCGCTCGGCATGAGCCTGGTTCTCTTCATCGGAGAAATCGATTTGTCCGCCGGATCGGTGTCGGGGTTTTGCGCGGTCGCGCTGGTATTGCTTTCGGCTCAATACGGATTACCGGGAGTTCTCGCGATCGGCATCGCGATACTGTGCGGCGCGGCCATTGGCGGAATTCACGGCAAGCTAGTCACGCTGGTCGGAGCCCCGTCCTTCATCGTGACCCTGACCGGGCTCCTCGTGTGGCAAGGCGCGCAGAGGATGCTCGTCGGAAATCAAATTGGCCAGATTCTCATCGACGACCCGCTGGTCATCAGCATCGCTTCGACATTCATGCCGTTCTGGCTGTCGCTAACTCTGGTGCTGATCATAGTCGGAGCCTCGCTAATTTATTGCGCGCGCCAACTTGGAAGCAACCGGTTCTCCGGGGCGGCAGACAGATTGGGGCTGATAGCCAGATCAATGCTGTTCCCCGTCCTGGCGATCTTGATCCTAGCCGTTCTGTCGAATCACTTGGGCGTTCCGGTACTGCTTTTAATCTTGGCCTGCGTCGCTCTCGTTCTAACGCTGATAACCGAGCATACTGCCTTCGGCGTTCACATCTTCGCGGTCGGAGGAAACGCGGAAGCGGCGAGGCGGGCCGGTATCAACGTAGCAAAACTAAAAATACTTCTGTTCTCGAGCTGCTCGGCGTTCGCCGCCTTCTCCGGAATTATCGCGGTTTCGCGTCAATACGCCGCCGACGGCAATACCGGAGGCGGGAATCTCGTTCTCGACGCCATCGCCGCAGCAGTCATAGGCGGCACTAGCCTCTTCGGCGGGCGCGGCCGAATTCAGGGTAGCCTCTTGGGAGCCCTCGTCATAGGAACAGTGGCTAACGGACTGGACCTGCTCGGCCACTCGGCCAACGTAAAGTCGATCATCACCGGGCTAATATTGCTCGGCGCCGTATCGGTGGACATGATCGCTCGAAAGCGAAGAATTCAAAGCGGCGCCGCGGGAGCCTAGTTTCGAAGGAGCAAATAATGAAAAACAGCGATGCAATAGAGTTTCCGGACGGATTTATTTGGGGCGCGGCGACGGCCGCATATCAGATCGAAGGCAGCCGCAGCGCCGACGGGGGCGGAGAGTCGATCTGGGACGTATTCGCGCGCAACGGAGGCACGCTGAACGGCGACAATGGCGATATCGCCGCGGATCACTACCGCCGCTATCCGCAGGATCATCGGCTTGCGAGGGAGCTTGGACTGCGCAGCCTCCGCATGTCGTTCAGCTGGCCTCGAATTTCCCCGGACGGGTCCGGGACTCTCAATCCCGCCGGATTCGACCACTATGATCGCGTGCTGGATTCGCTCCTGGAGAACGAATTGACTCCAATGGTTACTCTTTACCACTGGGATCTTCCGCAGGCGCTTCAGGACAAGGGCGGATGGCTAAATCGCGACACGGCGCACCGCTTCGCCGATTACGCCGCATCGGCGACGCGTCATTTCGGAGACCGCGTTCCTTTCTGGATAACGACCAACGAGCCCTGGTCCTGCGCCTTTCTAGGTTATGCGCGGGGCTTGCATGCCCCGGGCATTCGGGACTATCACGCCGCCGGAGTCGTCGCGCACAACCTCAACCTGGCGCATGGACTGGCGGTGCCCGCCATTCGCTCCAACGTTCGCGAAGCCCAAGTTGGCGTCGTTCATTGCCTGCAGGTGATCGAGCCGTTTTCCAACTCTCCCGCAGACATCGAGGCGGCCATGGCCGTGGACGGCGAAGCCAACGGCCTCTTTCTCGAGCCCTTGCTGAAAGGTAGCTACCCGCCCCACATGTTTCAGTATCTGCCATGCCTTTGCGACGAGAAAACAGTCAAGGACGGCGATCTGGAATGCATCGCGGCCCCTATAGATTTTCTCGGTTTGAACTACTACGTGCACGAAGTCGCGCGATTTGATCGGACGATCCCGATAATCCATGCTCAGCGCATGGCTCCGCTCGGACCGCTAACTTCGATCGGCAGCGGCCTTAGTCCGGACGGACTCGAAGAAATACTTCTCAAGCCCGTCCGGGACTATGGAAGCTCCTTGCCGATTTACATCACGGAAATCGGCTATCTGTTCAACGACTACATCAACCCCGAAGGAACCGTAAACGACTCTGCGCGCATCAAATATTACGACGAGGCGTTCAGGGCTGCGCACCGAGCCATGAAACAGGGAGTCGACCTGCGCGGCATTTACGCGTGGACGCTACTTGACGACTTCGAATGGGATTCGGGGTATAGTTCTCGCTACGGCATCGTATTCGTGGAATACGGAACGCAGAATCGGATTCCCAAGGACAGCGCCTATTGGTTGCGCGATGTCGCGAGGCGGAACGGTCTCGCGCGCGGATAGTTTTACGCACATCCTGCGCGTGCTGCTAATTTCGGTGGCCGCGGGGCGTTTGGCTTCCTAGGCCGCCGGCGGGAAGCGGGGCGCCCCCGATCACCCGCCGGGAGGGCAGGAGGCCGCGAGCCTGGTCGCGAAGCGAATCGCCGATATGCGACAAGCGGCAACGGACGGAATCGCCAGGCGAAAGCCGCCCATATCGGAGGAGGGGCTTGCGAACGCAACTACGGATGCCGCCGCACTGGATTAACGCACCTGCCTAATACCCGAAGGCATGCGGTCGCGACCCTCTATGCGATGCCAAGCGCATCGCGGCGAAGCGCCTATATCCTGCGACTTCGTACTGCCATCAAAAGTCTCAAAAGACTGTGAAAACTCAGCTTTGAACGATTCAGCAGGATTGCCCTACCCTTTTGAACTCCAATCGTCAGCGCTTGTGGCGATGATGCCTTTCTGAAATTCGCTCGGCAATTCGCAGCCGTTCGCTCAACGGCAAGGATTCAATTCGATCAACCAGAATTCCATTTCCTGTCTCCAGCGCTTTCGAGAGCTGCTCGCTTCTCGAGACCAGCTTGGATTTCAACGCTTCGATATCCAGCGGGTCGGACTTCAAAATCTCGATCAGGCCTTCGACATCCTCCCTAGCCGTGGAACGCCTGAAATCCCGCCCGAATCCGCTTGCTTCGAAGGCGTCGCGGACAGCGGCCCTTTCATTTCTGTCCATGGCTCTGACGATCGCCGTCATTCCGGCCGAACCGCAATACGACCCGAAATCCGATTTCGGCACGCCGCCGCGCCACTTGAGAGCCGCCCCGATCACGCCCCCTACTACCAGCAAATTCAAGCACAGCGATCCTATCAAAAGAATGCGGAGCCAGGATTTAGGCTCCTTGCCGGCGCCGTTCGAATTCTCCATGTTTCAGACCTCCGCCAATAGCTCGTCGAGCGCCGCGAGAATTTCATCGCCGCCATCTACAGTTTCGGCTTGCGCCGCCGCGATTTCCGCAATTGCGTCAATTGTCCCGTATCCGAGCCCAATTCCTACCAAGACCGTGGCAGCCAGTACTGCAGCCGGAACCGGCCCGCCGAGGACGGAGAATAATCTCTCCCAAATTCTTGGCTTCGCAGCATCGTAATTTGGTATTGGCAGCTTACGGGCTGGAACATGGACGCGAGCATCCCTAGCTATTCCGTCGACCAGATTTTTTGATAGAACAGGCACTTCCCTTCTCAATGCCGCGAAATACTTTTCCAGTTCGAGCTCGTCACTGCAGTCTTCAGTCATTGGTCCCATCCCAGTTCCGCTTTCTCGCCGATTAAATTTCTTCGAAGCGTTTTCATTCCTCTAGCCGTAAGACTTTCGACCGCCTCCACGCTAAGGCCCATCGCGACGGCGATTTCCGGATTGGAAAACCCCTCCAGGTGCCGCATCGCGACGGCGGTTCGCTGCCGAATCGGCAGGTTCAAAAGTTCCCTTTTCAATGCTTTGGCGCGATCATGGTCCATGAGCCTGGCTTCGTTGGTCGGACGCCCGTCAGCCGGCTCGTCGATTTCATCAAGCGAGGCATTTTTTTTCTTGCGGTGCCAATCCGTGCAAAGGTTTGCCGTGACCTTCCATAGCCAGGTCGAAACCTTTGCTTGCCCGCGCTCCCAATTTGGAGCGATTTTCCACAGCCTTAAAAAGGCCTCCTGCGTAATGTCTTCGGCGTCGGCTTTGTCAGGCATCAAATTCGAGGCCAATCGCAGGACAGCGGGAGCTAGTCGAAGGGTCAACTGCTTCGCCGCTCTAGGATCGCCGCGAGCGTAAAGCGCCAGCAAGTCTTCATCGCTAGCGAACTCAAGCGGAACAAAAGCATTATTCATAGGATGTTGCGGCGAAACGCGATACGCGCGGGACCGCAGTCCCGCGCGATTAGCGGCGGCAACGTTCCTTCGCTCCCGCCGGGTGATCGATCATTGGCTGTCAGATCCTTTGTTCTTGCCATGGCCTTTCCCGCCGTGCCAAGAATCGCCTCTTTTTCCGTGCCGATCGCGATTCCAGCCCCTGCCGCGCTTGTTTTTCATCATTTCGAATTCTTCTTCGGAGATCATGCCGTCGTCGTCGGAATCTAGTCGTTCGAACATTCTTTCAAGCATGCTAGCCGGGGCGATTTCGTTCCTGCCGATCATGCCGTCTCCATCATCGTCAAGCCGGTCGAGCATGCGTTCGCTATGCTTCGCAATTCTGCTCGCCATAAGAGCCATCATAGCATTTTTCAGTTCCTCGGCGGACAGCATTCCGTCCCCGTCGGTATCCTGCTCGGCAAACTTGGCATCCAAAAATGCCTCGACCTCCTCGACGCTGACCGATCCGTCGCCATTCGCATCAAGTTCGCCGAAGCTCGGCATTAATTCGGAACCGTGCATTTTGCGACCTGAATCCGCTCCTGCAGGCAGCGCCGCGGCAATGGCTCCCGCCGCGAATATGCCAACAAGTACTCTTGATAGTGATGCGTTCATTTTGATTCACTCCTGGGTTTCTGCTTTGTTGGGCCGCTGATGCGCGCCTTCTATTGAATATACGATGCACGCGCGAAATTCCGTCTATGCATTGCCGAATTTTTTTTCGGCGATCGCGGAATATCTTGCGAAGCGTGTTCAAGCCGGAACAACTCCCGCTCGTGATCTCGAAGCGCAGAATTGCGTTTTCAGAAGAACACCCGCGGTCCCGCCGAGCAAGTCCCTAGACACCAGGACGTATCGGCGATTCTTCGAGTCAATTGAAATTTCTGGATTGAAATTCGCGATCATGCCTTTGCAATCAAAAACCAGCCTTGCCGAAATTCTTGATCTCCAAATTTTTCTATAGTTCCAGTCCCCGATCCGGGTTTGCCGTTAGGACGTGTCTATAGGCGGGCTTGTCGGCGCTAGATATCCGATTCCGACGTGTAGACGCGGAGCGAGCTGAGGTCGGCTTAACTTTGGCGCAGCCGTTCCGGCTTGCCAGGAGGATATCGTCGCTCCGGCGCTCGAAGCCCTGAAGGAATCAGCGGTTTGACCGTTGTTTTCGGTGAAAATTGCCGGCCAGCTCATGTGTACCTCAAAAGCCGGACGAGGGGCTGTTTTGCGGTGGAGCCAAAGCATGATTTTTCAAATGCCCGATGGCTTAGTTGACACGCCTTGCGATAAAAACGCCGACATTTGGGGTGCTGCGAAAGTGCTCTAACAGCCGCCGTTAAGCCGCCTTGAAGTTAGCGCCGGTTGTAAGAACATCGTCGATGATCACAATCTTTTCCGGTGCGGGATCGCAACATGCTTCGTCGATTTCATACAAGTTATAGTAAAATTCAGTATCCCGCGCTTCATCCGGCAAATGAGCAGCTTCCGTGATTTCCACTCGAATAATGAGTTCGCGACAATCAACGGGACTGTCTGAATTTATCTTCTGCAAAACCTACAACAACCGGTCGTCATGCATTTGAAGGGCTTTTGGCCTCCGAACCGACGTGCGCCGGGCACCTCAATCAACACGACGTCAAATGACCGGCGCAATAAGGACGGGTTTTCTGCCTGAAGCCGCGCTGTACCTCCACGCATTCCGAAGTCGCAACCGCGCGCCCGGGCCAGTAAGCAAGAATACGCAGACGCAGATCATCCTTCTTCAGCATCGAAAGAAGCCAGTTGACGCGCGCCCGGGTAGACTTCCGATGTCCACGATCACTTGCAGGAAACCGCGCCTGTCGTCGTTCAGTCTCGCATGATAGATATTTCTGCCTGATTCAGCCATTGCCCTTCGCCTCTCCGGTCCCGTCGCGCCCACGTCAGGCGTGACGGCGACACTCCGGTCGGGAGGCGCCATGCCCGCGCGGAACTGCGGCTTGCTGTTGATTTCTTTGGGACGGAATGGCGACCGATCCTCAGTCGGCAATGTGCGAGATCAGGATCATGGTCCGATCAATCGTTTTCACGGTGTCGAGGTGCCGGGGTCCTAGGAGGAGGCGCCGGATGGAAGGCGGTCCGGGGACCGCCTTCCACCAGTGTACGTCAATTAACCCACAAGGCCGCCGTCGTCGCGCCAGACCGCAATGATTGACGAGCGCGGCAGGCCCTCACCATCGGGGAAGGAGCCGCCCGGGTGCTGGATGCCGACGAACATTGTCTTGCGGTCTGTCGACCAGCACAGCCCCGTCACTTCGCTGCCGTTCGGACCAGTCAGGAAGCGACGGATTTCACCCGATACCGGGTCGCCCGCCAACATCTGGTTGTTGCCCTGACCTTCGAAGTCGCCTTCATTGCCGTCGTTTCCGTCAGTCTGGATCCAAACCAATCCAGCCGAGTCGAACATGAGCCCGTCCGGCGAGTTGAACATGTTGCCTTCGTTGACATTGGACGATCCCCTATAAGCCCCTTCCTGCGTTGCGGGGTTGCCCGCCATCACGAAGAGATCCCAGCGGAACGAGCTGGTCGCGTGGTCGTCGTTCGCCGGATACCAGCGAACCACTTGGCCAAAGTTGTTGGCCTCCCGCGGGTTGGGTCCGTTGACCGACGTATCGTCACCACCGGCGTTCGGCTTTATACCCCGGTTCTTGTTATTGGTGAGCGCTGCGTAGCCTTCTGCGGCAATCGGGTTCACCTGAACCCACTCGGGTCGATCCATGGTGGTCGCCCCAACGGCCGAAGCAGCCATACGAGTGTGGATCAGGATCTCGACTTCATCCATGCCGGTGCTTTCGGACGTCAGCGGAAGCCAGTCGCCGGTGCCATCCCAATGGAACTTTGCGGCAAAGAGCGTGCCGTCGTTGAGAAGGTTGTCGGTATCCTTCCCAGGTGCGTAAGTTCCGTTTGAAACGTACTTGTAAAGGTACTCGCCCCTTTCGTCGTCGCCCATGTAAACCACGATGTGACCCGAGGGTGCGATCGTCACGGCCGCGTTCTCGTGCTTGGCACGTCCAAGTCCGGTGCGCTTCTTCGGCGTCGAGTTGGGATCCGAAGGATCGATCTCGACAACCCAGCCCGCGCGGTTCGGCTCATTGGGGTTTTTCGAGATATCGAAGCGTTCGTCCCACTTGTGATAATCATAACCCCAACCTTCGATACCAACACCGTAGCGCTGCATCCCTGCAGTGCGCTGGACGTTTTCGTCGGTCGAGCCGAAGTAGCCGTTGAAGTTTTCTTCGCAGGTCAGGTATGTGCCCCAAGGCGTCGGTCCAGAGCCACAGTTGTTCATCGTCCCAAGTGACATCGTGCCGTTCGGATCGGTCGCTGTCTTCATCAGGTCATGGCCAGCCGCGGGGCCGGTAATTTCCATCGGCGTATTGTGATCAATCCGGCGGTTAAAGGGCGAATCCACAACAATTTTGTACTGGCCACTGTCACCCGCGGCCACCTCAAAGACCGTCACACCCTGGATGCCTTGAAACAGGCGCACATCGTCCAGACTCTGCGGCGTTCCGGCAGCGTCGCCATCGTAGGGTAGGTTGGTTCGGCGATTGGCATACTCATTGTTTACCGCGATCACTTCATGCCCGTCGATATTGTAGAGCCACATGCCATCGGTGTTCTCGCCAAAGACTTTCGAGGCGTTTGCGGCAGAATGGCCGTTCGTGGGGTCGAAGGCTTCGGCATCCGATGTCAGCGCGTCACCCCAGCGGGCGACAACAGACCAGCTATACCCTTCGGGCACGTGGATTGTGCTGTCCGTCGCGATCCCAATTGGTGAAAACGCGAACCGGCTGTGTCCCATGGCCTCGGCCGAAGTCGTGGACAGAAGCGTGCCTGTGCCCATGGCTGCTGCGCCCGAGCCGAAGGCCACGACGCCTCCAATGAACCCTCTGCGCGAAATCGCCTCCTCAACCACGCGATCAAAGTCGGACTCGGCGGGGCGTGGGTCGTTCAGTTCATCCCAGTCGTCCGCAGATATCTTAGCGAGGTCTAAGTCTTTCATTATTGGTCTCTCCTTTTTGTGCTTCCCTGCGTGCGAATGGAGTGCCGGGGAATGCCGCTTGCCACTACCCCCCCCCGCCAAAGTCAAGGCTCAGTTTAAAGAGTTTTCTGTGGCGGTACTGTGACAGATGCGGCCTTACGGTCAGCCTCAGGCCGCCACTGCAATGCCTATCGCCAATTGCTTCAAACCAAATAGGCGGTCGCAGAGGGAGACCGCCCGGAGGTCGCGATGCGGCCCAGCTTCTGGAGACGGTGCGTCCTCTGAGCCGACCCGGCGTCGCCGCGTCCCTGGCCGGTCGTCGCCGGCGAGCGGGAGCAGGCGGTGGCGTGGGCGCCTGTGCGCCCTGCGAAAGTCCGGGAAGGCCACCCGGATCGCGCAGGACAAGGCCCGGAGGAAGGCGAGAAGCAACGGACACGAGCTGAAGCCGTAAACTCTCGAATGCTCGAAATTCGTCATCCTCTTCATGACCTTTCCGAAAGACCACTTCCCTGCCGAGGCGGTCTTCAAATGGTTCTGTCTCGGATGGCGGGCGGAGCTCGTCTTCAATCGGTTCAAGTCGCAGGCAAGACTGGGTCACCTTCCCAAGCGCGACGGCAACGGCGCTAGGGCCTTGCTGTACGGGAAGCTGCTGACGGCGCTGATCGCCGAAAAGCTCGTCGCCCACGCGGCCACCGTTTCCCTCTAGGGGTACGAATTGGCACGGGCGAAGGGCGCGCAGCGCCTGGCGTCACTTTGAATTCATGCACACCCAGCCGATCCGTGTCGTCGAGCGGGCAATCGACCTTGCCGATGTCCTGAACGGCTTTGGCGACATCTCCAGGGCGCTGGCGAAAAAGCCGAGAAAGCACAGGTTGCAGCCGGAAAAGAATTTCGCGGCAAGCCATCAAATATGTTAGCGCTTATAACTCCTACCCCGCAGCTCGTGCTAGGCTTGCCACGCGACACCGACGACCACGTAACCTTGCATCAGACACAGATTTTTTCAGGGTGATGCCGCCGCCGCCCGAAGTGCCGACTACCTGGCTATGGGCCAATACCACCGTAACGCGCCACGCCATTGGACCCGAGGACAGTGCTCGACATCAAGCAGCACGCAAATCGACAAGCGATTGACTCCACCCAGTCGTATCGCCATGGTTGCGCATGTTCTCTCGGCTGCGAATTCCGCAACAAAACGCTTGGGCACATGCTAAACAGATGCATCGATACATCTCGGTCGGTTGAATCGGCGATGGGGTTTGCCGCAATTATTGCGAAGGCAAAACTGGCTAGAATGAAAAATCAGCGATGAGTTATATTAAAGTCATTTAATTGTCACATATCTAAACATAATCAAGCTCTTTAATTCGGAATGCTCCCCGCGGGTGTAGTATGCGTTCGGTCTAGCGGTGACGATCCGTGTTGTCCGACTGCCGCCGACGCCCCGGACGCTGTCGTGAGCGGTTGTCCGGAGCGCGTTGTAGGACACGCGGTCTTGCGCATGAGATCCATCGCCGAGATGCCCTGCTCGCCCTGCGTTATTAGAAAAATGGCCTAGAACCAGATCGCGGGCGGAAGCCTAGTGTGCTCGAAAAGCATTCCGGCGGTGATGGATATCTGTCGCCCTCACTCTGCGAATTGCCGCATGTCCCTGTTCTTGGGCCGGAAGTGCTACGCGCAGCGGCACGTAGGGCTTTTGAATCCCGAGGGCCAGCGCAGCTTTGCCATTGCTTCGGCGCATTTCTCCTCCGTGCCGAAGTCCTTCAGGAACATTGTGATGCTCATTCCTTTCTGGAACTGGACCAGGTATCTCTTCGCCATGGATTGTCCCGAAGAGCTTGTTCCGTGATCCTGCTCTTGCCGCCAATGTTTCTGATTGACTAAATTTGTTCATAAAAATTTCACTTACGCAGGGTTGTAATCAGGAACCAATTTAATCGTTACTGCGGAGAATGCGTATCATGCGCGTTTCCTCGCAAAGCTCCCGGGAGCGGCCTCGAGTTCTTGGCAGCCGGCATTATCGGTTTAAGCGCGTCTAGAGTAAAACGGGAACCGTCCCGACCGCTATCGCACAGCTAGGTCAGGCCGCCGTTTACGTGCAAGCACTGGCCTGTGACGTAATTGGATTCTTCGGAAAGAAAAAATTCTATTACAGCTGCGACTTCGTCAGGATAACCCGGTCGCCCGAGAGGAATTCGACTCGAAACTTCTATTAGCTCTTCTTCCGAGAGACCGTCGCGAGTCCCTTTCTCCTTCCAGATAAACCCCGGGACTACGCAATTTACCGTTATTCCGTCTTTGCACATGGCTAGGGCCACGCTGCGAACGGCGGTTTCAAGTCCGCCTTTGGAAGCGGCCGACATGGGGAAGGACCGAAGGTCCGTTCTGAAGACGTGAGCAGTAAAGCTGCCAAGAGCTATTAGTCGTCCGCTTTGCGCTTGCTTCAAGTACGGGTGGGCGCATTTAGCGAATTCGAAAAAGCTGAATAAATTTGCCCGAAACGCGTATTCGATATCGCTTGCTTCGCCTTCGCTGAAGGATTTCATCAACGGGAACCCGGCGTTCGCTACTAGCCCGTCGATGCGTCCGAACTTGTCTGCCGCCAGCTCGATAATCTTTTCGGCGCTGCCGCCGTCGGCCAAATCGCAAAGTATCGCCGCCGTCCTGGTTCCGGCTTTCTCGACATCGGCGGCAACCGAATCTAGACTTTCCCTGGCGCTTCGAGCATGCAGAACCATGCTTCCGACTTTGCCCGCCAGGCGCCTGGCAAGAGCCGCGCCGATTCCCGAAGACGACCCTGAAATGACGATGCACTTTTCTTTCATTCCTATCTCCAACATTGTTCGCTGCGCCGGTACGAGCCCGTGCCTGATTCCCATTCGCGGCGCCGCTGGAAGTCTGTTCCGAGCCGAGAGGACGTTTCAATCCCAACAATCGCAAAATCAAGGCACTCCGGCAAACTGCTTGATTGTGATCAAATAATCGCGCCTTCCAAGAATCGGGTTTCAGCCAGGATCCTTTCAAATCCCATATCAGTTAAATCGAGCGAACGATATTCTCCGTACGCGACGAGTTCCGAAATCGCTCTGCCCATCGCCGGACTTTGCTGTATTCCGTGTCCCGAAAACCCATTGACAAAATAGAAGTTTTCTATTTCCGGGTGCGGGCCAATGATTGCGTTCTGGTCGAATACGTTGAAGGCGTAGTGGCCGGCCCAAGAATTAACGACTTTGACCGCTTCAAAATTTTCGGACCTCCCGGCGAGCGAAGGCCATATCACTTCCTCGAACTCTTCATGCACGACGTCGAAATCGTCGAATTCGGTGTCGCATGCCGCAAGCGGCTCGCACCCGCAAATGAAAAATGAACCTTCCGGACGGCAGAAGACTCCGGTCACATCGATCATTAGAGGTAGGTCGCCTGCCGGCGGACGCTGGCAATCAATTACGAATACCGAACGCTTTTGCGGGACAACCGGGATGTCGATTTCCAGCATTGCCGTAATTTGCGCGCAGCGAGGACCAGACGCGTTGACGACCGCTCCGCAGGCTATATTGAGACCTGTAGCAGTTTGCAGACTCGCTACCCGTCCTCTGGCCGCCTTCAAGCCCACGATTTCATCTTCGATAGCATGTGCGCCGCGACTGCACGCTTTTCTGCGCAACCCGTCCATCAGACCGACATTGTCGAACCAGCCCTCGCCGGACCTCCCGTAACTGGCCGCCGCAATGTCGTTGGCCCGAAGATGCGGAAACAATTCCTCCAATTCTCGTGGCGCTAGCAACTCAATGTCCGCGCCTAGGGAATTCTGCTTGAGAACCTGGGTCTTCGCTCTTTCCAGGTCCTTCGGCGACCAAAGGAATAGGTAGCCGTTCTCCCGAAAGCTCAAATCGACGCCTTGTCCGCCGATTGCGGTCCTGTCGCTGAATTCGCGAATGAATTCGGTTCCGAATAATGAAATTTTCACGTTCAGCGGGTTCGTAAATTGGTGACGAAGCGAACTGAGCGAACGCGCAGTCGAGCTCAATGAATAGGTCGCGTCTCGCTCGACAATCAGCACCGAGCCGTCAAAATCCGGGTTTTCCATCAGGAAGTAAGCTGCCGAACTGCCCATGGCGGCTCCGCCAATAATCACGACATCGTAGAATTCTTTCAAGATCATAGTCATGGCTAAAGGAAATCCGGAATTGCCTTAGTGTTCACAATCTTGAGCGGCCAGGTCGTTGCCGCCAAACCGTCGCAACGTCATCGGCGGTTTAGGAACGTTCGAACTGCGAACCAAATCTCCCTTCCCTGATGCTTGCCTGAATTTCGTCTCAAGCTGCGCCGAAACTTGACATTGAAACGCAGCAGGATCCACGCTCGGCATCAACCGAATCCGAATGTCCTCAAGATACTTCAGTTAATACTCAAGCCGCTGAATCAATTCACGATTTTTCCAGGCCGTGTCGAATTCCATGAATTTCCACCTTCCAAAACAGGAATTTGAGGCGGCAGCAATACCTGTAAAGGCGAATGCGCGAGCAAAGCATCATTTCAGATTCTCCCGAGCAGGTAGAGTTCCTTGCAATTTCGAGAACACACAAGCGCGACCGCCTAGCCGGAAAACATTGTCGTTTCATACTTCAGTCACCGATTTCAAACTCCTTCATCCATTCTCAAGCGGCGATGTATCCAATGACGGCATACTAGAGGATTGTCGGCGCGATTCAGACCTCCTGCATGCCTTGCAGGGGTTGGCGCTTGGAGGGATGGTAAGGCACCTGCCCGACTTCGAGCGCGCGATGCAAAAATGTCGGAAGTCTATTGAATTTTGGAAGCAATAGCGATTTCCCCCAATTTATACATGATTTATTCCTGATTATTTCACAGTGGCATCGCCCGGGTTGTTCCGCGTCTTCGGGTATTTGCAGGCTTGTCGTATTGTCCCAACCGCGGCGGTCAGAGCCGCCGAAACCGTTCGGACCAGACAATCCAAAAATTTGTTCCGGCTTCAATTCGCAAACGCCAGGCGACCCTCCCATTCACGGTCATCGCGAAAAAGTACGCTGGCCAGGATCGCAGGCATCCTTTTTGCCGCGCGACCGCAGCCTTGTTTATGCAGACTTCACTTTTCCGCAAGGCGAGCGTCGAGCTCCTTCGTCTCGGGATTTTGCGTCATCGCGGTACTAGCCGCGACCGGCCCGATGGCGGGATTGGATAACATACCAATGCTGGATAATTTCTAGACGCTCGAAAAATTTTGGACGCGCTGAAAGCCCCCCTGATGTTTCTCATGCCAATTCTCCCCGGCTTCGAGCCGAGCGCGCGGATCCGATCCGGGGACTTGGTGAAATCCGACTAGACGGCACCATCCTTCTCCTTGACGGCATCCGCGGTCTCGAAGACCTGGCTGGCGAAGCGGCGCGATTTCAGGAACTGGAATACGGTCTCAACCGGGTTCAGCTCCGGGCTGCAGGGAGGCAGGCGCAACAGCGTCACGCTGGCCGGGATTTCGAGCGCCTTGGAGCGATGCCAGCCGGCGCCGTCGAGAACCGCCAGCGCGTGGCGGCCTTCGGGAACCTATTAGCAACCACATTAAATGAAGCAATTGGCAGTTCCCTCGTTCACGGTTTTTAGGGAACCCCGGCACGATTGCGCAGTCCGCGCGGCGCGCTCCGGACAACCGTTCACGGCAGCGTCCAGGGCGTCGGCGGCAGTCGGTCAACACGGTTCGTCCCCGCTCGAGCGAACGCTTACAGTTCCGTCTAGATGCCGATGTTCACGAAAAAGGTCTTTTTTTGTTCGCGAGTCGGCAATTGCTTGCATTGGCGCCAGCCGGCTTCCCAGATCAAATCCCGGCGGTCAGGCGCACAAACTCGGGGTGCGCCCCGATGCCTCGGCAAATTGATTGCGGCGGGCATCGACTTATGCCGGCGTCGGAAAACCGTAGGCCCCGATCTTCGAAGTTCGCATATTCGCGGCCACGAGGGCTTCGACGAATGTCACGGCGCAGCTCAACCCGTCTATAACCGGAAGCCCGAATTCAAGAGACAGCTGATCCATCAGATCGGTCATTCCGGCGCAGCCGAGGACAATTGCATCTGATCGATCCTCATCGATCGCGACCTGGATTACGCGGCGAATCGTCTCCATGGTTTCCGGGGTCCTTTTTTCCAGTTGCAAAACCGGAATGTCGGTCGCCCTAACCCGAGCGCAACGGGATGCCAGTCCGTATTTTACCAAATTGGCCTCTAGAATCGGCACCGAGCGGGCAAGGGTGGTTACGACCGTGAATCTGTTGCCGAGGATTCCGGCCGCATAGTAGGCGGCCTCGCCGATGCCCACCACCGGCGCCCGCACCATGCACCTCACCGCATCAAGTCCGGTATCATCGAAACAGGCAATCACGATGCCGTCCGCCTCTTTGTGTAGCTCAACCTGCTCCAGAAGACCGGAAAGGCAGGCGGCGCCGTCATAGTAACCTTGAATGCTAGCTGGCCCGGACGAGGAACCCACCGCAACGATCCGGGTATCGTGCCGCGCGACTCGCCGCGCGGCACGGTCGATCTTCTCCGTCATCGAAACGGTGCTGTTAGGATTTATCGCAAGAAGTTCCATTTATCTCCTAAACCGATCCTCCCAGATAAGCGGCCTTTATGCGACTGTCGTTCAGCAAGTCGCGAGACTCCCCGGAAATCACCACGCTGCCGGTCGTGATGGCAAAGGCGCGATGGGAAATGCTCAATGCCATGCGCGAGTTCTGTTCCACCAATAGGACCGAAACACCGTCGTCGCGATTGATTCTAACGATTGAGCGGGCGATATCCTGAACTAGCTTCGGAGCAATGCCGAGCGACGGTTCGTCGAGAAGCAAAAGACGCGGCCGGGTCATCAGCGCCCGGCCTATCACGAGCATTTGCTGCTCGCCTCCGGAAAGAGTGCCGGCGGATTGCCTGTAGCGTTCCTTCAGCCTGGGGAACCGCTCCAGCACGCCGTCAAGCGTCCGCCGGATTTCCGCCTTCCCCTTGCGAGTGAACGCCCCCATCATCAAATTGTCCTTGACCGACATGAATGGGAAAACCCGTCGGCCCTCCGGAACCATTGCTATTCCCATGGCGACGATGCTTGCAGGCTCGAGGCCGTCAATGCGCTCGCCCTTGAAATAGATCGATCCCTGGTCGATCTTCGAAAGCCCGGTTATCGCCCGAAGAATAGATGACTTTCCGGCGCCGTTGGCGCCGATGAGGGCGACTGTTTCACCCTCGGTCACTTCAATCGTCACGCCACGCAGTGCGTAGACCCTATCGTAATAGAGTTCGACATCCTGGAACTGCAATATCCTCGACGCCACGATCAAACACCGATCTCGTCGTCGGCGCGGCCAAGATAGGCTTCGATGACCTTGTCGTCGTTCTGTATCCCCGCCGGCGTGCCTTCGGCTATTTTCTCACCAAAATTCAAGACGACGATCCGGTCTGAGATCTGCATCACGGCCGCCATGTCATGTTCGACAAGAAGGACCGTCACTCCCCGGTCCCGAACGGATTTGACGAGCGAGACCATGTTCATCGTTTCATCGTGATTCATCCCGGCAAAGGGCTCGTCCAGCAGCAGAACCACCGGATCCGTCGACAGGCCGATCGCGATGCCGAGAGCGCGCAGATGCCCTTGAGGCAGATTGCTCGCAACCTCATGGGCGATCTCCGACATCCCGAGAAAGGCAAGCACTTCGTCCGCCCTGCGGCCGAAGCTCTCCTCGTCCGTTCGCGCAGCGCGGGAGCCGAAGAAATATCCGGCCAACGAAGCCGATGACCGGAGATGCTGCGCCACCACGACACTTTCCTTGACCGTCATGTTCTTGAATATGCTGGTTTCCTGAAAGGTTCGTACGACGCCCTTCCGGGCTACGATATGGGGTTTCAGGTCGGATATCCTTTCGCCGCGGAAAAGCACCTCGCCAGAGGTAGTCGGCAGAAACGACGTGATCATTTTGAAAAGGGTGGATTTGCCCGCTCCGTTCGGACCGATAACGGACATGATCTCGTGCTCCTGCACATCGAACGAAACGGCGTTGGTCGCCGTCAAGCCTCCAAACTTCCGAGTAAGTTCACGGACTTGAAGAAGCGGGGTCATCGCGTCAGCCTTCGAATCCAGCCAAGCCTTATGCTAAGCAAACCGTTCGGCAGAACCAGTATCAGCAGGATCAACACAGATGAAAACACCAGAAGCTGATATTTTCCAAGTTCAAACATCAGATCCCAGCCGAAGTACAGCGTCAGCGTTCCGAGCATGGGCCCGAATACATACCCAAGGCCACCCAGGAAGCAGTTCAGCATAAAGTCGATGGAGTCCTTGACTACGAAACTCGACGGGTAAACCGATTGGGCGATAGCTCCGAACATGGCGCCGCCGAGTCCACCGAAGAACGAAGAAATCGCGAAGACGATCACGCGAAGATGCGCGACATTCACGCCGACTGAAGCCGCGAGCTCCTCGTTTTGCTGCATCGAGCGGCAAAGATGCCCGAGGCGCGAATTCACGATCCGGTACAATGACGCGAAGCAGACGACCATGAGCGCGCAAGCCGCGTAGTAGAACGCAAGCTTGGAGTTTTCCATGGTCGAGAAGTCCGGAATCATGGTGATGCCAAAGATTGACAATTCGCTTGGAAGCGGAATGGAAACGATACCCTTCGCACCATTGGTAATCGGTAGCGCAAGCGCGGCAAGGCGGACGACTTCCGTCAGCACGAGCGTGATCATCGCGAAATAAACGCCGCGAAGCCGCAATATCGGAAGGCCGATCAACACCGCAACCAAACCCGCGAAGAGGCCCGCGGCCGGAAGCGAAACCCAGAATGATATGCCGGCCTTGGTCACTAGGATGGCCGACACGTAGGCGCCTATCAGCGCGAATGCGCCCTGCCCGATATTGATGCGGCCGATATAGAACGTAAGCCAAACGCCGGCGCTAGCTACAGACAGCAGCGCAACGGATGTCAACGTGAAGTAAAAGTTCCAGCGCCCGGTGACGGAAATCAGAAATGGAACCAGCCAGAATATCGAAAAGAGAAAAACGACGAGAGCCAGCAGCCGGGTCATGTCTCGGCGACTCATAACGCTATCCCCATGGCTTGCCCATGAGACCATGCGGGCGAATTGCCAGAAAGATCATGAGTGCGATGAAAATTACGAGGTAGGTGATATCGCCGTACTGGGAAAGCACGGCGAGGCCGACGGCCTCAAGCATGCCGAGTATGAATCCGCCGGCTATTGCGCCGGAGATCACACCCGCGCCGCCGATCATGACCATCATGAACGCCTTGATTGACGTGGGACCGCCCATTCCTAGATTGACGCCGGTAATGGTAACCAGCAAACCGCCCACAAGGCCGGCCAGCATGGCGCCAAGGGCGAAACCGATCATGGAGTACCGATTTACGTTGACGCCCATCAATTGAGCCGCGGTTCGATCCTGGGCAAGAGCTCTGAGCGCGCGGCCAGTCCTGCTGAATTGCATAAACGCGATGAATGCCCCGATCGACAATATGGCAAGACCGCAAATCAGCATCCGGTCGTAGGGCATGATGATCCGGAAATCCCAGTTGAACACGCCATCGACGATTTTCGGGACGCCGCGCTGCTTTTCGCCGAAAACCAGCAAGATGACGGCATCGAGCAGAAATGCGATGCCCGCCGCGAGCAACATGGTGCTCTCCTCTCGGGCCGACCGCCTGATCACGGGGCCGAACAGGAATTTTTCGATCAGAGCTCCCAGAATCGCCAGCGTCGCGCACGACATCAGAAGCGCAAGTAAAAAAGGAACCTCGAACTGACCGTAGAACGTATAGGTCACAAACCCGCCTATGACGTACATTTGGCCATGCGCGAAATTCAGCACGTTCATAAGAGCGAAAATCAAGGTTAGCCCAAGTGCAATCATTGCGTATTGGGAACCGAGATAGACGCCGTTGGCGACGACTTGCTCCATGAGGCATACCTAAACTGCGGACGCTCCGGACTGGTTTCCCGATCCGGAGCCTGTTCCTGGAAATCAATTCCGCTTAGTCGACTTCAGCTACAAAGAGTGTTTCAAACTCGCCGTCCTGGAAGACATTCACGACCAGCGGCACCGCGACCTGGCGACGCTGTCCGAATGACGACATCCCAACGTAGCGCATCACGGCATCACCTTTCATATAGGGGTTGGGAACCTCGAAGGTGTCCATCGCCGTCTTGAACACTTCGACATCGTCGATTCCTGCAGGATCCGCCGCCAATGTCGCCAGAATGTATTCGAGCGCATAGACCTTGGTGTTCGACTCGTCGTTGTATTCGCCGAACATGTCCGTGTATCTGGCTACGAACTCCTTCATCATGTCGGACGCGATTTCCGGCGTGGATGCCCCGCCCACGGAAATGAACCCGTTCGCAAGATCGCCCGCGCCCTCGCGCAGCACTTGCGCATCCTGCGCGGTTTCAGTCGAGATGATTCCTCCATATCCCAATTCACGCGCGGAACGAATCAGTTGCGGCGCATTGGCCGGCGAAACACCGGAAAGCACCAGTAGATCGGGATTCGTTCGTATGACCGGAGTTAGAACCGGCGTGAAGTCCGTCGTGTCGACCTGGTAGGTCACGTTGGCCGACGTAATCTCCATCCCTAGCTCTTCCGCCGCGGCACGACCGCTGTCACGTTGGCTGAGAGGGTCGGACTCGTTGGCTGCTATGAATGCAGCCGTTTTCACACCCCGTTCCGCCATCAGATATTTGTAGATGGCGGGTCCCGACTGATAATTCGCGACCATGCCGAGCACGGCGTTGGATGCCGGGGCGGTATACAGCTCCTTGGGAAACGCGTAAGGGAAATACATGATCCCGTTCGCCTCGGCCACCGGACGAACAGCCGCCGCGCCGTTGTCCACATTCGGACCGACGACGTAGTGGATCCCTTCCTGGGCCATCCTTTCCATACCGGCAATTGCCCGTTTTGGATCCTTTTGATCATCGAATGACACAATCTCAATGTCGTATGTGACATCCCCGATCTTGTAGCCGCCTATCTCGTTGATCCATGCCGCGCGGGTTTCCATCGAACGCTGGTTCGATATGCCCCAAGCGGCGGCAGGCCCACTCGTTACACCGACGAACCCAATTTTAAGCACTGGATTTTCGGCAAGTGCGGCTGTTCCCTGAACGGCCGTCAATGCCAGCGCCGCGGTCATTCCCGCGAGGATATTCCTCCGTATCATAATGTCCTCCTTGGTTGATTCGGAATTTTGAACATGATGTGTCGAAATACTGGTTAGATTCCTAACACAATATCGGATTCATTGTCAACAATTTTTGTTAGCAATAGCGCACGGCAAATATTTGTTCGTCAGAAGTTGACGTTTCGGAGTTTGGTCCGGTGACCGCTCCGGCGGCGATTTGATCGGATCAGGCCGGCCGAACCGTTGTGAATCCTGGGTTTTTCCGGGATTTCGGGCGGGGACCCGGCTTGAATGGAACCTCCGGCCTCCTGCTGCGGACTTTCGGACACGTCCCGACGGCCCGCCGCCTTTGCGGCAGGCGCAAATGCCGGGAACCGGAGGGGATTGGAACTCAGGCGGGTGCGCGTTTCCGGTGGTTTCCGGTCAGGCGCAGGCAGTCGAGCGCCAGCCTCGGTTTTCGGGCCAGCCTGCGAAGCATCGGCGTGACGAAGTCGGCGTGCGCTCGGACCAGGCGCCCGTACTGGATGCGCAGGCCCCAGCCGATCCAATCGTCCCGGGCCGCGCATTTGAGCGCGGCGGCCGAGAAGGCGGCCAGGGCCACCCAGTCGCCGTCGCCGAAATCTCCGGCATGCCAGATGCTCTCGCCGATCTTGGGTCCGGCCCCCAGATAGTGGTGGCGGTCCATGAGCTCGTTGAAGCGGGGCTCCATCTCCCGCGCAACCGGCCCAACTCGCAACTCCGAAAGATCCACGGCATCCATGATTCGCAACTCCATCCGGCCACCAATCTACGCGGCGGATGGGAAGGAGTCCAGACTTTTCGTGAAGATCAAGCCGGGATTGAACCCAGCGTCGAAAAAAAATTGCCCTGAGCAATAGCGAATCGAATGTTGACAAATTTCACATAGGCGGCTTGAAGAACATCAATGGCAGTCGAAAAAAGAGTTGGCTGGATGAACAATTCTGCGCAATCGGCCCCGACGGGGAAAGCCACGGGCATCCTGCCTGAGCGGGTCGACGAGATGTTCATTGTCGAGCGAATCCACGATGCGGTAATGGATCAGCGGCTTGCACCTGCCACCAAATTGAACGAACTCAAGCTTTGCGACACCTTTGGCGTCGGACGCATGCGGGTGCAGCGCGCGCTACTGCTACTGTCCAACCGGGGTATTGTTGAACTGGAAACGAACAAGGGTGCGTTCGTGGCCAGCCCCAGTCCGTCGGAGGCGAACGAGGTATTCGAGGCCCGGTCGATTCTCGAGCCAGCGGTCGTCCGGCATGTCGTCGCGGATATCGGGCCCGGCGAGATGAAGATTCTGCTGCGGCACATTTCACTGGAAGGCGAGACACGCGACGGCGACAGAATTGCGGATCTGATTCGGCTCTCCGGCGAATTCCATGTGAAACTAGCCGCGGCAACCGGAAATTCCTTCCTTCTGCGCTCCGTACGTGAACTGGTAGCTAGATCCTCGCTCATATTCGGCCTCTTCGGGACCTCGGACACTATAATCTGTCCGGATAACGAACATAAGAACATACTTGACGCGGTCGAGAGAGGTGATCCGGAAGCGGCTGAAGCCATGATGTTTGAACATATCAACCGGATAAAGGCCGGACTCGATTTTTCGACCCCCAGACCGCAGGAGGGCGATCTAGCGGAAATACTGGGACTGAAGTAGCCGCCGACGATCCGGTGGTCGGTGTGGAATATCGAAAATGCGCCATCGGGATTTTGTCGGCAAATTGTTAATCTGATTCCGTTGCTTGAATTTACACACGATTCTCCACAAACTTTTCCACAGCCTCGCGCAGCTCTGCAATCGAGATTCGCCGAGTGGAACAATACCTTCTCAGGCGCATTCGAAGGCAAGCATTTTAAATTCGGAAGAAAAGGATTTTCGGCCTTCGAGTCGCCGATTCGACGACAGCTCGAATGCTCTCGATTGGAAATTGCCCTAAAGCGCTCGTATCGTAGCGGAAACGACTTCGGTCCAGGCAGACAATTCTCAAAAGCGGAAATCTCGAATCCTTCCCAGCCATATCGGTCTGCTCGATCATTTCGGCAAATATTTCGCCGATTAATACGACTGAGTTCTTAACGAATGCATTGGCTCAAGCGCTCGCGCCTGGAAGCCAATTGCGAAACGCATTCCCTAGGCAAGGCCGCGCATTCTACCAAACGAAAAAATATGCTTATGTCGAGAACTTCGACGCGCAACTTGACGACTCGATTGGCGGATTTAACTAAACGCTTTCCGTTTTGCTTCGCGCCTTAAGGTCTCAAGCCTGGCGCCGCTCCGCTCCCGGAGTAAAAATCAGTGATCGCATTTGTTCTTGCAAATCTCGGCGCATCGAACCAAACTCAAGTACATCCATACTGGCTGGATCGAGCATGATTTCAAGGTTTCCAATATTCGTGAACTAGGCGGCTTTCGCCGATTTCGGATAGGAAGCCGCAATCGAGAATTCCCAGATTCGCTCAATTTGGACCGCCGCGTCCAAGGAGAATTGTCCGGTTAGCGGGGCCAAGCCGACAGAGGAGCACTTTCAATGGCGAGCCTAGAGTTTCTTTCAGCGCTTTTCATTTTCTGCATCGGTGTGGCCGTCGCGGCTACTGCCATTCTATACGTCATCGACGTTTCGCAGACCAAGGACGCAGTGCGCCGCAACTACCCGGTTTTGGGACGATTCCGGTACCTGTTTTCGATGCTAGGCGAGTTTTTCCGCCAGTATTTCTTCGCGATGGACCGCGAAGAGATGCCGTTTAACAGGGCGGAAAGAGAATGGGTGGACCGCTCGGCGAAGAATTACGACAACACGATTGCCTTCGGCTCGACCAAGAATCTAACTCCGCCCGGCACAGCGATTTTCGTGAGCTGCCCGTTCCCGACGCTCGCGGAGCACGCCGTGGACATGGTGCCGATGCTGATCGGTCCCTATTGCCGGACTCCTTACAATGCACCGTCTTTCTTCAACATTTCGGGAATGAGCTACGGCGCTCTGTCGGCGCCCGCCGTGCGCGCGCTTTCGCGCGGCGCGGCTCTGGCCAATTGCTGGCTCAATACGGGCGAAGGAGGGTTGGCATCCCATCATTTGGAGGGAGACTGCGACCTCGTTTTCCAGGTCGGCACCGCGAAGTACGGCGTTCGCGATGAAAACGGGGACATGAGCGACGCGAGGCTCGCCGAAGTAGCATCCCATGAAAAAGTGCGAATGTTCGAAATCAAGCTAAGCCAGGGAGCGAAACCCGGGAAGGGCGGCATATTGCCCGGGATTAAGGTGACCGACGAAATCGCAGCCATTCGGGGAATTAAGGCCGGCGTCGATTCAATATCGCCAAACCGGCATGTCGAGGTCGGAAGCATCGAGGAGCTGCTAGACATTGTCGAGCACGTAAGGTCGGTGACCGGAAAACCGGTCGGGTTCAAGTCGGTGTTTGGAAGTTTCGAGTGGCTTGAACAACTATGCTTGGAAGTTCACCGACGCGGCATCGAATCAGCTCCGGACTTTCTCGTTGTCGATAGCGGCGACGGCGGAACCGGCGCCGCGCCGATGCCGCTAATGGACAATGTGGGACTTCCGATCAAGGAATCTCTTCCGCTCGCATCGGACGTGCTTCACAGATTCGCTTTGCGCGATCGAATCAGGCTGATAGCGTCCGGAAAGCTCATTACTCCGTCCGAAGTCGGCTGGGCGCTGGCATCAGGGGCCGATTTCGTATCTTCGGCGAGGGGATTTCTTTTTTCGCTGGGCTGCATACAGTCGCTGAAATGCAATAGAAATACATGCCCGACTGGCATCACGACGCATAATCCGCGTTTGCAGAAGGGATTAAACCCGGCCGACAAGGCGGTCAAGTGTGCGAATTACTGCACCCGGATCATCAAGGAAGTTCAGATCATTTCCCATTCGTGCGGCGTTGTTCGCCCGCGACTGATGGGCCGCGAGCATGTCCGCATTGTTCAGGTCAACGGAAAGTCTTTGCCGATGAGCGAGCTCTTTCCGCGACCGGCAGTGCTTCCCGAATACGCGGAAATTGCGATCGACCTCGCTCGCAAGGGCAAGAATCCGATACTTATGAACGAAAATGTCACGGAGCTCTACGACCGGTTGAGAACGCACGCCGCCGTAGTGCTCGAGCTCGTTAAACGAGGATACAGCCCGACGGAAATCGCTAGCGCTCTCGGCAAGAACGAAAAAACGGTTGCGAGCCTTCTTGCAGAAGCCACATAACTCCGGCGAGCCGCCTGCCCAATAATTGGCCTGGGCAATAGATTCGCTTTTGGACATGCCGAAGGCTCCAATTATTCGAAGCTGCAATTGCTTTCGGAATTTACCGACCGCTTCGAACGCAAGCATTCCTTTTAAACGCAATCCTTGCTGTTTTTAGGACCGGGCGGAGGGCGGATCGAATTTCATGCAGATGACTTGATGCCGTTTCGATGCCGCAGGCTGAACAACTGGATCCCGGACTTTACAGTAGTGAACGGCAACGTGATCCAAGATATGATCCGTACTCTCTTCACCTATTGTTTAACTCTCTTTGTCGCTGTCGGCAGTATTGGCGGCACTGTCTGTAAGGCGGCCGCCCTGGTTCATGCCGACGCGGACAACGGCCGTGGCCGAAACTACGCAAGGAAAGAGTGCGTGCAGACGCGCAAGAACATCTGGCTTAGTCCGTTGCGCAAGGATTGCAAGCGCGTCGCAAGAAACCGGACGCTTAGGAACTTCGCCCGAGAACAGCCTGTATGCGATCCAGTTTCTTCAAAATTTCCATCAGCTTGGCTTGAACGTCTTCGAGCTGAATGTTGCGGTGCTCAGCGTCCATGGCGAGGTAGTTTACGCAATCCTTCAACTGAAGAATCGAAAAGTAGGAAATATCATAATGGAAGTTAGCTTCATTTCCTGTTCGCTTTAGTTCGTCTAGCAACGTTTCGTTCTCGCGCTCGTGGCCGATCGGATGCGAAGGGAAATCCCCTGGATGTGTCAAAAGGTTCGAATCGCAACTCGGGTCCAGAAGTAGCGATTCATCGGCCGTCGACAAGTGAATCGGAAATGTTGCAAAAATCAAGGCGGACACCAAAACACCAAACGAAAGAGTTTTTCCAATCTGCATGATCATGATCCCCCCAGTTTTTTCAGCAATCAAGTTTACAAAGCAGATTATTTTCGATCTGGCTAATCAAAATTCGGTGACCTCGAGCGGGGTGCGGCTCAGATTTCTTGAAGACCTTGGCGCTCGGCATTTCCGATACCGATTGCCGATCAATTTCGAGATCAAGCCGCCTCTCGCTACTGCAAAAAGTTCGGAATTCGGTTGTTCAGCTTGTGGAATCGAACCGCAAATTCGTCGTCTACAAGAAATTTAATCCGCACTCACCGGGCTGTCGCCCCAAGCGTCGGAATCGGCGATCGACGCGGTTTCGGCAATAATTGAAGGCTATTGATCGTCGCGAGCGATCGAACCGCCCGGGCGAACGGGCTTAGCCGCGAATTCAAGTTATATTTCAGCGGCACTATATTTCGCCGCCGGCTTCGGCTCGCAGCTGGGAAATCGTTACTTTTGGCGCAATCAACTCCGAATCCAGCTTTAGCTCCAATAGCGCTCCGCTATTCGATTTCATGGCCCTTTTGAACGCATTGGCAAACTCTTCGGTGCGCTTGACGGTTTCAGCATAGAATCCGCATGATCGGGCCCAGCCTGCGAAATCCGGGTTTTCCAGATCGGTGCCATGTACTCGATCGGGGTAGAATCGCTCCTGGTGCATGCGAATCGTGCCGTAGGTGCCATTGTTTCCGACAAGGAAAATGGGGCGAGCTCCGTATTGCGCCGCGGTCGACAGCTCCTGACCGGTCATTTGAAAATCGCCGTCTCCCGAGAAGCACACGACGGTTCGCTCCGGCATCGCCAGCTTGGCTGCAATCGCCGCCGGCACGCCGTAGCCCATAGATCCGCTTTGCGGCCCAAGAAGTCGCGATTCGGGCCCGTGGACGAAAAACCGGCTGGGCCAGATTGCAAAATTTCCGGCGCCGCTGGTCAAAATCGCGTCTGGCGGGAGCTGCTTCATTAGCTCCCTCAGCGCCGCGCCCATATCGAAGCGCCCGGGCGTCGGCGGGCAATCGATATAATCGAGGTATTTGGCTCGGGATGCCTGCGTCCAGGCGCGCCAATTTTCCCTGCCGGCCAGAATGTTGCCTTCAAGAGCCGAAAACAAGGAATTGACGCCGGAATGCACGGCCATATCGGGTATGAATATCTTTCCCAATTCCAAATCGCTGGGATGCGCGTGGACAACCGACTGCTTCGGGCAGGGAATATCGAAAAGTCTATAGCCGTCCGTTGTAGGCTCGCTGAATCGCGTTCCGGCCGCCAGCACAACATCGGCGCTCGCTATGATGCCCTTGACGTACGAAGCCATGCCGACGCCCGCATCGCCCGCGTAGCAGGGGCTATTGTTGTCGAACAGGTCTTGTCCCCTGAATGTTACAACGACCGGCAGTTCGTTCTGCTCCGCGAATCGAATAAGAGCGTCGCAGCCTTCCTCGCGCCATCCGCAGCTTCCCGCCAGGATAAGAGGCCGCCGCGCGGAATTGAGCATGCCGAGGATTTTGTCAGCGGTCTTGGTCCCGCATTCCGGCTCGACAGGTTCGATCCGCGGCAGCTCGATCGAGCGAGTTCGCTCCGTCAGCATGTCTTCGGGCAAGGATATCGCAACCGGTCCGGGCCTGCCCGACATCGCAAGGTGAAACGCTCTGGCGACGATTTCCGCAACCCTGTCGGGATCTCGAATTTCGAAGGAATGCTTCGCGATGCCGCCCATGAACCTTCCGTAGTCGATCTCCTGAAATGCCTCGCGGCCCTCCGATTCTCGTTCAACCTGCCCGATGAACAAGATCATCGGCGTTGAATCCTGCATTGCGGAATGCACGCCGATGCAGGCGTTCGAAGCGCCGGGTCCCCGCGTTACAAAGCAAATTCCGGGCCTGCCCGTCAATCTTCCGTATGCGGCGGCCATAAAGGATGCTCCGCCTTCGTTCCGAGTCATAATCGTGCGAACTCTTCGGCGATGCTCGTACATGCCGTCCATTGCGGCCAAGTAGCTCTCGCCAGGCACGCCGAAAATGAGGTCTACTCCCTGGTCGGCAAGCAATTCGATCAAGACGGAGCCCGCGGGTCGAAGCGAATTCGGGCGTGAATCTGAATTTTCCATGCGCGGCTTATTGCTCAATTCAGCGGAATCTCCAAGAGCGCGGCATAGGCAATCGAATTGCCGGCGCAAACGGCAAGAGCGATTTACCTGCCGGCCGACCGGCCGGATGTTTCGAATCCTCTCCCGATCATATAGTGCATTGACTACTAGGTTCGAAAAGGCTTGGACTTCCAAGTGAACGAAATCGAAATTCGAGATGCTGCAAGCGTAGTACTGATCCGGGATCACCTGAACGATCCGAAAGTTCTCGTGGGCCAGCGAGGGCGCGATGCCGTCTTTATGCCTCGGAAGTTCGTTTTTCCGGGAGGCGCGATCGACGATTGCGATTGCGAAGTGATGCCGTCGGGGCCGATTTGCGAAGTTTCGCGCCGAAGGCTGCTGCTGGAAACGGATGCGGACAACGCCGAAGCGTTCTTTTCGGCCGCGATTCGGGAAGTCTGGGAAGAAACCGGCATTCGCCTAGCCGTGCCGATCAAATCGAAACCCGCAAGCGATTTCGCGGGCGGCGCGTGGCGCGGGTTCATGTCCGACGGCTTGCAGCCGAGCGCCAAGGGTCTCCATTTCTTTTTTCGAGCTATCACGCCTCCGGGCCGCATCCGAAGATTCGACGCCAGATTTTTTCTCGGCCGCGCGGAGGACTTGCCGATCGCGGGAACTACGGACGAATTAATCGCCAAAACGGATGAACTGGAGAATCTTCGCTGGGCTCGAATTTCCGAAACCCGGGAGCTTGATATGCCGTTTATTTCCTGTCTCGTGCTGAATGCCGCGGAAGCCGCGATCGAAAACGGCTTGCCGCCGGAAAAAATTCCATTCCACTATCAAGCCGAAGGCAGTCGCAGAATAAAATACCTCTCCTGATCCGGCCGCGGGATTTCGGACGCGTTCGCCCTCGACCGCGGCGGCGGACCGATTGCAGGCAGAATTCTTCAGGATACCGCGCCGTCCCTGATCAGGTCGTGCGCCCTGTTAATGGTCGCAAGGCGAACTTCCGCCATACGCCTCGCTTCCTCCGGCAATCCCGAACCCACGAATTTGTCGGGATGATTGGCCATTACCAGTTTACGCCATTTTTTCTTGATCGATTCGATGCTGTCGCCCCTATGCGCGCCCAGCACTTCATAGGGGTCGAATTCATCCGATAGCGCAAAGCGCGAGCGAATTTTCCGGAAGCAGGATTCGGGAAGACCGAAGATTTCGCTAACGCGCCTGAGGAAAGCGTCCTCGGCAGGGTCGTAGCCTCCGTCGGCAACCGCGATCTGGAAGAGAGCTTCCAGTAAATTCGATAGGATCGCGTTGTCCCGCCTGAACATTCTGGCGATTCGGCGCGCATAGAATTCGTAGCCGGCAACGTCCTCCCTCGCCAAATCGAAAAGCCTTGCGGCATTTTTTTCCGCATGCGCGGGGATTTTGAAGATCGCTCTGAATGCTCTCACTTCATCCCGCGTAACCCGTCCGTCGGCCTTTGCGAGCTTCGCGCCCAGGGCAATCACCGCGATCGTGAACGCAACGGTTCGCTCGGGCGGGTGGTGACTATTGAAGATTGCGCCGAGGCGCTCCCCTCGTCTCGCCATGCGCAGGAGGACCTCAGAAATTTTCGTCCAAAGTTCCATTGTGCTCGCGACCCAGTCTCCCGGACTATTCCTATAGAAATTTCTGAAGCAATACCAAATCATACCAATTGCCGAACTTAAATCCCACCTCGGGCAATTGGGCGATTTCCTTGTATCCGATCGACCGGTGGAATTCCACGCCGCTGGAATTCGCCGACGACACGCCTGCGATCAGGCTGTGGACGTTGCGGAGCCTGGCATTCCTTTCAAGGACAGCCATCAATTTTCGTCCTATCCCCCTTCCTCGGGCGCTCGGATCGACCATGATCGTATGCTCCATCGTGCGAGCGTATCCGATTCCGCCTCGGAACTGCCCGCACAGAGCGAATCCCGCGACTTCGGGCGCGCAGGCGACGATTACGGGCAGTCCGGATTCCTGCTTGCGGACAATTAATTCGCGCAGTTCGCCTTCCGATTTTTCCACGCTGTTGAACGTCGCTTCCGTAGCTCTGATGACCGGGTTCCAGATTTCGGCGATTGCGGCCGCGTCGCATTTTTCGGCAGCTCGAATTTTCATTGTCCAGGTTCCCGCGCGCTTAATTGAACGGCGGCCGCGATCGAAGCATTGCGGATGGCCGCGTCTCGTTTCGGGAGGTTCCTTTAACGACTTTGCCGAACGCTGCAAATTCCGCATTTCCGTTTCCGGGCGCCGCGGTTTATTTCTTTCGCCGCAGAAAGTACTGTTGCCGGGCTTTCGAATTCATAGGAGGGAACTTTCGATGAGCAAGACTTTGTATTTGGCGAATCCCTACGGCTTCTCGACTCAGCTGCGAGAAAAGCCGCTTCAGGAAATCAGCGACGCGCTTGCCGATTTGGGAATTGAAGTCTGGGAGCCGTTTCAAAGGAATAATCAGATTGACCGCGCCGTTGCCGGCTGGGCCTATAGCATCGGCCAAGCGGATTTGCGCGACGTGCGCAACTCGGACGGAATATTCGCGATCGTCAACGGCTGTCCCCCCGATGAAGGCGTTATGGTCGAACTCGGAATGGCGATAGCCTGGAACAAGCCGACATTTCTGTTTCGCGACGATTTCCGCCGCTGCACGGACAGCGAAATCTACCCGCTCAATCTCATGCTTTTCACCGGTCTTCCGGAATCCGACTGGGAATCCTATTACTATTCTTCCATCGAAGAAATTTCCGACCCTTCGAAAGCCCTGCGCCGATGGCTAGGCTCCGGCTAGGCTTGCCCGGGCAGGCGTGATCCTTGAAGATTGCGCTGCGCCGGCGCATCCGCCGCAAGCACGTAGTGATCCCCCCGCTTTTCGACATTCCATGTCTTTGGCGGCTCGCCGCGCGCCTTTAGCCGCGCCAGCTTCCAGGATGTCCGGCCGCCCCCGTGCTGCGGCGAAAATTGCCAGCGGCTTTCCACCCCCTGCGCGCCGCCCCCGCCGGGAACCAGCAACAGCGCGAAAGGCGCGGCGCCGTCGCGCCTGGCTCCGTTTTCAGCCGCCAGATGCAAGCGCCGCACCGGAGTTAGCCCCGGCGGAGCGTGCAAGTCCGCAACGACAACCGGCACCGCCCCGCTTCTCAGGACCTCCTCCGTCGACCAGAGTATATCTTCCGCCCTGGACGGCTCGACAAAAATCAATCTGCCTGGATCAATGAAGGCAAGAAGGCCGTCGGGATTCGGCCAGTCGGGCTGCCAGCTCGGTCGAATCCAAAAGACGGTGCCTTTCGTTCCGCGAATGGCCATGAGGGCCAGCGTCCGTCGCGCCCGCCCGCAAAATTCGTGCGCACGTCCCGTTGTCAGCGCAAGCCCGCTTAAAAATCGCGACGCCGGGCGATTCCGGAATCGCTCTCTGGCCAGAAGCCCGGCTTTAGCTTTCGAGAAATCATGTTCCATTTTTGTTCTTTTAAAGGGGAATCGGCCCATGTCAAGGAACATCCCGGCATTGGCCAAAAAAATTAGGCCGCGCTTCGAAAGACGCACTTCCCGACAGGACGCACCCGTCCAAGGAAAACCGATTGCCCGAAATCAGGCCGACAGTCCCGCTGCCGGCGGAATTAAATCCGGCTTGCCCGCCTGAAAAGAAAGGTAGCTTCCCGTGCAGTATCTCGAAAACAATCCTGAATGAACAAAAAGGATAGTACCCCGTCAATTCCGAGCCTATATTCTTTAGAATGAAGATACGCCGCATAGGTGGGGAGATGACAACCAAGGGTCAACATGTTGTCCCGCGGAATGAGAAGTGGGCCGTGCGCAGGACCGGATCGGACAGAGTTGCCAAGACCTTTAACACACAGAAAGAGGCTATATCGGAGGGTCGCAGGATCGCGCGAAAACACTGTACCGAACTCTATATGCATGGCGACGGCCGAATTCGAGATCGAGATTCTTATGCGAATGATCCACACCCGCCAAAGGGTTGAGTTTTGGCGGGCGTTTCAGATTTCGAAAACAGCGTCTTCGCCAACTGCCAATTTAATGATGATTATGAGCCAATCCTTCAAGCGATCCTGCCTTGTCTGATTCGGTTTGGGCTAAAACCCGGGATCGCCACGGAACGGAGCGATTTAGGCGAGGCCCGCCTCAAAATTATAAAGAACCGATCCTCAATTCCGAATACTCGATCCATGATCTGTCTCGGTGTCAGTCTTCCGAAGCCGGCGTGTACTGCCGGATGAATATGCCATTTGAACTCGGCCTGGATTTCGCATGCAGATTCTTTGGAGGCATCCCTCTTAACCAAAAAAAGAATTTGATACTGAAAGAGCAACAATATCGATACCGAACCTCTCTCTCCGACCTTGTCGGAAATGATATCGAGGCGCATGGGGCAAACATGGCCAAGCGGTGCGCAAAGTGAGCAACTGGATCGCTTCGCTCGGCGGATTTGAACTGGCGGGACCGTCGCAGTTCCCGAGCGAATACGAAGACTTCCTGCAATGGCACTATGAAAGGCAGTTAACGGCAGGGTTCTCGCAGGACGATATTGAGGACTACCCAGCCGGAAAATTGATTGAAGCAATGACCGAGCGGGTGCGCATCGGTCATCATAGGGGCTAATTGGAGTTGTTCCGGAGGAACGGGCAAAATCACTAAGCTGTGGACCTGCCAATATTGAGTTGCTTTACAGCACGGCAATGGCCTTTGAAGTTTCCCGTTCCTCTTTCCCGAAAATTTTGCATTGCAACCGAAAAAATCAAGAAAGCGGCAGCAGCGAGGGCAGGCATTTCCCATTCTAGCCGAATTCAAATATCTTCGATACCGCCGGTTTCGGAATTATCTTTCTAGCAAGGGGAGACCGCCTTAAACCGTGCCATTCAGCAGAGGTATTGCAGCCAATGACTTGCCGCGCGGAGCACTTGCGATAATTGTCGGCGCAATCCGGTCGACGAGGAACAGCATGCGGGTTGCTATGCCCGCCTCGAACAGCCGATTGATGAAGGCTGCCGCCGTGCGGCTCTTGCCAGCCTCCTTGTCGACGGCTGCGCCGAAGCTCGGGATTTTGGCAATTCCCCGCGCTTCATCACTACGTTCGAGACTGGACATGCGACGAGGACTGCTGCCGGGCGCATGTGCGCCACGCGCCGCGCAACCTCGCCTGCCGGAGCAACGCGGCGATCTCCATCGTTCGCTTCGATGGCCGGTTTCAAGACATGCCCCGGCCAATCGCTACTACGCGGCCAGAGCGCAGGACGCGATCGACGCCATTGTAAAGCCCCTGAAGCGCTCCTGGGCGGGTTGGAAGCAGAGCCCGTTGAGCCGCAGTGCCGGCTCGAAGGATTGCTGCGCCCTCAGCCGGCAATTCGCCGGAAAACTTCCGCAAACTCTCATCCGAGCCCCTTCGGTCAGCTCCGATAACCGCAGCGATGCTCGCGCCCGTTCCGGAATCCGCAAAAACTAGACTTTTGCGCAGGCCTGGATTGTTCCGCCCTGTCATCTGGTAGTACTCGTCGAAATACAGAAACTTGGATGCCCGCGGCCATAACAGCGAATCGACGATGTAGCGCGCCAACCCATGCTCGGTTATTTTTCCGACCACTTCCTTGCATGCTTCGACGGCGTCGTTTGGCTCGGAGTCGCCAAGCAGAATTGCAAAGTCTTCCCAATTGGAGGCGGCTTTCAAGGAGTCCTGCAATAGAGTCGGAAAGCCGGAATTGCTGGCGAGATGCTCGCGCGCCGCTTGATCGTTGACGACGAGTTGAAAATCGCTCGGTCGCTTAACATAGTAAGTCAGTTGGCGGAGTTCATTGTTCTTTAGAGTATTTTCGCCGAAAGTATCGGCAACGACGGCTTTGTCTTCCGCTTCCAGTTCGTAAACGCAATCGACAACAACCGCTTCCTGGCGATCTCCTTTCTCGACGGCGAAGCGATAGTCTTCCACTTCGCGTTTCGGATAGTCGTAGGTCAAGTTGAAACAGCCGTCCTCGGGAATGATAGGATTGGTCCGGTAGAGCGCCGTGAGCAATGCGGTCTTGCCGGATTCATTCTTGCCGACCAGGCAGGTGACGGAATCATCGACCTCGATTGGGCCGGAACCCCAGATGCTTTTGAATTCCTTGACAGTAAATTTCCTGAGCTTCACTGTTCGACCCTCTCGTAGGGTCCAAGAAATCGCTCGCCGTTGAAGTGGATGAGATGGGTCGGCGCATCGGCGCACCGCACTTCCGTCTCCCAGGAAATATCTCCAAGGAACTTTCCCATGGTGGCGCGGTTCGGAAATGCGGTCACATATACGAGGCCCGGCACGGCGCCGTCGAACAATTTAGCCAGTTCGTTGTGCCGCTTGGCGTTTACCGGTCCGTGGCTTGTGACGGATTCGACGAGAAGCAGCCAGTCCTTGCGGCGGAAATAAAGCACAACGTCGGGCATCTTGCCGTGCCTGTCGACATTCACTCCGAGGTCGGCAAGGCGCTGTTGTTCAAAATATCCGACTTTGTCTCCCGTATCTCCAACATAGATTACCTCGGCTCCCGGGACGAAGCGAGCCGCAAACTCGTCAATGAAATGTTTGATAAGTTCGCTGTGGGCACCGGGGGTAAGCGCAATTCTCTTGCCCGGCGCCAGCGTAACCGGAACCATCTGCATATGGCGAGGCTTGGCCCATTTGGCCACGATTGTCTTCTGACTCTTCAAGAAGGTATCGAGCGCTCGTTGCCAGGGTTCGGTGCCGAAGGTCTGGATCACGCCGAAGGCTTCGTCGCTGATCCGGTAGCAGGCTTTCGGACTATTGACGGGTCGG
>MKWU01001587.1_pt1 | contig 38328 bp, 29 predicted proteins | sample 809101 | NCBI WGS metagenome assembly MKWU01 (sample SAMN05860141, study PRJNA318959) | sponge metagenome | host: Aplysina aerophoba | place: Slovenia: Piran, Adriatic Sea, Gulf of Piran | collected 2013-05-07
TTCCGGCGCGGATGTGGGCTGGAACGCCGGCCGGGACGTGTGGTACCACGAGGCGATGGAGGCTGCCGGGACGGATTGCCCGCCGGAGGAAATGGACGCGGAAGACCCGCTGTTCATCCTGTATACCTCGGGCTCCACCGGCAAACCCAAGGGGGTATTGCACACGACCGGCGGCTACCTGCTGTACACCGCGCTGACCCACAGGTACGTGTTTGATTACCAGGACGGCGAGGTTTACTGGTGTACCGCGGACGTGGGCTGGGTCACCGGCCATTCCTATATCATCTACGGTCCCCTGTGCAACGGCGCCGTGACCCTGATGTTCGAGGGCGTGCCCACGTATCCCGACGCGGGCCGCTTCTGGCAGGTGGTGGATAAACACAAGGTCAACATTTTCTACACCGCGCCCACCGCGTTGCGCGCCCTGATGGGGCAGGGCGACGAGTTCGTGAAACGGCACGACCGCGGCAGCCTGCGCGTGCTCGGCAGCGTGGGTGAACCCATCAACCCGGAAGCCTGGGAATGGTACTACCACATTGTCGGCGACGGGCGCTGCCCCATCGCGGACACCTGGTGGCAGACCGAGACCGGCGGCGTGCTGATCGCGCCTTACCCGGGCGCCACCGCCCTGAAACCCGGCTCCGCCACCCGGCCCTGTTTCGGCGTGGAACCCTGCCTGGTGGACGACAAGGGCAGGGAGCTGGACGGCGTCGCCTCGGGCGCCCTGTGCATTAAGCGCTCCTGGCCCGGCCAGATGCGCACCGTGTACGGCGACCACCAGCGCTTCATCGACACCTATTTCAAAACGTTTTCCGGCATGTATTTCACTGGCGACGGCGCCCGGCGCGACGAGGACGGCTATTACTGGATCACCGGCCGGGTGGACGATGTGATCAACGTCTCCGGGCACCGCATGGGCACCGCGGAAGTGGAGAGCGCCCTGGTGCTGCACGACGCAGTGGCCGAAGCGGCCGTGGTGGGCTACCCCCATGACATCAAGGGGCAGGGCATCTACGCCTACGTGACCCTGATGGGAGGCGCCGAGCCTTCCCCGGAACTGAACCGGGAACTGGTGCTGCACGTACGCAAGGAAATCGGCCCCATCGCCAGCCCGGACGTGATCCAGTGGGCGCCCGGCCTGCCCAAGACCCGCTCCGGCAAGATCATGCGCCGCATCCTGCGCAAGATCGCCGCCAACGAACTGGACACCCTGGGCGATACCAGCACCCTTGCCGACCCGGCCGTCGTCGACGACCTGATCGATAACCGTGCGAACCGCTGACCGAGTAAATTTGGGACACCCATAAATTAACAAAAATTGTTAATTTATGGGTGTCCCAAATTGCTATAAATTCCAAATTTATGGGTGTCCCAAATTACACTGAAAACATCGCTGCTCTCAAGGAGTACTACAGCCTCTGGCTTGAATGCGGTGAGGAAGCCTACGCGGAGCTCGCTTTTACCGAGGAATTTTCCCGCAACTTCGGCGGCCTGGTGAATGCGGCCGTGGAACTGCAGCAGCCGCTCGCCGGGGAACTGGCCGGGTTCACCCCGCCGGTGCCTCCGGGTTTCGCCGAACTGGCTGATACCGTCCCGGTAGACGTGGGGCCTTCGGCCAGGGACGAGGTGTACCGGGAAGACAGGATCAGGCTGTACCGCTACCGGCCGCTGGTCGCCGAATCCCATGCCATCCCTGTCCTGATCGTCTACGCCCTGGTCAACAGGCCGTACATCATGGATCTGCAGGATGGGCGTTCGCTGGTCCAGGGGTTGCTCGATACCGGACTGGACGTTTACCTGCTTGACTGGGGCTACCCCGATGAAGAGGACAAGGACCTGACCCTGGACGACTACATCAACCGATACCTTGGCAACTCGGTGGATTTTGTCAGGCAGCACAACGGCGCGCAGCGGATAAACCTGTTGGGCGTTTGCCAGGGAGGCACCTTCTGCCTCTGTTACACGGCCCTGCAACAGCAGAAAGTCGCCAACCTGGTGACCAGCGTGACGCCGGTGGACTTCCATACCCGCCGGGACCTGCTCAGCCACCTGGTCAGGCACGTGGATATCGACCTGTGCGTGGACACCCTGGGCAACATGCCCGGGGAGTACCTGAACTGGCTGTTCCTGATGCTCAAACCGTACCGGCTGACAGGCAAGAAATACCTGGATGCGCTGGATATCCTGGATGACGAGGACAAGCTTGCGACGTTCATGCGCATGGAAAAGTGGATCTTTGACAGCCCGGACCAGGCCGGCGAGGCTTTCCGCCAGTTCGCAAAGGATTTCTACCAGGGAAACAAGCTGGTGAAGGGGGAAGTCCGTATCGGCGGCAACAGCGTCGACCTGGAGCAGATCACCATACCGGTCCTGAACATTTACGCGAGCAACGACCACCTGGTGCCGCTCGATGCGTCAAAGGCCCTGGCGGGTTGCATCAGCAGCGAGGATTACACGGAACTGGAACTGCCCGGCGGCCACATCGGCATCTACGTCGGCGCCGGCGCCCGGCACACCCTCCCCGGCGCCATCAACGACTGGCTACGGGAGCGAGATTGCCCCTGAATTTGGGACACCCATAAATTTGGAATTTATAGTAATTTGGGACACCCATGAATTAACAAGTATTATAAATTTATGGGTGTCCCAAATTACTGAATTACTTTAAGGAAAAAAGAAAATGAAAGACCCTTACCTGTTGCATATTTTTAATCCGACCAAGAACGTCAGTCCCTTTGACGTGAACATGGCTTATGAAGCCGAGTTTGACGGTGTCATACCGTACTCAGACGTTACCCTGGAAGAAGTTCATTCATTGACGCAGGACACCATTTTTTCACGCGGTCCGAAAGGGGTGAAAAGAACCGGGATATTCATCGGCGGCAGGGATTTCGGCCTGGCCATCGATATGCTCAAGCGCGCAAAAACGGCCATGATCCCGCCATTCCAGGTCAGCGTGTTCGCCGATCCGAGCGGCGCCGTGACGACAGCCGCGGCATTGGTAGCCTGCGTGGAATACTGGGTGGATAAAATCACCCGCACCAGCCTGGAGAACAGGAAAGTGTACATATTCGGGGGAACCGGCCCCGTGGGGATGTGTACGGCGGTATTGTTGTCAGGCTGCAATACAGAGGTTTATATTGCCAGCCATCGCGGGGAACACGTCGCGAATGAGATTGCAGATGAATGTAACGCCCGGTTTAATACCAGCGTGAAAGGCGCCGGTCACCGCACCGAGGAGGAAACCACCGAACTAATCGGGGATGCGGACATTATCATCGGCGCTGCCAGGGCCGGCGTCAGGCTGGCTTCGGCGAAACAGTTGTCCGCGTCAGGGAAGCTGCTGGTGGCAGCCGATGTAAACGCAGTGCCACCCGCGGGATTTGAAGGGGTTGATGTGTATGATTTCGGCAAAGCGCTCGCCGGCGGAGAAGGAAAAGCGGTAGGGATCGGCGCCCTGGCAATCGGCGACGTGAAATACAGGGTACACAAAAAAATCTTTGAGGAAATGATAGCGGCGGACGATGCGCTTTATATCGAACACGCGGAATCTTTTCGGGTAGCGCGCGAAATAGTGAACGCCGCCTAGTCTGGATTTCTCACCAGGTGAATTTGGGACACCCATGAATTAATAAGTATTATAAATTCATGGGTGTCCCAAATTGCTATAAATTGCAAATTCATGGGTGTCCCAAATTGAGGTCAGCAATAGCCATTCTCCCTGAACCAGTCCACCGCATCTTCCAGGGCCCGGCGCGCCGGGCGCGGTTCGTAGCCCAGGGCCTGTTCCGCCCGGGCGGAGGAAAAATACATGAATTTCCGCGCCATCTTCACGCCGTCCACCGTGGCGAACGGTTCTTTCCTGCTGACCCGCGCCCAGCTTTCCGCCAGCCAGGCGAACGGGTACACGAGATTGTGTGGCAGCTTGATGCGCGGCGGCGTCATGCCTGCGTAGTCGCAGATGATCCCCAGGATGGTCTTCAGTGACATGTCCTCCCCGCCCAGGATATAACGCTTCCCCAATTCTCCCCGCGCAAACGCCAGCAGGTGGCCCTGCGCCACGTCGTCCACGTGGGCCACGTTCAGTCCCGTGTCCACGTAGGCCGGGATCTTGCCTCTCAGCGCATCGACGATGATGCGGCCGGTGGGCGTCGGTTTGATGTCGCGCGGGCCGATCGGCGTGGACGGGTTGACGATGACAACGGGCAGGCCCTGTTCCTCGGCGAGCTCCCGGACCGCCTGTTCGGCGAGGAACTTCGAGCGTTTGTAGTGGCCGACCATGTCGCCCAGGGTTACCGGCGTGGTTTCATCGGCGGGGGTCCGGTCCCGGTTGATGCCCAGGGTCGCCACGCTGCTGGTATAGACCATGCGGCTGACGCCCGCGTCCGCGGCCTGCCGGAACAGGTCCCGGGTGCCGTCCACGTTGGTCCGGTACATGCGCTCCGGATCGGGTATCCACAGCCGGTAGTCCGCGGCGACGTGGAACAGGTAGCTGCATCCGCTTAGCGCCCGCTGCAGCGATGCCGGGTCGGTCAGGTCTCCCTCGACCGGGGTGACGTCCAGTTGTTCCAGGTTGCGCCGGTCGCTGCCGAGCCGGACCAGGGCCTTCACTTCGTGGCCCTGTTGCAGCAACAGCCGTACCAGCGCGGACCCGACAAAGCCGTTGGCGCCGGTGATCAGCGTGGTCATGAACGCTTGTGTCTGAGATAGTCGCGCAGGGTCAGCAATGCAAATGCCGGGGTGCCCACGGCAGCCAGGATGAGGAACGGGTACAGCCACTCGAACAACGTGATCAGCGGCAGCAGGTAGAGCACGTCCTCGATCTCGAACAGGCCGATGTTCGGCATGTCCATCTGGTCTTTGCCGGTCATGTTGCCGATCATCACGCGCATCTGGAAAATGCCGGCCACGCTCAGCCCGGCGAGTATCCCCATGAACAGCGCGGCGCTTCCCAGTGCGCCGTGGCTCAGGCCGATGCCTATGCCGATAAACAGCAGGATGTCCGAGACGGCGTCGCTGGCAAGGTCATAGTAGTGGCCAAATTTGGTCTTGTTGCCGGTGATCCTGGCGAGTTCTCCGTCGGCGTGGTCGAGAAAGGCCGACACCGCGAAACACAGCGCCCCGGCGTTGGTCGAGGCAAAGGTTCCCATGCCGAGCAAAACACAGGCGGCTATGCCGAGCAGCATCCGCAGTGTCGTGAGGTGGTTGGGCGTGACCGCGGTGTTGCGCAGGGGGTAAACCAGCATGCCGGCCAGCCTGGCGTCGAGCGGTCTGTTATCGGGCATCAGTTTACTTCCGGCAGGCATCCATAACGCTGCAGATTATATCCCGTCCGCCGTTCCGGCGAAAGCTCGTATCAATTTGGGACACCCATAAATTGTTAAAAATTCTAAATCCATGGGTGTCCCAAATTGTTAAAAATTCCAAATCCATGGGTGTCCCAAATTGAGGGCATTACCGTTTGCCGACTACGGTAAGCAGGGCTGGTAGCACCAGTAGCATGCATACCAGGGTGACGCCGATACCCAGGGTCAGCAGCAGGCCGAGGCTGGCGGTGCCTGCGTGAGGGGAGAGGGCGAGGTTGCCGATGCCGCCCATGGTGGTCAGGGAACTGACGGTGACTGCCCGCGCGGAACTGGTGGCCAGAATGTTCTTGCCGTCCGGCAGGTCGGTGCGGAAGCGGTGGATGATGTGGATGCCGCTGTCCACCCCTATGCCCAGCAGCAACGGCAGGGCGATCACGTTGGCGAAGTTGAGCGGTATCCCGGCCAGCACGCTGATGCCGCCGGTGATCACGGCTGCCGTGAGCAGCGGGGTCAGGACCAGGAGCACGTCCCTTTTGCGCCCGAGCAGTATGTACAGCATGAACGATATGGCGATGAAGGCGTACAGGAAAGCCTGCCTGAACGCGGCGGCCACTGCGTCGCTGGCCTCCAGGTTGATGACCGGCGGGCCGGTGACCTGGGGCGAGACGGACTGGATTGCACGGACAAATTCCCGCAGTGCCGCTTCGTCCTGCATGTCCTGTTCGGGGAAGATCTCGATACGGTATGCGCCGTCGGCGCTGAGCCAGAGCCGCTTCAGCTGGTCCGGCAGGTTGTCGAGGGAAACGTAATCGGCATTCAGGGACGCGTTCAACGCTTCCAGGCGTCCGGGGAGGGATGCCAGCAGTGCCTGCTCCAGTTGCGCCAGACTGTTGTCCCCGCTCCCCCCGCCATTCCCGCTCTCCCCGCCGTTCCCGCTCCCCCCGCCGTCCCCGCTCTCCCCGCCGTTCCCGCTCCCCCCGCCGTCCCCGCTCTCCCCGCCTAAGCGGGACCCTTTACTCTGGGTCCCTGCTTGCGCGGGAACGGCGTCAGGGGCAGGAGCGATGTCGAAATCACCGAGCAACTCTGCAAGGTTCGCCCGCAACTGCGCAACAACCGCATCATTGCGCCCGGATTCCTGTAGTTTTTCCCGGAAGGCGCGCAGCGCGGCCAGGCGCGCGCCGGTGGTTTGCGTCTCCGGACCGGGTTGCGCGGGAGCGGACACATCGCCCAGCAGCAGGTTCATCTCGTCGATGATGTACAGTTTTTCATCCTGGCCGACGGGGATGAAATCCGCCACCGACAGGACTGTCTCAACCTGGTCCAGACGGGCGAACTGTTCACGGTAGCTGTCGGCCTGTGCCGTATCGCCGGCGACCATGATGGCGGTCCAGGGGGTCAGGTCGTTATCCGCGAGCAGTTGCCGGAACGTGGACAGGGCCGCGCCGTCCTGGTCGTGCAGGTTGAGCGGGTTGTGGTCGAAGCGCAGGCCGGTGAGCAGCAGGGCGGAGGCCAGCGCCAGGAAAGCCGTGCCGCCGAGGATTTTGCCGCCGTGCGTTTCAACCAGCCGGCTTCCCCCGACCGCGCCGGCGGGTGCGCCGGGTTTGAACGGCAGCAGGGAGAGCAGCGCCGGTATCACCGTGAGGGTGATGACAAAACTGATGAGCATGCCGAAACCGGAGATCCAGCCGAGTTCCGCAACGCCCGTATACGCAGTCGGGATAAAGGAAAAAAAACCGATGGCAGTGCTGATGGCGCACAGGAACAGCGAGCCGCCGATGCTGGTCGAGGTGTGCATTAACGCGCTCTGGGTTCCCGCTTTCGCGGGAACGATCCCTGCTTTCGCACGGGCAGGCTGGGCGGGAGCGACCCCTGTTTGCGCAGAGTCTGCCCCTCGCGAACGCAGGAGGGCAGCCTCAGCAGCAACATCGTTGTCAAACAGGTGTTCCCGGTAGCGCAGGCAGTAGTGGATGGCGAAATCGACGCCCAGACCGATGTACAACACGGCAAAGGCCACGGAAATCAGGTTCAGTTCGCCCACGGTGAGGGTGGCGAAGGCAGCGGTCAGCGCCAGGCCCGTCACCAGGCTGATCACGGTGACCAGCGCCAGCTTGACGGAGCCCAGGCCGGCCAGCAGGATGACCGTTACCAGGCACAGGGCGAGGACCGCGGCCGTTTCGGTGCCTTTCATCACGCTCAGCATTTCTTCGTGGGACAGCACCGTGGCGCCGGTCAGGCGCATGTGCGCGCCCGGGGACGAGGCGATGTCCAGGTCGTCGTAGATCCGGTGGATTGTCTCGATGGACGGGGTAGCCGGGAAGAACCCGCCGTAATCCAGCCTCGGCTGCGTTAATATGAACTCGCGATGGGGGGGCTTTCCCGCGCCGGCGCCGGGCGGTCCGGTCTCAGCCGGTTCATCCCCGGACATCAGTTCCTGCCAGGACAGGCGGTACGGCCGGTCGTCGCGCACCGCCTCGAGCGCGGCATTGATGCGGGCGAGGACGGGGTCGATATCTACCCGGTCACCGTCTTCCGCTGCGTCGAGCGCATCGGCCAGCACCCCGAACAGGCCGCGCAGGGAGGGGTCGCGGGCCAGTCGCGCCAGGAACGGCTGGACCTCGGCGAGGTTGTCGGACAGGTCCTGGAGTTCGTCCGTGTCGAGGTAGAGCAGGCCGGATTCCCTGAACAGCGCCAGGGCGTTGGGATAGAAGACGAATTCGAATAAGTCCTGCTCCCGTTCCAGGCGCTCGTAGAGTAAGGCCGCGGCGTCCTGGGCCTGGTCCGGCGTAGCGGCTTCCATGACGATGAGGATATTGTTGTCGTACTGCGGGAAGTGCTTTTCGTACTCCTGGTCCAGTTTGCGCCAGGCGAGTTCCTCGGACAGCATGTGCTCGGTGTCGGTGTTCATGCTGAGATTGGCCGCGGTGTAGCGCACGGCGAAGAAGGCGAGGGCGAAGATGGCCACCAGCACCGCCACGCTTGCCTGTTGCACAAAGCCTGCCCACCCGGACAGGGCCGACACGCCCAGGCGTTTCAAGCTGTTCATGAGAGGAATTCCGGGGACATACTTAATTCCTGCGCAATTTCGGGGAGTTCCGGGGACACATTACATAATTCCTCAAATGGAATTCCGAGAAGCTTTGAATTAAGTATTGTGTCCCCGGAATTACCCGGAATTACTGCGGAGGCAGGAATCCGGTAGAGAATATTCCCTCAAACCCGGAATACGTATTCCTTGCCTGGTTCTCTCTCGCAATCCGGTGGAAAGCTCTTGCGTTTGTCGATGTAGTACTGGCGCCTGTGATCGCCTTCCGACAACCTGTTGTAGGTGACGTAGAGCACTCTCCTGGGATTATTGGTCAGGTTCGGTTTGGAGCGGTGGGGAGCGAAGGAATCGAAGAAAATGGTATCGCCGGGTTCCGTGGGAATAGGGCTGTAGTCCAGGCCGTTTTCTTCCAGGGGCGTCCACTTCTCGCCGATCAGTCCCCTGCCGTGCTGGCCCGGCGCCATCTCCATGCAGCCGTTCTCGAGATTGGTGGCATCGATGCTGACCAGGGCCGTGATATGCAGGCTGGCATAATCGTCCCAACCGGCCTGTATGTCCTGGTGCGCCTTGAACCCGGCTCCGCCCGGCAGTTTGAAGTTGATCTTGTCCTTGTACAGCACGGCCTCGGTGCCGAACAGGCGTGTGCAGCAACCCCTCAGTTTTTCACTGTTGAAGACGCGGCTGAACTGGCCGTGGTACGGCTCGATATCCTCCACGCGACTCAGGATACGTTCACCGGTCAGGGCGCTTTCCTCGAAGTACATCATGTACTTACCCGGCTCTTCGGGGTAGGCCATGACGTCGTCGGTCCAGCGGGTCAGCTCCGCTATCTCGCTTGAGTCAAACAATCCCCGGTAAACCAGGAAGCCGTCGCGTTGAAAATCTTCAACCTGTTGTTCTGTGAGCATTATGGTCAGGTTTTTTTAATGCGTACAAACCCGCATTTATAAACTAGTTTGACTGTTTTGACAAGTTTCCGGTTCCGTTTGTTCCTTGTTGTTCCACCGCTTGCGCAGGGGCAGGCGCTGTGGAAGCAAGACACTTGCCGTTCCTGCGAAAGTGGGGAAACGGCGACAGGCGCCGGCATTGTCAATGATGATCGAGCACTTCCTGCGCTACGATCCGCATAATCTTCCCCGCCCGCCTGGAAGCACAGGCCAGGCGTAACGCTGCCGGGACCTGCCCGGGCGATGTTAACAGTTCCAGACCCAGGCTCGGGGCGTTGACCCGGCCGAAGTCATCGATGTGTCGCAGTATGGCGTCAGGCAGGGTCATATCCGCGTTGTCGGTTATGACGCGCAGCACGAAAACCGGCAGCCCTTCATGCCCTGCCGCTTCGAGTATGCCGGCGCTTTCCATGTCCACCGCAACCGCTCCCGTTTGCCGGTGCAACGCCTGTTTGGCGTCAGTGCTGGCGGCTACTTCGTCCACGCAGGCAAGCGGGCCGTCCCGCACGGCTATGCTTTGTTGCGCCAGGCGTTGCCTTGCCGCTTCAGACAGGAAGGTGTTTACGGTGTAGCGTCTGCCCGCGTCGAGTACCTCTCCAGGCTGTACCAGGTCCCCCGGCTTGAGTTCCGGCGCCAGGGCGCCGGCGCTGCCGAAACTGATGAGATAGTCCGCGTTTGCTTCGATCAGTGTCTGCGCCGCCTGTTTTGCCCGCTCCCGGCCCATCCCGGACACCACCAACAGGGTCTGTTCGTTGAGTTTGACGGGTTGCCGGGCAGGCACCGCATGTGGTGAGCGGGTGAAGGCGGACGCTTCAAAATGAAGTGCGCAGATTATTCCGGTGCGGTTCATTGGATATTTGGGATAGTTGGGGTCAGAGCAATAGCTCTGACCCCAAATATATTTAATATCCTGGTCCGGCCCGAGACCCGAGGCCGGCGGCGAGCCTGTTGAACAGCCATCTCAGCAGGTAGTCGTGCCTGGTGAGCAGGTTCGAGGAAACGATCGTGGCCTTGACGGAGCGGCGGGAGATCTTGACTTCCTCGCCGGAGGTAAAGCCGCGGCGGTTGTTGATATTGCGTAGCGTCAGGACCGCCATGCCCAGCGCCCACAGGCAGAAGCGCCTGATCCCGGTTTCGTGTTCGGGTAGCAGCAGGGTGTAGGTCAGCGCATTGTCCAGGTGCATGCGGGCGACGCCGATCAGGTGCCCCAGGGCCTGCTGGAATTCCTTTCCGTTTTGTAACGGTACGCCGCTGCCCAGTTTCACGCCGTAGCGTTCCAGCACCGATTGCGGCAGCCAGCACATGTCGCGTTTCTGGTCGTCCCAGATGTCCTTGAGGATGTTCGTCATCTGCAGGCCCTGGCCGAAGGAGACCGCCAGTTCCATCATCTCGTCGTGGTTCTGGTTGATGACGCTGGAGTAATCGCAAAACAGTTCGGTCAGCATCTCGCCCACCACACCCGCAACGTGATAACAGTAGCTGTCCATGTCCTGCTGGTCTTTCAGGCCGTTTGAAACGTTCGCCTCCTGGTACCTGGACATGCCGTCGGCCATGATCCTGATGCAGCGGTGCAGTGCTGCCTGTTGTCTCCGGTTGAAGGAATGCGTGATGCGGATGACCGCGGGGGTGTTCAGTATCAGGTCGCGTTCGCTGTCGGTTGCCGTCGGTGACAGCCGCGGGTGCAGGTCCCGGGCAAACTGGTCCGCCTCCTGTTCAGCGCCCACCACCTTGATAAACCGTTCCGAGAAATGCAGTTTGTCTGCGTAGGGCAGGTGCTTGTCGTCTTCAATGGTGTCTGCTATGCGGCACAACAGGTAGGCGTTGCCCACCACCCGCTCCAGGGAGTCGGGCAATTGTGGAATGGTCAGGGCAAAAGTACGGGAAACGCCCTGGAGAATCCGCTCCTGGTAGGCCAGGTCTGCTGTAGCCGGAGAATTCATCACCCGTGAATATGCCAAGTATCGGAGATGATGGCAAGGGTATTTATCTGTGACCGCTTAATTTGGGACACCCATAAATTAATAGTGTTTAACAATTTATGGGTGTCCCAAATTGTTATCCCAAATTTTTCTTGAAGTAGCGGCGGCTTTCTACTTGTTGCAGGGTGAGCAGTCCCGCGGGGTCGAATACCAGGTCGCGGATGCGCAGGGACAGGGATACGGCCAGGGAAAATCCGGGGTCGAAGCCGACCAGGGCGCCGATGAGGATGAACGCTCCTTCCTGCACGCCGTAGGCGTTGGGGATGATGAACGCGATATCGCTCAGGGTGGCCGTCAGGCTGCGCAGCAGCAGGGCTTCGAGTACGGTGATGGGTTGCCCCAGCAGGTAGCAGGCCAGCCACAGTTCGACCGTGTGCAGCGCCAGCGAGGCGAGCCGGTACAGCGTGGCGATCAGGATCCTGCGTTTGCTGCCGTACAACTCCCGCACCAGCCGATCCGCTTCGGCAGCGGAGAACTTGACGTCCTCCCAGGCGTCGTGTTTCACCAATCTGCCGGCGAGTTTTGCCAGGGCGCCCAGCATGCCCAGACGCTGCAGGATAATCATGCCGGCGGCGCTGAATAACAGGAACAGGATACCGCCGACGGCGTACGGGACCAGTTCGTCGTCGCCGGGCAGGAACAATAACAGCAGGACGCCGGCCAGCGCCCAACAGGCCAGCGCCAGGGCCTGCACCACCTTGTCCACCATCACCGAGGCGGCGGCGTGTACCGCGCCGGTCCCCCATATCGTCAGCAGTCTCGCCTTGACCACCTCCCCGCCGATGGTTGCGACCGGCAGCAGGTTGTTGACCGCGCGTCCCATCCACAACGCCGCCAGACCGTGGCCGAAGGTGGGCGCCTGACCGGGCTTGAACAACCGGCGCCAGCCCTGCGTCGCCGGCAGCATCACCGGGAACCAGGCCAGGGGCAGCAGCAGCAGGTACCAGCCCGAGTCAAGCAGCAGCCGGAGCACGTCCATGAAGCCCTGCCAGAGCAGCAGGCCGATCAGCAGGGACAGCCCGAGGACAAGGCCGATTTGGGTCAGGAGGCGCATGGGAAACGGGTCCTCGATAAGCCGGCTAGGGTAAAAAGACAGGTGAGTTAATGAGTACCGTGCGCCCGGTTTTTACCGTTGTTAAATAATTTTGCTGTTTTCACGGGAACGTATCTTGCTTAACCGGGGCAAAAACATGCCCAGTATGTGCCGCATTTCGGCTTAGTGCAAGAAACCGGGTGCTAGTGAGCAGACCCGCAGCACACGATCCTGCCGTCCTGGATCACCAGTTCCGGGTAGACCATGGCCTTGATGTCCTGCAGCGGGTCGGCGCCGAGCACGATGAGGTCGGCGCGTTTTCCGGCCTCGATACTGCCAAGGTCATCGTCAAGGCCCATGGCTTCGGCAGCCTGAAGGGTGGCCGCCTGGATGATCTCCCGGTTGCTCATGCCTGCCGTCCGGAAGGCCTGCAATTCCTGCAGGTATAGCTTGTCGATGGTTGCCAGGTCTTTCACGTTGGAGTCCGTTCCCACCGCGAAGCGCACTCCGGCTGCCTTCATCTCGCGGAACTGGTCCATCATGGTCTCGTAGGTGTGTCCCAGGTTCTCCGCTAACCACCTGGCGCTCTGCTTCTCCGCGTTAACGGCGTATTCATCGTTCAGTTCGCGCAGGTGAAAACCCAGCGTCGGTATGACGTAGATGCCTTTCTCCACCATGGCGTTGATCACATCGGCGCCGCCATAGGGATACATGTGTTCTGTGCTGTCCACGCCGGCCTCGACCGCAATGCGGCCGGACTGCTTGTCAAGATCATGGGTCCCGCCGATGTGGGCGGTGACGCGCAGGTGGTAGGTATGCGCCTCATCAACGACTGCGGCCATTTCCTCTCTTGTCAGGAAGGGGGCGACCTTGATCAGGTCAGCTTCCAGCTTGATGGCCTCTCTTACCCGTGCCCGCATCGCCCAGGGGCCGCTGGCCTCCACCGCCCAGAGGGGAGGGTGCAGGGGTTGAAATTCCGACCCGTGGCCGCCGGTCACGGTAATAATGGGGCCGGACGTGTAGTAGCGGGCGCCGCCCATCAGGCCGGCGCGCTGGGTGCGTTTCAACGAATACCCGATCCACTCCCGTGCACCGACGTCGCGCACCGTGGTAACGCCGATTTCCTGGTAGCGTTCCAGGAATCGCTCCGACCGGATTGCGTTGACGATGTCGTCATCCAGGCGCCTGGGGCCGGGCAGGATAAAGGTGACGTGTACATGCAGGTCGAACAAGCCTGGAAGCACCCATTTCCCGTCCGCGGAGATACGCCGTGTGCCGGGTTCAGCGCCTGGCGGCGTGCCGAGACTGTGTATCCGTTCACCTTCAATCAGGATCCCCGGGTTCTCCGCGGGCTGCGATTCGGTTCCGTCAACCAGCGTACCCCCCTCAATAAACAGGCGCGCAGGGCTTGCGGTCACATCCGTCTCTGCCGCGCAAACGTGGCCCGCGAGCAGCAGGCACAATACTGCAATGACGGTAATTTCTCTCATATATCAATCACCCGGCGTTTCATCAATATTATTCTGGTGGTCAAGTTACTTGAAGCAATGGGGTCGGACCCGATTGATTTAGCTCATTAGATTCCTGCTTTCGCAAGGATGGCGGAAAATCAATCGAGCCTTATCCCATGGATACTATCCAATTCATGGGTGTCCCAAACTCTCATGATCAGATCTCTGCACACCCCGACAGCATGTAACTCAGCTTGCTGGGGACAGAATTAATTCTGTCCCCGAATTTACACAGCAAATTTGGCAGCACAAGCCCACCCCGCTTTGACACCGCACCGGGGTAAACCTGTGCCCGGTTTACGGCGTTACTGTTACACTTCCGGTGGTTACTTGAAGTTCAGCCGGATAGTCCCCCCAAACCAGCGGGGTGGGTTGTACACGCCCTGTCGGAAGCGAAAACCGGGAAACGGGTCTGCCTTAATCAGGTTCGTCTCGTCAGTGAAATTCTGGGCGAAGAAACTGGCCTCCCACTTGCCGTTGTCGGGACGGTATGTGATACGTGCGTTGGTAACGAAATGCTCACCGAGGGCGGAGGAAGGATCGTTGAAGTTAGTCCGGTAGCTGTCGTCCTGCCAGAGAAAGTCCCACAACAGGGTCACGGTGCCGTCGAAAGCGGGCTGCGTGTAACGCGCTGCCCCGTTGAAGGCGACGTTGGGCGAGAACCCCAGGTCTACGTCCCTGGTAATTACCCCGTTGTTGATGTCCTTGAGCTTTGTCTCAAGCAGGGAGATGCCCAGGGAAAGCTCGAGCGGGTCTGAGGGGTAAACCTTTATCTCGATTTCGGCGCCGTAATTCTCCGCGTCGGCGTTTCGCACCGAGCCGCTCAAGCCTACCCAGTTGAATGCCTGAAAATCGCTGTAATCGTAATAGAAGGCGGATGTATTCACCCGCGCCCGCCGGTCGAAGATATCGATCTTGAATCCCGCCTCGTAAGACCACAGGGTCTCGTCCTCGAACTGGACGTCGGCAGGCGTCGGCACATCGTAAAAGCCGTTATTGAAGCCGCCGGCTTTCGTTCCCCTGGAAACCTTGCCGTAGATAAGCCAGTTCTCAACGGGTTTATAGTGGAGTTCAACGTTTGCCGATATCAGGTCATCGTTCCGGTTGACCAGGTCGCCGACGTTCTCTTCGACAAAATTGCCGGCCGCGTTGCGGAACGCGTAGGCGAATGTATTGATCGCCTCATAGCGTTTGTCGTCATTGGTGTACCTGACCCCGGCCAGGACTGCCACCTGCGGCGTAATGTCGTATTCGACATGGCCGAAGATCGACCACGATTCCAGGTCCAGTTGCCACGGGGCATCGAGAAATGCCGGCAGGCCGAAAAACCCGGCGGTGGGATGCGCTTCCGCATCCTGGTTCAGGTAGAAGAAACCCGCGGTCCAGCGCATGTTCCCGGTCTCCTGGTAGAGTCTGCCTTCCTGGGTCCAGATCTCATGATCCACCGGGAACCCGGCCGTGCACAGGGTATTGGGCGAACCGTCGCAGTCCTCCAGGTTATCACGGGTCACCCAGGCGTAGCCGGTGAGCGAGGTCAGGGTGATATTGTTGGGCATGTCCCAGTCCACCCGAATCAACCAGTTCAACACCTCGGATTCCACCTCCTGGCCGCCGTCGGTCCATACGGTGCGCGGCGCCTCCGCGCCGACATCGCGTTCGTTGAACCCGAACGTATCGACCCCGTCCAGGTCCAGGTGTTGCAGCCCGGTCGCGGGATCGGTGAAGGCAATTTCATGGTCGGTATACAAGGGGATAACGTTGATGTCGCCGTACTGGACCTTGGCCAGGATCTCCAGGTCTTCGTTGGGCGTATACAGGAATTGCACGCGCCCGGTCTTGGTGCCGTAATCCGTGCCGTCCTTGAATTCGGGATTCAGGTTTTTCACGTAGCCGTCGCCGTCATGGAACAGGAGTGACGCGCGTACTGCCAGGTTTTCGGTGGCAGGCGCGTTGATCATTCCTTCGATCCGAACTTCATCGTAGGAGGCATAGGTGGCGTCGATGTAGCCTTCGGCTTCCCGCGCCGGTTTTTTGGTGATGAAATGGATGAGACCGCCTGTCGTGTTTCTCCCGAACAGGGTCCCCTGCGGCCCGCGCAGCACTTCGACCCGCTCGAGGTCATACAGGGCAAAATCCAGCCCCGCCGGCGGCAGCATGTAGAACTCGTCTATGTACCCGGTGACAGGGGATTCATGGGCGTCGCCGAAATCGCTCAGGCCGATACCCCGGATATAGGTATAGGAGTTGGCGCCGCGGCCCTGGGTCGAGAAGTTGTACACGCTGGGTACCTGTGCGACCACGTCCGTGCTGGAGACGAAGCGGAATTCCCGGATTTGCTCGCTGTTCAGCGCGGTGATTGAGATGCCGACGTCCTGCAGGCTCTGTTCGCGTTTTTGCGCAGTGACGACGACTTCTTCCAGGACCGTTGCGGCAAACGCAGGAACCAGAGCTATAGAGAAGCCGATAAGAACGGACAGCCGAATGAGTGATGTTTTCATGCGCAAACCCCCGATATTTGCCCATAATGAGTATAGAGAGAACGGGGGTCAAATAATAATCAGAATAATGAATACACGGATATAATCCGGGCTTATTATTGAATCAACAGGTTCCGGCGTTCGCCGGAACGACGGAGGTGGTCAACGCTCCCGCAGCGCGGCTGAACCTAATTTGGGACACCCATGAATTGCGAAGAATCAACAATTTGGGACACCCATAAATTACATGACGGTTTAAAATTTATGGGTGTCCCAAATTTGCCCTTCGTTATAATGCCGGAATGGCGGAGGTAGTCAACGCTCCCGCAGCGCGGCGGTTTGTGCCGGGTCCAGGGCGCCGTTTTCATTGACCGCCACCCGGTATATCTCCCGCGCACGCTGCACCGATACCCAGCCGCGCTGTACGTCACGCGCGACCCGGCCGGGATCGCGGGCGCCGGGCGGTCCATAACCGGCGCCGCCGCTGCAGATTGAGACGACGCGTTGCCCGGGTTTCACGGTGACTTGTTCATAGGTGCCGAGCGGTTTGGACAGTTCCCCGTCGAGGTCACGCACATACTGGCGCGCCAGGCAACCGTTTTCCCCGCCCTGCACGCCGATGGCCTCATAATTGGTGCCTTCGCTCAGCCATACGGCCGTCAAATCACCGTCCAGTGAACCGAACTCGACCTGGGCCGCGGGCGCGCCGCAGTAGCGTCCGGCGCCTTCGCTGTCCCGGAGGATGTGTTCGGAGTGGATCAGCACGGGATATTTCATTTCCAGTATTTCGATGCTGTCCCGGCGCAGGAAGCCGGCGGCGCCGAGACCAAGTATCGTCAGCCAGCCATCGGCAACGGGGCCCGCGGCCCCTGCCGTGAAGCCGAGCCACAACTGGTTCACGAAAGGTCCCCGTCCCGGGCGGTTATCGGTGCCCGATATCACCGCCGTGGCGGCCGGCGACGCCTTGCCGGTCGCGGCCATGCCGTGGCCGTCGCCGAGCCCGGCGATGGCGCGCACCACGCAGTTGGCAAGCAGTTCGGACAGGTTGGTCGTCGCCACCGAGCAACTGTACGGGTGTTTCGGGATGCCCACTACGCAGTTCTCGCGCAGGTGTACGCGCAGGCGCCGGAAACTGCCCGCGTTCGACGGCACCACGGAGCCCAGCCCGGTGAATACGCCCATCATCGCCGCGGTGCGCGCGGTCGCCTCGGTCAGGTTCAGGCCACAGGGCTGGCAATCGGGGTTGTCGGTGAGGTCCACCTCGATAAGCGCCGCGTCCCGATCGACCTTGAGATGGGCCCTCACTTCAAGACCGTCGGGCAGTGCACCGGGGATGGGATCGTGCCAACCGGAGGTTGTCGTTGCCCCTGACGGCAGGCGCCGGACCGCATCGATCATCAGGCGTTCGCTGTAATCGAACCATTCCGCCGGGTACGCGGCCAGTTCTTCCCCGTCCATCTCCCGCAAAAGTTCAAGCAGCTTGCGTTCACCGATGCGGGCGGCGCCCAGCAGTGCCAGGAAGTCACCGTGCCACAGTTCGGGCACCCGGATCCGGACTTGCGCCATGCGCAGCACGTCCTCCCGGTCACGGTAATCTTCCTGTACTTTCACACACGGAAAGATCAGCGCGCCCTCTTCATAGACGTCTTTTGCCGCTGCTGAGTAAGTGGTGGGCACCGCGTTGCCACAGTCGGCCAGGTGCGCCTTGGCGATGACGGTAAACCGGTGCCGGCCGGAATCGTCCACCACCGGGACCAGCAGGGTCCAGTCGGCCGCGTGCGAATTTCCGTGGTAGGGTGAGTTGTGCAGGAAGGCGTCGCCGCGCTTGAGTTCCGGGTTGAAGCGCACCATCCATTGCGCCATCAGGTCCGGGCCGCTCATGACGTGAATCGGCAGGCTCTCGGCCATGGCCAGCATTTCATGGTTGGCGGTCAGGATACAACAGGAAAAATCCCGCGCCGTGTTCAGGATGGCCGAGCGTGCGGTGCGCAACAGGGTATTCGTCATCGCCCGCACGATACCATCGAAACGGTTGTTCAACAGGGCAAGCCGGTGCCCGTCCAGGGTGTGCTGAGTGTTGTTATCTTGCATGGTTGACCTCAAAATCGAGCGAGTCTGACCCCATGGATCCTATCCAATTCACGGGTGTCCCAAATTGTTGATTCTTCGCAATTCATGGGTGTCCCAAATTTCAACCGAGCGGGTAGAGCAGCAGGGATTCGTTGGCGCTGCGCGCCACTTCCGAGCGGGCATCGACCACCAGTGTTGTGACCGGTGACTCGACCAGCAACGGGCCGGGGTAGCGGTGGCCGGTCTCCAGGTCGTGCACCTGGTATACCGGGGCATCGATGGTGCCCAGTGCCGGGAAGTAGGCCTTGCGCGTGTCGCCCGTGCCGCTGCGTCCAGGCGCCGAAGGCGGCTGAACGGTGTGCGCGTCCAGCAGCGCGCAACGGACATGCGCCACCCAGGTCAGCACCTCCACGTCGGATCCGGGGTCACGTACCGCGAACAGCGCATCATGGGTATCGTGGAAGCTCTCCACCAGCGCCTCGACATCGTCATCCGACGTAAATTCCGGGCGCGCCAACGGCACTTCAATCTCCCACACCTGTTCCTGGTAACGCGCCTCCACGGAGAAACTGATCCCGGAACGGATTGAACCGGCGCCCGGACCGTCGCAGAATTCCCTGCACTGGGCGTGGAGGCCGTCCAGCACGGCATTGGCCCGGTTGCGGTCGAATACCCGGGCGGACATGAGTTCGGTCGCGGTGTAGGTGGCGCGCAGGTCCGACAGCATGGCGCCGGTTGCGCTCAGCGCCGCGGATGCGCTGGGAATCAGCACCGGCCAGCAGCCCAGGCGCTGGGCGATACCCGTACAGTACAGTCCGCCGCCGCCGCCCCCGCCGATGAGCAGTCCCTGGCGCGGGTCTATGCCCTGGTTCAGGGTGATTTCCTCGATGGCCGTGACCATGCGTTCCGTCGCCAGGGTCAGGATCGCCGAGGCTGCTTCGTTCAGGTCCAGCCCCAGCGGTTCTGCAACGTGGCGCCGGATGGCGTCGACGGCCGGTTCGACCGCAACCGCGATTTCACCGCCCAGGAAGTATTCCGGGTCCAGGTAGCCCAGTGCCAGGCAGGCATCGGTTACTGTCGGCCGCTCGCCGCCGCGTTTATAACAGGCGGGACCCGGATCGGCCCCTGCGCTCATCGGACCGACGTGCAGCATGCCGCCCGAGTCCACCCAGGCGATGCTGCCCCCGCCGGCGCCGACGCTGCGCACGTCCACGGATGGAAAGCCGGTCATGTAGCCGGCTTTCCGGTCGCCCACCATGGTCTCGCGCGTCGTCGGGATCTCGCCGTCGCGCAGCAGGCTGACGTCGAAGGTGGTGCCGCCGGCGTCGGTGACGATGGCGGTCGTGCCGCCGCCGTCCAGCGCGGCGAAGTGGCGGCCTGCGACCGGCGCCCCGGCCGGGCCGGACCCGATCGAGTGGATCGGGGTGTCGGCGACGTGATCGGCATCGAGCACGCCGCCGGATGACGTCATGATCAGCAGCCGTCCGCTAAAGCCGTTGGTCCTCAGTTCCTCATCGAGATGGCGGAAGAAACGGCTCATCAGCGGCTTCAGCGAGGCGTCGATGGCGGTCGACGAGGCGCGCCGGTATTCCCGCACCGACGGGTTGAGCCGGCTTGACAGGGTGTACGGCACGTCCGGCAGTTCTTGCGCCAGCAGTTTGCCGATACGGCTCTCGTGTTCGTTGTTGATAACCGACCACAACAGGCACACGGCAACCGCTTCCACCTCCGCTGCGCGCAGGCGGCCCGTTACCTCCAGTACCTGCTGCTCGTCCAGTGCGGTGAGTACCCCGCCAGCGGCGGAAAGACGTTCACGGATCTCGAAGGTCAGGGCCCGCGGGATATACGGCTCCGGGTATTCCTGGCTGTAGTCGAACAGGGTGCGGCGACCGCCGCCCTCGCGCAACAGCAGGATATCCGGGTGCCCCTGGGTGACCAGCAGTGCGGTACGGGCGGTGCTGCTGGTGACGATCGCATTGGTTGCCAGGGTGGTGCCGAACACGAACAGGTCGCTGCGCCCAAGCAGGTCTGCGACGGAACTGTTCATGTCGGCTGCCGCTGCGCCGAGCGTATCGAACAGGCCGGTTACCGGCTCTGCCGGTGTAGTGGGGCGTTTATAGAGACGCGCCGCGCCGCCGGCGCTGTTTACCACCAGGTCGGTAAAGGTGCCGCCGGTGTCGGCTGCCAGGGTCAGGCGCGGTTCGTTCATGGGGTTATAACTCTGCCTCGTGGTGCAGGTGGAATTCGGGGATGACGGTAGCCGGGTCCTGGCGCAGGCAGTAAGCGACGGCGCGGGCCACGGCATCCGGGTCCAGCCAGCCCCGTGCGGGGTCCCATTGCTCGGATTCGTGCGCCATGGGGGTCTCGGTGCGTCCCGGCGTGATGGTGGTCACCCTGATGGAGGTGTCCTTGAGGTCCTGGGCCGTTGAATGCGCCAGGCCGAGTATGCCCCACTTGGCGGCGCTGTAGGCGCAACTGTTGCGCGTACCGCGCCGGCCGGCTATTGACGAGATAAAGATCAGCCTGCCGTCACCGTGTTCCAGCATGCTCTGGCGCAGCACTTCGCGGGTACACAGGAATTCGCCGCGCAGGTTGACGGCCATGATTTTGTCCCAGGTTTCCGTACCGGTCTCCCATACCGGCGCCACCAGCCGGATCCCGGCATTATTCACCAGGGCATGAATCCGGCCGAAGGTTTCGACCGTGCGTTCCACTGCGCCGATCACGTCCGGCTCGGAGGATACATCCGCCTCCAGGGCCAGTGTGGCAACGCCGCGCCGCTGCCGTAAGTCCGTGAGCGCGGCGCTCAGATCGTCTTTGCGCGTATCCAGGCCGGCTATGCTCATACCCGCATCCGCCAGTGCCGAGGCGATATGCAGGCCGAGGCCGCGTGCAGCCCCGGTTACCAGTCCGACGCGTCCGCTGAGATCAATCATCATGGCAACCCCAGGTCGGACAGGGGGCGGCCCATGCGCACGTCGACCTTGATGTATCTGGAGAGCGGCCGCTCGCCGCGGCGGAGCTGGTCGACCACGTCGATCATGACTTCATGGCTGGGCGCATCGCACATGACGTAAAACGTCCATGGATACCCCAGCGTCGGCCCAATCTGGATCTGATCATCATCCATTGATGAGAGCACTTCAATCCCATAGCGCTCTTTCCAGCCGCCGAACACTTCCCGGCATTTGCTGAAGACATAGCTTTTGTCCTCTGCGGAAGCTTCAAAGAAGGCCGGCAGTACACCGGCGCAAACCAGAACTCTTACCATTTTATTCTCCTTGTCAGCTATAGGCGATTATCAGCGCAATCACGGTCACGCTGATAATGGCGCTCAGCGTCATACATATCATCAGCACGGTGCTGCGTTTGAAATAGCCTTCCACCGCGAACGCGGCCTGCACCGCCGCGTAAATAATGAACATCTGGATGGCCAGGCCCTCGGTTACCTGGGTCTGTATCAACCTGACCAGTTGCGGCAGCATCGCGCCGACATTGATGATGCCCATGGTCCAGATGATAAACGGCCAGTGTATTTGTTCTGCAAATTCATCCCGGGTCATTGTTGTGCCCTCCTCGATATATCAGGTTCATCACGGTCCCAGGTGGCGGGGCTTAATCCCCACTCCTTAAGCATATACTTTTTTACTTTCCCGTTCTCGGTCAGCGGCAGTTCGTCCACGAACTGCAGGTAGCGGGGGATGGCGAACCGGGCAAGCCGGTCCTCGAGGAACCGGGTCACGACATCCGGCTGCGGCCTGCTGCCGTCGCGCGGGACGATGAACGCCATGACGTCTTCTTCGCCGACCTCTGCGGGGACGCCGACAACGGCGGCGTTCTGTACGTCCGGGTGTGACAGCAACGCCTGTTCCACCTCCCAGGACGAGATATTCTCGCCGCGCCGCCTGATGGCATCCTTGATACGGTCGAGAAAGTGGTAGATCCCCTGTCCATCACGGACTACGCGGTCACCGGTGTGGAACCACAGGTTGCGCCAGGCGGATGCCGTGGCTTCGGGGTTGCCGAAATAGCCGTTCGCGACGCTGAACGGTTCGGAGTGGCGCACCAGCAGTTCCCCGGGCTTGCCGCAGGGGACTTCGGAGTCGTTTTCATCGACTATCCGTACCTCGAAGCCGGGCAGCACGCGGCCCATCGTCCCGGGCGCATAACCCCCGTTGACGTTCGACATGACCAGGTTGGTTTCCGTGGAACCGTAGCCTTCGATAAGCCGGATACCGAAACGCTGATGAAATTGCTCCACCAGTTCCGGTGACGTGGCCGGTGACAGGCCGACACGGATGTGGTGCTCTTGGTCAACCGTGCCCGGCGGGGCTTTGAGCAGGATATGCACCATCGCTCCCAGCAGGTATGTGACTGTTGCCCCGGCCTGTCTCGCCTGGGTCCAGAACTGCGAAGCCGAGAACCGTCCGGCAAAAGTGAAGGTTGCGCCGGTAAGCAGCGCCTGCCAGATGGTGTTCAGCGCATTGGTGTGAAAGAACGGCAGCGTGGTGAACAGCACATCTTCCGGGCTCAGATCCAGAGCCTCTCCGGTCAGCACACCCCACCAGAAGAACTGGGCATGGGGACAAATCACCCCTTTGGACGGCCCGCTCGTACCGGAGGTATACAGGATCGCCGCCGGGTCACCCGGCAGGGCCCCGTGGGCGGCAGGCGGTTCACCGGGCGCGGGCAGCGGGGCGGCCGGCAGGTCGCTGTCCAGGACTGCCGTAGCGCTGGCGCCAATGACGCAGATGCGGGCGCCGGTTGCCGGCCGGACTTTCGGATCGCGCAGGTGTTCCAGCAACTCCCGGTCGGTGACGATCAGCGCCGGGTCGGCAAGCGCCAGTGCATGGTGTAACTGTGCGCCGCGAAATTCGGTGTTTACAGGGACCAGTACCGCGCCCAGCCACGCCGCCCCGAACCACAGTTCTACCAGGTCCATGCAGTTGGGCAGGAACACGATTACCCGGTCTCCTGCCCGTACGCCGGCGGCCGCGAGCCGGCCTGCGCTGCGCGCGGCGATATCCGGCGCGCCGGCATAGGTGATTGAACGGGATGCGGATGCGACCAGCACCTTGCCGCCGTGGCGCCCCGCCTGGAAGCTGAGTATCCGGGGTAATGTGCGGTTGGCGTAGGGTATTAAACGAGCCTGCTTGGCGCTCACGTTCACTCCGAATTCAGGTTACCGGTCTTATGAAACTAGCAATCCTGATGGCCACATTCTAATCACAATTCGTGATAGTGAATCATCATGAAAAACTATCCGGATTTTTTTGGGCGCCCTTACCCTGGCCCGAATGTCAAACATTGCGCGCCAGTTGCCGGAGCAGGTCGCGGAACCAGGTGTGCCCCGCATCGTCATCCAGATGCTTGTGCCACATCTGGTAGACAGGTACGGGATGAGAAAACACCGGGTTGGGGCAGATCGCGAGGTTCATCTGCCGTGAATAGAACTTGGCGAGCCGTTCCGGCAGACAGGCTACCAGGTTGGTGTTGGCCACAATGCCGGGCATCGCCAGCAGGTGTGATACTTCGGCCACAACCCTGCGCTGCAGCCCCTGTTTTTCCAGTTCGCGATCGACCATGGGGATGTGCGTGCGCGTCGGACGCAACGCGATGTGTTCCAGTTTGAGAAAATCATCCAGTGACAGGCCCGTGTTGACTTCCGGGTGATCGTCCCGCGCTACGCAGTAGCTTCGGTCCTCGAAAATCAGTTCCACGTGGTACTGGGGATCGTCGATTTTGACCCAGTCCCAGACCAGGTCCACAGTCCCGGAGCGCAATTCGGGCCGCAGTGTTGCGCCGGGCTCGGGAAGACAGATGACTTCCACCCCCGGTGCGCTGACGTTCAACTCGCTGATGAGGTAGGGCAGGAAGTGCAGTTCGCCGTAGTCGGTCAGCGCCACGGTAAACTGCCGGTGCAAGGCTTCGGGCTGGAACTCGAAATTGTTTTCCAGCGTATCGTCTACCAGTTTCAGCGAATCCCTGATGGGGCCGGCAATCTCCATGGCTTTTGCCGTCGGCGCAACCCCTTTGGGCATCCGTATGAACAACTCGTCGCCGTACAGCGCGCGCAGGCTGCTGAGCGCGTTGCTGATCGCCGGCTGCGAGACGCACAAACGCGCCGCGGCGCGGGTGATGTTGCGCTCCCTCATCACCGCGTCAAACACCTTCAGCAGGTTGAGGTTTACGTTGCGGTTGCTGGCGGTCATAACAGGCTGCTCTCTGTTTGTTCCCGGTCATAGTACAATATGAGTACTTGGGGGTAAATTTGGGACACCCATAAATTGTTAAACATTATTAATTCATGGGTGTCCCAAATTAGTCTCGCTCTGTTTATTCCCAGTCATAGTACAATACGAGCAGTTTTGTGTGAAATGCGGTCAGGCCACGTGAGTTTTACTGAAGCGATCAAAAATATATTGAACAACGCTGTTGCGGACTGTTTCCCGGATTCCGGGCCGGCATTCGAATGCCAGGTGACGCCGTGCCAGGATAAAAAGTTCGGCGATTACCAGTCCAACCTGGCGTTCCTGCTGGCGAAGCGGGAGCGGACCAGCCCGCGCAATATTGCCGAGGCTGTTGCGGAATCCGTGCAGGCACAGATGGCGTTACCCGGGCCTGCCGGCAGTGGACAGGCCCGCCGGGGACGGATTTCAAACCTGTCCCCGGGAGAGAGCGTTGGCGCTATGACCGCAGGCGCCCTGATCGAGACTATCGAGGTTGCCGGCGCGGGGTTCATCAACATCCGCCTGCGGGATGCGGCCCTGGCTGCGCAGCTTGAACGCACACTGGCAGACCCGCGCTGCGGGGTGGCGCGTAGCGCGCACCCGCAGCGCATCGTCGTTGACTATTCCAGCCCCAACCTCGCCAAGGACCTGCACGTGGGCACGATGCGATCGACGGTGATCGGCGACTCGATTGCGCGGGTGCTGGAATTCCTGGGCCATGATGTAGTGCGCCAGAACCATTTCGGGGACTGGGGCGCCAATTTCGGTGTGCTGGTCGCCATGATCAAGCGGGAATACGGCGCCGGCCTGGATACACTGCAGGACGCGCCGCTGGAAACGGTGGAAGAATTGTATGCAAGGGGAAGCCGGTTAAAGAAGGACAGCGAGGAGTTTGCGGCGAATGCCGCGGCGGAAGTGAACAACCTGCAATCCGGCGACCCGGAGTCCGTTGCGGTCTGGGAGGTCCTGATGGACAAGACCCTGCGCAATTGCCACGACCTGTACCGGACCTTCAACGTCAGCCTGGATGCGTCCCATGATTGCCCGGAGAGTTTCTACCGGGACGACCTGCCCCGGGTCGTCGCAGAGTTGTCGGATATGAACCTGCTGGTTGACGACGATAATGCCAAATGCGCCTACCTCGACGGCTTCCACAATATCGATGGCGACCCGCTTCCCGTGATCGTGCAGAAAAGCGATGCAGGGTATAACTATTCGACTACCGATCTGGCCGGGATCAGGCACCGGGTGGGCCGGTTGCAGGCGCAGCAGATCATCATCGTGACCGATCGCGGCCAGGAACTGCATTTCCGCATGATCCGGGCGCTGGCGCAGAAGGCGGGCTGGTTGCCGGACAGCGTGCAGTTGAGGCACCTGGGTTACGGCGTGATATTGCAGGAGATAAAGGAGGGCGGGCGCAGCAAAAAGGTCAGGTTCAGTACCCGCGACGGCGGCACGGTCAAGATCAGGGAACTGCTGGCTGAGGGACGCCGGCGCAGTGAGAAACTTACGCTGGAGAGAAACCCGGATATCGGCGGGGATGAGCTGGACGGGATCGCCGCGAAGCTGACCATTGCCGCGCTCAAGTACGCGGAGCTGAAACAGCGCCCGGTGTCCGACTACACCTTCAACTGGGACCAGATGCTTGCCAGCCAGGGCAATACGGGCGTCTACATATTGTACTGTTACGTCCGGGTCGCCAGCCTGTTCGGTAAATCCGGAGTGGACAAGGACGCGTTAGTGCGGAGCCCCGGCTCGAGCACCCTTTCCCATGAACTGGAGCGCGAACTGCTGGTGCAGCTGGTCTCCTTTCCCGAGCTTTTTGCCGGCTACGAGGAGGAGCTGTCCTCCCATGACATCTGCCACTACCTCTATGAACTCTCGACGATTTACAGCCGCTTCTGGAAAGACTGCCCCATCCTGACGGCGGCGGAAGATGTCAGGAATACCAGGCTGGCGCTGAGCCTGGCCGTGGCTAACCGGCTGAAACTGGGCCTGTCCCTGCTGGGCATTGAGGTGGTGGAGAGGATGTAAGCAGGGGACGGCGGCGCACCGGGCTGATATCGTCGTTCCGTAACCTGTTATTTTCCACTTAGCAGTGATTGCGCCTCTTCGGTATAGGATATCTCGTAGCGATTTTTCAGTTCCTCCAGCAGTTCCTGTTTTACCTGTTCGTACCGGTCCCTTTGCCAGTCCTGCATGACCCGGGTCCTGCTTTCGGTAAACGGGATTTGCGTTGCATCACGCACATCGAACAGGTAGACCAGGTGGTAACCGTAGCCGGACCTGGCCGGTCCCTGCCAGCTTCCCGGCTCCAGTTCCAACAGCGCTGCCGCAAAGTCTGCGCCGAACAGCCTGTCCAGTTGCGAGCGGCTGATGTCGGTGAACTCGTGCGGCAGCATGAAGCTGTCGCCCAGGCCCGGTTGCCCGGCGTTTTCATCGAGTCCTGCAAGCCGGGGCAGCAGCGCTGCCGCGTCTTGCTCCGCACTGGTGTCGCGGCGGTCATGGCTGAAATAGATGTGCTTGAAGCCAAGCCTGTGATCGGAGCTGTACAGCTCAGGATGCGCCTCATACCACTCGAGCAGCTCTGCATCGGCGGGCTGTACCTGTTGCGCTGCGCTCTCCGCCAGCAGTTCCATTTTCTGTACCAGGCGGCGGCGGATAACAGGGTCGTCCTGCGCCAGTCCCAGGGATCTGGCTTCACGGGATAGCAACTCTTCAAAAATGTAGTCTGCAAGCAGACCCTCCAGTTCCTCCGGAGCCGGCGCGCGGTTTATCCGCCGCGACCATTCGGCATTGAGCCGCGCTATGGTTGCCATGTCCACGATAATGTCATCCTCGCCCGCACTGCCCGGTTCGAGCAGCGAATACAGGATGAAAATGAACACCCCGGCCAGGACAAAATGCACCAGGGGCTCATGCAGGATTTTTTTGATCATGAATTGTCTGTAACCGAACAGTATTACCGTGTTAACTGATATATTATCCGTAATCTGCCACAGAGGATACAGAGGACGCAATGAGTGAACGAGTTGAATTACACGGGCTATCCGTAGACAAAGACCTGTACGACCTGGTATGTGACGAGATCATACCGGGCACTGCCGTCAACCCGGACCGGTTCTGGGCGGCCCTGGCCGGGATCGTGGCCGACCTGGAACCCAACAACCGCGCGTTGTTGAATAAACGCGACCAGCTCCAGGCGCATATCGATGAGTGGCACCGGACCAACCGGGACTATGCGCTGGAGGATTACCGGGACTTTTTGAATGAGATCGGCTATATCATGCCGGAAGGCGAGCCTTTCAAGGTCAGCGTCGCCAACGCCGATGCCGAGATTACCCGCATTGCAGGACCGCAACTGGTGGTGCCCGTGGACAACTCGCGTTATGCCCTGAACGCGGCCAATGCGCGCTGGGGCAGCCTGTATGATGCCCTGTACAGCACGGACGTGGTCCCCGAAACCGCACCCGCAGGTACACCCCGGGGCGCGCCCGCAGGGTCATGAAATATCCCCGCCGTTTCCTGGACCGCGCCACGCCCATGGCCGTGGGCAGTCATGACTACGTGGTCAAATACAGGGTGAAATCAGGCCAGCTGGTCGGAGTCCTGGGCGACGGCAGCGAACACAGCCTGGGCAAACGCGAACGCTTTGCCGGCTATACCGGCGACCCGGACAGCCCGGACAGTATCCTGTTGCGCCATAACGCCCTGCATATCGAACTCAAGCTGGGGGAGGGCTATTACATCGGCCGCAATGACCTGGCCGGTGTTTACGACATCCGCTTGGAAGCCGCGGTGAGCGTGATCATGGATTGCGAGGATTCGGTAGCCGCAGTGGATGCGTCCGACAAGGTTGCCGTCTACCGGAACTGGCTCGGCCTGATGAAGGGCGACCTGACCCGCAAGGTGGTGAAGGACGGGGCGACGGTCGAGCGCAGCCTGAACGGTGACAGGAAGTACACCGCGCCGAACGGCAGGACCCTCACGCTGCAGGGGCGGGCCCTGATGCTGTTGCGCAACGTCGGCCTGCACATGTACACCGACGCCGTGACCACGGCGGATGGCAGGGAGATCCCGGAGGGTTTTCTCGATGCCATGGTGACCACCCTGGCAGCCAAGCATGACCTGCTGGGCAACGGCAGGTTCAGGAACAGCCGTAGCGGTTCCATCTACATCGTCAAACCCAAACTGCATGGCCCGGAAGAGGTCGCGGCAACGGTTGAACTGTTCGAACGGGTGGAAGACGCCCTGGGCCTGGAGCGCCTGACCATCAAGATTGGCATCATGGACGAGGAGCGCAGGACCACGGTCAACCTGAAAGAGTGTATCCGGGTAGCGGAGCAACGGGTGATCTTCATCAATACGGGCTTTCTCGACCGCACTGCCGATGAAATCCACACCAGCATGGAGGCCGGGCCCGTGTTGACCAAGAGCAGGCTGAAGAAGGCGCCGTGGCTGCTGGCTTACGAGGACTGGAACGTGGATATCGGCATGGTGACCGGCCTGCCCAGGCACGCGCAGATCGGCAAGGGTATGTGGCCCGAACCGGACAACATGGCGGCCATGATGGACGTCAAGGTGAACCACCCCCGCGCCGGGGCCACCAGCGCCTGGGTCCCGTCACCCACTGCTGCGACCTTGCACGCCATGCACTACCACCGCATCAACGTCGGCACGCGCCAGCGCGAACTGATCCGGCTGAGCCGGGTCAAACCGGACGACCTGCTCGCCATCCCGCTGCTGGATGGCGACAGCCTCAACGACTTCGAGATCAGGCGGGAACTGGAGAATAACGCCCAGGGTATCCTGGGTTACGTGGTGCGCTGGATTGAACAGGGGATCGGCTGCTCCAAGGTGCCGGATGTCAATAACATCAACCTCATGGAGGACCGGGCCACCTTGCGTATATCCAGCCAGCATATCGCCAACTGGCTCCACCACGGTATCGTCACCAGGGAGCAGGTAATCGATGCCTTCATGAAAATGGCGCCCCTGGTGGATTACCAGAATGCCGAAGACCCCCGTTACGTCAACATGGCCCCTGATTTTGACAGCAGCATCCCGTTCCAGGCGGCCCTGGACCTGGTGTTCTGCGGCCGAGAGGAGCCCAACGGCTACACGGAACGGGTACTGCACGCCCGCCGGCGGGAGTACAAGGGAAGCGCATAAACCTAATTTGGGACACCCATAAATTTACAATATTTCTTAATTCATGGGTGTCCCAAATTTACTTTAAATATATTGCATTGCACAAACAACGGTTATAGACTTGCGTCAATTACTTTTGATGGGATATACAATGCAGATAGAAGACAGAGTTGCCGTTGTTACGGGTGGCGCCAGTGGTATCGGGCGTGCCGTGTCGCTGGAACTGGCCCGCCGCGGTATCAGTAAGATTGCCTTAATCGATCAATCCGAACAGACGGATATTGCCGTCGACCAGATCAATAATGAGATTACCCGGGATGTGGCGATAGCGTACCGCGGGGACGTGACCGATGACGGGTTCCGCACCCATGTTTTTGATGAGGTCTGCGCCAGGTACGGGATCCCCAATATCTGCATCCCTGCCGCCGGCATCACGCTTGATGCACTGGCCGTCAAGGTCAACAGGGAAACGGGAAAGGCCGCCATGTACTCCAGGGAAAACTTTGAGCGTGTCGTCAATATCAATCTTATCGCCCCGATCTACTGGGCCATGGAAATGATTTCACGTATCGCGGAGGACAGGGCGTTGCGCGGGTTGAAAAGGTGGCACCCCGACGAGCATGTGCAGGGGACCGTGATCTTTATCGGTTCCGTATCGTCCCAGGGGGTGAAGGGCCAGATCTCCTACGCAACCACCAAGGCCGGACTGGGGGGTGCGGCGGCAACGCTGATGAAGGAAGCGATCTTTTACGGCGTCCGTTGCGGGGTGATCCATCCCGGCTATACCGATACTCCCATGGTGCGGGCGCTGGGTGATGAATATATTGAAAACAACGTCCTGCCGGATACACAGATCAACAGGCTGATACGGCCGGACGAGATAGCCGACGCGATCTGTTTCATGATCTCCAACTCGATCGTATCCGGCCAGCTTTGGGCAGACGCCGGCTGGCATCCGTCGGCCTAGCCGGCCGCTGCGTCATCCCTGCCCGCAGCGCGGGACTGATTATTCAATAACCAGCTTCGGCTCTTCCTCGAGTCCCAGGTCGAATATGTCGTCGTAACCCTCTGAGGGCGGGTTGCCGTCATGGATGAGGTACCTGCGTTGTTGCAGGTACGCCTCCCGGGTAAACGAGTAGGGATCGATGGACGCTTCGTTCACGAACTCCGAGGCCTCCAGCAGGTTTGCCCTGTCGTTGACCATGTTCAGGACGCTGACCGGCAACAGGTAAAGCGTGGCGATGTACGTGAACGGGTTGGTGAAATAGCTGCTGGCTACATCAGGACTGTTACGCGCAGTATACGGACCGAGGAAAGGAATATACAGGTAAGCGCCCGGCTTGACCCCCCATACCGCCAGGGTCTGGCCCAGGTCCTCGTCATGCTCCTCCAGTCCCATATCCGTGGCCACGTCCATCAGACCGCCGAGGCCGAGCGTCGAATTGACTACGAACCGGGTCAGGTCATTGATGCCCTGGCCGAGTTTCCCCTGCAGGAACGAGTGCAGGATGACATTCAGGTATTCCAGGTTATCGAAGAAGTTGGCAATGCCGTCGCGCACCGGTTCCGGCGTTACTTTCACGTATTTTTTCGCGACAGGCGTCATGATATGCCGGTCCAGCGCATCGTTGAACTTGTAGAAGGAGCGGTTGTTCTCCTCGTAGGGGTCCGGGTTGACTTCCCCGTCAATGGTCTGGGTGCCGGCGCAGCCCGTGAGCAGGGCAACTGCCAGTAATACCGCAAGTAAAGAAACCGGACTGTTCGGTTTGTGTCTGTTATTCATGACTGCTGTTCCTCGTCAGCTTGTTAGTGGCATAGCACCAGTCAGTTACCTGTCTCCATCTGTTCAATTTTAAATAATATCTCGTTTAAAAGTCCATTGTATCCTTTTTCCTTGATTACGGCAGCATATTCAGCCCGTTTCAGCGACAAATCGTTCACTCCGTCTGCGCTGACACTGATAATATACCACTTTCCCTGTTTTTCATGCAGCAGGTAGTCCAGGGATACGGCATCATCGCCGGGCCGGCGCAGTTCGGTCCGGATCAGCATCCGGCCTCTCCTGGTGGCCTCCCGGGACGTTTCCAGGAACTCCTCGCCGCCGTAGCCGTCGAAGCGGGATGCATACGTGGCCGCACTGAAACGGCTGAACAGGTTGTTGAATTCCGTCTTCTGCACCTCGTCAAGCCGGTTCCGGTAACGGCCCAGGATAATGTCCGTGATCAGCGCTATATCGAAACAGTTGCTGATATACGGTTCAAGTTCCCGGTAACGCCCCTGGTATCCCAGTTCACCGGCCCGTTGCATGACGCCCAGCAGTTTTTTGTGGAAAACAGCGACGGTCATGCCCGGGTCGCCCATTGCACCGGCCCGGTCTGTTGCCTCCGTCCCGGCCGTTTCCCCGGCCGTGTCCGTCTTCCCGGCTACGTCCGTCTCCCCGGCGTACGCCGGGATGGACAGTTGCACGGCCCCGGACAGCAACAACGGCAGTAACGCATAAAACGGGCGGCGTAACAATATCATGTTCATTCCACTTTACCCGGTGCGCCGGCATAACTGCGCTGCTTCCAGGCAGCGCCGGCCCCGGTCCAGTAGCGCCAGGCCGACGTCCAGGTCATCAGCAGGTAGAGCGCGCCGGCAAGCGGCAATCCCGCGCACCATAGCGGGTGGATGCCGTAGTAGCGCAGGGTGGGCATGAAACTCGCCACCATGAGGAACAGGGCGCCGCCGGCAAGCAGGCTGGTGGCCGCGCCGGCGCTGAACAGGCCGGCTACGGGCAGTACGAAGGCCGCCGTCATCAGGCTGCTGCACAGCAAGAGCAGGAGGATTGAATGGCGCAACTGGGTATACGCCGTCCTGGCCACCATGTTCCAGATGTCCGTCAGCCCGTCATAACTGCGTTGGCTGAGGGCGGAGTGCGACAACCCTGTCCAGGTGGAAAAGCCGGCATCCCTGAACTGCCGGGCCAGCGCACAATCATCAATCAGGCTGTCCCGTATCCCGCTGAAACCGCCTGCCTGCTCCAGTGAACTGCGGCGCAGCAGGATACAGCCGCCCGCCGCCGCGGCGACGGCTTTCGAGCCGTTGTTGGACAGGTGAAACGGATAAAGCAGCTTGAAAAAGAACACGAATGCCGGCATCAGCAGCTTCTCCCAGACGGAATCCATGCGCAGGAACGCGAGCAACGACACCAGGTGCAGGTCATGTTCCTCCATCCTGGTTTTCAGGGCGGATACGGTGCCGGGTTGCAGGCGAATATCGGCGTCCAGCAGCAGGACCTTGTCCGTGCTCACGAACGCCAGACCCTGGTGCAGGGCCCATAATTTGCCGCTCCAGCCGTGTTCCAGCGGGCGGCCGTCGATGATTGTCAGGTTCTCCAGGTTGAGCCGTTCCGCTTCAGCCACGGTGGCGTCAGCGGATTGATCGTCGACCAGGATGATGCGCAGGTTCCGGCCCTGGGCGGCGACGGACTGCAGGGTTGCGGCGATGACCGCGGCTTCATTGCGCGCCGGGATTAGTACGGTGACATCGGACAGGCCGGCGTTTTCGGTGGTTGCCGCTTCCAGTTTTTCCCGGATGCGCCAGGGTTGCCAGGGAAGGGATAGAATACCGGACCAGATTATGACTCCCGGTATGGCCAGCCACAATGTATCTGTCAAGCGACCTGTTTGTCCTGTCTTTCGTTGCGGGGGATTATCTTGACGGGCTTGGCTTCGGCAACCAGCTTGGGTGTCGACAGGGTTTCGTCCTCAGCGTACAGGACGGGCAGTTCAGGGGTCATGTCCCCGGATGTCCGGGGCCCCAGCAGGGCTGCTTTCAGGGCTTTCCACGGGCGCTTGATCGCGTCCTCAACGGCGGATGCCTCGTAACCGCTGTGTACCATGCAGTTGGCACATTTCGGGTTGCGGCCGTTGCCGTACCTGTCCCACTCCGTTTCTTCCATCAACGCCTTGAACGTCGGCGCATAACCTTCGCCCACCAGCAGGTAACAGGGTTTCTGCCAGCCGAAAACGTTCCTGGTCGGGTTGCCCCAGGGCGTGCACTGGTACTGCTGGTTGCCGGCGAGGAAATCCAGGTACAGGGATGACTGGTTGAAGCGCCACTTTTTTCCGACTCCGGATTTGAAAATGTCCCTGAACAACTGTTTGCTCTCCTTGCGTTTCAGGAATACGTCCTGGCGCGGCGCCCGTTCGTAGCTGTACCCGGGGGATATGGTGACGCCTTCGACACCGAGTTCCATGGCCATGTCCATGAATTCCGCCACTTCGCGGGCTTGTTCGCCCTGGAACAGGGTACAGTTGATCGTGACCCGGAAGCCCCTGCTCCTGGCCTCTTTAATCACCTCGACACACTTGTCGAATACGCCGGCGCGGCAGACCGAGGCGTCATGCCGGTCGCGGTTGCCGTCCAGGTGAATGGAAAAAGTGAGGTAGGTCGAAGGCGAATAATCATCCATGCGCCGCTCAAGCAGCAGGGCATTGGTACACAGGTAGACATATTTCTTCCTGGCTGCGAACCCCTGGACAATTTCCGGCATATCCTTGTGTATCAACGGCTCTCCGCCGGCAATTGAGACGACCGGGGCGCCACACTCGTCAACGGCTTCCATGCACTCTTCATAGCTGAGGCGCTTGTCCAGTATCTCCTCGGGATAATCGATTTTGCCGCAACCGGAACAGGCGAGGTTGCAACGGAACAGGGGTTCCAGCATCAGCACCAGGGGAAACCGTTGTTCGCCGCGCAGCTTTTTTTCGAGAATGTACTTTGAGATGTGAAGTTGTTGAGTTAAGGGTACAGCCATCTTCCAACCTGACCTTTTCAGATAATTATTAAAAGTACAGCGATTCAGCGGCCTGAAACGCTTTCAGCCTGACAGAATACAGGACCCGCATGGAAATGTACAGTTGCATCATGCAATTCGGAGTTAACAGAATGGCTTCCGCCGGACATGAATTTGGGACACCCATGAATTTAGAAAAATTGTTAATTCATGGGTGTCCCAAATTAGGCTTCCCAAATTAGGCGGTAAATTTGGGACACCCATAAATTTAGGAAAATTGTTAATTCATGGGTGTCCCAAATTTACTGATGGCAAGCGGGGGTGGTTGCAAGAGGGCGGATTTCTGCTTACAGTGATCAGTATAAGACAGCAAGGATAATGAGAAAGGTACATGTCAGGCACACTTGAGACGCCGGTATTGGATGGGATCGAATCCCCTGAAGATCTGAGGCGTCTTCCGGAAGATCAGCTGGAGCCGCTGGCGCAGGAAATGCGCGCCTTCCTGCTGCATTGGGCGAGCAGGAACAGCGGCCATTTCGCGGCCAGCCTGGGGGCTGTCGAACTGACCATCGCCCTGCATTATATCTATAACACCCCTGAGGACCGGCTGGTCTGGGACGTGGGACACCAGGCTTACGGGCACAAGATCCTGACCGGGCGCCGCGACAGGCTGCATACCATCAGGAAACACGATGGCCTGGCGCCTTTCCCGAAACGCGATGAGAGCCGTTACGACACGTTCGGCGTGGGCCATTCGAGCACGTCCATCGGCGCCGCCCTGGGCATGGCCATTGCCGCGCGCAACAGCGGCAGCGATCGCAGGTGTGTCGCCATCATCGGTGACGGCGGACTGACGGCGGGCATGGCGTTCGAGGCGTTGAACCATGCCGGCGACACCGGCGCTAACCTGCTGGTGATATTGAATGACAATAACATGTCGATCTCGCCGAATGTCGGGGCCCTGGCCAACCGTTTTGCCGAGTTGCTTTCCGGCAAGTTTTATACCACGGTGCGGGAGCGGGGCAGGCGGGTCCTGTCGAAGGTGCCGGGCGCACTGGAGATATCACGGCGCGCCGAGGAACACCTGAAAGGCATGATCGTGCCGGGGGTGTTGTTCGAGGAATTCGGTTTCAATTATATCGGCCCCGTGGACGGTCATCACTTACCGACCCTGCTCACCACCATCCGCAACATCAGCCAACTGGAAGGGCCGCAGTTCCTCCATATCATCACCCGCAAGGGCAAGGGTTACGGACCGGCGGAAGAAGACCCGGTGAAATGGCATGCGGTGAGCAAACCGTTCGACCCGGAGACGGGCAAGGCATCAGCTCCGAAACCGGCGCAGCCTGCCAGACCGACCTACAGCCAGGTTTTCAGCGACTGGGTGTGCGATATGGCGGCCCGGGATGAGCGCCTGGTGGCGGTGACCCCGGCGATGCGCGAGGGTTCCGGCCTGGTGCGCTTCGAGCAGGAGTACCCGGAGCGGTATTTTGACGTGGCCATCGCCGAGCAGCACAGTGTCACCGTTGCCGCGGGCATGGCCTGCGACGGCCTGAAGCCGGTGGTTGCCATCTATTCGACCTTCCTGCAGCGGGCCTACGACCAGGTGGTGCATGACGTGGTGAACCAGAAACTGCCGGTGCTGTTCGCCATCGACCGGGCCGGCGTGGTCGGCGCCGACGGGCCCACCCATAACGGCTCCTATGATTTCAGTTTCCTGCGCTGCCTGCCGCACATGGTGGTGATGGCGCCGGCGGACGAGAACGAATGCCGGCAGATGTTGTATACGGGGTTTCTGCTGGACCAGCCGGCCGCGGTGCGCTATCCGCGCGGAGCAGGGCCGGGTGTGGCGGTCGAAGAGGAGCTGACGGCGTTGCCGCTGGGCAAGGGCGAGGTACGCCGGCAGGGTAAAAAAATTGCGCTGCTGGCCTTCGGCAGTACCCTGAAGACGGCGCTGGAGGCCGGTGAGGACCTGGGTGCGACCGTGGCGAACATGCGTTTTGTCAAACCGCTGGACGGGGAACTGGTCGCCGAACTGGCCGCGTCCCATGACTTGCTGGTCACGGTGGAAGAGAACGTGGTCCAGGGAGGGGCGGGCAGTGCGGTGAACGAATACCTGGCCGCACAGGGGATCCCGCAGCGCATCCTCAACTACGGCCTGCCGGACCGCCTGCTGCAGCACGGCTCGCAGCAGGATATGCTGGAAGATGCGAAGCTGACCAGGGAGGGGTTGCTGGGGTTTATCAACAGCTCCGTCATCCCTGCGTAAACAGTGACCCGGTAAAACTAAAGTCGCCCTTCGGTCGACACGTTATGAACTGGATTCCTGCTTTCGCAGGAACGACAAACGAAGCGATCAGGAACGACGGGTCAAGCTCATAATGACGGGGTATTGATATGCGCCTGCAACCGGCGCAGGACGTTTTCCGGTGAGATGCCGGGGCGGGGCAGGTCGCCGGGGATGCCCGGTTTGATTCTCAAGTGTGCGAAACGTGCGCCGTCCGCGTCCTTGCGGGCATACAACTCCCTGATGACAGCCGGGTCGTTACCGTCCAGCGCCACGCCGTAGCCGCAGGCTGCGGCGATATCCGCAAAGCCGACGTTGGCCGACACGGTGGCCTGGCCCCCGGTGGACTCGTGGACGCCGTTGTCCAGTAATACATGCGCCAGGTTATTGCGGCCGTAGCTGCCGATGGTGGCGAAGTTGCCCATACGCATGAGACCGGCGCCGTCACCGTCGACGACGGTAACCTCCAGGTCCGGCCGGGCCAGGGAAACACCCAGGGCAAAGGAAGAGGCGCAACCCATCGATCCGACCATGTAGAGCTGGTTGCTGCGGTCGGCAATAGCGAACAACTCCCGGCCGGTATAACCGGTCGTGCCGATCACGACTGAATTATCCTCCGGCGTATGCCTGATTATCTCCCCAAGGGCCTGTTCCCTGGAGACGGCGCCGCCCGCCCCGTCAAACCTGTCCCGCCGGCACACGGCATGAGACCTGGAAGGGATCGACGCGGATTTCAACGGATGCGGCGCCACCGTGCCCCGGTTCATGAGCAACGCGTAAGGTTTGCTCTCTGCCGCCAGGTAGTTTGTTGCGCGTTCCAGCACGGCACTGATGGCGTGTTCCTCCGCAGGGAAAGGCTCCCAGGGAATGTCCATCAGGTCGAACAGGTTGCCCGTTATCTTCCCCATCAATTCGTGTTGCGGTTCATCTCTCTCACCCGGCCGGCCGCGATGGGTAACGATGAGCAATACGGGAACGGCAAAAGTATGCGCCAGCGAGGTCAACGGGTTGACCGCGTTGCCCAGGCCGGAATTCTGCATCATGACGACGGCGGACTGCCCGCCCAGGCTCAGTCCGGCGGCAGTAGCGACGGCATCGCCTTCATTTGCAGACGAGATATAGGACAGTTGATTATCATTGATAACGTAATTAATGAACGGCGTCAGGTAGGAACACGGCACCCCGGTATACCAGGAAAACCCATGACCACGGGCCACCTCAATGAATGCTTCAGCATTTATCATTTTTCATCAGGGCTCATAGGAGATTCATCCGCAGATGACGCAGATTACCGCAGATTATTTTTCTGTCGTTTCGTATCCGGGCTGGTTATATTGCTACCGACTGAACTTAAGAAAAAAATCAAATAAAAATCATCATTTCATCTGCGTTCATCTGCGTCATCTGCGGATAAATCACCTTCCTTAATCCGAGGTAAAATCTACAGCCCTGTCTATGTCGTTGACGGAATTAACATCCAGCCAATGACCGTTTATGTAATGCACCGTAACCGT
>MKWU01001588.1_pt1 | contig 38322 bp, 32 predicted proteins | sample 809101 | NCBI WGS metagenome assembly MKWU01 (sample SAMN05860141, study PRJNA318959) | sponge metagenome | host: Aplysina aerophoba | place: Slovenia: Piran, Adriatic Sea, Gulf of Piran | collected 2013-05-07
GCATATCGCTGTATATCCGCTGCCAGCCCGGACGGTGTCGCAAATTGACCCATACGGTTGCGCATCTGTACGTCTCGACCCACGTCCAGATCACGTTGCAATGCGATCCGCCGAGCTTCCAAGTCTGTAACTGTTGCCCTATTCACCTACAATCCAAACTCCGCGAAATCGTGGATACGGTGCTCCCAGACCCAGTCGATGCCTTCCGCCGCCTCGTAGCCGAGATAGCCGCTATCGAAATATCCGCACAGGAATAATACGAAGCGCACCTTGTTACCGTAGGTTCGGCGCAACTGGCTCATTTTCGCCGCTTCTTCCTTGCGTCTCTTGTTGACGTTTGTGAAATCTCCTGCCGATTTTGCCTCGATAAGCAACGGCAGCTCACCAACCTTGGCGGTCTTGGCCATAACGACCGCGTCCACAGGGATATTGATGGTCTTGTCCGTTCCTTCCTGGGCGACGGGCACGTTGAGACGAAACGAGTATGTCCCAGGCTTCATCTCATCAAACTTCGTGCCTTCGCCGGAAGGTAGGTAGGTATACCCCAATTTCGTCAGCCATTCGCCAATGGCTTCGAGCTGACGCTTCTCCTGAGCATTGCGGATGATGGGATTCGCAACGGCTCCGCACAAACGATCAGCCACGATCGTCGCAGCTCTATACAGCTCCTTTTCGGACGGTTCTTTGCCACGCTCCAACCAAACGAAGACATCGGGATCGGCCATCTTCGCGATTATTTTCCCGATCTTCTCAAGGTCCTTGTCCAGTTCTTGCTGCGCCATTCGTGGTGGTATCCGGTCATACTTCTCCATCGACTTGACCAGGTTCCCTGAGACCCCGGCAAGGCCGATCAGCCGGTCTACGGCCAACGGCGGACAAGTGGACATCCGCAATGTAGGCAACACCGACGGTTTCGTCTCTAGCAATTCTGGACCTATGTTGGTCAGGTTCTTGGTCGCCTTCAGCGTTGCTTCGACATCCTCAGTGATCTTTGCTCGCGTCGCCCTGTATGCCTCCGGTGCAAACCGCATGAACCAGTCGTTGTACATATCCACTGACAGAGCAATGTCTTGTTTCCACCGGTCCGGTTTGTCCCTGTTGACAGCCATCACTTGCGCGTCTTTTTTTGCATGTCCTGATTGGCTCGCCGGTATAGATCCCACATTTCCACGAATAGCTCGTTCAGCAGCCGCACATTGCGAATCGCTGCCTCTTTCTTGACACCAATGGCCCTCTGCCTTGGTATCCTGATCCCAATTGCCTGCGTCGATGGCCCCTTTTCCATCCGACTGCTCACTATCGTCTTGGAGTAGTCATTGTTTGTCGGCAAGTCGAAAGATGTCAAGCGATTGCCCTGGCCCCGTTCGGAACACATCGCCAATCCGGATAGCCGACCGTAATCCTGCCATTTCGTCCGCTGCACAGCCAGAAGAGGGCGAGTCCGGCCGGAAGCGGCGTTGCCGCCATTCACTTTCACCTGACTCAAGGACCACGGCACGATGCAGGCGGCACTCGCACCGCGCGGCGACGGCTAGGAGGATGATCGTTACGTTGTGGAGACGTACCGATCGCTGGCCAGCGCCGAAATTGTCCCCGTCCTCGCCGACGGTTCCAGGCCCAAAGGGTGGCACAAGGCACTGGGCCGGATCCTGCCCTTGAAGGCCGTCGAGAAGCTGCGCCCGACCCGCGACGAGATCATCAGCGCGACAGGGATGACGAGACCGTCGTGCTCGACATGATGCTGCGGAGCCATGGCATCCGACTTGCAAGGGGACCGTCCACGGTCGGCAGCTTCGTCTTCGATCTCGGTCGGCTGGCCGGGTTCGCCATTTCCAGGCGGCAGCCACTGTCCGGCGTCCGAAAGGTGTTGCAGGGCAACGTCAAACAGCAAACAACGCTGCGCCTCCACAAACAAACGAAGGCAAAGTCGCAGAGGCTGACGCAATGGGAGCGGGAATTGACGACAAGAGAGAGGAAACTGGAGAAGCTAGAGCGACAAATGAACTGACTCATATGTGTAAAGGTGACAGGGCGGTGAAGCCAGCCCGCGGTCCCGAATTCCGGCTTCAGCATCGCAATGCACGGTCGAAGCGTGCCGGCGTCCGCACATTTGGGCCAATGGCGTCCGCAACCCGTGCCAAGCGGCGAAGCACATGAAGAATTCCATGCAGGGAGCCAAGACGCTGCCATTTGAGGAAACGTGGTGAAACGTCGAGACAGGCGGCAACCGGTCGTCAAGCGCACGCCGCTGACGGTCCGTGGAGGCCTTGTGATTCAAGGCATTCAAGATCGCCCGCATGCAGGTCACGCGGGCCGTCCCCCAAGTCCCTTCCTGGGTGTCAACGGCTCCATCACTGCCCACTCGTCGTCGGTCAGGAAGCATTGCATGCAGTCGCCGGAACGGTTGTATTTGTGCTGAGTGAAACATCATGCCTGGCGGGCCGACCACCATTCGAGATGCGCAAAATCGGACCATCCAATCGGGCACTTGGAAGAAGCGGCTGTCTTCAACCCGTGATTCCGACGCAATTTCCCAGTTGAGGCAGCGCTCCGCGACCGAACAATCGCCCAATCGGGACGCGTCTGACAGGTTCATGTCAGAACCATTGCTCGCCGCCGGCATTTGCATCCTCATGCGCCTGCAAGGCCGACAAGCCAGGCAACGGGGCTGCGGCTTGGTGCGCCAGGCCAACTGGGGCATGTGTTTTGGGTGAAAGTCCCGAGAAAGGCAAAGGCTAACCACCAGCTTTCCAGCGCACCGTGCGTTGCTGTCCGAGAGGGCGGTGGCGAAGCGTCTGCAGCGGCAAATGCAGGCGAGGCCATTGAGCGCCGAAAACCGTTGTGATTCGGAGTGCCGAGACCGTGATGCCGGTCGAATGCAACATGCGTCTGGTCCGTTTTGGTGAGGAAAAGCGGGTTCTGAGCGGCATCATCCATGTCCGGAGGAACGGATTGCGTTGGAGCGACGCTCCGGCGGAGTACGGGCCCGCCAAGACTCTCTACAACCGATGGGGGCGCTGGTGCGGGAAAGGCATCATCGAAAGGACATTCCTGGAAACCATGGATCACGCTGTTTGGAAACAGCAGCCTACAGAGTCGTGTCCGGTCTCCGATCGCATGCACTTGCGCTTGTGATTCGTAATGCGGCTGAAGCTTTCCAAGAGGTGTGGCGACCGCGGCTCGGTCTTGAGACTTTGCCGGGAGTCGCGAAGGAACACTGGGCTGGAGTCATGCATTTAATCGACGCCTTGCTGCAATGGGTAGGTATGTGTACGACACATTGCGGCCAGTTGCTGATCCTCGGAAGGAATTGCGGGAACGGAATTGCTTCTTCATCCAGAACCCCTTACCCGACCGCAACCTGTCTTTCAGAAAGGTCGTTTCCGAAGTTGAGGGCTCTGCTGAGCAAATCGGAGCGCTGGTTTGGCGGTGCGGTGGAATTCGACAAGAAGCGTCGACCAGAGGCGCGCCGAAGGGCAGACCAGATCGAGACTTGCAAGATTGCATGTCAATCGAGCTTGGAATGAGCGTTTTCTGACAAAGGAGGACAATGCCATGGAGAGTGTCACGGACCACAATCTCGACGATCACGCAAAAGCAAGACAAGGAGTGCGTGCTGCGGACAACGGATATTCCATAGGAGAGGATGCCCGGCTGACTTCAAGAAACGCCGTGGAGTCAAAGACGTCTCGCCTCAATCTCGCAAGTGCCATTCGGGCTCGGATAGCGCCTCTCGGCGGTGTGGAACTTGAGCTGCCTGTGCGGGAGGCCGGGCGAGAACCACCAACGTTCGATTGAGCCGTAGGCGTTGACCGCGCTGGATCCAATATCGTTTCCGATATGCAGGAGAGAGCTCAGGTGTGGCGAGAGAAGGCTGAGCAACAGCAGAAGAAAGCCAAGCAACGGCTGAAGAAAGCTATTGTGGGTTGGTTGAGACGCAATTGGGCGTTCTTGGCTGGTTTTCTAGCTGCAGCGCTGTTTAGCGATATGTTATTTGGAGCTTCGGGTGATACTGGGTCACAATTGCTTGTTGAAGATGTTCTTCCTGTAGGCGAGCCACCTGCTGTAGTGGAATACCCGTTGGAGTACTATGGGATAGTGGATCCAGATGCGGGCCAAGATTTCTGAAGACATTCCGTAACATGGATGGCAGAGACAGCGCTCCTGCATTCATTGCCGAACCCGGCGGTGGAAGCGAGGGTTGTGGAACATCCGGCGGGGGCGAATGGCATTTGTCCGCCGTTGGCGAAGCGGAGTTGCGCTACGGCGTCGCACCGATGCCGCCGGGCCACCGACGGGATGCGCTTGTGCGTGGACGCGCATGAAGCGGTGTTTGGCCTTGTTCAGGAGTGGTTGAACGCGTCGAAGCTGATCAAGGGCAAATTGCTGGGTGTGTTTGGGCCGGTGCTTTGCCCTCAAGGCGGCAGACAGCGCGGCTGGCATGAATCCACCGCCAACAGAGCATGGTGTCTTCCGCTGCATCCGCTGCTCTGAAATCCCACTTTGTCCACGGGCTGCCAGATATGAACATTCATTCAATCGCGCGAATGCTGACCTCGTACCAGAAAGCATTGAAAAATTTGGAAACCCAACCCGACGACTGCTCCGCTCGGTATGAAATCCTTGACCTGTTGGAAGTTCTTGGGACGCAAGCCAATGATAGGAGGAGCCCACTGTCAGGCGCCATCCCATTGCCAATGCCGCCGCTGCGACTACAAAAAGTGAAATTCCAATTATTGCCCAAACTCCAAATCCAAAGATGTTTCGAGTGGAATCGTTGCGCCAGTGCTCGCTTCGGGCCTTCTCAAGCTCTCGTTGCTCGGCTTCTGCCCGCAAACTGCTGGCAGGGGCCTCCAAATGTGCATGTGGATGCGGGACAGTCTTCGCGGTCCATTCGGGGCGATCGCGCTCATTCATCGTGAACTGGAGAGAGCCCAACGGTGCTCTTCATTCATGCCATTTGGACTGATGGAATTGCGGCCGCACTTGTTCCAAATGTTGTCGCAGTTGCTCGCTCGTGCCCCATGAATGTGTCCACCATCTGAGCGATTTGTGGACCATGATGCAGTGTTGTGGGCTTGGTCGACAAGGAGGCCATGTTGACAACTCGGCGCGGAATTAGCAGGCTTGCCATTGAACCTGCATACATGGACGGTTGGAACACTAATCGTGATCAGGTCGCGAATGTATGCATTGCCCGCTGGATGCAACTCCACTCTGGAAGGCAGCCATGACCGGCGGGCTTCCTGACGGGCAGCGGCATGCAGGCTCGGGACCCTTTGGACGGACAGGATTGAAGACCATGGAACTGCCATCCCCCGACACACACGTCATAGACAGGAAGCAGCGGATCGTTCAGCTGCTGCGAATGGTTGTTCCGCACGAGGCGATTGTTGACAACGAACGCCAAACCTTGGCGTATGAATGCGATGCCCTTACGGCACGCCGATGCCCTCCGCTGGCAGTTGCGCTGCCTTCGACCACTGAGGAAGTGTCGAAGCTTCTTGAGATATGCCACCGGGAGCGTGTGCCGGTGGTGCCACGCGGCGCCGGAACCTCGCTTTCGGGAGGGGCGCTTCCGACGAGCGACAGCGTGGTCATTTGCACAGCGCGGTTGAACGAGATTCTGGAGATTGACTGCGACAGCCGATTCGTGCGCGTTCAATCCGGCATAACCAATGTTTCGGTTACGCAGGCTGTTGAGAACGATGGATTCTTCTACGCGCCCGACCCGTCAAGCCAGTTGGCCTGCACAATCGCCGGCAATGTGGCAATGAACTCGGGAGGGGCGCATTGCCTGAAATACGGCGTGACAACCAACAATCTTCTGGGCGTCCGAATGGTTCTGATGGACGGGGAGATTGTCGACATTGGCGGCGAGAGCTTCGACGCACCTGGGCTGGATCTGCTGGGTCTGGTTTGCGGTTCCGAAGGCCAGCTCGGAATCGTTACCGAGGCGGTTCTGCGAATCCTGCCAAAGCCGGAAGGGGCCAGACCAACCCTGATTGGTTTCGACTCGGCGGAAGTTGCAGGCAAGTGCGTTGCGGACATAATTGGCGCGGGCGTGTTGCCGGTGGCAATCGAGTTCATGGACAAGACCTGCAATCGGGTCAGCGAGGAGTTTTCCGGCGCCGGGTATCCCGATGTCGAGGCGTTGCTCATTGTGGAGGTTGAAGGTTCTCCTGAAGAGATCGAATACCAACAGGGCTTGATCACGCAGGTTGCATGGCGGCACAATCCGGTGGAAGTCAGGGAAAGCGCTTCGGAGGAGGAATCTCTGAAGATATGGGCGGGTCGCAAGGCTGCCTTCGGGGCCATGGGAAGCGTTGGAGACTATATTTGTCTGGACGGCACAATTCCGGTTTCGAAGCTGTCGGTGGCGCTGCGCGGCATCGAGGAACTGTCCAAGACGTACAAACTGAAGGTGGCCAACGTGTTTCATGCCGGTGACGGCAACCTGCATCCGATGATCATATTCGACACCAACAACGCAGCGGAAATGAAGAGGTCGGAAGAACTCGGGGCGGAGATTCTCAAGCTGTGCGTCAGGAACGGAGGTTGCCTTTCCGGCGAGCACGGTGTTGGCATTGAAAAGCGCGAGCTCATGACGACTCAGTTTACGGAAGACGATCTCGAGATGCAGATGCGGATCAAGGATGTCTTCGATGAAAGATGGCTTCTGAATTCGGCCAAGGTCTTTCCGCTGGAACTGTCGCAAGCGAGACGCATGCAGTGATCCCCGAAAGCGAACAGGATCTTGCGCGGATCGTGGCATCCGCGAGCGGGCCGTTCAGAATCCAGGGCGGCGGAACTCGGCCAGTCGGCAATCCTTGCCACGGCCAGCCCTTGGTGATGGCCGGACTGTCGGGTGTTCGCGAGTACGAACCGGGTGCGCTGACGATTGTGGTCGGCGCTGGCACTCCCATGGCTGAAGTGAATTCCTTGCTGCGCGAACACGGACAGTTTCTGCCCTTTGAACCCATGGATTGCTGCCGGTTGCTGGGGACCGATGGCACATCCACTGTCGGTGGTGTCGTTGCAACGAACAGCTCCGGTCCGCGCCGCGTGCTTGTCGGGGCTTGTCGCGACTTTGTAATCGGCATGAAATTCGTTGATGGCGAAGGCAAGACCATCAAGGCCGGCGGAAGGGTCATGAAGAATGTGACCGGCTACGACGTCAGCAAGCTGCTCGTCGGCAGCTATGGAACTCTCGGCGTGATAACCGAAGTGTGCTTCAAGGTGCTTCCACTTCCGGGCGAGACGGCGGCGCTGCTCGTGAACGGCCTTTCAGACAGGCAGGCGGTTCGAGCGATGACTGCGGCCTTGAATTCTCCTTTCGAGGTTGCGGGCGCAGCCCATCTGCCAAGCGGCATTGACGGACATCCGGTCACGATGATCCGCATCGAGGGATCCGGCGTTTCGGTCGACTACCGCGTGAAATTGCTGAAGCGCCTGCTGTCAAGCTTCGGAGACGTCATTGTCGAGCGCGATTCGGAACGGACGCAGGCTGGCTGGAAGTACGTCCGTGATGTCGAGAAGTTCGGAACGGATTCCGGCGGCGATGTGTGGAGGATCTCAACGCCTTCCGGAGATGCCGTGGAACTGGTGGAAAGGGCCAGGGAATGCGGTCCCGTCGAGGTGGTATACGACTGTGGAGGAGCGGTCCTCTGGATCAAGTCCGGTTCCTCCTTGAACCTTCGCTCCCGCCTTGAACCATTGAGGGGACATGCAACTTTGGTGCGGGCCAGCGACGAAGCCAAACGCCGGTTCGGGGTCTTTCATCCGCAGGCCGCCAGGGTGGAGCAGCTGTCGAATGCCCTGAGAAGGCAATTCGATCCCCGGCAGCTGTTCAATCGCGGCATCGCACAGCATGGCAACGGCGTTGCGGGCAGGGAATGACGAACGTTGATGCATTTGGCGATTGCCGGTCGGCGCCAGGCAGTCTCGTGTCCGGGGCAAGCGCAAACACTCGGCCACAGCAAACTCAGGTGAGGTAGATGCAGACCAACTTCTCGGAAGAGCAGCTAAGCGACCCTTCGCTGAAGCGAGCCAACGAAATCCTGAGATCCTGTGTGCATTGTGGCATGTGCACGGCTACCTGTCCCACCTACCAGCTTCTGGGAGACGAACTGGACAGCCCGCGCGGGCGGATCTACCTGATGAAGGACATGCTCGAAAACGGCAGGCCCGCCGACGCCGCCACGGTGAAGCACATTGATCGCTGCCTCTCGTGTCTGGCGTGCATGACGACATGTCCCTCCGGCGTCCACTACATGCATCTTGTCGACTACACACGCCAGTACATCGAGGAAACCTACAGGCGACCACTGTCCGATCGGGCCTTGCGCTGGATTCTCAAGGAAATCATTCCCTACCCCAAGCGCTTCAGGCTGGCGCTGCTCGGGGCGCGCATCGGCCGGGGCTTCCGCGGACTGATGCCGGATGCCAGGTTGAGAGCCATGCTGGAAATGGCGCCTGACCATATCCCGCCTGTCAGCCGTGACGACGACCCCCAGGAATTCAAGGCCATTGGCGAAGCCAAGTGGCGGGTCGTGCTGATGACGGGATGTGCGCAGAAGGCGCTTCGAACCAACATCAACGAGGCCACGATACGGTTGCTGCGCCGGCTTGGCTGCGATGTGGTCATTCCAAGCGGGGCGATGTGCTGCGGCGCGCTGACTCACCACATGGGCAAGGTGAAGGACAGTCATCGCCGGGCAGTCGACTGCATCGACTCCTGGACAAGTGAATTCGGCGATAAGGGGGTTGACGCAATCATCATCAATGCCAGCGGCTGCGGCACGACGGTGAAGGATTTCGGCTACATGTTTCGGAACTCGGAAATGGCGGAAAAGGCAAGAACCGTTTCCGAGCATGCACTGGACATAACCGAGTTTCTGGAACGCATCGAATTCCCGCGGCAGAGTCCGAACGGAATTCGCGTCGCCTATCATGCCGCCTGTTCGCTGCAGCATGGCCAGTCTGTGCGGTCCAGTCCGAAGCAACTGCTGACAAGCGCTGGCTTTGAATGCAGCGAGCCGGTCGACAGCCACCTGTGTTGCGGATCTGCGGGCACCTACAACCTGTTGCAGCCTGAATTGTCGGGTCGTCTCAAGGTGCGCAAGGTGCGGGCGATTGAACAGCTGTCTCCCGACGTCGTCGCCTCGGGAAACATTGGGTGCATAATGCAGATTGGAGGCGGCTCCAAGGTACCCGTCGTCCACACAGTTGAACTTCTCGACTGGGCCACCGGTGGAGAGGTGCCGCCTGGCATGGAGGCGATCGCCACCACTCACTGACGGCGCGTAGCGCACCCTGGCTGGATGCTGTTCCAGCCCTGTTGGGCGTGGCCGATCGCCCGGGAAACTTCAGTTGAAAATTTTCACTTTCAGGACTTGAAAGGCTTGTCGGCAATTCCCACATGGTTGCCATCGGAAGCCGATACTGGTTCCGTGCAAACAGCCTGTCCCTAGCGGAAGGCATCTCGCAAATATCGCTCAGAAGGAGGATTACAATGCGCACTTTCGATCTCTCTCCCCTTTACCGCTCAACCATCGGTTTCGACCGATTTGCGGACCTCTTCTCCCAGCTGGGATCGACCGACGGTTCCCAAACCGCCTATCCGCCGTTCAACATCGAGAAGACCTCGGACGACACCTACAGGATCTCGATCGCCGCGGCCGGATTTTCGGAAAGCGAAATCGTCGTCGAGTTTCGCCAGAACCTGTTGGTTGTTTCAGCCAAGAAGGCACGCCCCAACGGCGAACGGGTCTACCTTCACAGAGGCATTGCCGAGCGGGGCTTCCACAAGAAGTTTCAATTGGCGGACCACGTCCGCGTAACGGACGCGACCTTTGTCGATGGACTGCTTCACGTGAACTTGCAGCATGAGCTTCCGGAGGCTCTGCGTCCCAGGCGGATCGCAATTTCGGGTGGCGTCAACGGAGCCAACGTTTCAAAGGGAACGGTTGAAATCGACGGCTAACGCATAGCCAAGCACTTTCCAGCCAGAAGACCCGGCGCCGGAACACCCGGCGCCGGGTTCTTCATTTGCTGACTGGCGTGGACTGCCGAGCCTGCAGTCGGCAAGGTCGAAATTCAGATCGACAGGCAGACGTATTTCATTTCGAGGAAGTCCTCCATGCCGTGGCGGGAACCCTCCCGGCCAATTCCCGATTGCTTGACGCCGCCAAACGGCGCAGCTTCCGTGGAGAATATTCCGGTGTTAATGCCGACAATGCCGTATTCCAGCGCTTCGGCCACCTTCCAAACTCTGGCAACGTCCCGCGTATAGAAATATGCGGCCAGCCCGTGGATTGTGTCGTTGGCCATGTCAACAACCTCGTCATCGTCCTCAAATTTGAAGAGAGGGGCGAGCGGTCCAAACGTTTCATCCCGGGCAACAAGCATGGACTGGTCGACATCGGCAATCACCGTGGGCTCGAACCAGAGGCCACCCAGCTCATGCGGGCTTCCGCCGACCATGACCCTGGCGCCCTTGCCGACTGCGTCCGAGATGTGCGACTTGACCTTGACGAGCGCGTCGCTGTTGATCAACGGGCCGGTGTTGACTTCAGCGGCGAAGCCGTCCCCGAGCTTGAGAGTGCCTGTGGCCTTCGCAAGCTTCTCGGCAAACTCGTCATAGACGCCGGACTGGACGTAGATCCTGTTGGCGCAAACGCAGGTTTGACCATTGTTGCGGTACTTGCAGATCAGGGCGCCTTCGACGGCGGCGTCAACGTCGGCATCGTTGAACACAATGAACGGAGCATTGCCGCCGAGCTCCATGGACACCTTCTTTATCTGGTCGCCCGCCTGGCGCATCAGGACCCGACCGACTTCGGTCGAACCGGTGAAAGTGATCTTGCGCACAATCGGGTTCGAGCAGAATTCTTCGCCGACCTCTCGAGAGCGGGTCGACGGCAGCACCGAGAACACGCCCTTGGGCACGCCAGCCTGTTCGGCCAGAACGGCCATCGCCAATGCCGACAGCGGCGTCTCGCTCGCCGGCCGGGCAACGAAGGAGCAACCCACTGCCAATGCGGGAGCCGCCTTGCGCGTGATCATGGCATTTGGGAAGTTCCATGGCGTTATGGATGCAACGACGCCAATCGGCTGCTTGATGACGAACAGCCGCTTGTCGGGCAGGTGCCCTGGAATGGTTTCGCCGTAGACGCGCTTCGCTTCCTCGGCGAACCATTGGATGAAGCTGGCGCCATAGGTGATCTCTCCCATGGCTTCGGCCAGTGGCTTTCCCATCTCCGCAGTCAGGATGGCCGCCAGGTCCTCGGCGTTCTCCATCATGAGCCGGTACCACTCAAGAAGCACGTTCGATCGGTCCTTTGCGGTTCTCGCCGCCCAAGCCTTCTGCGAAGCCTCGGCTGCAGAGATTGCCCGCCTTACCTCGTCGATTCCGAGGTCGGGAACGGTGGCCACGACATCGCCGCGGGCCGGATTCACGACATTGAACGTCTTCCCGTCGTCGGCGTTCACCCAATGGCCGGCAACAAAGGCCTTGGAGGCCAGCAGGTCCGAATTCTTGAGCATGTCGAGCAGGTTCGTGCTGTCAAACATATGGATTCCTTGACGTAGTTGGTTCTGGGAAGATCAATGTTGTTACATCGGGGGCAGTTGTCAACATTGTCGGGGGAATTGCAACGAACGCCTTTGTCGAGCGGCAGCGCTTCCTGTGCCATGCAGCGTTCTCAATTGCCGGAATGAATGCCATTCAAGCGGAAGCCGGCAAGGCGAGGCAGGGGCGAATGTCCGGCGACGTGACGTGATCCCGAGACACGTGGTCTGGCACGGATGGAGGATCTCCCAAGCTGGTGAAGCGGGTTGGCGGCAGGGACCATTGACCCGCAGGCCACGGGAAGTTGGAGGCGACTGCCGCTCGACTTGCGCCGCTTCCGGAGCGAGTGGCCGGATTTGCATGTCCTTCTGTGGACCAGAGCCGCCGGTCCACCGAGGATGTGGCTGAGTTCCATTGAAGAAGGACACAACGGTCAGCGACATGATTCCGCAACTTGACTGATGGTGCAAACTACTCCTTCACGACCCATTGCTTGAACCTGTCCTCTGTCGACCCGCAATCCGCGTAAAGCAAGTCCCGCGACATGAAGGGACCAGCGGAAGCGCTTTCCTGCCCAACAACAACGCAATTCGAAGCATTGCCGCCCAACCTGAATTCCATCGACTGAGAGTCGTACAGGAATCTTTGCGACACTTCGTCAGGCGCGCAATCGAGCAGTCCAAACGGCAGTTTCGTGTTTTCGGGATCGCTTAGCGTCATGCATTTGCCTGTGAAGGCAACGGATTGGATCTGTCCGACTTCCGCGTCATAGGCAAACTGTGTGTCGGTCACTCCACGCGTCCCTGACTTGCAGGAATGGGCGTGCAGAGTTTCCGCAAATCCGCGCCCCCTGGTGTCGATGCACCATCCCAACTTGTCCTTTTCGTCCAAATTGGCCGCCAGGTAGATGACCGGGGTACCCGACTGAATCACCGGGGGTGCGTCTTCATCTCCCAATGAACCCATGACGAGAGCAAATGACACGGCCATAATGACTGTTTTCAACATTTGCACATCTCCTTCAACAGTCGGCCATTGGTTGAACTGACGTGCAATGCGCTCGTTGACTTCATGTGAGCCCAATGTCTCTGCCGAGTTCTGAACTGAGCAGTTCTTGTTCGACCAAAGCCGGACCTGCGCAACTGATCCAGACAGTTGGGCCCGTTGTTGATGCAAGCCGCAGAACATCCGTGGCTGGAATTCAAGACTCCCTTCAAATGGCAGCCATTGTTCGCAAGCGCAAGCACGTCTTGTTGTCTTTACAGGGTTGCATTCTTCCACTGCTTCTGCGCAATGTACTCGTCGCCGTCATGTGGCATTTTCCAGAGTAGCTGCGTGATGGTCACTGGCCCGGCGGTACCATCGCGCGGGCCTCCCTTGCTGTTCAGGCGTTGATGCGCTTTCCCCTTAAAGTGCCTTGCGCCCAAGCAACAGCAACACCGGCATGCATACCTGCCGACAACACGCCCGAACCCCGCTCAGCACGCCGAAAACACCCTCATTTTGTTCCGCGCTGTTCCCGATCGCCGTGCAGATCGCCGTCAATTCAATTCGCAACTTTTCTTTGCTACTGGGAAGAAATAACTAGGCAAACAACACATGCGACGGATCTGTGCGGGGGCACAGGGCAACCTGCGATCCTGCCGCAATGTCGCGATTCCGGTCACGGCTGACGGGCGTCGGCGAGTTCGTAGATCATCGACCAACAGACCAATGAAGAACCGAATTGCATTTGTCGTCGTGGCTTGTATCTGGATGCCCCTGGGAATGATCCTGCTGACATGGGTCCGCGGATTCTCGCCACTGGCAAGTCCTCACCTGGCGCTGGATCTGGCGATTATGGCGCTGGCGGGAATCCCGCTGGCAATTCCAGTCTACCAACTCTGGAGCTGGCGACGGCGCCTGTTGACGGTTGCGCTTTGCCTTATTCTGGTTCCGTTGGGCATTGCGGCGGTTTTGACAGGCGGATTGCTCGGGCCAGTCGGCATCCTTGCATTTGCAGCAGTCTGCAGCTTGCCTGCATGGGGCGCCATGGCAATTGTGTGCTTGCTGAAACGCAGAAGCGAGAGGGAGACCGATGCCTGAGGACAACGGCAATATCCGAGAGCCCGAAGCAGTCGAACAAGCCTTGTGCAGCGGCGCGACGAACTCAATATGCGACGTCGAAGGCATGCTGGTCGGCAATGCGACGGACAGGAATCTGAAGTCGGGAGTCACGGCGCTGGTTGCCGAGCGACCGTTTGTCGCCGGCATACATGTCATGGGTGGCGCGCCAGGGACGCGCGAAACCGACTTGCTGGCGCCTGACCGAATGGTTCAGGAGGTCGACGCCATTGTTCTCTCCGGAGGGAGCGCGTTCGGGCTGGACGCTGCATCCGGCGTTGCCGATGAACTGGCCAGGACTGGAAGAGGTTTCCAGGTGGAGGATGTAAGGGTTCCGATAGTTCCTTCCGCCATTCTGTTCGACCTGCTGAACGGTGGCGACAAAGGCTGGGATGCGAATCCCTATGGCAAACTGGGCAGGAAGGCGCTGCGAAACGCTTCAACGGACGTCAAGACCGGATCCGTGGGAGCGGGAGCAGGAGCGATGACCGCCGATCTCAAGGGTGGTCTGGGCACCGCTTCTGCCGTGACCGCTTCCGGACACACCGTTGGTGCGCTCGTGGCTGTCAACTCTCTGGGAAGCACGGTCCGCGGAAAGGCGGGAAGATTCTGGGCCACGCCGTTTTGTCTCGACAACGAGTTCCCGATCGTCGACGACCGGGAATGCTCACGCGGAACCGACGAGATTGGCGACAACTTGCCCGGGGCCGGCCGGCAAAACACCACGATTGCCATTGTCGCAACCGATCTGAAGCTCACGCAAGCGCAGGCAACCAGGCTGGCCGTGTGCTCCCATGACGGATTGGCCAGAGCGATCCTGCCATCGCACACGATCTTTGATGGCGACGCCATCTTCTTCGCCTCCAGCGGCAAGAGGCGCGTGGACAGCATCGCGCCCGCCTTGTTCGAAATCGGCCATGTCGCCAGCCTCTGCCTGAGCAGAGCCGTGGCACGCGCCATTGCCAATGCATGCCCCGAGAAAGGCGATCTGCTGCCGACATGGACCGAAAAGTTCGGCGCTGGACTGGAAGGACGCAATCGGTCCGGCGTGGGGCGCGACTGGCAATCGCATGAAGAAACCGGCGACTCAGCCTGAATTGATCAGGAAAAGTCGGCCTGTTTCGTTGAAGCGGAGAGAGCAAACAACTAGATTCGCCAAATGACCATTCGACGAATACTTCCCTACCCGGCACGGCAGCTCAAAAGACGCGCAAGGCTGGTTGACGGCATAACGGACGAGATCCGCGAGCTTGCGGGCGACATGATCGAAACGATGTACGACGCGCCTGGAATCGGGCTCGCGGCCCCCCAAGTGGGCGTGGGTCTGCGCCTGGCCGTGATTGAAATGGCTGGCAACGAGGACGAGCGGGACCCGCTTGTCCTGATCAACCCCGAGATTCTTGACCGGTCAAGCGATGTGGATGTGGCAAGCGAGGGATGTCTTTCCCTCCCGGGATTCTTCATCGACATAACCAGACCGGTGTCCGTCGAGCTTCGATTTCTGGACTTGGACGGCGTCGAACGGGAGCTTGCGCTTGAGGGCCTCCAAGCTCGTTGCGCGCAACACGAAATCGACCACCTGAACGGCAAGCTCATCATTGATCATCTGTCGCGCCTCAAACGCGGAATTATCGTGGCCAAGTACAAGAAGGAACGGGCGGCAAGCAAACAAAAGAAGTCAAGAATGGGTTAGTCGAGATGCGCTCGAGCGGCTCAATCGCCATTGCATTGGCGGACTCATGAAAGTCTTGTTCATGGGGGCGCCACCTTTCGCCGTGCCAACGCTGCGTGGCATTTTCAAGAGCGGGCACCGGGTACGTTGCGTTTGGACACAGGTGCCAAGGGTTTCGGGCCGCGGCATGGCGGTGCGGCCCACGGCGGTAGCCACGGCGGCGTCAAGGATGAACATTCCAGTTCAATGCCCAACCTCCCTTGCGGAAGCGATGCCGGCCATGCGGGACATGAAGGTCGATGTAGGCGTCGTAGTCGCTTACGGCAGACTGATTCCGAAGGCGCTCCTGGACGTTCCGCAATTCGGCTTCATCAACGTACATCCTTCGCTTTTGCCGAGATGGCGCGGCGCGGCTCCAATTCAGCGGGCAATAATGGCGGGCGACAGGGAAACCGGCGTATGCATAATACGGATGAACGAGGCCCTTGATTCAGGTCCGGTGCTGCTGTCCCGGCGAATTCCCGTTGAGCCGCTCGACACTGGCGACACGCTGACCGAGAGCCTGTCGATTCTGGGTGCGGAACTCTGCGTGGAAGCCTTGAATCGCCTTCCCGACATCGAGCCCGTCAGTCAGCCCCAGACGGGGATCACCTACGCGTCGAAGATCAGCAAACGGGAATCCAGGATCGACTGGTCGCTCCCGGCAAGTCGGGTCGACAGCCACATCAGGGGACTTTCACGCTTTCCAGGAGCATGGAGCGTCGCTGGCGGTGTCCGCACCAAGTTTCTGCTTTCCAAGGTCGTCGACGCAACCGGGCCGCCCGGCGTCGTCCTCAATGACCGATTCGAAGTCGGCTGCGGACGCGGCGCCATTCGCGTGCTCATCAGCCAAAGAGCCGGTTCAAGGGTCATTGGCACCGAGGCGATGAGTCCCGGCGAGCGATTTGCGGTCGGAGCCGCATTCGTCTGATCGGGGTGTTTGGGCCACGACATTAGTCCATGCACAATTCAGACTGTGTGCATGAAACTGTCCAGCCTTGCCAAACGGTCGGCCGCCTGTTTCCGGGAATCAGCCTTGAACAAGCTTGGTTGGAGCAGCGCGTCAACGAAATTGGGGACTCATCCGCTCAGCCGTTTGCAGACTTGCTCACGGCGCCAACGACTTGCCGCTTCGCTGTTCTTGAATCTGGTTTCGTTTGACAATGCCAGTCGCTAACTGTTGACGGCATTCACGCCTGCCCGAAGCGCAGGCAAATCCTTACGGAGGTTCAAGGACTTGACCTCAGAACTCAGTCCACCGCGCATACTCGAAGCGGTCCTGTATGCAACCGATCTCGATGCCGTCGAGCGCTTCTACGAAAGAGCACTGGGCCTGGAAAAAATAGCACGGCAGGGCGACCGGCATGTGTTCTTCCGTTGCGACGGCGCCGTACTCTTGATTTTCAATCCAACAGAAACGCGTCGCGCCGATCAGGCCCCGGAGTTCATCCACGGGGCCGACGGAATGGGACATGTCTGTCTGGCTGCCACTCGAACGCAGCTCGCCGCCTGGAAGAGTCGCCTTCTTGAGTTCGGCGTCGCAATCGAATCTGAAGTCGTCTGGCCGAACGGCGCCAAGTCGCTCTATGTTCGTGATCCTGCCGGCAATTCAATTGAGTTTGCGGAACCTGGCCTTTGGTTTCCCGACACCCCGTGAGGCGAAGCGGCGAGAGCCTACAGCGTTTCACGGCGATGCACGCCGTCCGCAGTGAAGTAAAAGGGAACATTGGCGGAATCGGAACCTTCCGCGACCAGCGCCTGCGCTCTCCGCAGCACGACACCGGTTATGTAGGGAGTGTCCAGCTTCAGCGCTTGGTCAAATCCCATCCATTTCAGATCCTGCAACTCGCTCGATGAGCTCTCGGGTTCGGGAACGGCTCCGTCGATGAAGGTCGATTCGCAGTTTGCCAGGAAGAATCGTGTGTCGAACCGACGGATGTAGCCAGGCGGCGTGATGGCTCGCAGAATGAAGGTGACGCGGGATGCCACGAGCGACTGTTCAATCGCATGATTGTCGGCAAGTTCCTCGGCGCCGAATCTAGCGTGGCGTCGGGCGGCTGCTGGCAGGATTCTTATGCCGCTTTCCTCCCAGGTCTCGCGCATGGCGCAGTTCACGAGGGCCGAAGCGAGTCCTTCATCGGCATCTTGACCGAGCTTTCCAAAATTGATGCATGTGGCGTCGTCGCTTTGCAAGCCGGTGTAGTCCTGAGGCTCGACGGCGCCGCCGGGAAACACGAACTTGTTGGGCATGAACACGGCTGTTGCCGTTCTTCGGCCCATAAGAATCTGGGTCCTTCGCCTGGCTTCTCTCACCAACACCAGGCTGGCGGCGTTCCTTATAGTGGCAATTGGCGATTCGGACACAAACGAGTCCTTCACAGCAAACGACGGTGCGCGAATCCCTTCGGGACCTCGAAGCCATTCATTTGCTCGGCGGCGTTCATCCGTACTGACCGTCACCCCAACGCCCGAAAAAGTCAATGTCCTCGATCGTCACGAGATCGAACACCAGAATCAGCACTATCGGGGCCCAAACAAAGACTGCGGCTGCCGTAACCCATTTGAGCTTGCGCGCCAACTGAGGGTTGGTCGGTGCAGATGGCGGAGTGCCCTTCAAGACCCGGCCGTCTTCGCCTTGCGTGCGGATGCGCCTGGGCAGCGCAATGAACAGGCACATGAACCAAATGACCGCGTACAGCACAAGCGCCCCGGCAAACGACACTTGTCAGGCTTCCTCAAGCTCTACCAGGGTGCCGAGACAGTCACGGGGATGCAGAAACAACACCGGTTTGCCGTGTGCGCCGATAGCCGCGGAGCCGTCGCCGAGCACGCGCACGCCGGCGCCTGCCACTCGATCCACAGCTTCGTCCATGTCGGGAACCTCCAGGCAAATGTGATGAATTCCGCCTGCCGGGTTGCGTTCCAGAAACTTCCTCACCGGACTGTGAGCGCCAAGTGGCTCCAGCAGCTCTATCTTGGTGTTGGAAAGTTCGATGAACACGACTGTAACTCCATGCTCCGGCACGGCAACAGGAGGGGAGGGCGTACAGCCAAACGCAGACTCGTAGAGCCTGCAGGCCTTGGACAGGTCGGGTACGACGACAGCGACATGGTTGAGTGCACCGATCATTTTGCGCCCTTCGATTTCCGGTTCATCAAGGCAACTGCCATGCCGGGCGTGAGATCCTTCGGGTCCACATCCTTGGGAAGCGGAGCGTATCTGCGCCTCCACTTTAGCGATGGGCCGTTTCTGCCCTTGATCACCTGAATGGGACCGCCAAGCTTGGGATGCTCTCCAATTTCCCTGATCACGTTGGAACGACTGCCCACGGCCCTTCCGCCCAGTCTTCTCTCAATGAGTTTGACGGCATCGTCAAGCGTAACGTCATCCAGATTTGCCAAGTTGGGCGGAAGCTTTGCATTTGTCCTCTTCCATTTGACGTATGGTCCGTAGGGGCCTTTCATCAGCTTGACTTCGCTGCCCTTGGCGGGATGTTCGCCAAGTGTCCTAACCTCCTGCGACCTCGAACCGCGGGACCGTCCCTGCTTTTTGTTCTCGATCAGAACAAGAGCCTGTTCGAGGGACAGGGATTCCGGATCAATCTTTGCCGGAATGCTGACGTTGCCGCCGGAATACTTGATGTAGGGTCCATACCGTCCCTTCAGGACCCGCACGGGTCCGCCCTCCTTTGGATGCTCGCCCAGATCGCGAAAGTTTCCTCCGCCCCTTCCGGCGTTGGCAAGCAATTCCACGGCTCTGTTCATTCCGAGATTCAGCACTTCCCGCGCATCGGGCACACTGGCGAACAGCCCCTCGCATCGCACATAGGGCCCGTTTCGGCCAATTCCGGCAGTGATAGCGCCTCTGCCGTCCGGGTGGTCACCGACATGGCGGGGCAACGCCAGCAACTGCAGCGCCAAGTCAAGATTGGCTTCGTCCAGGGAAAACTGCTTTGGCCAGCTGACAGTCTTCGCGCTCCTGCGCGGCTTGGCGCTCTTCGCCATCTCGATGTAATGTCCGAACTTGCCCACCTTCAGGTGGACCAGGCGGTTGCTCTCGGGGTCGTTTCCAAGCAACTTGTTCTGTGATTCGAAACCCTTCGCACCTTGCTGCAATGGCAGGTTGAAACTGCAGCCGTCGCATCGAAAATACGGATCGCTGTTTCTGAAAAACTTCAGCACAAGCGTCCCCTTGCTGCAATTCGGGCAATGGCGAACGTCCATTCCATCTTCGCCCGCCTCAAGGAACTGTGGGGCGATTGTGCCGCTCAACCGATCTGCGACGTCGGTAAACTGCAGATCCCTGGCGACGTTCACCGACTGCGAAAACGGCAGCCAGAAACTTTCAAGCACCTCGGACCGGGCCTTTCGTCCACCGGAAATGTCATCGAGCTGCTCCTCAAGTTCGGCCGTGAAGTCGTACTCGATGTACTTGGCAAAATAGTGCGTCAGGAAGGCATTCAGCACGCGGCCCGTCGGCGTTGGCTGCAAGGTCCGCGAACGTTCAACCCGCTGCGTGTATCCATGTTCCTGAATGCGTGAAACTATTGACGAGTAGGTCGATGGCCTGCCAATCCCAAGCTCGACCATCTTCTTGATCAACGAAGCCTCGGTATAGCGCGGCTTGGGCTTCGTGAAATGTTGAACTGGAATGATCTTTCTTTGAGCCAGTCCTTCGCCAATCGCCAGCGCAGGAAGCAAGGCGTTTTCGATGTCCTGGGAGGCATCCTCCGCCTTCTTGTCCTGCCCCTCTTCGTAGATCTTGAGGAATCCGTCGAAGACCCGGACGCTGCCATTGGCCTGCAACATGATCGACGAATCGCGGTTGGCAATTTCGACCTGGGTTCGCTTGAAGCGAGCGTTGGCCATTTGGCTGGCGACGGCGCGGTTCCAGACAAGTTGGTAGAGATTCCTTTGGTCCCTGCTGACCGAACCAAGCGTGGCGGCGCTGGCAGCGAAGTCGGTCGGTCTGATGCATTCGTGCGCCTCCTGCGCGTTCTTGGCCTTGTTCTTGAAGATTCGCGGCCGCTGCGGGCAGTATTGCGTGCCGAACTGTCTCCGAATCAGCCCGCGGGCTGCCTTGACGGCTTCGGGGGCCATGTCGATTGCGTCGGTCCGCATGTAGGTGATGTGGCCAGCCTCGTAGAGCTTTTGGGCCACCATCATTGTGGACTTTGTGTTGAATCTCAGTTTGCGGCTGGCTTCCTGCTGCAGCGTAGCGGTAGTGAACGGAGGTTGCGGGCGTCTCGACTGATCCTTTGTCTGCAAGTCAAGCACGGCGAGAGTGGCCCGCTTGATGGCTTCTGCCGCCTGTTCGGCGGCATCCTTTGTCGCAAGGTCATGCTTTGCCAGCTTCTTGCCGTTCAGCACACGCAGCCGCGCGCGAAACTGTTCCTTTGCTGCCGTTTCAAGGTCGGCGTCGACCGTCCAGAATTCGCGCGCGCGGAAACGTTCGATTTCCAGTTCCCGCTCGACAATGAGGCGCAGGCAAACCGACTGGACACGGCCTGCGGATCTGGCGCAGGGAAGCTTCTTCCAAAGTATCGGCGAGAGGTTGAATCCAACGAGATAGTCCAGCGCGCGGCGCGCGGAATAGGCATCCACGAGAGCCGAATCGACTTGTCGCGGGCTGGCAATGGCATTTTGGACGGAAGACTTGGTGATGGAGTTGAACACAATTCGCTTGGCGTTCGAAGCAATGCCGCCAAGTCCCCTTCGCCTCCTGAGGATTTCCCGCAGATGCCAGCTGATTGCTTCGCCTTCGCGATCGGGGTCGGTTGCCAGAAGCAGCTCCTGCCCAGGCGTCAGAGCCTTGGCAATGGCGCCGATGCGAGAGAGTGCGGCCTTGTCAACTTCCCATTTCATGGCGAAGTCATCGGTTGGATCCACGGATCCCGACTTGGGCTTGAGGTCCCGGATGTGACCAAAGGTCGCCAAGACCCGATAGTCCCTGCCGAGGAACTTTTCGATCGTCTTGGCCTTTGCCGGCGATTCGACAACGACAATGGGCATGGATGGCTCCGTTGTAGTCTCAGATTGGTGTTGGTGCAGCTAAGTCATTGGGATGCAGAGGCAACCCATTCAAGTGGTTGTGGTCAACAATTCCCGCACAAGCTGCGGTCAGTCAAGCGGTCATAGGGGTCAGGCTACATCTTCTTGCGGAAAACTCTTGACAAAACAAGGCGCCGATGTTCGATTCCGCCCAACGAGCGTGTTTCGCGCAACATTGGCAGCCCCGCGCAGGCAATGCACACCGACCACCAAACGAACGGCAGACTTCAACATGGCCAGCAATGCACATTCATATGAGAGCGGACGGCTCGATCTTCCATTTGTCGGCATCTGCACCTTCGGGAAGTCCCGCCATGAGACAGACCCGGCCAAATGGAATGCGGACTTTGTCGTTCTCGGGGCGCCGTTCGACTTTGGCACGCAGTGGCGTCCCGGCGCCAGATTTGGTCCCAGAGCTGTGCGGGAGGCGTCCACGCTGTTCGCATTTGGGCATGCCGGAGCCTATGACCATGAGGATGACGTCGTCTATCTGGATGCGGGCAAGGTGAGGATTGTCGATGCCGGGGATGCCGACATCGTCCACACCGACACGATCAGGAGCCATCTCAACATTGAAAGCTCGGTCAGGGAGATACTTGCGCAGGGCAGCACACCGGTCGTGATCGGAGGAGATCACTCGGTCAACATACCTTGCGTCAACGCCTTCAGAGATCGTCCACCGATGCATCTGGTCCAGATCGACGCGCATCTTGATTTCGTCGACGAACGTCACGGCGTTCGCTACGGTCACGGCAATCCGATGCGGCGTGCGCTTGAACAGGACCACATCACCGGCTTGACCCAGATTGGCATTCGAAATGTCTCGTCGACCAGTCGTGAGGGCTATGTCGATGCGCGTTCGATGGGGTCGGACATCATCTCTGTGCGCCAGGCTCGCAGTCTGGGAACGGCCGGACTGCTGGCCCGCATTCCCGCCGGCCGTGACTACTACCTGACCATAGACATCGACGGATTCGATCCTTCCATAGCGGCTGGCACCGGGACGCCCAGCCACGGTGGGTTTCTGTACTACGAAATGCTGGAGTTTCTTGACGGCCTTGCGTCCAGGGGGAACATCAGAGGCATCGATCTGGTCGAGGTCGCGCCGGACTACGATGCCAGCGGGTGCACGGCCATTCTTGCGGCCCAGCTGCTGCTGAACCTGATTGGGCGCATTGCCCATCACCGGGAGTGATTCAGGCGCACCTGAAAGCGGCGCTCCATTGCTGGAGGGCCGCTCTGGTCTGTCGCAGCGCATGCGGATTCGTGTTGAACGTCACTTTGCGAGGCCGCAGAGGAAATCTTCAATCTGATCGGCCAGTTCGCTCAAGTCGCGCAAGGCGCTGGCAGACCTCACAAGGTCCTGATCGCGGAGGGCAGCGAAGTCCTGGCAGGGGAGTTGGCCAAGTCTTGAACGGCCCGAGAAAACCGGTGCAACCCATCCGATATGGCCCGACTTCAGCGAATGCGGAGATGAGATTCACTTGATGAACTCAGCCGCGGTCGTTCCTTCCACGGACACCGCAAGTTGAATCACGGCCATCCTCCGATGAGGTTCTTTTGCCAAAGTTCACCAGACGCAAATCCGTCTTCCAGCCATGCGCGGTAGCGATCATTGGCGAGACGCCGGAAAGTCGTTGCCCCATCTTCTGCTTCAAGAACGACTATTTCATCAAGATCAAAGAAGTCCAGCAGCAGTGGCGACTGAGTGGCAACAATGACTTGAACGTCAAGGGAAATGCTCTTGATCATGCTGCCGATCAAGGCGACGGCAGTCGGGTGCAAGCCCAGCTCGGGTCCATCCAGCAGCAGGACGTCCGGAAGCATTTCCCTGGGAAGGTTCAGAAGCGTGACAAGCGCAAAGAATCGAAGAGAACCATCCGAGGTGAGATGCGCGCCAGAGGTCTCGTCGGCACCTCTTGCCTTCCACCTCAATAGAACTTTCCCGTAACTCTCTTCGATCTGGAATCGATCAAACACCGGCAGGACCCGGGAAATGTGCCGGCAGATGTTCTTGAAGCGTCCGTGGTCCTCGTGTTCGAGCCTGTACAGAACTGCAGCCAGGTTTCCTCCATTTGAAAGAAGCGCATTGTTGTCCTCGACGTCCCACAGTCTCTTGAAATGCGAGGTGTCCGAAGTGTCGTGAAACTGATGTACTGCACAGTTTCGCAACAGATGCACGATCGCCCTTGCCGTAGTCTTGTTGACTTCAGCGTGCCCGGATTTCGAATGTGCAGCATCAACAATCAGCGCTTCACGATGGCCGCCACCGCCCAGAGAAGTCCAGTTTGCAAGAGTCGGTCTGTCCCTTTGACTGAAACGACACTCTTCCTCGGCAAAGACGAGCCGGTCGGGGTGAGCACGGGCAAGCGTGAAGCGATAGTCAACTCTCCCCTGGTTTGTCCCAAGACTCAATTCAGCATGCATGACAAGTGATTTCTTGCTGCCACGGTATAGCTGGTCGTCGGCTCCGCCATGCAGCGCGATGAACTTTCCCAGACTGCGGGACTTGAGCGTCCAACGCATCATTTCGAAGAAGCGCATGAAATTGGATTTGCCGGATCCGTTGGCGCCGACAAGGATGGTTGCATGTCCAAGGTTTGAAAGCGCAACGTCCCTGAGAGACCTGAAGCCGCGGATCTTGATTGACTTCAATTTGGGTGGTTTTGGTTCGTTTGGCGCCATTTCCGCTTCCTGAATTTCACTCGTCCTTCAATCTCTACACCGCCAGCCCGCATCCATGGAAGGGTTGGTTGGGACCCTCGGCGAGGGTGCGATTCGCCCACCGCGACGCTTGTTCCGTTTCAGGCTGCCGCTTCCAGCTGCTCGCACCGACGGTCTTGTTCGGTCCAGTTTCGGCGCAGCGGCTCCCTCAACAGCTCCCACGCTCCATCAAAACGGACCGACTTCAAGAGTGCCCGGAAAGTCATTGCCGCCTGCCCGCCGGCCTTGCTCCAACGCATTCACGAGAGCTTCATCCGCTGATTGATCAAAACGCGGCTGGCGCATTCAACCACGCCCGACCCGATCGGCAGCTTCTTCTGACACAAGCTGTGGCGCTGCATCCGGTGGCGGTTCTTCATGAAGTGCCCGAGCACCCTCTTGACCACTTCGTGTGCCTCCGCATTCTTCGCCTCCTCCGCTTGCAGGCACTGGCAGCGCAGCGACCGGATGCCCTTGGCCTTGTCGTCCAGGTTGGTGACAGCATTGACGAGCAGCACGCGCCCGAGCTCCAACGAACCGTCGAAGGCATCGTTGTCCACCTCAGCAAAGTCGTCCCTTGGTTGCAGGGATTTGCGGACAGTGTCTTCCAAGGCATCGAAGGCCTCAACCGGCATGCCGTCGTCGATTAGCTTGTTCAGTCTGTTGCAAAGCTTGTGTATCGTGGCTGAAAGCTTCATAGTGATGGACGTCGGGAGCAATCCATTCTCAAGGAGAATTGCGCAGGAGCCGACAGGAACCGACGCGCGTTAGTTTGCTCCCGACACTACCCCAAAGCGGCGCATTGTGACAGTGATTCTTGGATGTGCGCGAACTGTCGACGTGTGGCGACTATCGCCCCAAGTCAGGGGGTTGAAACCGGCCGAATCAGTCAGGACGGCCTCCAGAGGGCCAAATCGCGTCCAGCTAGATGGAACGCACCCCTTCGCTGAATTCTCATTGGCACGCAACGGATGGATTGCAATGCGCCAAAGTCCCGCCTTCGATGGCGGGCAATGGTCTCGCCAATCAACCTTCCACCCTTAAGGCAGACCGTAATCGCAATGCGAATGAAGCCGTACGAGTTGAAAGTCGTTGAGCAGGACAATTGTGGAACCATCACGTCTAAATGTTCCCAGCGACACTGCCGACACGCTGACCTGGCCTTGCCGTCCAGCTTGTCGTAGCGTACGCGCCCAACAGACTGCGATATTGCGATCGCAACATCTATCCTAATATTAGGAACTATCCTTTGAAATCAATTGAACAAAGAGCTTGGCTGGAAATTGTGGAGCAACTGGCTGTACGCGGAATGCACCAACGATCATGAAAATCGTGATTGCCGTTGCTGAGAGGACCGGTGACACAGCCAGAACCAACACAAGGTGGCTGGAGTTTTGCCAGTCGATCTCTTGATTTAGGATGCTGAATACAAGCAATGTGTCTCCAACCATCACAATGATGGCGATCACAACAGCTGCCCAACGATGCCGAATCCTGTGCCAATCCTTTATTCCCAACGTTTCTTGTGCACCCTCATCGAGTGTTTCCGCTTCGGATTGAGGATCAATTTTTGGCAGGGTTGGCGAGGTCTCTTGTCTCTTAACTATTCAACTCCCTTCGACTTTTTGAGAAAGTAAGAGGTAATCAGATCATTTGGGATGACAATATTTCTGACATTTGGCCTATATACTTGATGCCAAGGACCTCCCTTGACGTGTGTCAGTAGCGAAAGTTGTCTGTCAGTGAGGACACCGTACTTGTCATCAATCCAGCGAAGCAGGCGCGAGGTGTCGTGACACATTTCGCGCTCGTGGACAAGTTCCATCGGATTGAGTCCATAGATACCTTGGGGTCGAAAGGCAAAGTAAACCATGGGAATGACAGGGCCGAACTTCCACGCTTCCACATGGTCGTTGATCAACGGCCTGTGATAAAGGGCCAAGCACCATCCATGCGCGAAATATAACAGTTTCAGCACACGCATAATTGACATCTGACGGCCATCTCTCTGGGCCATTGTGATGAAGACATTTGCTGCCTGCCGACTATCGTAGGGATGCAGTGCCATATTGTCATCAAATAGTAATCTAAAAGATTAGTAGATCGGCTATGTAGAACACAAGCTTGCGTATGTCAAGATACACGTTGCACTCTGCACGCCAGCACTTCAGTATGCCTTCGCTGGCACAACGCGACGTCGCTCTGTCGAGGGTGTTGGATGCATTCATTGACGGTTGACCGCAACGGCCAACCAAACATGCCTGGAATTCAGTGGCAGGATTTCCCGAGCTTCTTCAGACGCCAGTAGTTGTATGGCAGCGGCGTCAGGAAACCGGCAATCCACATGAGCGGCAACACTGCGAGAGTTAACTTGGCGCCCCCGGTTACGGCCACGTCAACCAAGTTCATTGCCGTTTCCATGGCAATCATTGACAACAGCGACATTCCGACTGCCGTCTTGAACGCCAGCTTCAAGTTCATCTGTCGCAGTAGAATGATGGTCTCGAGGATAATCGAAGTTACGAGCCCGTTGAAGATTGCAAGCACCATGATCCAAAGCGTTGGCCAGGGAATCCCCATTACCTGGAAATACAGAATTGTGCCCATGTCGCCGATCGAACAGCCTGCGAGGCACCATGCTGTGTTGCGGGAAGCCTGCTTCCAAGTACTTCGACAAAGCCAGTCAATGCCTTGCTTCTTTGTCGTCATTGCCTCTTGCACGTAATCCTCCGATTGCAGCCAGCGGACAGTTCAGATGTGGTACCCCACAGGTGCATGTTCAATGTCGAAACTTGATTGTTTTCGACAACTCCTTTGAGGGGACCCAACCTGTAGGCCAAATGTGAGGCAATGAACAACAGATTGTGCGAGATTCAATCGTTTCCCAGCCATTTGGATTCAGCAGGTTGGAGTTCGAGCAACGCAAAGTCCAGCAGGTCGAACCGAATGTAGCTTTTGCGATGTGAGAACCAAAGTAGCGGAATCTGGAAGCGGTGTTCTTGAAATGCGCAATTCCCAACTGGCTCCGCTCCTTTCTGGAAACTTGCAAGTCTCATGCTTCTTGAAACTCTGGGTGACATGCTTTCCCATGCTGAGAGGGTTGGCGCTGGGACCAACGATTTGCTCTTTGACTGCATGTCCCGGATATGCCGCCAGTACTGAAAGACAATTGCCTTTCACTCGAAGCGCAATCCTGATGGCGTACTCTCCTTTCCAGCGCCACATTCCTTCCAGTTCAAATCCCCTTCAAGCTTGATTTGCACGAGCAGGACTGCCGGTTTTGTGGCTCCCCGGATACAAGGCAGCCTGAAGTCTTGCCTTGGATGTCTTGATGAATTCATCCTCAAGTTCACATCCCTCAAACTTTCGTCCCAGTCGAGTCGCTGCCACGCCAGTCGTCGAACTGCCTGCGAATGGATCAAAGACCAAGTCTCCAACGTTTGTGCTGGAGCGTATGATACGTTCCAGCAGGACAAGCGGCTTCTGAGTCGGGTGCTTGCCGAACTTTTTCTCCGATCGCGTAGGGGCACAGAACTTCCAGACGGTTTTCATCTGCTTGTCGCCATTTTCCTTGCGCATTTCCCGGTAGTTGAAAACATGCTTGGCCCTGTTGTTTCGGGCAGCCCAAAGGATCGTCTCCGTCGAATGTGTAAAGTAGCGGCATGACAGATTGGGTGGTGGATTTGGCTTTTCCCAGGTGATGCTGTTCAGGATCTTCATGCCAATTTGTTGCATGGCGAAACCAATTGAGTGAATGACATGGTGCGTTCCGGACACCCATATGGTTCCGTTTGGCTTGAGCGCTCTTTGACACCTTTCAAGCCAGGCAAGCGAGAACGCGTGGTTCGCGGTTGGTCCACCAGATTTGTCCCAAGCGCCCTTGTCGACGGCGACCATCTTGCCGGCCTGGCAGGTGATGCCGCCGTTGGACAGAAAGTAGGGCGGGTCCGCGAATATCATGTCAAACACGCCATCTGGGTGGCGTTCCGCAAGTGCGTCCATGAATTGCAGACAATCTGCTTGGTAAAGCCGAATGCCGTCTGCCTTGAACACACACTCCTGCGACTCGGCAATTGTCACTTCATTAGATTCGTTGGCCACTAGATCACCATGTAGTTCGGGGCTCAGGGAACTCCCGTGTACCATTGTAGAGATGAACTAATCAAAGAGCGTGCTAGATCTTTGATCTGGTTGGATTGGCAGAATCCGGACTCGTTGCGGCAAGCATGCATGCCAAAGCGAACGCTTCGGGACATTGCTCGTGGAGCGTTGCCTTGCCCCGCCAGTCACAGTCAGGCGCGAATTGGAGATGTCGAACCCGTGTCGTTGGCATCACAGCTTCCCTTTTGGTGAATCTGCACCTTGGACTCCTTACGCGAGTGCAGTCAACTGAACACGCCCTGGCTTTGCAACGGATTCGGCAACCGAGATCAACTGTTTGACTCCAACCAACGGACCCCTTCGGACTCCAGCCATTGGGTGTGCTTGACAAATCGTTCGTCCGTGTCGCCAATCTCGGCTCGGTCTGCAATCCAGCCAAGACACAGTAGATTGCGAACGACGATGAAACCCTCCAGCGTCTTCCACTGCCAGTCGGGCAGGGGCCTTGCTGCGCAATATCCGGAATGGAGTGCGGCGGTGAGAGCTGAATGACCTGGCAAGGAACGGAGTCCCCAAACTGCAACCGCCAGCTCGTACATGCGATACCCGTATCCGCAATCGTCAAAGTCGATCAGATACACGTCCTCGCCGTCGACCAGCACGTTTTCGGGCAACGCATCCGCGTGGATGAGGCCGAATTCAAGCCCCATTGCATCCCATGATTGAAGCTTGTTGCGAACCGCACGGCGAAACTTTGTCATGAGCCGGCGTTGATCGGTCGAAAGCGACGGATGTTCCCAAAAACGTCCCCAATGAGGAGTCTTGCCCAGAAATCCCAAGCTGTCCCAGCTCCAGCGCGTGAATCCGGCGCTCTTGCTGAATCGGTCCGAAAGATTGTGAAGCCGCGCAAGTTCGCAACCCAATCTTCGGCAAATGCGAGTCAATTCGCTTGCATCCTTGAATTGCCCGTCGCGAAATTCGGAAAGCGAGGTGCCCGGCAGCCAGCTGAGCACGCTGACGGTGGCGCCGCTTGGTGTGTGGGTAAGCGGACTGTCCCGCCGATTGAGAATTGGCTCCGGCACCCGCATTCCCGATGCACAGAGATACCGCATCCATTCCAGCTCCGACCTGATCGCGGAGGCGGTTTGATAGTCTGGCCGATGAATGCGAAGCACTGCCCGTCGCGCGTCCTGCGACTCGATTTCAAAGATTGCGTTCTCTCGAATGTCGACAAAGCGGACAAGACTCCATTCAGGATAGAAGTCCAAGGCGGCCTCCGCGTGCCGGAGCGCCTTGCTTGCCGAGTCGGGATTCATTTCGTCCCCTTCAGGGCTCGGTGCAGAGTCTCGGCAAGAATGTCGATTTCGGCTACGGAAATCGGCAGAGGTGGGCGAATCTTGAGTATCGAACCGTATCGGCCGGCGGTGCCGATCAGGACTCCCAGATCACGCATGGCATTCACGATGCGTCCGGCCATCCGGCCGGCCGGGAGACCGTCGGAATCGCAAACCTCGACTCCAAAGTACATTCCGCTGCCGCGCACGACCCCCAGGCAATCCCAAATTTCTGCCAGTTCCTGAAGTTTCCTCCTGGCATGACTGCCGACAGTTCGGGCGTTTTCGATCAGCCCATCCTCCCGGATGCAATCCAGCGTGGCCTGTGCGGCCGCGACTGCAACCGGGTTGCCGGCAAAGGTGTTGAAATACTTGTAGTCCTGGCGGAAAGCGCCAAGCACGTCGGGGCGTGCGATGACCCCGGCGACGGGATGGCCATTCCCCATTGGCTTGCCCAGCGTGACGATGTCGGGCACAATTCCGATGCGCTCATGCCCCCAAAAGTGACTGCCGAGCCTGCCAAATCCCGGCTGCACTTCATCACAGATGACAACACCGCCGGCAGCCTGCACAATCTCCACGGTTTGATCGAGGAAGCCCTTGGGCAGAGTCGGAAATCCTTCGTTGGCAAAGAACGGGCAAAGAATGAGTGCGGCGCATCCTTGCCTTCTCTCTTCAAGCTGGGAAACTGCAACTGCAACCGAAGCCGCGAAGCTCCGGCTTTCGCGGGAGACCGTCTTCTTGTACCGAGTTGATTCGCCCACCGGGCAGGGAACGCGGACGACATGCGCCTCCAGGCCGCCGACAGGTCCGCCTCGCCTGTCAAGCTGGCTGACCAGTGCGGTGTTGCCGTGATATGTGCTGTCGGTCGCGATGAAGCCGCTGTGGCCGGTGAATGACTGGGCCATTCGAAGTGCGACATCGTTCGCTTCGGAGCCGCTGCAGGTCAGGAGGCCGCAGCCAAGCTGGTCGTCAAACGTGGGCAGCACGGATTCGAGGTATTCGAGGATGCCTGAATGCAGATATCGCGTGTGAGTGTTCAGGGTTGCGCACTGCATGGAAATCGCTTCAACGACCCGCGGATGGCAATGGCCAACGTGAGGCACATTGTTGTAGCAATCGAGATACCTTCTGCCGTCGTTGTCCCAGAGCCAAACGCCCTTTCCGCGCACTATGTGGATGGGAGATTGGTAGAACGTTGGAACATTTGGTCCCAACAGAAGTCGGCGCCTGGCTACCAGCCCGGCCGTTCCGTTCTGGCCTGCCTGCGGTGACAGGGTGCCCGAACCGCCTTCGGCCATGTTGGTTCGTGAATTGGTCATTGTCCGCTGTCTCTCCCTGACAATTGCACTGGCATTCGGACAACGGCATCGGTGGCTGGCCCGAATGCTGTCCTCTGGACGGCGCCAGTCTTCCAGCAAGTCTGCGATTTCCCCGACGCTCACTGTACACATTCAACCGGACCGGCACAAAACGCCGCTGCCTGCGCAAACGGGCAAAGGTCATCGAGACATGCGCGGCACAACGAGAGGCTGCGCCCCTGTCCCAATGTTCGTTCGCAGCCATGATGTCATCAGATTCCAGATCGAAGTCCCGGAATTTGTCATTCAGGTTTGTCCAGCGCCGCAGTTCCCGAGGATGTTGTGAAGTTGGATCAAGCAACTTTCCGCATGTACCCAGCGGGCAGGCAGTTGCGGCATTGTGTAACCCCGGGCAAGGCCGAATTGCGAGTTTGCAAAGCCATCAGGCTACATCAGGAAGAATGGGCCCAACGCCAGTTTCAGGGGCAATCGGAGACAGCCTTCCGTGATCACTCTTGAAGCAACTTGGTCGGCAGACGGTCAAGCATGTCCAGACACTGAGCCACTTGATCAACCGCGATGAACTCATCGGGCTTGTGTGCCTGATTGATCGAGCCCGGACCGCAGACCACGACACTCAACCCAAGTCCCTGGAAAATGCCTGCCTCGGTGCCAAAGGACACAACGCCGGCTTGGTCGGCGCCCGTCAACTCCATCAGCAGATCTCGGGCTTCGTTCTCGTCCGTTGGCTCGAGAGCTTCAACCTCGCCCACGACCTCGGTCTCGATTTTCGCTCCGGGATGGACGGCCCGCATGGCCGGCATCAGTTCTTGCGTGCAGAACCGGTGCAATTGTTCCTTCACGAAAGCCGCGTCACTCTTGTTCACGGGACGCATTTCCCATTTCACCGTCGCCTTGCCGGGGATCATGTTGTGGGCCGAACCGCCCTGCAACACGCCGGTGTTGATCGTTGTCCAAGGCGGATTGAATCGGCTGCTCGGAGCGGAGCGGGTCTTTAGGTTCCCCTTCAGCTCCAACAGCTTGTGGACGAAGCGCACCGCATGTTCCACCGCGTTCACGCCGAGGTCGGGACGGGAACTGTGGCCTTCGAAACCGGTGAAGCGCGTTGTGTATTCGTAGCACCCCTTGTGGCCCTCGATGATCTGCATCATGGTCGGTTCGCCGATGATGGCCATGGCAGGCTTGATGCGCTTCTCACGAAGGGACGCAGCCAGATCCCGCGCACCTCTGCAGCCTGTTTCCTCGTCATGCGTTATGGCGAAATGCACAGGGTGCACCAAGTCCAGACGCGCAAAGCGCGGCGCCATGGCTACAGCGGCGGCAACGAAGCCTTTCATGTCGCAGCTGCCGCGCCCGTACCACCTGCCGTCGCGCTCCACCATCACAAACGGGTCGCTGTTCCAGGCTTGATCGGCTGCCGGCACCACGTCGGAATGTCCCGACAACACGATGCCGCCATCGCGCTCTGGGCCAAGCGTGGCGAAGAGATTCGCCTTGGCTCCCGTATCATCCATCCAAATCTCGACCTTGGCGCCGCATTCGGACAAACGATTCGCAATGTGCCGTATCATGTCGAGATTGCTGTCTGCCGACACAGTGGGAAAACCTATCAATTCTCCCAACAGGGTCTTGGTGTCTTCAAGTGCGCCCACCTGGATCAGGCTTTCACGAACAGCTTGCGCTCGACATTGCACAGCGCTTCGGCCGGACCGTCTTCCGCAATGACGATAGTCTCCGTGGTTTCGAGTCCCCACTCCTCCAGCCACAGTCCGGGCATGAAATGGAAGGTCATGCCCGGCAGCAGGACGGTTTCGTCGGTGGAGCGGAGCGACACGGTGCGTTCTCCCCAATCCGGCGGGTAGGACAGGCCCACCGCATAGCCGCAACGTTCGTCGCGGTCGATTCCGGCCTTGGTCAATTCGGAATTGAGCGCATTGGCAATGTCGCAGGCGCGGTTGCCGGCTCGAGCCGCTTCCAGTCCAGCTTCGAGCCCGTCGGCCAACGCTTCGGAGACGTCCAGCATGTTCTGTGGCGGCCTGCCGAGAAAGAGCGAGCGACAGAGCGGCGCATGATAGCGGCGGTAGCAACCGGAGAGCTCGAAAAATGTGATTTCGCCCTTTTTCATCTTGTTGCCGTTCCAGGTCAGGTGGGGTGCGGTGGCGTCGATTCCGGAAGGTGTCAGCGGCACAATTGCAGGATAGTCGCCCCAGGCATCGTTGACGCCGATCAGGCTGGCACGGGCGATTTCGGCCACCAGCTCGTTCTTTCTCAACCCCGGCTCGGCGGTCTCCAGCGCGACGCGGACAATGCTTTCGGAGATTCGGGCGGCCTTGCGGATGAATTCCATCTCTTCGTGGGATTTCACGCCTCTCTGCCAGTTCACAAGAGCCGTGGCGTCGACCAGCACAGCATTGGGCAGTTCTGCAGCCAGCACAGCATGAGCCTTCGCGGAATAGTAGTAGTTTTCCATTTCGACGCCGACGCGGGAGCGTTCAAATCCCATTGCCCTGAGATGCCCGGCAAGATCCTCCATCGGATGGCAGGTACGGGACTGGATGTATTGGTCGGCGTAGCCTAGAACCCTCTCGTCATTCATCCAAACGGTGCGGCGCGCTCCATTTGCGTCCTGCATCCGGCCCCACCAATGCGGGTCCCGATCCAAATCCAGAACTACGCCCTGATGCACGTAGAATGACCAGCCGTCATAGCCCGTCAACCAAGCCTGATTCGATGGATCGGTGACAAAGAGGACATCGATGCCGGCAGCTGCCATGGCTGTACGGGTTTGGGAAATGCGACGGTCGTATTCCGCCTTGCTGAATGGGGAATGCTCAATGGGCATTGAAACCTGGCAGTGCAAATCTTGCTTGGAAAGTCGGCACGCTCGCATGCATGGCTGGATGCCGGCAACCGGATCTTTTCAATAGCCTCCAAGGCCGAACAGGGAAACCCATATATTGTTGGTTTCAGGCAGTTGAACGGTCGATCGTCAAAGGGGGTCGCTTGGCCAAGCGCAATGTCTGGCCTGCGATCGCTCGTTCAAGCAACAAGCCGGCCTTTCGGCAACATGACATGGCAGTGCAGTCCCGCGGCGGGAGTCCCGTGTGGTCAAAGGCATGAATTCGCCGGCACAGGGAAAGCTCACCGGTCTCGAATTCCTTTCCGTGTCATGCACTGTCGACCGGAATTCACTGTTCCGGATGTCCGAATGGTGAATGTCAGCGCAATTCAATCGGCAAGATTTGCTGGATTGACCGGTTTCAACCGCCGTTTGACGACGGTTTGGCATGAAACGTCGATGGGAGGGGGATGGAACCCATCGAATTGGCCTTTGGCAGGAATGTTCAAAATCCTTGCGTGCATTGAAAGCTTCGCCCCTTTTTTCTCCCAACCTGTAGGGTTCGAGACAAGAAATTCCAGCTTGTTTGCCGAGCGCGTCTCTCGCGAACGCTGGTGCAAGCCGCCATGCAGCAAGTGGAATGCTGCCGGGCCCGTTCGGTCCGCGCGTGAACCTGCAGGCCGAAAGCACCTTGAAAGCCATTCGCCAAGCCGATCGACCAAAAGCTGAAACATCTATCGGAGTGATGCAGCAGGACACCGGGAGCAGGCGCGCAATTTGGCAAGAGTGGCTTGGGTGTCTACGGCAAATTCCCAGCGGAATAGAACTCCCATGCCTGCCGGTAGTCCTCAATCCGGTCGGGCAGCGTGAACGGCGCTTCGTAGGTGACTGTTCGTTCCATGGGCCCTGAAGGCAGGGAATTGTCCGTGAAGCTACGCTCAACCGTCCCTTCCTTCTTGTCGCGCACCTTGTTCCATTCATTCCTTGTGGCTAGGCCCACTGTTTTCAGGCTCTTGCTGGTCCATACGATGCGTCCGTTCCTGTCGTACCAGGTGTCGCGATCGTAGCCTTCGAGCACAGGGAACATCGAACGATAGACCTGGATGAGCTCTTCGAGCGCAAGGCCGAGGGCCATGGCGACGAGGACGTCGATTTCCAGCGCAGCCTGTCGCCGGGCGAAGTCGTGGCGCAGTCCGGAATTGCATGTCCAGTTGCCGCAATCGATAGGCGGCAGGCGGGGATCGTCCGAAGCCCACGGAGCGGCGGCAAGGCAGGGCACGCTTCGGTTCCAGAGATCGCTGTACCAATTCGTGAGGCAGTTCATCTGCAGCACGCGAACGAGAGCCGCGTCCGGAAGCTCGACCCAGGGCAGTGGGTCGAGGGCACTTTGCATCACGTCTGTTTTGCCCGACACTTTCATGAGGAAGTCGAACGGCAGCGACATCCACAGCGCCGCTGCCGTCAGGAGGTCCTTGTCACAGGCGAACGCGGCGCTCTCGATTGTATGCACATGGGCAATTCCCGGTGGGTACAGCGCCGCGGTCAGAGTTCGTTCTGTGCCTGGATCGACTCTCCTTCTCAGGAACAGTCGGTAGTGGTCGGAGTGCTTGCTGCGTTCGTCCCATGGCACGGACGGCAACTCGCTCCGGTATTCCCGCATGTCGAGGTTGGGCGTGTATACCGACTTTGGCAGACAGTCTTCGGGCAGATGCTCCAGATGCAGCGTTTCGTTGTCAGCGTTGGTTTTGCCGCCCGGAGCCTGAAAGAATGGATTGCCCACAAAGAAGTTGGGACCTGTGAGCACGAGTTCCTCGGGCCTGTCACGAAAGCCCGGATCCTTGCGAATGATGCCGGCATGCTGGGCTCCAGTTTCGTGCCACATGCTGCGGACCGAGTAGTTCTCGACGCTGTTCGACAGCCGCGTCGGCAGGCGTCCGAACTTCTCGAGCACCTTCATGACCTGCCGCGAATGCGGCGCCGGCATGCGCGTGCATTCCGCGTCGGCGCAGTCCGGTCCCTCCATGACGGCGGCAAACGCTTTCAGCGTGTCCAGGTTGACGTCGACGATGCGGTCGGCATGGCCGCGCAGCTCCCAGTCGTCGTTGGCGTCCTTGATGCCCGGCACCTCGTCGCCTATGCCGTCATGGGCAAAGCATGCATCGACCGTTTCGGGCAGGAACAGGTTGTGGATTGTCTTGAAGCAAGGTTCCTTCGCATGCCCGCGGTAGATGTTGACGCTGTATTGCCTCGAACTGCTGATTCCCGCAAACATTCTCGACTTCAGCGTGTTCCTGAAGTGAAAGTGATGGATCAACCGGCGAAAGGCTTCACGGCGCAACTCGACCTTGCCGGGGCTCAGCAAGTGCCCGTCGGGATGCAGGAGGCCAACATGACCGTCACGCTTCACCAGCGCGAAGGCTCGTTCCATGAAACATTTGTAGAGATTGGTGTCGCCAGTTGTTAGGTGGTAGTTCTGCCTGGCTGCAAGGAACTTCCGCCTTCCGTCGAAGGCGCGAAAGTCCGCAATGTACCGGTCCCGCCACTCGGGCTTGCGCAGCAGCGACGATTTCTGCTGCATTGTCTCAAAGGAAGTTGTCTTGCGCAGCTCGAGCTTTGGGTCGAAGGACGACAAATGCAGCTTGTCCTGCCAGGAAAGGCTGATCCACGGCGGATTGCCGATGACCAAGTCGAAGCCTCCCTCGAGGAGGAGGATGTCGCCAAGCTCCAGCGGCCAGTGAAAGAAGCGCTCCCGCTCGGTTACGCTCGCAACGACTCGAAAGCGCGGAATCTTCCGTACCAGCGCCTCGGGCTCGAACCCCGCATCGCCGGACATCTGAAACAGCGACCTTGCCTCCCGCAATAGCATTGCGGACAGACGCTCGCTCCTGACCATGTCGAAGGCGTCCTTCGGCTGACGGCCATGCAGGATCAGGTGCATGTCCGCAAGAAACTCTTCTCGGGTCGGCAGCAGATCGACCTCTTCAAGCGGCCAGAACCACAGGGCGCACCAGTAGTCCATCGCCAGCTTGAGACGGCTGTGGGCGGTGGATGCCATCAACTTTGCAAGGCGACGCTCCTTCTCGCCATGGACGCTGCCGTCGCCTTCGGCACGCTGGCCGTATATCCCGATCGGATCGTTGTTCATGCGACGCAGCGACCGCTGCGCCTCGGCATTGACCTTCAGGAGCTCGTCGACGCGGGCCGACAGCTGTTGCAGGAACGCCACCTCATGGCTCGCAATGGGCTGACAGAAGCCGCTCCTCCACCTGCGCAGACGCTTCACACGCAAGTCCGTCTCACGGTGGCCGAAGCTCTTCAGCGAAACCGCAGCCATCGCCGGGTCCGGCAGCAGGAAATGATGCACCTCGTCCTTGCGCCGGGGCGCGTCAACGCCAAGTGGCCTCGGAGCGTGCGCATGCCACCGGTCCTTGACCCCGAGCCCCTTGCACAGAAGATCGCAGCGATGCACCGCAGCACGCACCCCGACCAGCGAATTGCCGGTGAACAGCTGGTCGCCGAACCAAGGCACGAAGTCGCCCTCGTGGATGCCGTTCAGCCACAATGAAATCTCGCCAAGCTCGCACGCAATGGGGTTCAAGTCGACGCCGTACACGTTGCGGTCGGTGATGAAGGCCCGCACCTTCTGCCGCTCGAACACAAGCCGCTCGTGCGGAATGCGCTCGCCGGTCTCGTGCTGCCTGCGCTCGAGGTAGGCGTCGGCAAGCTGGTTGACCGTCTCGACAAGAAACGCCGCCGAGCCCATCGCAGGCTCGCAGACCGTGAGCTTCAGAATGGCGTCCGCCGACAGGTCCGCAAGCAAGTCGCGCAATGCATATCTGACGACGCAGCGCGTCAGCCTCTCGGGCGTGTAGTAGGATGCCGACGACTCTCGGGCGTGGCCCGACAGCCGGTAGACGAAGCTTCCCCTCGCATGGACCTTGGGCTCGCCGCCGTCGCAGACGATCTCGCCGTGCCTGTAGCTGTCAATGTCGCTCTTTGGAACGAACCACGCAGCGTCCAGCTCGCCTGGGTTGGCGCCGTCCCTCTTGACCTCGATCAGGTCACGCTTTGCAAAGAAGCCGGAGAAGGACAGCAGGCTCTCGTACACGGCCCCAAGCTGGTTGATGCCAAGCTGCGCATAGGAGATGCGGCCACGGCGATGACGCAGGCCGGTCTGCAGGCGCGACAGCGACAGAAGCTCGATCACGCGCTGCAGCACTTCATTGGGAAAGCGGACGCCGGCAAGCAGCGGCGTCGCCTCCGGCGCAAACAGCTGCGCCCGCACCGGCAGCATGTCGAAGTCGGGCGCATTGTAGTCCTTCGACGCAAGCAACTCGCTGTAGGGAGTGCCCTCGCGCACCAGCGCAAACAGCCGCTCGACGCTGTCGTGAAGGTAGGTTCCCTTCCTAGCCTTGTCGGTGTCCAGACGCACCAGCTCCAGCCTGCGCAGCCTCTCCAAGCTGTAGCCCATGCGGTAGGCAGCCGACTTCATCGGCACGAAGCCAAGCTCGGGACGCGCCTCGATGTAGAACAAAAACAGCAGCCGGTACAGGTAGCGCAGACAGTCGCCCGTCAATGCCTCGGCG
>MKWU01001592.1_pt1 | contig 38293 bp, 26 predicted proteins | sample 809101 | NCBI WGS metagenome assembly MKWU01 (sample SAMN05860141, study PRJNA318959) | sponge metagenome | host: Aplysina aerophoba | place: Slovenia: Piran, Adriatic Sea, Gulf of Piran | collected 2013-05-07
GCAACGAGGTTACCGAGGAACTCTACAACAAATTGCCCAAACCCCGGAGAGGTGCAAAAGAGGCCGTCCTAGTGGAAGGAGCAGACTGGAGCGGCTGGAGCGATCCCTATCGATTTTCCGGACAGGAATTTCTTTCTCCAAGTCCGCGTCGGTACGTGCAATTTGCGGTCACCCTGATTTCGGACCGACCGGACACCGCGGCGACCTTGCGTTCGCTTTCTCTCGATTTCGACGATGCTTTTCTGATGGGGGCGGTGGGCGAGATCGAACCCAAAGAGGCCCGGCCGGGCGTTGCCCAGAAATTTGTCTACCACCTTCGGCCCCAGTTCGGTCCAGGAGATTCCGGCTTTGACCGCATCCGGATGGAAACCCCTTCCCAGGCGGATGCCGACAGCTTCTCGGTCCAGATAGATGGCAGTCCAGTGGTGCTGGCGGCCGAGGCCGTGCAGTTTTTTCTGGATTCTCTCATAGTGGAGCTTCCCCAGCTAGTGGAGCAGCAGCCAGTAGACATTGAGATGTATGTCAATGTAGTGCAGAGCCCGTATCATTTTAGGGCCTTTGTCGGTAACACTCAAAACCCCGAACTCTGGCAACCAGTCGATCCCGATGCCGATGTGCGCTTCTCGACCACGGTCTTCTTGCCCGACGTCGTTTCGAGTGACCGGCTTCTTGCCAATTTTTCGGTCCAGCCTGTCTTTACCCCCAACGGCGATGGCGTAGGGGACGAGGCAAAGATCCGCTTTAATATTTTGAAAGTAGATATGCCGGCCCAGGTTCAGATCTACACCTTGGACGGTAGCTTGATACGGGAACTGGAAGGACAGCGTCAGACAGACGGGTTATGGCTCTTTACTTGGTCCGGTCAGGACCATAGCCAGACTCTGGTGCCGCCCGGGATTTATATATGCCGGATCAACCTAGAGGCGCAGACCAGTGATGAGGCCTTGGCTCAGACAATCAGCGTGGTCTATTAAGAAGTTCTCAGAAGGATAATGGGAGGTGATGTATGCCGCAGACAATAAGCCATTTAAGACTGGTAATGTTGCTTTTTTTAAGCAGTATCATATTGGGAGAAATCCCAGCAAACGCTCAGTTATTTACCGGATACCGCCCCGTCGAAGAGCCGGGAATTTACGGAGCACGGGTCCGCCCTGGCGCCTTGGCTCCCAACCGCCGGAAGTGGTATCTTCCCCAGAATCTCTACTATGAATACAGTTGGCGGGGGTGGGAGTACAGTAACTATGCCCGGCAAAACTATCAGCGCTACGTGAACATTCTGCTCGAAGGAACCCGGCAATACGACCTCTTTGGCAATTATATCGCCCGGGGATGGAAGATCTATGACTGGACCGAGAATAGTCCGGAGCGGCTCGGAAGCGAGATATTCAAGAACGCGTTTTACCAGAGCTGGTTCAACAATGTCATCGTGTCGTCTGCCCAGAAAGGCCAGTTCCACACTTCCCTGACCATAGGCGATGCGCTCCGCACGACCTTGACACCCCTCACCTTTTCCAAGCCGACCTTCAATGGTATCCAGTGGGATTTCCTCACCGACAAGTATGCCATGACCATCTTGGCGTCTCGACTCAGTGCGCCTGGCTTTTCGGCCCTCACGCAAACATCCGGACCCAGCCGATCCGAGAACACCTCGAGGCTTTTGGCCGGCAGAGGGGTTGGACAAGTAGGAGACTTTGCGCAATTGGGGCTGACTTGGGTTAACGTCGCCAACACTAGCAGTAGTCTGACCCTAGGGGATAACTCCTTAAAAGGCGTGCTGACCGAGCCCCAGAACCAAGGCAGCGTGGAAACTGTGGTCGTCCGAATCTCGGACGATTCTCCGGAAACCCCGCAATCGGGGGCACTCCTCTTCTTTGACCAAGTGGTGGTCAACGGGAAGCCACATCCGGAAATCACCCCCTTGATACGAGGCGGGATTCGCAGTGAGGGCAACCTCGAGGCGCGCGGCACAGATGTGATCGAGCTGATCTACGATATCAGGAACGACTTCCGACCGACGGAAGAGGTCCCGACCTTGGGGGATATCTCCAAGCTGGAATTCGAGTTGATCATAGCCAACGACTACCGGGTGGAGGTCTCATCCAACAAACAGACAGATCGCCTCGGAGGTCAGGTCTTTTTGCCCGTTGCCCAGGCCGAAAAAGAGGTCATCGACGGGTCCAATCAGCGCTTTATTAGATTTGAGTACGGCCTGCCCACAGCCCACGAGGTGATTGGTCTGGATTTGGAGATAAACAACTTAGGAGGCCTAGACCTGCGCGCCGAGTACGCAGTAAACCGGCGCTTCCGGCGCTTCCCCAACCAGAACTTTGGGGTCAACGACCTCGATCCAGAGAAGGACCGGGCCGACGCGGCCTATGTTACCGCCTCCTACAATAACTATCCCTATTTCGTCTACACAGAGGCCTTTGACATGGCTCCCGACTACAGCACCACGGCCTTCATCTCCAATTCACTGGGGGGCATCGACTACAGCGACGAGCAGAGGCACCTGTTTGAGTTCGTCGACGACAACGACGATCAGGACCGCTTTCCGGACTGGCAACGCATCAATCAGATCGGACTGGTCGGGGATGTGGGAGGGGCGGGAGCCGACAACAACGTCTTCCCCGGACTCGACGAGAACAACGACTTTGTCTCCGATTTCAACCAGAATAACAACGCTAGACCCGACTATGCCGAGCCCTTCCTGCGCTACGCAGTGGATCCTCCAGAGTTCCTCTTCGGAATGGACATGAACAACAACACACTCATCGACCGCTTCGAGGACGATCGGCAGCCGGACTTTCCCTACGAACGGGACCGCCGGGGATACAATATCTACGGAGGGCTGATGCTCGCCAAGAGAGCACAAATTACCATCGGCCGGCTACAGGAACGGATGCCCAGCAGCGCTAGGAAGAGTCGCGCTACTTACGGACTGTTTACGGCAGAGGTAAATATGCCCGGGTGGAACATCGGCCTAGTCGAACATGCCAAATTGGTAAAGGACAATATCCAGGACGACCGACTGATCTGGATAGATCCTACGGGAACGGAGAACTTCAGCGATCCTCTAGAGAATCAGGATACCTTTGTCAACACCTTGTACCTCCAGGCCAGATACAACCGGATTCGCGACCTGGATATTCAAGGCAAGATCAAGTACGAAATCTTCAACCAGCGAGGGGAACAGGCCGACGAGCTGCGCAATCGCTCGTTCTTCGGCTTGATCAACAAGGCGGGGTACGCCATTCCAGTGGGGGAAGACCTGATATTCTGGCCTAGGTGGAAGAGCACATTTCGGCGCGAGACCCCTTCGGCAAAATCGAACCTGAAGTCCCGCGACCTCGAGCAAACCCTATTTCTGATTACCCGCTATTCGCTGCTTCCGGGAACATGGGTAGAAGGCGGGGTCGAATTTAGCTGGTTTGAAAACTTGGAGCAGCGACCGGAAGAGCCGCCGCCGGGCTTTGTCGACGACTTCCGCAGCCAAGTTTATTCGATTCTCATTTCCAACACTTCTGCTTACTTGGGCTACCAGATAACCGCGAATACAGGTCTGCAACTGCGGCGCGCCAAGTTCAAAGAAGAGGATACCAGAGATGAATCCATCGGTTTCGTGCGCGTATTTGCCAGCACAGGTACGGATTGATATGTACACATTATGAGGATGGATTGAGCGCAATCTTTTAAGGAAGATGTGTTATGAGAGGTGCTTTTTTTGCGCTGGTTGCCCTAGGGCTTCTTGTTAGCCCCCGCGAGTCGGCCACCCAGCTAATTGAGCTGCGCCTTGGCGGTGAAGACGGCCAGCCTTGGGCCGGCCAGACCGCCTTGAACGTGATGATGGATTTGACCTCTAGCCCAGGAGCGATCCAGCCCCTTTTCCTCGATCCCAACGTGAACGTGGTCACCCAGATCGGCCCTTGGTTCCGCTTCCGCGAACCGGTCGAGTTCGACTATCGTCCCGGCATGCCCCATGTCTGGCGGGCTGTTGGCTCCATCCGCGAGGTCGGCCGAGTTGCCGATGCGCTGATATTCGTAGATGGGGATCGCGACACCTATTATGCCTCCTCGGGCTTTACCGCAGCCGGTGGCCAGGGGGGAGTGGAGGGCGAGTTTTATTCCATCGATCTGGGCACGCGAATCCCCGCCGAGCGCTTTGTAATGCTTCCACCGAAGGGTACTGAGCCGATCACCCAAGAACCCTACGATCCCAACTACTTCTTTCCCCGCTACGAATTGACCGCTAGCAACGATGAAGTGGCAATAAAGCTGCAAGACGGCACTTGGTGTACCAATCACTTCTGGTGCCGCGGGTTCTACATTCCGCTGGACATTGTGCTGGCCTCGGTGGAGGGCAATCTCGAATCCACGATCAAGGTCACCTTTCCGCGCCAGTACCTGCGCTTCTTTCGCCTGCGCTTTATTCCGGACTCGCAATGTTGTAGAGAGGGTCAAAATACCGCGTTCGCGCGGTATGCGGTGTCCGAGTTGGAGGTGTACGGGCGCGGCGTCGTGCCCGAGGTCCGCTGGGAGTCCAAGGTCATAGACTTGGGCCAGATCGTCAATATCGGCCAGGTCCACTTTGGCGTCAGCACTTGGCGCAAGGACACAGTCGCGTCCGAGCCTCAACCCGATCCCGCAGCGCCCACTCAGGTCAGAGTGTCCGTGCGCACTGGCTTGGACGACGAACCGGTGGCCTACCACACCTACAATGACTTGCGCCAGCCTACCGAGGTGAGCGCCACCGATTACGCCCGCCTCAAACCGCGGCGCTGGCCCTTTGACCCACTGGCGGCCGGTTGGGCCGGACCGATCACTGAGGACCGGGACAACTGGAGCTTCTGGTCGCCCCCGCTCGAGCAGTCCGGCGAAAAGCCCCGGGTGCCGCGCGGCCGCTTTATCATGCTGCGGGTAGAAATGGACAGTGAGAGCCTAGAATCGTTTGCCCGCATCGACTCACTGATAGTGGAGACCTCGCCGCTGCTGGCCGAGCGGGTGCTGGGCGAAGTGGCCGTGGTGGACGATTTGCAGCCCGAAGGCAGAGTGGCCCTGCTGCCCGTCGGCGAGCCGACCGAGTTAGTCTACGAAATAAGCGCCGATTTCGTCGCCGGCCAAGCCGGTTTTGATGGGGTGCGGGTATTGGCACCCTCGGCCGCCGAGTTTTTGAGTCTGGAGATGGGTGATCCGCCGCAGCCAGTGACTGTGGACCCAGCCGATGTGGTACCTGAGGAGCAGGGGTTCACCGTGTACCTGCCACGTCCGCTCAGTCCAGACGGCGACCGGCGGTTGCGCCTGCGGCTGGAGACGGCATTGTACAGCGCCTCGGCTGCCCTGCGAGCTGAGGTATTTCACCGGGAACAAGCCGGGCTGCCGCAGGAAGTGGAGAGCGGAGATGTCAGCGACGAGATGGGCACTAACCAGTTGCGCATAGTCGCGGTCGAGTCGTCGCTGGGATCTGTTCTGCGCCAATTAGAGGTGCAGCCATCGGTGTTTACACCTCAGGGGGATGGCATCAATGACGTAGTGTCGATCCGCTTTACTTTGTTCCAAGTGCTGGGGGGGACAGAGGTGGAAGTGGGCCTGTACAGCTTAGAGGGACAGCGGGTATGGCAGCAGGTGCTGGAGGTACAGAGAGCCGGCCCGCAGGAGGTGGTGGAATGGGATGGCCGGGACGAAGCCGGCGCATTGGTGCCGCCTGGAGTGTATGTGGCGCGGGTGCGGGTGGGTGCGGATCAAGGGGATTTCGATCAATTGCAGGTGGTGGGTGTGGCTTATTGAGTTTAGAAGCGTAGAAGCGTCGCAATATATCGCCAAGAGGTGATCAGGATGAGGACATTTGTACTCAGCGCAACCGCGTCAGTAGCCCTGATGTTGAGTGGTTGCGGCTACAAATTGGGCTATCGGCACTTTCCCGGACCCATAGTGCCCGTTGCCGAGACCCAGCAGACCGAGGAATTTAACGTCGGTGATGACCGCAGCATCACCTTTGTCAAGGGCCGCTTGGAGGTCAGCCTGCAACCTATAACTGCCGAAATGTTGAACCGGCAGTTTGAAGTTCATTCGGCCTCTCCTGCGGGCTTTTACCGGGACAACCCGTACCAGGCTCCAGTCAATCCGTATACTTACGGCGACTGGAAGCCGTCGGGTGAGGAACAGGCACCGGCCCGTTTTGCAGTCTTTCTGCTAAAGATAAAGAACTACGCCTATCCAAAGGTGCGCGTGGACCCGGCCTTGATGGAGATCACAGCCCCCAACGGACGGCGCTATCAGTCGCTCAGCCGCACCGCCCTGATCGAATACTACTGGCCCTATGCTATCGCCTACGCGGGCAATACCTACCAGCCATTCAAGGAGCGAGAGGGCATTCTGAGGAAGACGCTCTTCAACGATGATATGATCTTCAGTGGTCAGGAAAAGGGAGGGTTTGTCGTTTTTCCTGCGCTGGACGACGATGTTGAGGATTTCGAGGTTCGGATCGAGAAAATGACCTTGCGCTTCGACTACCGGGACGAGCCAATAGAGACTGTCGATATTCCCTATCAGTTTACCAGGGAGGTCACCTATGCCCTCGAGCCGCCCGCCACGGGGCAGTAGGAGGGAAGAGCGTTGGCACTAGTCGCGTTTTTCCTGTGGCTGTTCGGCTGCGGTGACCCAGCGGACGACAACGTGGTAGCCCGGGTCGATACCGTGGAGATTACGGTCGAAGACTTGCTTCGGTTCAATATGGATATACCCGCTCTGCTCCGCTCTGAGGAACAGGGCGTCCAGATGTGGCGCGAACACCTCGACAGCATGGTCGATATGGAGCTGATGTTGCTCGAGGCCCGGAAGCAGGGCATAGACCAAGATTCGGAGTTTCTGGCTAAATGGGAGCACGAGCGGCAGCAAAAACTGATCCGGGAGATCCTCCGTCGGGAAGTCAAAGACAAGAGCGCTTTTTCGTCAGCGGAGTTGCGACGTCGCTTTGAGCAGTCCAAGTGGAACCGGATGCTGAAACTAGCCCGCATCCAGGTGGAGACCGAGGAGGACGCCCGGAAGGTAGTGGAAGAGCTTGAGCAGGGAAAAGGGTTTGGGGAAGTGGCCAAACTTCGCTCTACCGATCGAGAGACCGCCTCCCAAGGTGGCCTGCTCGGTCCCCTCTACGGGCGTGGAAACGTAGAAGAGCAGGGGATGCCGGTGGAGGTTGCAGAGGAAGTTTTTGCGCTAGCGGTAGGAAAGATCAGCCGACCCTTCGAGATTGGGGACGGGTACGAGATTTTCCAAGTCGTGGCCGAGAGTCCGCCCCCCGCTAGTTACAGCATGATTTACGCCCAGGTCCAGATTACCAAAGCCGCCTGGGCCCGCCGCGAAGAGCTGATGGAGGAGTTGGCCACCGAGTTCGAGGTGGAGCTAGACCAAAAAGGCATTGGTTTCCTGCTGGCAAAAGCTCCGAGCTCTGATGCGGATACTCTGGATCTAGCAGAGCCGGACCAAGAGGTGGTTCTGTGTCGTTTCGATGGCGGACAGTTGACCTTGAAAGATTTCGCCGACACCTACCAGAGAGTCCGCCGTTTCCGATCGGTCCGATTTGATAGTAGCGGCATCGCCGAGTTCATCCATCGGGAGTTCTTGCCGATCACACTCCTGTCCAAAGCAGCCCTGAAGCAGGGAATTGATCAGGACTCGTCAGTAGTCGCTTGGCTGGAGGCCAAGAAAAAGACTATGCTGCTCGAAATTTTAAAAGAGCGGGAGGTGGATCAGCGGATCAACCTGAGCGACGAGGCGGTGCGCTCCTACTACGAAAGCCATCTACATCTTTTTAAAAAGCCCGAACAGATTACCGTCCAAGAGATTCTGTGTGCAACCCGGGAAGAGGCCGAGGAGGTCTTAAAACGGATTCTGAACGGGGAGAAAATGGAGCGTTTGGCCGAGCGCTACAGTATCAGGAGTGGGGTCAAGAGAACCAAAGGTTTAATTCATATGCACGCCTATGGACAAGCCAATTACGGAGCCCTCTACGACGAGGCGATGAAGGGGGAGGTGGGTGAGCTAAAAGGTCCCGTCCAGCTCGAGGAAGGCTATACAGTATTTAAGGTGCTGGAGAAGGCCGGTTTAAAGCCCGATCCCTTTGAGAACGCGTCGTCGAGAGCGCGATATTGGCTGGGGAAGCAAAAGGAAGAAGAGCTAATCGCCTCCCTATTGCACAGTCTGAAGGAGAAGTACGCCTCAAAGATCGTCCTATTTGAGGACCGCTTGAAGAAAATGGATGCAGAAGTCGATATCTAAAGCTTGGTACTTCGCTCTTTTTACAGTCCTCATCACCAGCGGCTGTGGCGACCAGCGGTCACAGGAGCAGGCCGAGGCCGCCTATGCCGAGGCCAAGCGTCTGGCCGAGACCGGCAGCTATATCAAAGCTATCGCAGCTTGCCAGCAAGCCTTGGCAGTGGATCAGAACCATCTCGCGGCACTCCTGCTTGCCGGTTCCATCCTCCAGAAGCAGGGCGATTTTGAGCTGGCTATCCGGCACGTCGCCCAAGCCGTGCAACTCTATCCAGACAATGTCGAGGCCCGTATTGCGCTGGGCGACCTGTACATGCGAAAGCGTCAGAACCATCTTTCTGCCTCGGCCTACGAGGCGGCGATTTCGCTGGCTCCCGACCGCCTTTCTCCCTATCGCAAGCTCGCCATAGTCCTTAGTGCTCAGGGCCGCTATGATGATGCGGTTGCAGCCTTGAGCAAGGCACTTCAGCTCGAACCGGAGAATGCCGCCACCCACTATAATCTGGGAGCGGTCTACGAGCAATTGGCCCACGCCGATTCTGCGATTGCGGCGTACGAGCAGACCGCGGCCCTCGATTCCTCTTATGTCGATGCGCACTATCACCTCGGACAGATCTATACCAAGTTAGGGCACCTTGAAGAGGCTGAGGCGAGCTTCAGAACCGTTCTCCGCCACGATCCGGGATACGCCCGTGCTTATACCTTGTTGGGACAGGCGCTGCTGCAGCAAGGGCGGATTGCCGAAGCGGAGACTGCTCTGCGGAAAGCGCTTGCCGTCGATCCCTTTGAAAAAGAAGCCTATCACCGGCTTGGGACGCTTTACCTCAGACAGGCAAGGACTGAGGAGGGCCAAAAGCTACTGGCTGCTTTCCAGCGTCTGCGGAAAGCAAGTGATGATATCAACCGCTACCGATATATCCTGACGCTCTACCCAGAGGACGCAGATGCCCGCTACAATCTCGGGGTGCTCTACGCCGGCCTAGGCCATTTCCCCGCGGCAGCGGCCGAGTACCAACAAGCTCTGGCCATCAATCCCGCGGACCTGAGCGCCCGCAACAACCTAGCCAATATCTTTTTCCGGCAAGGGAAAATAGCCGCGGCAATCGGCCAGTACGAGAAGATCCTAGAGCTCAACTCCCGCTATGTCCAAGCCTATTACAACCTCGGGAACGCCTACATGGCCATGGGCGATGTGCAGCGGGCGACCCAAGCTCTCCAGAAAACCATCAAAATAGAGCCCAATCACGCCGATGCGCACTACAGCTTGGGCATGATCTACCTCGGGCAAGACCGGAAGGCAGAGGGCGAGGCGGAACTGGAGATATATCGGCGTCTGACAGAATGATGTCAGAGGTGCTGGAAATAAGCCCGGGTTTTTTATGGTGATAATGAAGTATGTGTTTTTATGCAGAGGGTACTGTCTCGCAGCAGCGGTTCTGCTCCAACTGCCGGCAAAGGCCGAGGTCCAGTTCGTCGATGTTACTGCTGTGGCTGGGATTGCCTTTCGCCACCAGAATGGGGCGACAGGGGAAAAGCATCTCCCGGAGACGCAGGGGTCGGGGGTGGCTTTCTTTGATCACGACGCCGATGGGTGGCTCGACCTATACTTTGTCAACATCGCCGGGTCGGGGGCTCTCTACCGCAATCGGGGCGACGGGCGCTTTGAAGAGACCACGGCCACTGCCGGGGTGGCCGAATCGGGCCACGGGATGGGCTGTGTCGCAGCAGACTACGACCAGGACGGCGATATAGACCTCTACATCACTTGCTACGGGCCCAATATCCTCTACCGCAACAATGGCGATGGGAGCTTTACAGATGTGACAAGCCACTCAGGGGTGGGCCATCCGGGTTGGAGTGCAGGAGCGGCTTTTGCAGACTACGACCAAGACGGCGATCCCGACCTCTATGTGGCCAATTACGTGGAGTACCCGCCGGAGGTAAACCCGCCCTGCATTCAAGCCAAAGGGCTACAGGTCTACTGCGGACCCGAGGCCTTCGACCCACAGGCGGATGTCTTCTTCCGCAACGAGGGAGGCGGAACCTTCGCAGACATTAGCGATGCAGTCGGCTTGCTGCCCCGGGCGGCCAAGGAACTGGGAGCTTTTTTTAGCGACTACGACCAAGACGGCGACTTGGATCTTTACGCGGCCGGAGATCGCACACCCAATCTGCTCTACCGCAATGACGGGGACCGCTTCGCCGAAATCGGTGTCCTAGCCGGGGTTGCTTTTAGCGACGCCGGAGAAGCTCTGGCCGGAATGGGGGTCGATTCGGGAGACTACGACAACGATGGGCTCTTCGACTTTTTCGTGACCAACTATCAGTGGGAGACCAACAATCTCTACCGGAACTTGGGCAACGGGTTTTTCGCCGATACCACCTTCGAATCGGGATTGGGCATGCCGAGCCTGAGATTTCTGGCTTGGGGAACGGTCTTCTTCGACTACGACAACGACGGAGACAGCGACCTCTTCGTGGCCAACGGTCACTTAGATGACAATGTGGAGCTATTCGACACTAGTGTGAACTATGCCCAGCAGAACCAACTTTTCAGGAACGACGGTCGGGGTAGATTTGCCGATGTGACTAATTCGGCGGGATCGGGCTTGGCACTGGTGCAGGTGAGCCGCGGAGCGGCGGTCGGAGACTACGATGAAGATGGAGATCTGGATCTAGTAGTCTCCAATAATAACCAGCCGGCTGCGCTCCTGCGCAACGACGGGGGGAACCAGAATCACTGGCTGGCTATCAAACTTGTCGGGAATTATGCCCCAGCCTCCTCTGGTCCTTCACAGGACCAACTCCGGGGCCCCTCCAGCAACCGGGACGGCATTGGGGCCTTGGTCAAGGTCGTGGCAGGTGGTCGCTTGCAGATCGACGAAGTCAGGAGTGGGTCGAGTTTTCTGTGTCAGGATGATCTGCGTCTCTATTTTGGTCTCGGTGCGGTGAAAAAGGCAGAGCTGGTGGAGGTGCGCTGGCCTAGCGGTATCGTCGAACAGCTCACGGACGTGGAGGCCAACCAAGTACTCACTCTGTACGAACCAGATACATCCGTGGAACAAAGGCATTAAAAGCAGGAGTAGATGTGCATGGTCCGGGTTTTGTCGATTGCGGTGGCCATTGCCGTGCTTGTTAGCTGCGGAGATAATGACGCAGGCCCGGTATCATCCACTAGGACCGATGACTGCGCTGAAGTAGAGATACATTGGGAAGGGGATTTTTCGATCTCCTCCCAAGAGGATATAGAGACCCTAGCAGGTGATGGCAACAGTTGCTTCAGTATCAGTGGCAAGTTGGTCATTGAGCGAACGACCCTGACCGGCTTGGAGGACTTGCGCAACCTCTATAGCGTCGGTGGTTTGCGACTGCATTCCAATCTAGCCCTGACCAGCCTAAGGGGCTTGCGCAACCTCACCCGCATCGAAGGGGATCTGGAAATCGTCAACAATCGAGCGTTGACCAATGTGGATGGCTTGCACCAGCTCTCCCGCATTGGGGGCAAGCTGGAAATTAGAGACAATGCGTCCCTGACCAGTCTGGAGGGCCTGCGCAACGTCACCCGCATTGATGGAGACTTGGGGATCTTCGGCAATGAACCTCTGGACTATGAGGAAAGGACACAAAGACATGCTCGCAGCCTAGGCGATGAGCAAGCAGCGCGCGAGTCCAAGGGAAGCATCTTCAGCGACGGTGAGGCCCTGTCCAACCTAGAGGGGCTGCGCAACCTGCAAAGCATTGGGGGATCGCTGAAGCTCGGCCTCCCTATTGTCGGCTATAACTTTGGTCTAACCACTCTGGAGGGGCTGCGCAGCCTACAAAGCATTGAGGGCGATCTGCACATCCAGCACAATTTTGCGCTGACCAGCCTAAAAGGGCTGCACAACGTGCAAAGCGTCGGCGGCGAACTGCATATCCTGCACAACGACCTTCTGACCACTATGGAGGGCTTGGACAACCTGCGAAGCGTCGGGGACAACCTGAGCCTCTACCGCAATATCTCTCTGACCAGCTTGGAGGGGCTGCACAACGTGCAAAGCGTTGGAGATGAATTGATAATTCGCGACAATAGACTGCTGACCAGCCTAGAGGGCCTGCGCAGCCTCCAGAGCGTCGGCCGGGCTGTGATGATCTGGGGCAGCGATACCCTGAAGGACCTAAAGGGCTTGGACAAGCTCACTCGGATCGAGAATCTCCTGATCCACGAAAATGCTTCTCTAACCTCTCTCAAGGGCTTGGACAACCTGCAAAGCGTTGGAAACGTCCTACAGATAGATGGCAATAGGGCTTTGGCCAGCCTCGACGGTTTGGACAACCTGCAAAGCGTCGGGGGGCACCTGTGGATTGAGGACAACCCCAACCTACCGGACGATCTGGTTCAGGAATTTGCCGCCAGAATGATTGAAGGTGGCTTTGGAGGCGAGATTACCATTATGGGTACCCAGCCATAGTGGAAGCCCGCCACCAGATACACCTCTCGTCCTGTATTCTAGAATTCGAGGTGCATCTAGCCGGTTCAAGGCACAAGTAGAAGAAATGGTGTTAGTGGATAGGGGTAAACCGACAGACCCCATCGAATGAAATCCGCAATCTGGGGGCGATTTCATAGGGCCAAGGGTTAAAACTGTAGGGGAGGTAGTGGCACGCTAAAACGTGGCGGAAAGAGTCTGGTTCCAGAATGGGGCCACCGCGATGAATCAATCTGCCGTGGAAGAGCACCGCGTCCCCCTTGGCCGCTTCGACCGCAATCTCCGGAAACCCGTTGCGCTTGAATAGGGCGTCGAACGCATCTTCGTGGTTCCAGCCGTACCAGGGTCCGGGCTTGCCGTCTTCATCCTCTCTGAAATCCTTCTTATCCAGTATCGGTCCTCTGTGGGATCCAAGCTGGACATGGATGCTGCCATTGCGTTCGTCGACATCCTGGAGGGCAATCCAGGCCGACATACATCCCGGCAGGTGAAAGGCATCTTGGTGTCGGCGCTGCTCCGACCCTTTATAAAAGTACATAGTCTGTATTGCTTCGGGCTCATCGTCGAGACAAGTGCGCAGCGGTTGGCGCAGCCGGGGATTCAACATCCAGTCCATGGCCATAGGATCGTACAGGTGCTGATTCCTCGTCCGACTCCAGTCATCGGCATTGCGGGGTGCCATGTTCACGACCCAAGCCGCAAACTGGAAACCGTCGATTCTCTCGCGCCCCGCATGCAGATCCATCATGTGATCGACGAACCGATCGCACTCATCTGGAGCGAACAAGCCTTTGAGTATGGTATAGCCATCCTGCTCATACTGGGCTTTTTGGGCCGATGTTAATTCTACTGGTTCCATCATAGCCTCTTGTTCGGTTGATATTTCCCCTAGGACTGGAACTCTGTGCCCCGGCGATTGGCCAAGGAGCGGGGCGTCAGGTCGAAGAGGGTTTCATGGCCGTGGAAGAAGCGGTCCAACTCGTCCACCATCAGCGTGAATAGACGGGGGTAGCTGGGGGCTGTGACCCCGGCGATGTGCGGACTGAGAAAGACATTGGGCAGCTGAATAATCTCGCTGTCGGCCGGGATCGGCTCCGGGTCGAAAACGTCCAGTCCAGCGATGATATCTCCCCGCTTCAGCCGTTCGATCAAAGCATCGGAGTCGACGATCGGACCGCGCGAAACATTCACGAACACGGCCTCCGATGGAATCAGATCCAATTCGCGCTGGCCGATCATGCCCTGAGTCTGGGGGGTCAGTGGTGCCAGACAGACAATGACGTCGGACTGGGAGAGGATGTTGTCCAACGAGGTCTGGAGAAAACCTACGGCGTCCGCCATTTCTTTGGGTAGATAAGGATCGTACACCCAGATATCTGCCTCAAAGGGCCGTAGAAACTGAATCAACCGCCGGCCGATATGGCCGCAGCCGATCAACCCGACTCGCTTGCCGGTCAGATCGCCGCGCAAATAGCCGGGATCGTCAGCGCGGGAAAAGTCAGTATCGCCAGCGATGATGCGGCGGAAATAAGCACCGGCATTGCGCAGGGAAATAAGAATCAAAGCCAGGGCCCATTCGGCCACTGGATAGGAGGTGCCATTGGTGGTGTCCACCGTGCGGATGCCTCGCTCCCAGGCGGCTTCCACATCGATGCGTTCGGCGAACCGGTCGCCCGCTACCTCGCCGACTATCTTCAGCTTGGTTGCCCGGTCCATGACCTCGGCGTCGATCCGCGAAGCACCGCAGCAGACAATGATCGCGTCGGCGTCCCCCACCTGATCGAGCAATCGGGCTTTCAACTCCGGGCTGGGGCTGGGGCTGAAGAAGGGCACACCGTCCTCGCAGGCGAACCAGTGCCAGTCGGCAAAGACCTTGAGTCGTTCCAGGTCCGGGGTTGTCAAGTAGTTATCGCGAACTTGCTGATCGCAGACCAGCATTACCTTTGGACGAGGGGTTGCCATAGAGCCAAATCTCCATTTGAGCTTGTCGAGCAGATATTACAATAACTTAAAAAAAATCTTGACTTCCCTAAACATTATTATTTAGACTGGTTTAATAAAGGAGGCAACGCGTCCCTCGCGTAGCCTCCAGTGTTCCATTCCTTCCAATCCCTGAATTGTACTTTTGTACAATTGGGAGGCCCCCTATTAGGAGGAGGTCTAAAATGAAAAAATTTGCTCTTTTGCTTTTGCCGTGTGCTTTGGCTCTGGCTTTTAGCGGGCCAGCTTTGGCACACACGGGCTTAGAGTTTTTTCTCCAAGAAGTGCCCGATCCTGACGCCATGACCATGGACGGAGATGACAGCGACTGGGGCTGGTTCGACAACGATCTCGCCTTGGACAGCAATTTGGATTTTTATGTGACATCAGGCGAAGTCGCTGACCCAGAGGATTATTCTGCCACTTGGCGGATAGCCTATTCTCGTCCGCCCGACAACCGGCTCTACTTCTTTCTTCGGATTCAGGACGACTCCCTGCGGCGACAGGAGCCAGACTTGAAACGCATGTGGCACGATGATTTCACCCAGTTCAACCTCGACAACGACCACTCGGGCGGTCCCGGCCTGGGGGCCAACCTCGACGAGGCGAGCAACCACCAGCGCTATCATCTGCGCATCTTGCCGGGTCCGGATGGAGTAACGGCCTTCAACAGCCAGATCGAGGTACTCGGCGACGAGAACTTGAGCTGGACTCAGGATGTAGATCTTTTTGGCAACGCCACGGACGTATGGGATCTTGCCTGGACGGTTACCCCGCCGGATGCCCAGCACGGCACTCTGGATATAGAAGTCACTTGGGAAGCCCGATTCAAAACCTATGACGCCGTGGGCCTGAGCGAGTCGGAGAGCGTAAGGCACGTGTATGAGGATGGTCAGGTCACCCACCTTGGGCCGCGGCTCACCGATAACGACGGCAGCCTGTTTCAGTACGATTTTTATCTGCAGGATAGATTTACCGGTGTTAAAAACGCGGCCCAATATGGCACAGAGGGGGATCAGTTTCCCGACTGGTTTTTGATAAGATGCGAAGACTGCCCCAATGCCGGAGGATCAGGAGCGACCGCGGTAGAGAGTTCCTCTTGGGGCCGGATAAAAAATCATCTGAGCAATCAGTTGCGCTGAGTATCTTTTATTTAATTTTTTATTTTGACACTGATCGTCGAACATTGGGCAGGGAGACACTCTCTGCCCAATGTTGGTTCTGCCCTTAAGAGGATCATAAATCGGCCCTTAATGAGGGTACTTCTCCGAAAAATTCTTGACTTCTTTCTTTAAACTCAATTATAATTAATACTTAATCTGTCCCGTTGGTCTCATTTAGAAAAGAAAGGTCCATGTACAGTAAACCCACCTTGGGCGATCCGGCCCAAGCCCATGTTGGCCATATGCGCCGACTGGGAAACCATTCATAGAAGAGGAGTTCAAGCATGAAGAGATTCATAATCTTGCCTTTGGCATGCGCGTTGGCTTTTAGCGGGCCAGCTTTGGCACACACGGGCTTAGAGTTTTTCCTGCAAGAAGTGCCCGATCCTGACGCCATGACCATAGATGGAGACGACAGCGACTGGGGCTGGTTCGACAACGATCTCGCCTTGGACAGCGCTTTGGATTTTCATGAGAGAAATGACAACGCCCTTGAGCCAGACGATTATTCTGCCACGCTCCGGCTGGCCTATTCTCGTTCGCCCGACAACCGGCTCTACTTCTTTTTCCGGATTCAGGACGACTCCCTGCGGCGGCAGGAGCCAGACTTGAAACGCATGTGGCACGATGATTTCACCCAGTTCAACCTCGACAACGACCACTCGGGCGGTCCCGGCTTGGGGGCCAACCTCGACGAGGCGAGCAACCACCAGCGCTATCATATGCGCATCTTGCCGGGGCCGGATGGAGTAGCGGCCTTCAACAGCCAGATCGAGGTACTCGGCGACGAGAACTTGAGTTGGAACCAAGATGTAGATCTTTTTGGCAACGCCACGGACATATGGGAGCTTGCCTGGACAATTACCCCGCCGGATGCCCAGCACGGCACTCTGGATGTAGAGGTCACTTGGGAAGCCCGGCTCAAAACCTATGACGCCGTGGGCCTGAGCGAGGCGGAGAGCGTAAGACACGTGTATGAGGCTGGTCAGGTCACCCACATTGGGCCGCGGCTCGTCGATAGCGACGGTAGCTTGTATCAGCACGATCTGTGGCTGAAGGATAGATTTACCGGAGCTGAAAACCCGCTCACATATGATACACAGGGAGATGGGTTTCCCGACTGGATTCTACTGGAATGCGAAGACTGCCCCAATGCCGGAGGATCAGGAGCGACCGCGGTGGAGAGCTCCTCCTGGGGCCGGATCAAAAGCCATCTGAACAATCAGTTGCGCTGAGCATCTTTTACATCTGATTTTTTATTGGACATTGGGCAGAGAGTTAGTTTCTCTCTGCCCAATGTTCGTTCTACCCAAAGCCCACCTCCGTGGTCAATCCTCAATGAGAACTCAGTACACCAAACCATCGGCGTGCTAGCCGCGACCATCGCCGTATATTTTCTCGTCCAATTCACGTTCACTGTGGCCATGCTATTCGTCCTTTCGCCGCTTAATCCCAATACTTCCCGTAGAGCACCCGCAACCGCTCCTTCGTCTCTAAGGGAATCACTGCTGGGTCGGTGAGGATGGCGCGTTCGGCAGCGCACAAACAAGAGCAAGTAGACTCGCTTGGCAGACGCGTGGCAACCTCGGCGACGATCTGCTTAGCTAGGGCGCTGTTAGCCTGTAGCACCGCTAGCACTTGATCGACGGTCACATCTTCCTCCTCCTCGTGCCAGCAGTCGTAGTCCGTGCCCGTCGCCAGCAGCGCGTAACACATTTCCGCCTCGCGTGCCAGCTTGGCCTCGGGCAGAGCGGTCATGCCGATCACGGCCGCGCCCACGGCGCTGCGGTAGAAATGCGATTCAGCGCGAGTGGAAAAGGCCGGCCCTTCCATGCAGAGGTACGTGCCGCCCGCGTGGACATTGGCATCCTCAGCTCGGGCCGCAGCGATGACCTCGCCTCGCAACGTCTCGCAGAACGGATCGGCAAACATCACGTGGCCGACGATCCCGTCACCGAAAAACGTCGATGGGCGTTGGCCGCGCGTGCGGTCGAAAATCTGGTCGGGCACGATCATGTCCCCAGGCCGGATCTCTTCCTGCATGATGCCGCAGGCACTGATGGCCAAAACGTGGTTCACACCTAATTGCTTGAGCGCGTGGATATTGGCACGAGCGGGTACTTCGCTCGGCAGCAGCCGATGCCCCCGGCCATGTCGCGGCAGGAAATGCACTGTACGTCCGCCGATCCGCGCCTCGACAATAGCGTCCGAAGGCTCGCCAAAAGGCGTGTCTAGCCGGTGCTCGGCGACTATTTCAACCCCTTCTATGTGGTACAACCCCGACCCGCCAATGACGCCCAAGATTACGGATTGACTCATCATCATCTCCTGTGAGAATGCAAGTGCCTGATAGCGCCCCTATATTATACTACCATGCCCCCGCGCCTGCTAAAAACCTCGGTGCGCGAACTTGTCGGCTTCGTCCTGCGCTCCGGCGACCTAGTCTCCGGTGGCTTTTCCCGCCCCGACCGCTTAGTGGAAGGAACGCGCGGCCACCAGCAAGTCCAGCGCGCCCGCCCCGCCGACTATCAGGCGGAAGTACCCATCTCCTACCTAGTCGAAACCGACGAGATCACCCTCGAAATAAGCGGCCGCATCGACGGCCTGCTCGTCGAAGACGACGCCGTGCTCATCGAGGAAATCAAGACCACCGAGGCCGACCTCGAAGAGGTCCCTGAAAACCCAGCGCATTGGGCACAAGCCAAGCTCTACGCCTTTATGGTCGCCGATCAAAGTAGCCTCGACGCCATCGACATCCAGCTAACGTACCTTCAGTTAGAAACCTACGAGCGCCGCGAGGACCGCCGCACTTTTGCGTGCGACGAACTAGCGGCGTTTTGCGCCGATCTCATCGAGCGTTACCTGCATTGGGCGCGCATCTACCAACAGTGGTGCGCCGAGCGCGATCTTTCGCTTGAGGCGCTCAAATTTCCCTTCGCCGAGTACCGGCCCGGCCAGCGCGATCTGGCCGTGGTCACTTACCGCACCATCGACGGTCGCGGTCGGGCTTTTGCCCAAGCACCCACCGGCATCGGCAAGACCATCTCGACCCTGTTCCCAGCCGCCAAGGCCCTCGGCTTGGGCCACGCCGAAAAAATATTCTACCTGACGGCTAAGACCAGCGGACGCAGGATCGCCGAAAAGGCCATCGACGACCTGCGCAGCGGGGGCGCACGCATCAAGAGCCTGACGCTGACGGCCCGCGACAAAATCTGCTTCAAACCCAACGGCGGCAGCACCTGCGACCCCGATCAATGCGAGTTCGCCCAAGGCTACTACGACCGCATCAACGACGCGCTTGAAGACATCTTCACTCACGACGCCTTCACCCGCACCCTCGTCGAGGAATGCGCGCAAAAGCACCGCGTCTGCCCCTTTGAGTTCTCGCTCGACCTCGCGCCGTGGTGCGACGTCATCATCTGCGATTACAACTACGTCTTTGATCCGCGCGCCTTCCTCAAGCGCTTCTTCCAAGACGTCAGCGGACAATACGCCTTCCTCATCGACGAGGCGCACAATCTCGTCGATCGAGCGCGCGAAATGTTCTCAGCCGATCTGTGCAAAACCGAGATCTCGGGACTAAAGCACTTAGTCGGCAAGACGCATCCCGACTTGAGCCAACAGCTCGACGCCCTCAACCGCTACTTTGCCAAGCTAGGCAAAAAGGTCGAACAGGAAGGCGACGGCGAGTGTTGGGTCAGCCCGCAGTTGCCGACGGACCTGATGGCCCTAGTCCACAACGTCCTCCGCGCCGCTGAGAAGGTACTAGAGCAGGGTGCGGCCTTGCCCTTTTGGGACGAATTAATCGAGTGCTACTTCCGGGTGCTGGGCTTTGAGCGCATCGGCGAGCTTTTCGACGAACACTATACCACATACACCGAAAAACAGGGGCGGGATATTCGCTTCCGGCTGTTCTGTCTCGACCCAGCGCACAATATCCGCCAAGCCCTAGCGCGCGGCTGCGCGGCCGTATTTTTCTCGGCCACGCTCTCGCCGCTGGCGTACTTCCGCGACCTGCTCGGCGGCGAGGAAGGGGACACCTTGTTGAGCCTTGGTTCGCCTTTCCCGCCCGAGCACCTGCGCCTGCTGCTGGCCGACCACATTGAGACGACGTACAAAAAGCGCGGCGAGAGCTACGACGACATTGCCGAATCCATCGCCGCCCTCGTCAGCCAGCGCGCGGGCAACTACCTCGCCTTTTTCCCTTCGTATAAATACATGGAGGAGGTAGCCACGCGCTTTGCCGAGGCGCACCCGGACATCGACCTTCTGGTCCAAGAAAGCGGCATGTCCGACCGCGAGCGCGAGGCATTCCTCTCCGTCTTCGACGCGGAGCCATCGCAACCCGAGCAGTACACCGTGGGTTTCGCGGTGATGGGCGGCGTCTTTGGCGAAGGGATCGATTTAGTTGGCGAACGGCTAGTCGGTGCAGTGGTCGTCGGCGTGGGCCTGCCGCAACTGTGCTTGGAGCGCGACCTGATCCGCCACTATTTCGACGAGCGCGAGATTCCCGGCTTTGCGTACGCCTATGTCTATCCGGGCATGAACCGCGTGTTGCAGGCCGCCGGCCGCGTCATCCGCACCGCGAGCGACCGCGGCGCGATCCTCCTCGTCGATCGCCGCTTTGCGCAAAGCCGCTACCGCCAGCTCTTTCCCTCCTCTTGGCACCCAGTGCATTCCGTCCGCAACCCAGCCCATATCGCCCAGTCGCTGGCCGATTTCTGGCACCATGACCCCGCGCACACTTAGCATCTGATGTTTACGCAAAGGCCATTAGCTATGGGATACTTCGCTTCGCTCAGCATGACAAGGAAGGAACGCGCCCACTGCTGTCATGCTGAGCCTTTCGGCTTCGCTCAAGATAAACTCCGCGAAGCGGAGTCGAAGCATCTAATACCTAGATGCCCGTGCGTAACGTTCGTTAGCATCGTACTGCTCTTGCTCTACCCTACGCTAGTAGCGGCCCAAAGCGTGTTCGCCGCCGCTAGCCTAAGTTCCGCACTCACGGAGCTAGCCACGCACTACGAGGGGATGCGCCTGTCCGTTGCCAGCTCTTCGACCTTGGCCAAACAAATCGCCGCCGGTGCGCCAGCCGACATTTACTTTTCCGCCAATACCGAGTGGATGGACTACCTCCAAGCGCGCCAGCACATTGAGCAAGACACCCGCGTCGATCTGCTCGGCAACGCCCTCGTGGTCATTGCATCGAGGGAAGAGCCTTTCGCCGTCCACTTTGCAAGAGACTTCGACTTTGCCGGCGCTTTCGCTGGCCGCTTGGCCCTCGGCGACCCCGATCACGTACCGGCCGGCCAGTACGCCCGCCAAGCCCTAGAGGCGTTGGGCTGGTGGCCAGCGCTCAAAAATCGCATTGCACCCGCGCCCGATGTCCGCGCCGCCTTGGTGTACGTCGAGCGCGGAGAGTGCGCCGCTGGTCTAGTGTACGCCACCGACGCGACTCAAAGCGACCGCGTAATAACCCTAGCGACCGTGCCGGACTCACTGCACCGCCCCATCGTCTATCCAGCGGCCATCGTCAAGGGCCGCGCCAGTGCACAGACCCGCAGCCTGCTGGAGTTTTTTAGCTCGGATACGGCCGCCGTCATCTTCCGCAAACACGGCTTTACCTTTTGGGGCGATCAACGTGTTCGGCGCTGAGGAAGTGCAGGTCCTGCTGCTCTCGTTGCGCGTGGCCTTTTGCTGCGTGCTGCTTAGCCTGTTGCCGGCTGTGTTGCTGGGCTGGCTGCTGGCCCGGCGGGAGTTTCCGCTCAAGATCGCGCTCGACGGCCTCTGTCACCTGCCGCTGGTCCTGCCGCCGGTGGTCACCGGCTATTTGCTCCTGTTGCTTTTTGGCCGCCGCGGTCTCTTCGGCCCAGTGCTCGCAGCCTTCGACCTCCAGTTGGCCTTCGACTGGAAGGGCGCGGTGCTGGCCTCGGCTGTGGTCGGCTTTCCCCTGATGCTGCGCTCCGTGCGCCTCGGGATTGAGAGCGTGGATCCGCGCCTAGAGCGAGTCGCCCGCACCCTTGGGGCAGGTCCGGTGCGCACCTTTCTGACCGTGACCTTGCGCCTCGCCGCTCCCGGCCTGCTGGTCGGTTCGCTGTTGAGCTTTGCCCGCTCGTTGGGCGAGTTCGGCGCGACCATCACCTTTGCCGCCAACATCGCCGGGCAGACCCGCACCATCCCTTCGGCCATTTACACGTACCTCAACCAACCGGACGGAGAAAGCCGCGTCGTCGGACTAATCGCGATCTCGGTCGCGCTTTCGCTGCTGGCGCTCGTGGCCAGCGAGTGGTCGGCCCGTCGCCTGCGCCCGAACTAGCAATGCTCAGCCTCCGCGCCCAACGCCAACTAGGCTCCTTCGCACTCGACATCGACATCGAGTGCCACCACGCCGTCACCGCCATCTACGGGCCGTCGGGCGCGGGCAAAACCTCGCTGCTCAACGTGGTCGCCGGACTAGTGCGGCCGGACGCCGGCGAAATATCCTTGGACGGCCAAACCCTCTTCTCCTCGGCTCAGCACATTGACCTGCCGCCCGAGCACCGCCGCATCGGCTACGTATTTCAAGACGACTTGCTCTTCCCGCACCTGAGCACCGAGGAAAACCTGTGCTACGGTCGCGACCTGCTGCCGGCGGCAGCGCGCCGTTTTGCCTTGGACCAAATCGTCGATTTGCTCGAAATCGGCCCCCTGCTCAAGCGGCGACCGAGGCACCTGTCCGGCGGCGAGCGCCAACGCGTCGCCTTGGGCCGCGCCCTGCTCACTTCTCCGCGCCTGCTGCTGATGGACGAGCCGCTAGCCTCGCTCGATCAGGGCCTCAAAAACCGCATCATCCCCTACTTGTGCCACGTCCGCGACGCACTCCAGATTCCCATTCTCTACGTCAGCCACTCGGTCGCCGAAATCCTCGAACTCACCAGCCAAGTAGTAGTCCTAGACCGCGGCCAAGTCATCGCACACGGCGACTTTTTCACCATCGCCGCCCACCCCCAAGTCCTGCCGCTAGTCGAAGAGCACGGCTTTGAAAACGTCCTCGACGTGGAAATCGCAGCGACCGACGCTGAGCGGGGCGTCTGCGAAGTCCTGTGCCACGGTCAGCAACTCAAAATTCCCTACTGCGCTCAACCCGTCGGCAGCCGCCTCTTTATCGGCATCCGTGCCGACGACATCGTCCTCGCGCGTCAGCGACCCGAAGGGCTGAGCGTGCGCAATGCATTGCAGGGGACCATCAGCGCAATTGCCGATGTGGGAGGGAAACAGCTCATCTACGTGGATGTCGGGCGGCGGCTGGCCGCCAAGACGACCCCAGAAGCCAGCGAGGAAATGCAACTCGACATCGGCGACCCAATCTACTGTCTCATCAAAACCCATTCCATCCGCTTGGGACCGCAGTTGGGCCGACCGGAAAAGCGTTGACACGACAAATACCCGCCTTTTATACTCTTTACAAATGGTACAAGCTGGGACCTGACCACCTCCAACCTAAGAGACTCGCCATGAATGTCATCACGGTTGCCCGTCAGCTCGGCAGCTTTGGCGACTGGATCGCCGAGCAGTTGGCCGCCAAGCTAGACTACGAATTTATCGACCGCCGCCTCGTCGAAGAGATCGCCAGCATTACCGATACTTCGGTCGAAGAGGTTGAGCGCTACGACGAAAAGGGGGAGGGCCGCCTCCGGTTCTTCCTCAAGAAATTGCTCGTGCCCGAAGTCGCTCCGGGGACTTTTCCCCTATCGGCTGCTGCGTACGCGCCCGAGTTTGGGCTCGAGTTTCCCCACATGCGCGAGCATGAAGTCAGCGAAGCGACGTACCTCGACCGAGGCACGTACCAGCTACTCATCACAACCCTCGTGCAGGATTTCGGCCAAAGCGGCAAGGCCGTCGTCGTCGGCCGGGCCAGCCAAGTCGTCCTCGCCGATTTCCCCAATGCCTGTCACGTCAAAATCATCGCCCCGCCCGAAACGCGAATCGAACGCTTGATGCAGACCCGCGACATGGATCGCGAACAAGCGCAGAAACTCATCGAGCAACACGACCAGTGGCGTCAGAGCTACCTGCGCAACTTCCACAACGCCGACTGGAACGATCCCCTGCTCTACGACCTGACGATCAATACCGGCAAAATAGATCGAGAGGACGCCGTCGATCTGCTCGCCGGTTTCTTAGCCGAATCTTAGAGATCAAACGAACGGGGCACCTGCTGTGCCCGCGCCCCGTGTAAAAACGCGTCGTCCGGCCGCGGCCAGCGCATTGCGTACTGCCGGCTGCGCTGGCGACGGTAGCCCGCGTTATAGTACGTGCTCGCAGCGAGCCAGCGCAGCAGACGGGCCGTAAGCTCGTTTTGCAGATCTTGATGCTCGGGTCGGCCCCAGAGGTTCCACAGCTCGTGCGGATCCTGCTCCAAGTCGTATAGCTCGCCCTGATCTTGGCCGATGTAATAGACCATCTTGTGCCGCTGGCCGCGCATCATCACCTGATAGTTGTCCTCACAGAACACCCACTCGCGCGGCGTGCAATCCGCGGCCCCCTCCAAGTACGGCCGCAGCGAGCGCCCTTCCAAGTAACTAGGCACCTCCACACCCGCTGCTTCTAGAATCGTCGGCCCCAAATCCATCAGCGAGACCAAGTCGCCGACCGCATCGCCCTTTTGCGTCCGCCGACTGTCGCGCACAATCAGCGGCACGTGTACTATCGGATCGTACATCAACCACTTGTACGCTAGCCCGTGATCGCCCAACAGCTCGCCGTGATCAGAGCAGAAAATCAGCAGGCTATTGTCCAAAAAGCCTCGCGTCTGAAGCGCATCGAGAACCTCGCCTAACTTCTCATCCACCGTGGTGATCTTAGCGTAGTAGTGCCGCCGCATGTGGGCGATGTCCTCTTCGCTGGGCGAGTACATGTCTATCGCGGACTCGTGCTCGGTCTCAGCGTGCGTCTTTTTCTGCGCCGCGTGCTGAGGCGGCTTGTCCGCTAACTCCCCCTCGCGTAGTACGCGCGGAGGCATTGGACGCTCCGCGTACTGCTCTATATGCCTCGGCAGCGGATCCCACGGCTCGTGCGGGCCGGTAAAACCTACCTGCAAGAAAAACGGTTGTTGACCCTTGTAATCGCGGATCCAAGTAAGGGCCGAGTCGCCGATAAAGACATCCGAGTGAAAGCGCTCCTCCAAGTGCCAAGGAACCCCCTGGTATTTCTGCAACCAATCGGGGTCGGTCTTATTGCGGTCGTTGGGCCGCTCCAAGCCGTGAATCCGCAGATAGCGGCCCCAATCGTCGTCCGCCCAGCCCGAGTCGAGGTTCTTGCTAGTGGGATTCTCCACCACGACCCGCTCGTGGAAGCCCCCGGCGACATCGCGCGGAGCAAAGTGCATCTTGCCGATGTTGACGCAGTGATAACCCGCGTCGTTGAGGTCTTGCACCCAATTGCGATGACTGGCCCAGTGATCAAAGCTGTACACGCCGGTATTGTGCGGGTACATACCCGTGAAGATCGCCGCTCGCGAGGCAATGCAGGTCGCGCCCGGGCAAAAGGCATTGCGGAAGGAAAGCCCCTCCGCGGCTAAGCGGTCCATGGCCGGCGTAATCGCGTAGTCATAGCCCCAAGCACCGATTGTGTCGAAGCGCTGTTGGTCGGTCATAATGAGAATGATATTGGGTCTTTCTAGCATGGTACTTTCTCCTTGGGTCGTTTTATCATGATACTTCCTCCAATCCTGTTTCTGCGAGTGCCCCCAGTAGCGACGGCACGCCAAAAAACACCAAGCTCAACGCGGTCGGGTGCATGGCCACCGCACCCCGATAATCCGGACGGTCGCTCCAGTCCTGTTGGTCAATCAATTCGGCGAGCACCGCGCGCCCTACCTCCAGATAAGCCTGCTCCCCGGTCAGTCGCCAAGCGTACGCCAGCGAGCCGCAGAGCACGCCGTGGTAGCTTTGGGCGCGGGCAAACTCGTCGTCAAAAACGCCTTTGCCGCCGCAAAACCAATCGACAGCCCGCACGAAAACCTCGGCCACATCCGCGCGCTCAGTCATCCTATGTAGCCGCTCCAGTCCGACCATCAAATAGTGCGTCTGATAGCCCTTTTGCTCCTCGTAGGGCAACACCCGCTTTAATGCAGTGAAGCTCCCCCGCAGTGCGAGGAATTCTTCGTCTCTAAACGGGACCGCCGCGCCCATCTCCACCGCGAGAGTCGTACCCTCAGTGGCCATGCCGTACGGCCCTTGGTCGGACAGCTTGCCCTCCGTGGACACCTGAAAGCGCTTGTGCCAGCTGCCGTCCTCGTTTTGGCCGCGAGCCACCGCGTCGTACACCTCTTCGGCGCGGCGCATGAAGCGCGCTTCGCCGGTCAATTCGTACAGGTAAAGCAAGCCCCGCAGCGCATTGCCGATGGAGCGCAAACTGAAGCTGTAGCGCGGGTCCTCGCTCCAGCGGTAGCGCAGAAAAAATTCCCCGGCCTCGCGCAAGACCTCCCGCGCCCGCTCGTCACCGCTCAAGTAGTAGTAATCAACCCAGTTGTCGATAAAAGTGTGCGAAGCGCACGGCTCGTCGCCAAAGTGGTCCATGCTGTGGCGGAAACAGCCGCCGACCATGTAGGGCCGAAACGGGTGATAGTGGCAAGTATCTACGTCCAGCGAATGCCGGGTCATGGCTTCGCCGAGCGCGTAGTAGCGCCCCTCGCCCGTGCGCAAGTACTGCAACCACACAGCGTGGCGCGGATCCCATTCGCTGTTGCACCAACCCCAGCGACCCTTGAAGCGCCAGCCGCCCTCGCTCTCTTCCCAAGTGGCCATCACGTCGCCCCAATCGAAAAACCCCTTCCAGCGATAGCGCTCAATGTGCCCTTCCATCCAAGCGACAAAGCCCGTCAACATGCGGTCGGAGCGCGGGAATTCCGCGCCGGTTGCCAAGCCACCGACCGCCCCGCTCTGCACCACCCAATCCGGCGCAACGCTCACCTGTGGCGGGTGCAAAAGGCCCTGCAACCGCTCGCCGCTGTTGGAACCGGCGCGAAAAAAATCGACGAAAAACTCGCTGCTTTTCGCAGTACCCGTGCCGTCGGCATAGACCCCTTCGCCCTCGTGCCAAGCCACCTCCTCGGCGTAGCGTTTGCAGCTAAGCCGCCGACCGTCTGGGTCGCGCCAAAAGAACACGTCGATGCCTCGCGCACCTACGCCGAGGGCCTTGGGATATTCCTCGGCCATGTAGCGCAACGCGACGCCGACGCCGACACGGTCGTTCTCGGCGCAAATCCAGCCAGCGGCGCGTTCGCCCTCGGCCCGCGCGGCGCGTTCAAGGCCCTCGTACTCCTCCCAATAGAAGTGATTGTCCGACCGCTGCGAGAGCAATGCATAGCGCTCGGGAACCCAAGCCCCCTCCATGACCCGTCCAGCCCCGACGCGCCAAGTTCCGCTGCCTGCGGGCAAGAGCGGGACGCGCAAGCCCAGTTCCTCCACCTCGGTCTCGCGCGGATTACAGGTAACGACCACCGTATGCACCACCCGCACCTGCGTCTTGCCGGCATAGGCGTAGATCCGCGTCGCAAAGCGCAGCGGGCGGTAGCCAGCGTAGTGGTGCATGGGCGCGGTGGACTCGTAGGCCCCTCGGCAGCAAATCACCGCCCGCAGGGGACCAGCCTCTTCGATCTCAACGGCGTATTCCTCCACGCCCTCTGACGCCAGACACGTGCCCCCCATTCCGTATATCCGCCGCTGCGTTCCTCCGGCAAACTCGGATTCGGAAATCTTGGCCCAAGCGTCGCCGCCGCCCCGAGGTGCAACTTCCGCCTCGGAGACAAACGACCCCTCATCTAGCTGCCCTAGTTCTACCCCATCGAAAAGCGCGAATGCCTTTTTGCCAATGCCAAATCGCAGGGGTCCGGTACACACCTCAAAGCGATCTTCCCACTCGGCGATTCCCACACCTTGGACGCTCGCCGCGGCTTTTTGGTCCGTATATCTCAAGGTGTACACGGCCTCTTGCCCCGCTTCCACATCGGCCTGAAAATCCACCAAGACCCACTTCGCGCTGTCGTCCGGCCAGCGGCCCAAAACCCGTAGCTGCACTGGAATATCTCGGCCCTGTGCGTCCTGCAAAGACAGGTTTTCCACACCTGCTACAGCACCTTGGGGCAGGGGGACGCCCCTTGTCAGGGGGAACCTTCGGCGGGTAATGCCCCCGGTCTCTTTTACTTTTAAGGCAATGCCTTCGTCGGGTATGCTCACGTGACTTCTCCTTGGTCTCGTCTGTGCGGCGAGGGAAAATAAGCAAGCGACCCACGCCCCACCAACCCGCATTGACCCACCTCCATGCCCCTCCTATCTTCTCGCTGCCCAAGCCAAAGGAACCAGCCCGTGAAACCAGACCAAGACCTGAACGCCCAACAACTCCTTCCGTCAATCCAGCGCTTTTTAACCCTTACCGGTGCCAAGATCCTCGATCTCGACAGCACCTGGGACCCAGATCGCGGCACCCCAGTCTTCACCCAGCAGGGGCGCTACACCACCCGAGGCTGGACCGAATGGACCCAAGGCTTCCAATACGGCTGCGCCATCCTCCAGTACGACATGACCGACGACGCGCACTTCCTCGCGCTCGGCCGCGACCGCACCATCGCGCACATGGCACCGCACGTCTCGCACGTCGGCGTCCACGACCACGGCTTTAACAATCTCTCTACCTATGGCAACTTGCGCCGTCTGATGCTCGAAGGCCGCATTCCGCACGATCAGCGCGAGCTGGACTTCTACGAACTGGCCATCAAACTGTCCGGTGCCGTGCAAGCGGCCCGCTGGACCGAGACTGCGTACGGCACGGGCTTCATCCACTCCTTCAACGGCCCGCATTCGCTCTTTTCCGACACCATGCGCTCGCTGCGCATCTTGGGGACCGCACACCAGCTAGGCCACGCCCTGATGGGCGAAGGCGACAAGCGCATCAACCTGCTCGGCCGCTTAATCGAACACGCCCAAACCAACGCCCGTTTCAACGTCTATTACGGCGAGGGGCGCGATGCGTTTGACACACCCGGCCGCGTAGTCCACGAATCCATCTTCAACACCCGCGACGGCCAGTACCGCTGCCCCAGCACCCAACAGGGCTACACCCCGTTTTCGACATGGACTCGCGGTTTGTCGTGGGTGCTTACAGGCTACGCCGAGCAACTAGAGTATTTCGCCGCCCTCAGCGACGCCGACGTCGAGCCTTTCGGCACCAAGGCCGACCTCGTGCAAACCATGGAAAAAGCCGCCCTAGCCACTGCTGAATTCCACATCGCCAACAGCTTTGCCGACGGCGTGCCGTTCTGGGACACTGGCGCACCCGGAGTCGCCTCCTTTGGCGCAATAACCGACCAGCCCTCCGACCCGCACAACAACGTCGAACCGCTCGACAGCTCGGCTGCGGCTATCTGCGGTCAAGGGTATTTGCGCTTGGGCAACTACTACTTGTCCAAGGGGGACGAAGCGAAAGGGACGCGCTATCGCGCCGCAGCCTTCACCATTGCCCGCGCCCTGCTAGAGGAACCGTATCTCGCCGTCGATCCCCAACACCAAGGCATCACCCTCCACGCAATCTACCATCGTCCCAATGGCTGGGACTACATCCCCCAAGGCCGCAAAATCCCCTGCGGCGAGGCCGCCATGTGGGGCGACTACCACACAATGGAACTGATGAGCCTGATCAAACGCGAAGCAGAAAACGCCCCTTATCCACTCTTCTTCCAATAGCGAGACCTACCGTGAGAATCACTGCCATCACCCCCATCATCGCCCGCTTCGGCAATCGCCCCCGCGTCTTGGTCAAAGTCGAGACCGACGAAGGCATCACCGGCTGGGGCGAGACCTACTCCATCGGCCCCGATCTAGCCGTCGGCCCCACTGTCGATTATTGCTTTGAGCTAATCAAGGGCATTGACCCTCGGCGGATCGAGTTCATCATGATGAAGCTGCACCAGCAGTTTCGCTTTCCACCGGGCGGGATCGGCCTGTCGGCCATCTCCGGCATCGACCACGCGCTGTGGGACATCTCCGGCAAAGCCGCGGGCGTCCCAGTCTATCAGCTCTTGGGCGGCCACGCCCGCGACCGGGTGCGCGTGTACCGCGGGATCGGCGGCCGCGACGGCAAAGAGGCCGCCGACCAAGCCCGGCGTCTGAACGAGGAATACGGCTTCACCGCCTTCAAAACCAGCCCCTATCAGCTCGACCCCGACGCCAACCGCTGGGGCCGAGTCTGCGCCGAGGCAACCAAGTACTTTGAAGAATTGCGCGTCAACTGCCCCGACGACTGGGAATTTGCCTTCGACCCACACGCCAAGATCTTCGAGCCGATTCGCGCCTTGCAGCTAGCCAACGCCCTCGCACCGTACGACCCCTTTTTCTACGAAGAGCCTATGCGCCCCGAACACATTCCGGCGTGGACCAGCCTCAAGTCGCAAATGCAGGTGCCGTTGGCCACCGGCGAGAGCCTCTACGCCCGCTTCGAGTTTCTTAACCTGATAGCCAACCAAGGTGCCGACATCATCCAACCCGACATCTGCGTCTGCGGCGGCCTGCTCGAAATGCGCAAGATCAACGCCATTGCCGAAGCCCACTACATCAGCATCGCCCCGCACAACCCCATGGGGCCGTTGGCAACTGCGGTCAACCTGCACTTCTGCGCTTCGGCACCCAACTTCAAAATTCTCGAATACCTCCTGCCGACCGAATCCGAGTGGAACGACTGGGTTGACGAACCCTATCTGCCCAAAGACGGCTACTTGGAACTGCGACCAGACCGGCCGGGGCTAGGCGTCGAAGTCAACGAAGAAGCCATCGCCGACAACGAATACATCCATTGGGAACGCTCCAGCCCGACGCGTCCCGACGGCTCGACCGGGTACATCTAATGCTCAGCCGCGACCACACCGCGCTCGTCCTCATCGACATTCAGGGCAAGCTGGCCTCGCTGATGCACGAGCGCGAGGCGCTCTACCACCAACTCCAGATTCTCGTCAAGGGCGCGCAGATTCTCGGGTTGCCCATTCTATGGCTAGAGCAGTACCCCAAAGGGCTTGGCCCCACCATTCCCGAGGTCGCCGATCTGCTCTCCGACCAAGAGCCACTGGCCAAGACCTGTTTTAGCGCCTGCGGCCTCAGTACTTTCCAAACCCAACTGCGCGAGAGTGGCCGACGCCAGATTCTCTTGGCCGGAATCGAAAGCCACATCTGCGTCTATCAGACGGCCCGCGACTTGCTGGACTCAGGCTACCAAGTCGAAGTCGTCGCCGACGCCATCTCCTCGCGCACCGCTGAGAACAAGGCGCTGGGGCTGCAAAAAATGGCGTCCGCTGGCGCGCAAATCACCGCGGTGGAAATGTGTCTATTTGAACTGCTACAGGAGGCGGGGACGGCGGAGTTCAAGCAAATTGCCGCCTTGGTCAAGTGAGCGGTGCTGTTACCTCTGAGGAACGGCATCGTTTCTACAAGGCAACAGCACGACGCATACAGCGCATACAGTACATGACGCTACCAGAGGGAACGGGCATCGGCCAAGCATGGCCTACCTTTTGCTTAGTAGGGAGGAGTGCTTACATTTCCAATGGAGGAACTTCTCGTGACCGAGCAATCGTCCAAGCCCGCCCAACCCACTGAATCCACCCTCGCGCTCAGCTTTCTGCGCGAGGATATTCAGGACCTGCGTCAAGACGTGCGCCAAATACACGAGCGCATCGATCAGACCAACGGGCGCATCGACGACCTGCGCACCGAGATAAGCGGGCGCATCGATCAGACCAACGAGCGCATCAACGACTTAGCCAAACAGCTCGATTCGCGCTACGCACGGCTAATGGCCATGCTCATCGCCTGCACCAGCATCCTCGTCACCACCATGGGCGCGGCCGTCGCCGTACTCAAGTAACGTCCTAAGCTCGCTCCGGGAACCGCTCCCGGTACTCCCGATCAAATTCTTCACTGCCGTCGTCGAGCCGCACTTGGAGGTCCATTCCCGGAGCAAAGCCGGTAATTCTGCCAGCGGTGAAATCGCCGCGATACCCTCCGTCCGGTGCCCACAACTCCCGACCGTCGGGCCAGCGCACGGCGTGTATTTGGCGCACCGGCGCTTTCGCAAAATCCGGCTCAACGCGCAGACGCTCCACGGCCTCCCGGTCCAACTCGACCCCCAAGCCCGGAGCCTCCGGCACCCGCAGATGCCCGCCCTCCACGGCAAACTCCTGCACCAAAACATGCGAATAGATGTTGACGCAAGGAATCGCCGGCCAGCGCGCTTCCTTTAGCACTGCCCCCAAGTGCGCCGCAAAGGTCGCCGTCAGGCCAGTGCCCACCATCTGCAACCAGAACGGCATTTGCGCCCGCGCCGCCAAGTTGCCGTCGCTCAAGACGCGGCTCACCCCACCGCCAATGACAAACCCATCGCACACGCCCTCGCGGATCGCCGTCATGGGCGGCGGCTGGCCTATATGCATGGCGATTGGACATTGGATCTTGCGCCGCAGGAGCTTGTTGCCCTCCACATCGTCCTGCGGAATCGGCGACTCGACGATGGCGAGGCAGGCATTATCTCGCTCTAAGCGCCCAATGAGCGGGGCGGCTTGGTCAACTCCCAGCAACATGGTGTTGAAGTCGGCGTCCAGCTTGAAGTGCTGAGAAGTGGCCTCATTCACGGCCTGCAACTGCGTTGCAATGTCGTACCAAGGCCGCGCCTTGACCTTCATGGTGGTAAAACCATGCGCCTCGGCCGCGCGCGCTTCAGCCGCCCACGCTGCGGGCGGCATACTTTGCGCCCACCAAGAAACCGGGCAGGCGTCGCGGTGCTGCGGCCCCATCAGCCGGTGGCAGGGAACGTCTAAGTGCTTGCCGGCCGCGTCGAAAAGCGCCATCTGCAAGCCTGCTCCCAGCGAGTCGTCCCACAGCACCTCGAAAACATTCCGGCCGCGCACGCGGGCAAACTCCGCTTCGCGCGAGTGGCCCCACGTATATCCCTGAATCGTCTCGCCAATGCCGACAACGCCGCCTTCGGTCTCCACTTCGACCAATTCGACGATGGACCAACCCGGCCCATAGACTTCCATGGTGTCGGCGCAGCGCTCGTGGAACGGCACGTGTAGCACGGTGCGCACGACGTCTTTAACAACACAAGAACTCATCGCATCCTCTCTCAGGCCCTACTCGGCCATCCGCCTGAGTACTGCGTGTAAGATCCCCCCGTTGCGGTAGTAGTTAATCTCCACGGGAGTGTCTATCCGGCATAGCACCGCAAAGCGCTTCTCGCCCGCAGCGCTCTTGGCCACCACCTCCAACACCTGCCCCGGCTGCAGGTCGTCGTCGAGGCCCTCGATATCGAATACCTCCTCGCCGGTCAGCCCCAGCGCATGGCGATCGTCTCCGGGGGAAAATTGCAGCGGCAGAATGCCCATTCCAATCAGGTTCGAGCGGTGGATGCGCTCGTAGCTCTCGGCGATTGCGGCCTTGACGCCCTGCAGGAAGGGGCCTTTGGCTGCCCAGTCGCGGCTCGAACCCGATCCGTACTCCTTACCCGCGATGATGATCGAAGGTACGCCTTCGTCGATGTAGCGCATCGCCGCGTCGTAGATAGTCATCTGCTCGCCCGAGGGCAAATGGCGCGTCAAGCCCCCCTCGACGCCGGGCACCAGTTCGTTGCGGATGCGGATATTGGCAAACGTGCCCCGCATCATCACCTCGTGGTTGCCGCGCCTAGAGCCATAGCTGTTCCAGTCCTTGCGCTCGACGCCGCGGGCGGTGAGATATTCGCCCCCCGGACTACCGGCAGCGATTGAACCAGCCGGTGAAATGTGGTCGGTCGTCACGCTGTCGCCTAACTTGGCCAAGACGCGCGCGCCTTGGATCGGCTGGATCGGCTGGACCTGTTTGGTGAGGCCGTCGAAGAAATTCGGCTTGCGAATGTACGTGCTCTCCTCGGCCCAAGCGTAGCGCTTACCCTCGGGCACGGGAATGGCGTTCCAAGTCTCGTTCTGACTGAACGCATTGCCGTATTCTTCTTCGAACATCTTCGGCGTCAGCGAGCGGGCAATTGCATCGCGGATCTGGTCCTGCGAGGGCCAGATGTCGCGCAGGAACACCTCGTGGCCCGCTTGGTCGCGGCCCAGCGGCTCGCGCTCAAAGTCAATCGTCGCCCGACCCGCGAGCGCGTAGGCCACCACTAACGGCGGCGAGGCGAGGAAATTGGCCCGCGTCACCGCGTGAACCCGGCCCTCGAAATTGCGGTTGCCGCTGAGCACGCTACACACCACCAAGTCGTTGTCGGCTACGGCCGTGGAGATTTCTTCGGGCAAAGGACCCGAGTTGCCGATACAGGTCGTGCAACCGTAGCCCACCGTGTGGAAGCCGAGGGCTTCTAGGCTCTCGGTGAGGCCAGCCGCGTCGAGGTAGCGCGAGACCACCCGGCTGCCCGGTGCCAAGCTAGTCTTGACGTAGGCCGGGACCGAAAGGCCCCGCTCGGCCGCGTTGCGCGCCAACAGCCCCGCCCCCACCATCGCGCTCGGGTTGCTAGTATTCGTGCAAGAAGTAATGGCGGCGATGAGCACGGCACCGTGGTTTAACTCAACCGCGCCCTGCTCGCCCAAATCGACGGCGACCTTTTTGCCACTGTCCTCCACCTCAAAGCGGTCCGTCAGCGAATCGGCGAAGGCACTCGGCACGTCCTTGAGCGCGACCCGATCCTGCGGCCGCGTCGGACCGGCCAAGCTCGGCTCGACCGTAGCCATATCCAACACCAAGTGCTCGCTGAAGATGGGATCAGGAGAGTCAGCGTGGTAAAACATGCCCTGCGCTTCCATGTACGCGCGGACTCGCTCGACTACCGCCTTCTTGCGCCCGGTGAGCGCCAAATACGCCAGCGTCTCTTCGTCAACCGGGAAAATGCCCATCGTCGCCCCGTATTCCGGGGCCATGTTGGCGAGGGTCGCCCGGTCGGCCAAACTCAGCTCGCTCAAGCCCGGGCCGTAAAACTCGACGAATTTGCCAACCACGCCATGCGCCCGCAGCATCTGCACCACTGTCAGCACCAAGTCCGTCGCCGTCGTCCCAGTGGGCAAGGCGCCCGTCAGTTTGACGCCGACCACTTCGGGCAAAAGCATGTAGATCGGCTGTCCCAACATCACGGCCTCGGCTTCGATGCCGCCCACGCCCCAGCCGAGGACGCCGAGGCCATTGATCATCGTCGTGTGGCTGTCCGTGCCCACTAGGCTGTCGGGATAGAATTCGCCGTCCTGCTCCTGCACCACCTGCGCCAGATATTCCAAGTTGACCTGATGCACGATGCCAGTGGCCGGCGGCACCACGCGAAAATTGTCGAACGACTCCTGCCCCCAGCGCAAAAACTCGTAGCGCTCGCGGTTGCGCTCGAATTCGCGCGCGGCGTTCATGGCCAGGGCCTCGCGGATGCCGTAGTAATCGACCTGCACCGAATGATCAATGACCAAGTCAACCGGAATCAGGGGGTTGACCTTCTCTGGGTCGCCGCCCAAATCGGCCACGGCGTCGCGCATCACGGCCAAATCGACCACGGCTGGCACGCCGGTAAAATCCTGCATTACTACCCGCGCTGGCTTGAAGGGAATCTCTTCCTTGCCCGCAGTCTCGGGACTCCAGCGCGCAATGCGCTCGACATCCTCGCGGGTAATCTCAAACCCGTCGCACTGCCTGAGCACGGCCTCTAGTAGAATCTTGATCGAATAGGGCAGCCGGCTCACCTCGGCTACACCGTCTTCTTCCAGCTTTTGAATGCGGTACAGGACGCCGCTACCGCCGCTGCTTTGCAACTCGCAACGTGCGCCAAATTCGTCGTTTCTCTTCGTCATGGAAAACCTCTCGTAAATAGGAATGTTCTAAGTACACGACAGTAATCCAATGGACGTTAGGCATGGACACCGAGGAAAAAGATGCTTCGCTCCGCTCAGCATGACATTGGAAAGCAGCGGGCTAGCAGTTGTCATACTGAGCGAAGCGAAGTATCTCATACCACCTCTACTGTCGTGTACTTAAAGGGATGTTTTAGAAAGTCGCCTTTAATATATTCAAGACCAACCCTATCTTCCACCTGCCGCCCTAGGCCGCCCATGCACAACCTGCGCCAATTTCTCGACCTCCTACGCCGCGAAGGCGAGCTCGTCACCGTTGACGCTCCCGTCTCTTCCGATCTCGAAATCGCCGAGATCCACCGCCGCGTCCTTGCCGCTGCCGGTCCGGCCCTGCTCTTCACCCACGTCGAAGGCGCAGACTTCCCTTGCGTCACCAATCTCTTTGGTACCCCCCGGCGCGTCGATCTGGCCTTCGGCCCTAGGCCGGAGCAGTTTATCCAACAGCTAGTGCAACTCGCCCAAGACCTACCCTCGCTCTCGCCGGGCAAGCTCTGGCCGCACAAAAACCTGATCCCCGCCGCACTCAAGGTCGGACTGAAGACCGTCGGCAAAGGCCCCGTTGGCGAGTGCGTGCAGTCGCCGCCCGACCTCGCGCGCTTGCCCCTGCTCAAAACCTGGCCCGAAGACGGCGGACACTTCATCACCCTGCCGCTAGTCTACACCGAACACCCCGATACCGGCCACCACAACCTCGGCATGTACCGCATCCAGCGCCACGATTCCCAGACCCTCGGCGTCCACTGGCAAATCCAGAAAGGCGGCGGCTTTCACTACCACGTCGCCGAGCAGCGGGGCGCAGACCTGCCGCTGGTCATCTTCGTCGGCGGGCCGCCGGCGCTGATCCTCTCGGCGATCGCGCCTTTGCCCGAGGACTTGCCCGAGCTGATGTTGGCCTCCCTGTTGCAAGGCGAGCGCCTGCGCCGCGTGCAGAGCCCCAGTCTGCCCCTGATCGCCGAAGCCGAATTCGCCATTGAGGGCGTGGTGCCGCCGCACGTGCGCAAGCCCGAAGGGCCTTTCGGCGATCACTACGGCTATTACTCGCTGCAACACTCCTACCCAGTGCTCCAAGCCAAGCGCCTCTACCACCGCAAAGACGCCATCTTCCCGGCCACCGTAGTAGGCAAGCCGCCGCAGGAAGACATGTTTCTCGGCACCTACATCCAGCAGCTCATGGCACCCTTGAGCAAGCTGGTCATGCCCGCGATCAAGGCCATGTGGAGCTACGGCGAGACCGGCTATCACTCGCTGGCGGCCATCGTCGTCGAGGAGCGCTACCCGCGCGAGGCCATGAAATTCGCCTTTCGCATCTTGGGCGAGGACGGCGGCCAGCTCAACCTCACCAAGTTCTTGGTCGTAATTGATCGCCCCTTGGACTTGGGCGACTTCCGGCAGGTGCTCGCGTATGCTCTAGCGCGGGCGCAGCTTGCAACCGACCTTTTCGTCATCGCCAATCTCGCCATGGATACCCTCGACTACACGGGACCGGCCGTGAACCAAGGCAGCAAAGGAATCCTCATCGGCGTGGGCGATCCAGTCAAAGAATTGCCCGGAGAATTCAGCGGCGACCTGCCCGGCGGTGCCCGCGCCGCCGAGGTCTATTGCCCTGGTGCCCTCGCAGTGCAAGGTCCAACGTACGCGGAAGACCCCAGCTACGCCCAACACCTCGCCGCAGACCGGGCCGTCGCAGCTTGGCCGCTGATATTTTTGGTTGACGACGCCAGTGCAGCCGCCAAGAACGTCACCTTCCTTTGGAGTACCTTTACCCGCTTTGAGCCAGCTGCCGACACGTACGCCGCTGCCGTCCAGCTCCGCCGCCACCACCCCTGCTATACGCCGCCAATCGTCTTGGATTGCCGCATGAAACCCGGCTACCCGGACGAGTTGATAACGGACGAAGAAACAGCACAGAAGGTCAGTCGGCGCTGGCAGGAGTACTTTCCCCAAGGCGGCGTCGAAGGCGCAGAAGACCGACTCGGCTATACCGGATTTTCCCTGTTGGATTAACCCTGAGCAGAGGCCGCTTCATGGATGACAACCTAGCATTTGCCCCCATCGCCGAACTCGCCACCCTGATCCGCCGCGGCGAACTCTCCCCACTCGAACTCACCGATCTCTACCTAGAGCGCATTGAGCAATACGATCCGGCGCTCAACGCCTATCTCGCCGTCACGGCCGAGCGGGCGCGCACCCAAGCCCGCGCGGCCGAAGCCCAAATCGCGACCGGTACCTACCTCGGCCCCTTGCACGGCATTCCCCTCGCCTTTAAGGATCTCGTGGATGTCGCGGGCCTGCCCACCACCGGCGGCTCGACCCTGCTGCGCGATAACGTCGCCGCAGCCGACGCCACAATTGCCCGCCGCCTCTTTGCCGCGGGAGCCGTGCTTTTGGGCAAAACGCATCTCGTGGAATTCGCTTTTGGCGGCACCGGCGTCAACCATCACTACGGGACCCCAGTCAACCCCTGGGATCCCGAGATCCACCGCCTGCCGGGCGGGTCGTCCTCTGGCTCGGGCGTGGCCGTGGCGGCT
>MKWU01001593.1_pt1 | contig 38259 bp, 37 predicted proteins | sample 809101 | NCBI WGS metagenome assembly MKWU01 (sample SAMN05860141, study PRJNA318959) | sponge metagenome | host: Aplysina aerophoba | place: Slovenia: Piran, Adriatic Sea, Gulf of Piran | collected 2013-05-07
ATCTCTTGGACTACCGAAATAAGTATCTGCCGATAGTTTTTAGCAGGAAGGGGTTTTCCAAAGAGACTTGCCAGGGGCGGGGGGCGGGTGTCATTGGTTTTGGAGGCGGGGGGGGTTTTTGGGGGGGGGGGGGTGGTTTTGGGGGGGGGGGTGGTGGGTCATGACGTAGAGGCCCTCGGGCGCGTTTTAGGGCTTCGGTTATCAGAGGTCGAAGTAACTTGAGATGGGCCTTCGTCAGAGGTTTGATTCCCACTTTCTTGCCTACGAGCCTCAAGAACTCTTGGGAAGGAGCGGCCAATTCCTCGGCAACGATCGTGTTGACCTGCGTTCTGTACCGCTCCCTCTGAGCCTGCTCGTGAATGGCAGTCGGGTTGACTTGCATTCTCGTCAGTGTTTGAAGGTGATGAATGTCGTTATCGGTGACATTCCGGATGTCTACCGTGAGATAAGGCTCGGCGTCCATCACGTTGGCCTTGTCAAGGTCGGTGAAGAGCCAGACGTCGATGCCGTTGGTCAGAACACCTGCCACCGCTTCTGAAAAGGTGAAGTACGACCGCAGTTGGTTTGTCTCTTTGACGGACAACGTAGTGCCGGCCTTCTTAGCCTCGACCGCAATCTTGACATTTGTCCCTCCGGTCAGCACATAATCAATCCTCCCACCAAGTTCCGTGAGCACCTCCAGTGCGACTTGCTGAGGATGGCTGGTGTCATAACCAAGGCACCGGAGAAGAGGTTCGATCAGACTGCTCTTGGTGCTGGCCTCGATGGTCTTAATCTCCGGAAAGTCATTGAGCAGTGTCTCAACCCGGAGTCCATGCTCTGTGATCTTTTCCCTGAACATGAGGCCATTGTAAGCAAATGGCGGGAAAGAGTGTGAAAACTGTGGGCTGGGAGCGGCCCCTATCCGGCCAAGGTACGGCCGAGTTGGCGGGACATGGCTACTAGGTCTCCCTTGGAGTCCCAGATGTAGCAGTCTTCCTCGAAGGTGCCGTTCAGGAGGTGGCGGGCTGTGAGGTCTAGGGTGAGCCAACCTCGGGCGGGCCGGGAGCGGAAGTGGATGGTGAGTTCCAGCGTTGGGGCCCATCCGTAGTAGCCGAGTTGGAAAATGGCGGGGGGAAACCCGTCGGCGATCAACGGCATGGACAGAAGGTCGGCTGGGCGTCCGTCGGTGAATCGCATCCGGCCCCTGGCTAAAGCATTGCCGGTGGGTTGCCCGAAGGCTCCGCGGGCGATGTCACGAGGCATCAGATAGTCGAAACGGCTAGTGAAGGTCGACTCCAGACCCATTTGAAGAGAACTTTGCATCTCCGACTCCTCCGGAAGTTCGGGAGGGGAGAGGAGAGGACCGGTGGGTCCCGCAAATCCAGACAGTTCACCCCAGGTGATCAGAGAGGTCACCGACACCCTGCCGTTTTGTATGAGATCTACGGCGGTGACCGACAGGCTCCGTCCCCTTTTGATGGCTCGGCTGCGAATGGTTGCCTCGCCCGGCATGGTCCTTCCCAGAAAGTGACTGTTCATGGAAAGAGGGTCGGGATGGGAGACCTGCTGCCCTGCTGCTGCCAGACATAACGCCATGAGGAATCCCCCATTGGGCACTCCTTCTATGTTCCACAGGTCGCTGACCCGGACTGTCCAACGTCCATCGTCTTGGCCTTCGAGGGCGCCATTGGTGTCGCAGTCGAAGATGTAGTCGTTCATGCTTCCTTTTGCTGAATGAGGTTTGCGACAACTTGGGTAACTGCAGCCAGCCTACCCGACGCTGGATAATCTACCCGACTGCCAAGCCTACTGTTCCTATAGCGATTGTTTTCATAACTTAGCATTCTATAGGATTGTTTTGTCACACCCTCTTGGCATACTGGTACCTATGAACGGAGAGACCGGAAACGGAACCGCGGCCAACCAAATGCTGCTGGTGGGTCCCGTAATGTCGGCGCAGCAGGCCAGCGTGGAACAACTACTGCAGCGGATAAAGGCCTCCGTCCGCGTCCAGAACCAAGCCGCCGCGATCCGATCCGAGGCAGTGGCCGAACTGGAGCGACGCCACGGAACCGACCTGGTGGAAACGGTGTTGCGAGAAGACGGTCTGTTGGGCCGCCGCCGGGCCCGGTCGGAGGTGGAGACGGCCAAAGAATTGGAAGAACTACCTAAAACCCGAGAAGGTTTCCGGAATGGAGAGATCTCCCCTGACAACGCGCGGATCATTGTAGGCGCCAACCAACGGGGAGAGATCGACGAAGACGAATTGGCCGACCTTGCCAAGACCCAGTCGCCAGACAAGTTCGCCGGGACCGTCCGCAAACACGAACAGAAACGGTCCGAGGATGATGGTGTGTCGAAGTTGGAACATCAACGGTCCCGCCGGTTCGCCAAGATCAAGACCGACCCCGACGATGGGATGACCGTGCTATATGGGCGTTTCGATCCGGTGACCGGGGCGCGGATCGAAACCGCTGTTTCTCATATGATGAACCAACTATGGCACAAAGAAGACCCCCTGAACCGGGCCACCGCCGGACAGAGAATGGCCGATGCGTTGGAACTTCTGGTCACCCGTCCCCCAGGCAAAGACCAAGAGGGTCGGTCACAGGAGGTCAGACTGCTGCTGATCGCCGACTACGACACCACCAGCCAACAACTCAAAGACGCCCGCCTGGGTGACGGGACGCCCCTTCCCGCCCGGACGCTTCGACAGTTGGCGTGTGACGCTCAGATCCTTCCCGCCATCTTCAAAGGCCCTTCGGTGCCGCTGGACCTGGGACATGCCCGACGGGTGGCCAGCGGATCCCAACGCGCTGCCCTGGTCGCCCGCGACCGGGCATGCGTAGGGTGCGGCGCCAAGGCATCCTGGTGTCAGGCCCACCATATTGTCCACTGGCAGGACGGAGGCCCCACCAACTTGGACAACATGTGTTTGTTGTGCAGCAGATGCCACCGCAAAGTGCACGACCAAGACTGGACGGTCGAGCGAACCCCCACCGGAAGATACACTCTCCGCCGCCCACCCAACGGCTCCGGCCGTCCGCGGCGCCACAAGATCAACAACCGCCCACGCCGACAGAGACGCCGACGGGTGGTCAAACAACGAAAATGAAACAGGCCGCCGTCACTAGCTTCTCTATCCCCTCCTGCCCCTGCGCGGCCCGGCCCGGTGGGTTCGCCGCCCCTGATCCAGCTGTGTCCCCTAGTGGGATTCCCTCCCGACCCGCCTCCTCCTGACCGGCAGAAATTTCGGATAGGCGCAGGCCAGTCCGAAACCGAGAGCAGTTCAGTTTTCGGCTAGTTTGGCTCCGGTTACTGAGGGGAGTTGTGAACCTCTTCTGACTTCCCGAAGACAGGAGCCATTTGATGAACGCGATCCGGACCGCGCATTCATGTTTGTTGAATTCAATATGCATCGGACCTGAGACAAAAGACCAGCAATTGACTGCAATTCTTCGAGGAAAGTTTCGCGACATCGCCGGCAACCGGGTACCGGTGGGTGATGGGGGGCTGCGGTCAGTTCAGCCAGAGTTGCACGATCCAGCCAACCGCCAGGCCGTACCCTCCTGCTACCAGGTCGTCGCCGGTGACGCCCCATCCTCCGGGGAGGCGTTCGGCCCATCTCATCCCGGGAAGGATCTTGTAGATGTCCACAATTCGGAACGTCACCCATCCGGCCACGGCGCCGGGGGGACCAAGCCCGATTACCGCCAGGGCTGCCCCGGCCGCTTCGTCGATGACCACCCAGCCGGGATCGTCAGCGAAGGGATGCGAACTCCAGATGGAGAGCCCTGCCGCCGCAATCGCCAGAAGAACCTGGGCCTCCCAACCCATTCCGGCGATCGCCAGGGCTGCAGCCAGGCCCACCGCCGCTCCCAAGGTGCCCGATCCCGAGTCGGATCCCCGCACCTTGTTCAGGAAGAGACCCACTCCGAACAGGGAGGCAATCCGTTTTCGCATCTATGTGAAGCGTACCGAGCCCTTGCCTCACCCATCGCGGGCCAGACCTTGGCAAATGTGCGGTTAAACGCTGCGTCGAGCGTGCCAAACTAGAGGCGCATGGAACCCTCACTTTATATATGGATGGACGGGAAGCTCGTTCCGTGGGACGACGCCAACGTCCATGTGCTAAGCAACGCCCTTCATTACGGAACCGGGGTGTTCGAGGGAATCCGGGCGTATGAGACCGACAAAGGGACGGCCGTCTTTCGGCTCACGGAGCACATCGAACGGCTCCACCGTTCCGCTCGGGCCTACCGCGTTCCCCTCGAATGGTCGGTGGAGGAACTGGTGGAAGCCTGCCGGACGGTAATGAGAGAGAACGGGCTGGAATCGGGATATATCCGTCCCATCGTCTACTACGGCCTGGGTGCCATCGGACTCAACCCCACGGGCGCCACCTCGCATACCGCTATTGCGGCTTGGAGATGGGGCGCCTACTTGGGAGAGGAAGGAGTATTGAACGGGATCCGGGTAGGGGTTTCCTCCTGGCGGCGGATCAGTTCGGCGGCGTTTGTTCCGGTCGCCAAGGGGTGTGGGCAGTACCTGAACAGCGTCCAAGCCAAGATGGAGGCGATCAGCAACGGGTACGACGAAGCCCTGCTGTTGAACTCCGATGGGAATGTCTCCGAAGGCAGCGGCGAGAACGTGTTCGTGGTGCGTGACAACGCCGTGTTCACCCCTCCCGTCTCGTCTGGGATTCTGGATGGAATCACCCGTCACACCGTAATGACCTTGCTGGCTCGGGATGGGATTGAACTGCGGGAGGCGACTCTCACCAGAGGTGACCTCTTCAACGCTGACGAGGTGTTCTTCACGGGAACCGCGGCAGAAGTGACCCCGGTCCGAGAGATCGACAGCCGGCCCGTAGGAAACGGGCGTCCGGGTCCGATCACCCGACGCACCCAGGAGTTGTTCCAGCGCCTCATCTCCGGCGGTGATCCGGAGTTGGGACACTGGCTCGAATATGTATAAGAGACAGCCGGCTGCACTCGCATAGATGACCCGCCAACCCAACATTGATCCGCCTGACCAGGACCTTCCCCGCGCCGTTCTGACCCCGGCTGCCCCGGCCCGTTGGAGTCCCGAGCGGCCGGGCATGATCACCGCTCCCCGGCAGGTATCACCAGGGGGGTTGTTCGGACGTCCCGGACCGGACACCGGATGGGCGTTTCGGATCATCCGGCAGGTGGACCTCTCTGAAGAAGAACGGCGGGCCGAGCCGGTGTTGGTGACGTTGATGTCAGCCCGGGCGTCCTTGTTCGGACGGGCCCCGGTTCCCGAGGATCTGGAAGTGGCCCGGATCTTGCTGGGGTTTGACCGGGAAGCATCGGCTGGGATTGTGAAGCGGCGCCACCGCTGGTTGAAGCACGCCCGGCACGAGGCGGTGCCCGGCGCCGGAGCGGCCGAAGAGATCGGAAACGAACTGCTTGCCCTTGCCCCCGGGCCTCTGCGGGCAGCAGTAGCCGACCTGGACTGAGTTTCGTTGGCCAAAGTCATCCGGTTTCGCCATGGCGACGACATTGCCTACGGCGTGGCCGAGATGGAAGGAGTGACCCTGTACGAGGGATCACCCTTCGTGGTCTGGGAGCCCACCGAAGTGACTCTGGGCTGGGACGAGATAAGGGTGTTGTCACCGGTGCTGCCCACCAAGGTGGTCGGCGTCGGCGGCAACCACGTGGATCCCGAAGACCACCAGCCAGTCGATCCTTACCTCTTCTTGAAGCCCACCACCTCAGTGGTCGGTCCCGGCGCCGGTGTGGCTGTCCCCCCCATGACCTCGGCCGTGAGCTACGAAGCCGAATTGGCGGTGATCATCGGCAGGATCGCCCGGTACGTGAGGGTGGAGGACGCGGGTTCTTACATACTGGGGTACACAGCAGCCAATGACGTCACTGCCCTTGATCTGATGGGCGGTCCCGAACACCTGACGCGTGCCAAGGGATTCGACAGCTTCTGCCCTCTGGGACCGATGATCGAAACCGAATTCGATCCCTTGGAACAGCATCCGGTGGAGTGTCTGATCGATGATGACCTGCGACAAACGGCTTTCACGTCCGAAATGGTCTACGGCCCGGGTGAACTGGTCTCCTATGTTTCATCGGTGATGACTCTTCTACCCGGAGACGTGATTCTGACCGGCACCACCAACGGTGGGGGACCCGCCTATCCGGGGGAGATCATGGAGGTGCGGATTGAAGGGATCGGAGCATTGGTGAACCCGGTGGTGAGAGGATGACTCCCCGGCTGCGGGTGGCGCCGTCCCCGACCGGACTGCTGCACGTCGGCACGGCGCGCGCCGCACTCTTCAACTGGCTCTACGCCCGCCGTCACGGAGGCGTCTTCATCGTCCGGGTGGACGACACCGACCGGCGCCGCTCTACCTCCGAATTCGAAGAGAAGATCCTGGAAGGGCTTCGATGGTTGGGGCTCGACTGGGATGAAGGAGTGGAGGTGGGAGGCCCGCACGGCGAGTACCGGCAGAGCGGCCGTTTCGAACGCTACCGGGAGGTAGGGGCCCAGTTGGTGGCAAAAGGTGCTGCCTACCGGTGTTATTGCAGCCCCGAGGAACTGGCGCAACGCCGCAAGGAGGCCCAACGGGCGGGTCGGCCGCCGGGCTATGACGGCAGATGCAGATCCCTGGATGTTCCAGAGGCCGAGTCTGTGGAGGGCAGTTACGTAGTGAGATTCGCGATGCCTCGCCCGGGTGTGACGGTCTTCACCGACATGGTGCGCGGCGAGGTTCGATTCGACCACCAGGTGATCGATGACTTTGTCATCCTCCGAAGCGACGGATCTCCCACCTACCACTTGGCATCCACCGTGGACGACGTGGATTATGGGATAACCCATGTGGCCCGTGGGGAGGACATCCTGCCCTCGACCCCGCGACACATCCAGTTGACCAGGGCGATGTCGGCTCCCGAACCGGTGTACGCCCACCTACCGCTGCTGCACGGCCAGGACGGCCGCAAGCTCTCCAAGCGTCACGGGGCCACTGATGTGGGTGAATACCGGCAGGTGGGGTTTCTGCCCGAGGCCCTGTTCAACTACCTGTCACTGCTCGGATGGTCGATCGGACCGGAGGCCACCATATTCAGCCCGCATCAGGCAGTGGAGGCCTTCGATCTGGCGGATGTGTCCTCGAGTCCGGCCGTGTTCGACCCGGTGAAGCTGGAATGGATGAATGGCGAGTACATCCGTAACCACCTCTCAATATCCGAGTTCGCGGAGCGCGCCCGGCCGTATGCCGAGGAATTCGTGGGTGCGCCGCTTGCGGATGAGGTCTGGCAGCAAGCGGCGGCGGTGCTTCCCTTGGTCCAGGAGAGGGTGAAACTGCTGTCGGAAGTGGGTCCCCAACTGGCCTTTTTGCTGTTGGAGGAGATCGAATACCACCCGAAGTCGTGGCGGAAGGTGATGAGGGCCCAGGGGGTCGATGGAGTGCTCTCCCAGGCGATCAGCGACCTGAGCAAGGTGGCTGACTGGCGGACCGAACCCATCGAGCAGGCCCTTCGCGGTTTGATAGCAGAGATGGGGATCAGCGCTCGCAAGGGTTTTCAACCGGTGCGGGTGGCGGTCACCGGTTCCTCCATCAGCCCGCCTCTGTTCGAGTCCCTGGCAGCGATGGGGAGGGAAGCGACACTGAAGAGGCTGCGGGACGCTCGGTCCAAGCTGACTTAGCCGGGCCCGCCGAAGGCCTTTTGGCGGGTTGAGTCCCGGACTCGATTCGATTTACCATTGGTGGTGGCATTCAGCCGGTTATCGAGAAGGGAATTGACTCATGAGCCGACCGCAACGCGTCACAGTGACGGGCGCCGCCGGACAGATCGGATACAGCTTGTTGTTCCGGATTGCCGCCGGCGAGATGCTGGGCCCCGATCAACCGGTGATCCTGCAGCTTTTGGAGATCGTGCCGGCCTTCCCCGCCCTCGAAGGCGTGGCGATGGAGTTGGAGGACTGCGCGTTTCCCCTATTGAAAGGCATGGTGCTGACCACCGACGCCGAGCAGGCCTTCGCCGACAGCGATGTGGCGCTGCTGGTGGGGTCCATGCCTCGCATGGCGCACATGCAGCGAGCCGATCTCCTGGAGGCCAACGGCCGCATCTTCTCAGCGCAGGGGCATGCCATATCGGAAGGCGCCCACCCCGATGTGAAGGTGCTGGTGGTAGGTAACCCCGCCAACACCAACGCCTTCATTACCGCCGCCAACGCCAAGGACATCGATCCCTCCCAGATCACTGCGATGACTCGCCTCGATCACAACCGTGCCATTGCCAAAGTGGCCAACCGGGTGGGCCAACCCTTCAACATGGTGAAGAAGATGAGTGTGTGGGGCAACCACTCGGCCACCCAATACCCCGATCTCTTCCATGCCGAAGTCGGTGGGCGCAACGCCTACGAAGTGGTTGGAAACCATGAGTGGGTGGAAAACAACTTCATCCCCACGGTGGCCGGACGGGGCACCGCCATTATCAAGGCCCGCGGCAAGTCATCGGCTGCCTCGGCTGCCCATGCGGCGGTCAGCCACATTCACGATTGGGTGTTGGGAACACCTGCCGACGACTGGGTGAGCATGGCGGTGATTTCTGACGGATCCTATGGGGTGCCCGAGGGATTGTGCGCTTCGTTTCCCTGCAGGACCCGGGACGGCAATTGGGAGATCGTGCAAGGACTGGAGCATGGGGAGTTCTCCCAGGAGAGGATCGACCGGTCCATCGCCGAACTGGTGACGGAGCGCGACACTGTGGTAGACATGGGGATGGTCTGAGCCTTACCCTCGGTCACAGGATCTCTAGTAGTCGACCTCTATGTGACTGACCGCTTCGAGCCATTGTTCCACCCCGGCGCGGTGGACCATGAGTTTGGCCAGGTTGCCTGACACCTTGATCTTTCCGGTGATGAAAGCCGCCTGAACATTGAGGTCTCCCCTCATGATGGCGGTGGCTGTCTCGTAGTCCTGGTTGATGGTTATGTCCAGGTCTTCACGGACACCGAGGGCGATGGTGACAGCCTGCGGGGCGATGACCAGGTGATAACCCGTGTCTCCGAAAGGCGCGTCCATCACGTTGAACTGGATGCCCATCTCTATGCCTTGTACCGCGTCTTGGAAACCCTGGTGGTTCTCCAGCGCGGTGGTTACTTCTGACAGCCATTCGGGGCTCAGGAATTTCACTGCCATATAGGGCTCCCTTGCAATAAGTAGGTGGACATGAGGCTAGTGCTGTTCAGTCTCTTGCCGGCAATCACTTCAGGTTGATTCGCTGGTTCTCTATCGACTCGATGATGGCCGCAGACTCGACTCTCCATCCGTGGCTCTCCAAGAGGGACCTCCCGCCGGTGAAGGTCTTTTCGATGACGAAGCCAAACGCCGACAGGCGGTTACCGGCCTCCTCGATCATGGAGCCCAGTGCCTCGGCGGTGCGTCCCCGGGATAGGAAGTCATCCACGATCACCACATTTCGTCCCTGACCCAACAGTTCCTTCCTAATGGTTATCCAGGTCTTCCCTCCCTTGGTGGGAGAACTGATCTGTCGGAGCAGGTGAAGTTCGGGGTCCAATTGCCGGTTTTGCTTCTTGGCGTAGATGAAGTCCTTCCCTGCCGCCCGGGCGGTCGCGAAAGCGGCGGGAATGCCGGATGCTTCGGCGGTGACCGCCACATCGAAGTCTCCGAGTTTTTCGGCCAGCCAGATCCCCACCTTGGTCATCAGCCTGGGGTCGGTGCGGTGATTCAGGAAGCTGTCCACTATCACCAATTGGGACTCCACCCTCCCGGATTCCAGGATTCTCTTGCGCAGTTCCTCCAAGTTGCTGCCCTATCGAAGCGAGGGGAGGTGGGGGGCTCGGGTCAACTCGAAGGCGTCTATGTCGTCGGTGTGACGCAGAGTGAGGCCGATGTCGTCAAAGCCGTTGAGCATCCGCCACTTGGTGAAGGCATCGATGCGGAACCGGGTGGAGAGTCCCGGCGCCCGAACGGTTTGTGCCTCCAGATCGATGGTTATCCGACTGTCGGGGCGGTTCTGGGCGAGGGTCGTCAGGGTGTCGACCTCGGTGGGATGGAGTTGGACGGGGAGGAGTCCGATCTTGGTGCAATTGGTGCGGAAGATGTCCGCCAGAGAGGGTGCTATCACCGCTTCAAACCCCCAATCCTGCAAGCCCCAGGGAGCGTGCTCCCTTGAGGACCCACTCCCGAAGTTCGGGCCGGCCACCAGCACCTTGGCGTTGCCGTATTGAGGCTGGTTGAGGGGAAAGTCCGGGTCCGGTTCTCCTTTTGGGGTGCGCTTCCAGTCCCAGAACAGGTATTGTCCGTAGCCGGTCCGCTCCACTCGCTTCAGGAACTGCTTGGGCATGATCTGATCGGTGTCGACATTGGCTCGGGGAAGGGGCATCATCGTCCCGGTGATCACGGAAATGGACTGCATCAATGGGCCTCCCAGTCCCGAATGTCCACAAATCTCCCGGAAACGGCCGCGGCGGCGGCCATGGCGGGGGAAACCAAATGAGTCCGACCACCCTGCCCCTGGCGGCCCTCGAAATTTCGATTGGAGGTTGAGGCACAACGTTCACCCGGCTTCAAGATGTCGGGGTTCATGCCCAGGCACATCGAGCACCCTGCGTCTCGCCACTCGAAGCCGGCATCTCGGAATACCAGGTCGAGGCCCTCGGTCTCCGCCTGCTTCTTCACCAGACCCGAGCCGGGAACGACCATGGCAGAGACGCTGGGATGGACCTCTCGGCCCGCAACTACGGCGGCGGCAGTGCGCAGGTCCTCAATGCGGGCATTGGTGCAGGATCCCAGGAAGACGCGATCAACGCTGATCTTCGTGATGGGAGTGCCGGGCGCCAGGTCCATGTATGCCAGCGCCCGCATGGTGGAGTCGCGCTCCAAGGGATCATCGAAGTCCTCCGGATCGGGAATGTGATCGCTCACCGCGGCGGTCTGCCCCGGGTTGGTTCCCCACGAGACATAGGGTTGCAGGTCCGCCGCCAGGATGCTGATCTCGGTGTCAAAAGCTGCTCCCGGATCGGTCGGCAACGAACGCCACTCGTCCAAAGCCTTCTCCCAAAGGACTCCCCGGGGTGCGTGGGGACGCCCTTCCAGATACGAGAACGTGACGTCGTCAGGGGCGATCATCCCCGCCCGGGCCCCGGCTTCGATGGACATGTTGCACACCGTCATCCGGCCCTCCATGGACAGTCCCTCGATGGCTGATCCCCGGTATTCGATCACATGACCCTGGCCACCGGCTGTCCCGATCCTGGCGATGATCCCCAAAATGATGTCCTTGGCGGTTACCCCGATGGGGAGGTCGCCTTCGATGGTGATGGCCATGGAGCGCGGCTGCGGTTGGGGAAGGGTCTGGGTTGCCAGGACATGCTCCACTTCGGAAGTCCCGATCCCAAATGCCAAGGCGCCGAACGCTCCGTGCGTGGAAGTGTGCGAGTCTCCGCAGACGATGGTCATTCCGGGCTGGGTGACGCCCTGCTCGGGGCCGATCACATGGACGATACCCTGCCGGGGGTCGTCCAACCCGTAGAGGGTGATGTCGAACTCCGCGCAGTTGGTGATCAGAGCATCGATCTGCCGCTTGGACAGCGGGTCGCGGATGCCCAGGGCTCTACCGGTGGTGGGAACCCCGTGGTCGATGGTGGCAAGCGTCAGATCGGGTCTTCGCACCGAGCGTCCTGCCAGTCGCAGGCCATCGAAGGCCTGGGGCGAGGTGACCTCGTGCACCAGGTGCAGATCGATGTAGAGCAGGGCCGGTTCGCCTTCGGTCTCCTTCACCAAATGGCGATTCCATACCTTTTCGAAAAGAGTCTGGGGGGCGGTCATGTACTCCGGTGCAGACGCGATACCAAAGGATAGTATGACGGGGAGCCTGGGAGGGGATCGTTCGGGCAAGGAGTCAACTTCGGGGCATTGGTTTTGGCGGGACCACAATGCCCCGATGGGTTACCCTTGACATGACGCGATTTCGAGGAGAGATTCTTGGCAAAGAGCATGATCGCCCACGTAGTTGGCACCGGCACCATCGGTGAGCCCCTCATCGGTATGCTGGCGGACAATCGGGAGGCCTTTGGTCTTGATGAAGTCACCTTCCACAAGCGGACGCCGATGCTGGCCGAACGAGGCAAGGTAGAGGACCTGGTTCGCCGAGGCGCCATGCTGGCGGTTGATGATGACCGGCGTCTCGAGTTCCAGGCTCTGGGTCACAGCCCCAAATACGAGAAGTGGGAGGCCCTGGAGCGGGCATCGGTGGTGATCGACTGCACGCCGGCAGGGAATCAGAACAAGGCAGATTACTATGAATCGCTCTCGGGACCTCGCGGATTTCTGGCGCAGGGATCGGCATTCGGGTTCGGAAAGATGTATGCCCGCGGAATCAACGACGCATCCTTGGACCGCTCCGAGGATCGATATCTCCACATCGTCTCCTGCAACACCCACAACATCTCGGCCATGATCCAAAGCCTGGCCATCGACACCGACGGATCCTCCCGCCTCGATAACGGCGAATTCCTGTGCATCCGCAGGGCCAACGACATCAGCCAGGACCGCAAGTTCGTGGCGAGCCCCACGGTCGATTCACACAAGGACGGAAGATTCGGGACCCACCACGCCCGCGACGCCCATGACTTGTTCGCCACCCTGGGCCACAGTCTGCGGTTGCATTCATCTGCGATCAAACTCAACACCCAGTACATGCACACTCTGCATTTCTCTATCACCCTGGACCACGAGATAACCCTGGAAGAAGTGTTGGATCGGTTCCACTCCAACACCCGGGTGGCGGTGACCTACCGAAGTTCGGCCAACCAGGTGTTCTCCTTCGGGAGGGACCACGGTTATTACGGCAGGATCCTGTCCCACGCGGTGGTGGCGGTGCCGTCGTTGACGGTCCGCGACGGAGTGCAGGTGGTGGGCTTTGCCTTCACCCCCCAGGACGGAAACCCGCTGCTCTCGACTGTGGCGGCCATGCTCTGGTATCTGCACCCGGATGAGATCGAGCAGCGCCTGGATGTACTGCGCCCGTTTCTGTTCCGGGAAGTCTGATGCGAAACCCCGGGCGGTTGCAACGCCAGGCGCTCAGTGCGGCGGAACGGTCCATCCAGGCATTGGGCAGGGGTGATCCGGTCTCTGCGCGAATGGCGATCTCGACTGCCCTGGACAAGGACCAGACGGGGATCTATGTCGGGGTGGCCGATGCGGTAGACGTGGCGGCAGGCATGTTGGAGCGGGACGAGCCGATCACCGAGGGGGTGTGGGGCCATCTGGCCGACGCGGTGGGACCGGGTCCTCTACAGGCGTTGGTGGAGGCAGTTCGACATTAGGGCGGCGCTTTCGCGAGCCCGGTGAGTGATGTCTGACTACCACCTGCACCTCCATCCGCACCGCCAACGCCCCTCCGACCCTATCCCGGAGGGCTTTCCGCTACGGCGGATCGAACAGTACTGGGAGAAGGCGGCGGCCCGGGGGGTGGCCGAATTGGGGTTTACCGAGCACCTCTACCGGTTCAGAGAGTCAGAGGAGGTCCTCGGCCGCTTTTGGGAAACCGACCGCCTCGCAGGCGCCCCGTTCCGGGACCTGGCGGATTTCACGGCCAGAATGGTTGAACTGGACAGGGTGTTTTGGATCGAGGAATATGTTGAGTCCGTGCTGGCTGCCAAGCAGCAGGGCCTTCCGGTGCTACTGGGGTTGGAGGTGGATTTCATCCCCGGGACCGAGGATGCGGTGGCAGAGTTGCTGTCACCCTACCCGTGGGACTTTCTGCTGGGGGCGGTGCACTGGGTGGGAGGTTGGGCCATCGACACCTCGGAGTGCGCAGAAGAGTTCGAACGCAGAGGGGTTGACGAGTCCTGGCAGCAGTATTTCTCATTGGTGGTGGAGATGATCCGAGCGGGGATTGCCGACGTGGTAGCCCATGTGGACCTGTGCAAGAAGTATGGGTACCGGCCGGATCGAGAGCCCCTGGACCTCTATCAGGCGGTTGTGGACGAGGCGGCAGCCCGGGGGATGGCGGTGGAGGTCTCCAGCCAGGGTCTGCGCAATCCGGCCCGGGAGGTCTATCCTTCCGGGATCTTCCTGCAGATGTTCCGGCAGAGGGGCATATCGATCACACTGGCCAGCGACGGTCACCGAGCGGAGGAAGTGGCGTGGGGGAGGGCAGAGGTGGTGGCCGCGGCGCGGGCAGCCGGATACCGGACCTACCTGAGCTTCGCAGGGGACCCCCACCAGGTGCCGCTTCCCGACGTCTGTGGGGAGGGGAGCATCTGATGATTGTTGAAGTCCTCACGGTTGGCACCGAATTGCTGCTGGGTCAGATCGTCAACAGCAATGCGGCCACCATCGGGGAGATTCTGGCCGCGCAAGGATACGACGCCCATTATCAAGTCACCGTGGGAGACAACCCCGAACGGATGGAATCCGCTATCGCCTTGGCCTTGGAAAGGGCAGACGCGGTGATAGTCACCGGGGGGATCGGGCCCACGCCTGACGATCTCACCAGGGAGGCGATCTGTGCCGTGGCCGGACGCGCCATGAAGTTCAGTGATGAGTGGGCTGAGACCCTGCGCCGGCGGTTTGCCGAAAGGGGGTGGATGATGCCGGCCAGCAATCTACGCCAGGCGGAGTACCCTGACGGCGCCGACCTCCTTCACAATCCCAAGGGGACCGCGCCGGGTCTGGCCCTTTCGCACCGGGGAAAGTGGATTTTTGCGGTACCCGGCGTGCCGATGGAAATGGTGGAGATGGTCACCGGGGAGGTGATACCCCGGTTGCGGCAGGCGGCGGGCGTCTCGGAGACGCTGGTCAGCAGGGTTGTGAGGACTTGGGGAAGGTCGGAGTCGCGAACCGCGGAAATCTTGGAGGACCTCTATCAGTCCTCGGAGAACCCGAGTCTGGCGTATCTGGCGTCTTCGGGGGAGATCAAGGTGCGGATCACGGCCAAGGCTGCAGACGCGGCGACGGCGGAGGAGATGATCGCCCCCATTTCCGACGAGGTTTGCCGGCGCCTGGGGTGGGCGGTGTTCGGATTCGACGACCAGACCGTCGAGCATCGCCTGCTCCAAATGTGTGAGGAGCGCGCTTGGACCATCGGGACCGCCGAGTCCATGACCGCCGGGATGGTGGCGGCCCGGCTCACATCTTTGCCAGGAGCTTCTCGGGTATTCCGAGGGTCCGTGGTGAGCTACGCCACTGATCTGAAGGAGCAATTGCTGGGAGTGGACTCCGATGTCCTGGATGGTGGAGTGGTGTCCGCCCGCACCGCTGGTGAGATGGCCGAGGGCGCTCGACGAACCCTGGGAGTGGATGTGGGAATAGGGATAACCGGCTCGGCAGGGCCGGATCCGGCCGACCGGCCGGTGGGAGCAGTCTATGTGGGGGTGTCCACTCCCGAGAGGACCGCCACCCGCCGGTTGCGGTTGCCTGGCGACCGGGAAAGGGTGCGTACCTACGCCACCACCGCCGCCCTCCATCTGGCGCGGCTCGGCATAAGTGGGAAATGGTGGAATCGATAGGCCGGATCTTTCTGGCGGTTGATCTCTCTTCCGAGGCGCGGCAGCTTCTGAGCCGACGGGTGCTGAAGATGGCGGGAGGGCGGAGGTTGCCCGGTCGGGTGACCCTTCCCCGGAATTGGCACATGACTCTGTGGTTTCTTGGCGACACTCCCCGGGACAGGTTTGAAATCATGTTGCACCTTCTCGCCGAAGCGCCGCTGGGGGATGCTTTTCGGTGTCGGTTCGCAGAGTTGGGGACCTTTCCCCGCGCCAAGCGGGCGTCGGTTCTGTGGGTGGGGGTATCGAAAGGGGCCGAGTCGCTTCGAGCATTGGCCGCAGGGGCGGGGGAAGCGGTGGAAGGCGCCGGATTGCGGTTGCCCGAGAGACCCTTCTCGCCGCACCTCACGGTGTCCCGGCTCCGTCCCCCGCAAGACCTCAGGGCCCTGGTGGAGTCGGCTCCCCCGGCCGGGGTGGAGATGATGGTCAGGGAAGTGACAGTGTTTCGCAGCCACTTGGGTGGGGGTCCCCCTCGGTATGAGGTGATGGAACGGGTCTCTTTGGGTTGAAGGGCCGGCAGGGCGCAGTGCGGGCTGCCCTTCGCAAAAGATACTTGGTAATCGAACACATGTTCGTTTATCATTGGTTGAGAAATTAACCCGCCAGATTCACTTGAAAATGCTCTGCACGCCAAGCACGCTTATGTAGTTTTGTCACAGCGGTCCTATAGCTTTGTCTATGGCTGCACATCAGAAAGGAAAAACTTATGGACAGGGAAAAAGCCTTGGAAATGGCGGTAGGCCAGATCACCAAGCAGTACGGGAAAGGGGCCGTCATGCGGATGGGCGAGTCCGCCCAGCAGAGGCCTGAGGTGATCTCCACCGGCGCCTTGTCCTTGGACGTGGCGCTAGGGATAGGGGGCATGCCCAGGGGAAGGGTGGTCGAGATATACGGCCCGGAGAGTTCGGGTAAGACCACCTTGGCCCTTCATGTGGTAGCCGAGGCGCAGCGAAACGGGGGAATAGCGGCCTTCATCGACGCCGAGCATTGCCTGGACCCCTCCTATGCCAGTGTCTTGGGAGTGGATGTGGACGAATTGCTGATTTCCCAGCCTGACACCGGCGAGCAGGCTTTGGAGATCGCTGACATGTTGATCCGGTCCGGTGCTCTGGATGTGCTTGTGATTGACTCGGTGGCGGCTTTGGTTCCCAGGGCGGAGATCGAGGGTGAGATGGGAGATACGCATGTTGGTCTTCAGGCTCGTCTGATGTCACAGGCATTGCGAAAGCTGGCCGGATCGCTGAATCGCTCCCGTACCACCGCCATCTTCATCAACCAATTACGAGAGAAGATCGGCGTCATGTTCGGATCTCCCGAGACGACGCCCGGGGGTCGGGCGCTCAAGTTCTTCGCCTCTGTACGGGTTGATGTCCGTCGCATCGGCTCGATCAAACACCGTGGCCAGGAAGTGGGTAACCGGATCAGAGCGAAGGTGGTCAAGAACAAGATGGCTCCTCCGTTCCGCAAGGCTGAGTTCGACATCATGTTCGGCAAGGGGATTTCCCGGGAGGGAAGTCTCTTGGATGTTGCCTTGGATATGGGTATGGTGCGAAAGAGTGGGTCGTGGTTCTCCCTGGGTGACGACCAGCTCGGACAGGGCAGGGAAAACGTCAAGCAGTTCCTTTGTGAGAATCCCGAGATAGCTATGCAGTTGCAGGCCAAGGTCTACGAGAAAGTCGGATTCAGTGTTCCCGGCTTGGAGTCGGATCGGGAGGTGCGGGCCGTGCTGGATGCTATGGGGAGTCCTACCTCTTCCTAACACCGACAGGCGCGATGCCCGCTGCTTTTATAGAACTGGCGCGTTTGCCCTCTACAATGGGTGTCGGATCTGTTCGCAATGCATGCCGAGATACAGAGGAATGCCTACGGGGATACTCTGTCCAAAAGCTCGGGTTCGGAAAAACTCACCTGACAAATGCCTGTAAGTCAAGTTGCTCTGATCGTGGCCTTGGCGGTCACAGTCGTGGTGGTGATCGTTGGTTTGATTATCGCCTTGATCAGGGTGCGGGTGGGCGGCTCTGCCAATGTGGAGGACAAGGTTGCCGAAGCCCGCTTGGAGGCGCAGCGGATCCTGGCCCGAGCAGAGGAGGAAGCCCGGGTACGCGCCGAGGAGAAGAGGGCCGTTGAAGAAGAGGCGATGGTCCGACAGAGGGAATCTGTGGAGGCCCGCACCAGGCGTGTCATGCAACGGGAGGAAAGACTCGACCAGCAGGCCACCAACCAGGAAGAGCGCGAGCGCCTGCTCATAGAGCGAGAGGTTGAAGCCAAGCGACTCAGAGTCGAGGCCCAGGAAGTGGAGGACCAGGCTTGGGCTGATCTCACCCGTCTGGCCGGGCTGGATCGAGCGGAAGCCCGTAAGCACATCATGGAAAAGGTCGAGCATGAGGCCCGCCGCGACGCCATGATGTTGATCCGGGACATCGAGATCCGGTCGCGGGAGGAAGCAGAGTGGCGGTCACGGAGAATTCTGGCGGGAGTGGTGCAACGCATGTCCCACCAAGTGGTGAAAGATGCCACCTCCACGGTAATCAATCTGCCCAGCGAACACATGAAAGGCCGGATAATCGGCCGGGAGGGCCGCAACATCCGCGCCTTTGAGGCAGTTACGGGTGTCAGCTTGATCATTGACGACAAACTGCCCGAGGCGGTCGTTCTGAACAGCTACGATCCCATCCGCCGGGAGGTGGCCCGGCTGGCCTTGGAGAAGCTGATCGTGGACGGGCGCCTCAACCCGACTGCCATAGAGGAGGCGGTAGCCAAGGCGGAGTCGGAGGTGTCCAATTCCATCCGGGATGCTGGAGAGGCAGCCCTACTGGAGGTCAACCTCAGCAAGATGCGACCGGAGTTGATCGAACTGTTGGGACAACTTCGCTACCGGACCTCCTATGGCCAGAATGTCCTTGATCACCTCATAGAATCCGCCCATGCCGCCAGTCTGCTGGCCAGCGAGTTAGGCGTCGATCCCGGACCGGTCAAACGGGCCGCCCTCTTGCATGACATCGGCAAGGCGGTCAGCCATAAACTGGAAGGTTCCCATGCCCATGTCGGTGCCGAGATAGCCCGTCGCCTGGGAGAGGATCCCGAGGTGGTGCATGGCATAGAGGCTCACCACAATGAGGTGGCGCCTCGCACGGTCCTGGCGGTGCTGGTGCAAGCTGCTGATGCGTTGTCGGCGGCCCGTCCCGGAGCGCGGCGGGAGTCTTTCGAGCAGTACACCCAGAAACTGGAGAACCTGGAGAATATTGCGGCTTCCTATGAAGGTGTTGAAAAGGCCTATGCCTTCCAGGCCGGCAGGGAGGTGAGGGTCCTGGTCAACCCGCGGCGGGTCGACGACCTGACCGCCGGCGCTCTCGCTCGGCAGATTGCCCGCCGAGTCGAAAAGGAGATGCAGTATCCAGGGAAGATCGAAGTGACGGTCATCAGGGAGAGTCGCTACACCGACTACGCCCGATGAGCACGGTGCTGCTTCCCCGCCCGGTCCGGAGAGTCCACCACCCTGACCGGACGCCCAAGCGAGAAGGGCAAGCCTATTACATTCGCACCTTCGGGTGTCAGATGAACGAGCATGACTCCGAACGCATCGCCGGCCTGTTGGAGTCGGACGGCATGGCCCCCGCCGCCTCCCTCGATCAAGCCGATGTCGTCTTCATAAACACCTGCACCATCAGGGAGAACGCCGACAACCGTCTGTATGGAAACCTGGGACAGCTCAAGACCCTCAAGGACCGGCGACCCGAACTGATGTTGGTGGTAGGAGGCTGTGCCGCACAAAAGGACCGCCAGATAGTCCGGGAAAGAGCGCCGTGGGTGGATGTGGTGATGGGTACCCACAACCTGGGTCGAGTTCTGGACCTACTGGATCACGCCCAGGAGTGGGGTGGGGTAACCGAGATTTACGAATCACTCCATGACATGCCCTCGCAACTCCCCACCCGGCGGGAAGTGGAGCACTCGGCCTGGGTCACCGTGCAACTGGGATGCAACAACACCTGCACCTTCTGCATCGTGCCCGCGGTGCGGGGTCGGGAGGTGAGTCGCAGACCCGGGGAGATCGTCAGAGAGGTGGAGTTGCTGGTCTCCGAGGGAGTCGTGGAAGTGACCCTGCTGGGCCAGAACATCGACACCTATGGGCGTGATCTCGCCCTGGGAGGACGACGTCGACCGATATTCGCCGAGTTGTTGAGGCGTGTCGGGCAGGTGGAGGGTATTCGCCGAATCCGGTTCACCAGTCCCCATCCGGCTGACTTCAGAGAGAATGTGGCGAGAGCCATGGCGGAGACGGAGGCGGTATGCGAGCAGTTGCATCTTCCTCTGCAAAGCGGGAGCGACCGCATTCTGGCCAGGATGCATCGAGGCTATAACTCGAAGAGGTTTCTGGACCGGCTGGCCATGGCGCGCCTCGTCATCGCCGACCTCACGGTCTCAACGGACATCATCGTTGGATTTCCCGGAGAGACGGATGCTGACTTCCAAAGGACCCTGGATGTGGTCGCCGAAGCTCGCTTCGACCAGGCCTTCATGTTCATCTTCTCTCCCCGTCCGGGGACGGCCGCTGCCGGGATGACAGACCTCTTCATAGACCCTGATGTCGTCAAGCAGCGTTTCCGAAGACTTGTGGACCTACAGAATCGGATATCGGAGGAGAAGAACGCCGAAATGGTGGGGAAGCGGGTAGAAGTGCTGGTGGAAGGGCCTTCCCGCAAGGACCCCAAAGTGGTCAAGTCTCGGACCCGGGGGGGAAAGATCGTGCATGTGCCGGGTGAATTCCCGCCCGGTACGTTCCTGGAGGCAGAGATCACCACCGCCCGAAGACACCACATGATGGGGAGGCTGTAACTGACCCTGCTGATGGCGGTGGTGGGCCCCACCGCCTCTGCCAAGAGCGACGTGGCGATGGGACTGGCCGAGAGAATCGGGGCTGAGATCATCTCGGTCGACTCCGTGCAGGTTTACCGGGAGATGGACATCGGCTCCGCCAAGCCGTCGCCCCGGATGCTGGCTCGGGTGCGCCATCACCTCATCGACGTTGTGGATCCCGAAGACTCCTTTACGGCGGCGCATTGCCAGAGGCGAGCGCGGAGGATTATCGAGGCCGCGAGCGTTCCTCTCATCCTGTGTGGGGGGTCTGGTCTTCACTTTCGTTCTGTAGTTGATCCCTTGACATTTGCTCCGCACGATCCGGTGGTACGCGCCGAGGTGGGCCAACTGTCTCCCGAGGCTGCCCGAGACCGGCTGCTGGACGCTGATCGACAGGCCGGACGACATGTCGATCTGGCGAATCCACGGAGGGTGGCCCGCGCCCTTGAAGTGCTGGCCCTAACCGGTGCTACTCCTTCCCGGCGGGCCGCGGAACCCGCTCGAAGGCAGGTGAGGGCGTATCGTCCACTGGTCCCCTTCCGAGCGGTGGGGCTTGATCCCGGAGGTGACATCGGGGAACGAGTCTCTGCCCGCCTTGGGGTGATGCGCAAGCAGGGACTCTTGGACGAGGTGGCCGCTCTGGCAGACCGAATGGGTCCCACCGCGTCGCAGGCGGTCGGTTATCGTCAGTTGCTGCCGGTCGTGAGAGGCGAGATGGACGAAGAGGAAGGCTTTCGCCAAGTGGAACGGGCCACAGTCGCCTTGGTGAAGAGGCAGCGGACCTTCTTTCGCCGTGATCCCCGGATCCAATGGCTGCCATGGCGGTCCGATCTCGACGAAATGGTCTCCGCGGCGCAAGAGGTGCTACTGGGAGCCTCGGCATGAGATTCTGGAAAATGGAAGGACTGGGCAACGACTTTGTGGTGGTCACCGGATCAAGGTCCTTCTCCACTTCTCAGATTGCAGCCCTGTGCGACCGGCGCCGGGGGATTGGCGCCGATGGGCTCTTGGTGATCTCCGAATCTGGTGAGCGGATCAGGATGACCTATTTCAATGCTGACGGGTCGCCGGCCGAAATGTGCGGGAACGGTTTGCGGTGTGTCGCCCGGCTTGCCACAGAGCTTGGCATGGTGGCCGGTCCGCAGTTCATAGTGGAAACGCCGGTTGGTCCCAGAAGAGTTCAGGTGTCAGAGGCCGAGGTGACCGCTGAACTGGGTCCCGCGGTTGTGGGTGAGCATCGCAGGATCGGTGATCGTCTCTTTCAACTGGTGTCGGTGGGGAACCCGCATGCCGTTACCTGGGTGAGCGATTTGGAGCACGTTCCCTTGGAAAGCACTGCAGAAACCCTGCAGGAGGAGTTCCTAGGCGGTATCAACGTTGAAATGGCCGTGGTGGACTCCCCCCAGCTGATATCGATGCGGGTGTGGGAGAGGGGGGTCGGAGAGACAGCAGCATGCGGAACGGGAGCGGTAGCTACCGCTTCGGCGGGCCTGGCCCAGGGTCTGACTCAGAATGAGGTGGAGATCCGGCTGACGGGCGGCATGGCTCGGGTGAGGTTGGAAGACGGTACGTCCTGGATCACCGGACCTGCCCGGCTGGTCTATCGCGGAGAATGGATGGGCTAGCCTGCCTGTCGTCCCGGGTCGAAAGGCGTAGACGCCGACGCCCGATCATCTGAGAGAGCGGACCACCGTGACCACTCTGCCCAGAATGCGGGGTTGTTCGGGAACGAATGGCGGGAAATCGGGGTTCTCGGAGTGGAGTTCCATCCCTCCCTCAGACCGAAGACGCACCCGCTTCACCGTGGCTTCGGCCTCGTCTACCAGAACCGCGGCAATCTCCCCGTTTTCCACAGTCGGTTGCCTTCTAACTACCACCAGATCTCCGGGCAGAATCCCCACTCCGGTCATTGACTCTCCTTTGACCTCCAGCATGAACAAGTCCCCGCCTCCCACCAGACGGGTGGGAAGTTGCATGGACTCTTCGATGTTCTCTTCCGCCAATGTCGGGTCGCCGGCGGCGATAGTCCCCACCAGGGGTATCCAACGGCCCGGCCCGGCGTCGTGAGCGAGTGGAGCAGATGGGGGCGGCCCCTCTTCGACAACTACCAAGGCTCGCGGTTTGGAGGGGTCTCTGCGAAGTCTCCCAGCTTTGACCAGTGCTGAAATCTGGGCGTGGACGGAGGACGGCGAAGCCAGGCCCACCGCCTCGCCGATTTCCCGCACGGTGGGCGGATAGCCGCGGTCGGCGATCCTTTCCTTGATGAGATCCAGTATCTGACGCTGTCGGGCAGTTAAGCGGGTCATGACACAAGACCCTACTCTTTCACGACAGATAAACCAAACATTTGTTCGATTTGGCAACCGAACATATGTTCTGTATGATCTCGAACATGCGTTCGATACAATCTGATTCTCGGACAGGTCTGAGGGCACTCTTTCTGGGATTGCTGTTGGTGTTGGTCGTTGGCGCCTTGCTGCTTTTGTTCCAAGGGGAGGCCGCCAGCGCTCCGATCCAACCACCAGTGACCTCGGTGGTGGTACAACCTGGGGAGACGCTTTGGGAAATCGCCGACCGGTTCACACCGGAGAGCGCTGATCTTCGAGTCGTTGTCACGGAACTGGTGACCTTGAACGGGCTGCCATCAAAGGTGTTGAAACCCGGTCAGGTACTTCAGATCCCTGCCAGCAGACTTTGAAAATCGGCGGTCAGCGAGGCGATCTCTGCTTCGGCGATCTCGGCGATTTCACGATAGGCCCGGTCAAAGTCCTGCCTGATGGCCGAGATCAAAGAGGCCATTTGTGACAATGCCGTTTCGGCCTGTTGCGACTGGCCGTTTCCCATGGCATCCGAATAGGCGTGACGGTGCACGGCAATGTATGGCAAAGTCGCTTCCAGTGCCTGCTGGTTTTGCAGCAGCCTCGGCTGCGCCGGTTGGGATGAGACGGCTTGTTCAAGGCGGAATTGCCAGTCCGTCAACAAGGAGGCATTCTCTGCAAGCCTGGAAATGTCCAGTGGAGCGTTCAACTCGGGGAAAGCCAGATTCGGTCCGAGTTGCCCTTGATACGAGAATGCCGCACCGAAGGTTTCCCCCAAGCGTGAAACACGCCCGGCAAGGGCCGTTGCTGACATGCGAATCTCGGCCATTGAAGGCTCGTCGGTGGGGAGAACCGCCGCGGTCTCGACGAGGCTACGAGAAGTCTCTCCCAGTGTGGAGATGGCGGAAACCAGTTCGGGAGTGAAAGAACTGCCGGCCTGAAGGGATTCGAGGGTGGCGAGGCTGTCTTCCACGGTACTGGCAGCTACGACTGCCGCATTCTCCACCGCGGCGCGCGCCTCGGCATCACCTTGGGCTGAGCCGCCGAAGAACATCAGAAGCGCCACGGTAGATGCCGCGGCCAGAGCCACCACTCCTAGCGTTGTCCACATACCGGAACGTGACCGGTGGGCCGTTATCTGCCGAAGCGAGTGGGACGAACTCGGCTGGAGGCGGGACTGAGCCACCGCCGGTTCGGAAGCTTGCCACATGTTACGGACGGTCTCTTCGGTTACCTTGTACTGGCCGTTGGGGGTGGGAACGACCACCTCCGTAGTGACAGTCGGAGACCCCACGGCCGTTCCGTTGGCGCTGGTCCCGTTCCCGCTGACACCGGGGGGATGTTCGTGCTCAGAGTTGCCGGCGCCGTTGGCGCCATCGAGGATCACGCTGTCAGGATGAAGGGTGTCATCAACCGACTCGCCGTTAGTTTGAGGTGAACGGGTGGGGGTCGGACCGGGGACGTGACGACCTGAGTTCGAATTCCGGCTGTGCTCTCGGACGCGGGGGAAGGGCCGCCGCTGGTTGCTGGGCATGAGATGCCTGCCCCGCGGCTTGCTCCGCCGCGGTGTAAGATCTGGTTTGGGCAAGAGCACCTTCTTTGGTGGTGTCCGCCCGACATCCACTATGCAGAACCTTCAGATTAGCGTCCGCAAACTGAATAGTCAAGCCAAATTGCCCACTCTTTCCTATGAAGGTGATGCCGCTTTCGACCTCCCGACCGCCGTCGATGTGGAATTGTTGCCTGGGCAGCGCGAAAAACTGCCGACCGGTTTAGCCCTGGCAATTCCCGCCGGGTATGCAGGCCTGGTGCTGCCCCGGAGCGGGTTGGCTGACCGACTGGGCATCGGGGTGGTGAACAGTCCGGGCTTGATTGACTCGGGATATCGAGGAGAAGTGTCCGTCATTCTGGTCAATCACTCCCGAGAGACCGTGCGGTTTACCCGTGGTGACCGTATCGCCCAACTGATGGTGGTGGCCGTGCCCTCGATCTGCCTGGTTGCTGTTGACCGCCTGGGTGATTCTGAACGGGGCGAAGCCGGATTCGGGTCTACCGGATGGTGAAGGCAAGTTATACTGGCCGCATGCCGCGGAAGTAGCTCAGCTGGTAGAGCGCAACCTTGCCAAGGTTGAGGTCGCGGGTTCGAGCCCCGTCTTCCGCTCTCCCGCTTTTTCTGCTGATGCGGAACAGCGCGGCGACGTGGCCGAGTGGATTAGGCACGGGTCTGCAAAACCCGTTACTCCGGTTCGATTCCGGACGTCGCCTCCGGAAGGGGGACTTTCCATGGGGCCCTTAGCTCAGAGGAAGAGCGCTTCCTTGACACGGAAGAGGTCAGTGGTTCAATTCCACTAGGGCCCACCCTTCTTCATAGGCGGTCAACCCCAGAGGGCTTCACGCTAGCCACACCGTTTGTTCAAGGGCGGAAGACAGAGCAACCGTATTCTTGGAGTCGGTCTGGTATCACAGACCGGATTATTGGTTAGTCACCACGTCATTGTTGTCCCCGGTTCAAAGAGGAGGGGTGGGGACTATTGGATGATGTGATAACTATTCCACTTGGAGAAAACCGCCATCGAAGACTTCTAGATAGTGTATGACAGGTTTACTATTTCCTATTGTAAAAGGAATCCAATAGTTTGGCCGAGGATTATGAACCTTCCTAAAATCATGTGTCAAATGCTCAATGAAAGAGGAGAGCGGTATGGATAAACGGAGAAACCTTTCTCCAGATGTGCGGGCAGCGAGAGCCGCCGCCCGTGCCGAGACGAAGGCTGTGCGGGTATATTTGGAGGGACTGCAAGCCTCGGTCGGCCGTCGGGGGCGTCGTAAGCCTCCTCAACAGGAACTGGCAGAAGTACAAGCGCAACTTGAGACAGAGTCTGATCAGCTGCGAAGACTCAGTTTAATTCAAAAACGGATTGATGCCAAGCGGCGTCTTGCGGAATACAAAGATCCGGTTGACATTGATGCGCTGGAGGCAGAATTCGTCAATGTGGCCAAGTCTTACTCCGCCCGCAAGGGTATCTCCTACAAAGCATGGCGGGAGATGGGTGTGGCGGCTGCGGTGCTCAGCAAAGGTGGTATCCCCCGAACCCGCTCTTGAGGGGAGGTAATCGGGGTACCATTCTCTATTGAATGGGGCGCTTAGCTCAGCGGGAGAGCGCTGCCTTCACACGGCAGAGGTCACTGGTTCGATCCCAGTAGCGCCCACTTCACCATTCGATCGGGGTGGTTCAGGTTGCTGTTCGGGGTCCTGTTCGATCCATCCTCTGGCCGTTGAAGGGGGTAGTGACTCTTGAACCTACGTAGTGTGGATTTGCGGACGGATCTCGATTCCCTGCATCGGTTGATCGCTGAGATCGAAGAATACGATCTCCATCCGGCATTGAGCGAGCGAAAGCACTTCCAACTGGTGGAGCCTCCGTTCGACTCTGGCGCCGCTTCGTCTGGACTGCTGGCGGAGGGTGACCACGGCCTGGTGTCCTATCTGGCCTTTATGGAAGAAGACGGAGGATTGTGGACCGTGGAAACGGCAGTGCATCCTGATTACCGGACAGCGTCGGTCCTGGAAGCTCTCATTCAAGGGGTGCATAGTGAAGTGAAGAGGCGAGGCGGCGTCGCCATCCGGCTTTGGGCATACAACCCGGATGTGGTGAAGGCCGTGGAACGGGCGGGCTTCGCACTGGAACGGGAGTTGCATCACTTGCGGGCGACGCTTCCCGTTGCCGAGTCGGCCCGGTTTCCCTCCGGGATAGTAGTTCGAGGTTTTCGGGAAGGTATTGACGAGGATGCCTGGTTGGAAGGCAACAACAGGGTCTTCTGCGGCCACCCCGAGAACGGGAATTGGGGAATGGAGGATCTGGATCGACGTCGCCGGCGTCCCTGGTGGTCACCCCAGGGATTGAGAATGGCCTGGGACGGGGAAGCGCTGGCCGGATTCTGCTGGACCAAGGCGCCTTCCCCCCGGGCCGGGGAGATCTATGTGATCGGAGTGGTTCCCGGGTACCAGAGTATGGGTTTGGGTAAGGCGTTGTTGCTGGAAGGGATCAGTCACATGTATGCCTATCACCACGCCAAGGCTTGTGTCCTCTATGTGGACGCGGGGAATGCGCCTGCCGTGAATATGTACCGGTCCTTGGGTTTTCGGCATCATCACAGCGACCATTCCTATCTGCTGACCCTGGATGCGAGTTAGGATCAACCGGAGCCGGTACCCTTTTGCGTCGAGTTGAGGAAAGAATCGTGACCCTTCGGTGGGAATTGCCCGATGGAAGTTTCAGAACAGGCGAATCCGGTATCACAGGCCAGGATCTGGCCGGAGCGATCGGACCGGGGCTGGCGCGAGCGGCGGTGGCTGTGGAACTGGATGGCGAGTTGTTGGATCTTGGCCGACCGCTTCACACCTCTGGGAAACTGCGGATAATCACCGACCGAACCGAGGAGGGCCGGGATATTCTGCGGCACTCTGCTGCTCACGTTCTCGCCCAGGCCGTACTCGATCTCTTTCCCGGATCCACATTTGCGATCGGACCTCCCATTGAAGACGGCTTCTACTATGACTTCGGAATCGACCATCCGTTCTTGCCCGAAGACTTGTCTCGGCTGGAAGAGAGAATGGAGGAGTTGATTGCCGCAGACCAGCCTTTCATACGCCGCTCGATGAGCAGGGCTGAGGCACTGGAAGTGTTTCAGTCGCATCCCTTCAAATTGGAGATCATCGAATCGGTGGATCCGTCTGAAGTGGCAGAAGGAGAGGAAGTCACCGTCTATTCCAATAACGGTTTCGTTGATTTATGTCGCGGGCCGCATGTACCTTCAACCGGGAGACTCAAAGCTGTCAAACTGCTTCGCTCTTCAGGCGCCTATTGGAGAGGTGATGAAAACAGACCGCAGTTGCAGAGAATCTATGGAACGGCCTGGGAATCCCGCCGCTCCTTGAAGGACTATCTGCACCGACTTGAAGAAGCCGAGCGGCGGGATCACCGCAAACTGGGGCCTGCATTGGACCTGTTTTCCTTCCCCAGGCAGCTAGGAGCCGGGCTAATGGTGTGGCATCCCAAGGGCGGCATGGTGAGGAAGCTCATGGAAGATCACAGCCGCAAACTCCATGAGCATTTCGGGTTTGAATTCGTTTTCTCTCCACACCTGGCTCGCAGTCAACTGTGGGAAACTTCGGGTCACCTTGACTTTTATTCAGAGAACATGTATCCACCGATGGTCCTGGATGGCGGTGATCAGTATCTGGTGAAGCCGATGAACTGCCCGTTTCATGTGCTCATCTACCGCAGCCGGGGTCGTTCCTACCGGGACCTGCCCATCCGACTGTCGGAATTGGGCGGCGTCTATCGCTACGAGCGTTCGGGAGTGATTCACGGTGCCCTCCGTGCTCGGGGCTTCACCCAAGATGACTCTCACACCTTCTGTACCCGTCAACAGTTGCCAGCCGAATTGGACATGCACCTGCTGTTCGTCCTGAGTTGGCTACGGGATTTCGGCTTCTCGGAATTCGAGGCTGACCTCTCCACCCGACCCGACAAATTCGTGGGAGATCCCCAGTTGTGGGAGGTAGCAGAGGAGGCCCTGCTGCGGTCCCTTCAGAAGGGCGGAGTCTCCCACCGGGTGGCAGAGGGTGAGGGCGCCTTCTATGGGCCCAAAATCGATGTCCATGTTCGGGACACCATCGGCAGGCGTTGGCAAATGTCCACCATCCAGGTTGACTTCGCCCTCCCTGACAACTTCGGCCTTGAATACGCCGACACCGACAATGTCTTCCGAAGACCGGTGATGATCCATAGCGCCAAGGCTGGATCCATAGAGAGGTTCTTCGGGGTACTGGTGGAGCACTACGCGGGCGCATTTCCTCTATGGTTGGCGCCGATCCAGGTCACGGTCAGCCCGGTGGCTGACCGGCACAGCGACTATGCCCGGCAGGTGGCGGAGAAGCTTGAGTCAGTTGGCCTACGGGTCAGGGTGGATGCCTCGTCGGATCGCCTGGGGGAGAAGATACGGCGGGCGATGACTGCCAAGCACCCGGTGGTGATGGTGGTGGGCGACCAGGACGTGAAGAATGCCACTGTGGGTCTGCGCCGCTTTGGGGAGACGCAGGAGAAAAGGGCTGTGCCCCTACCGGAGATCGCCGCGGCACTGGCCGAGGAAGCCCTCCCTCCCAACAGCCTGCCTGGCTGAGGTCTCGATGGGCGCCAAGGGACAAGACGGGATAGTCATCCCTGAAGATCTGGCTCGTGCGGAGGCGGTGCCCGATGATCTGGACGCCACGGCGGTGGGTCCGTACCGTTTTCCGGATCCCCGCCGGCGCAGTTGGGCCGGGTGGGTTTACCTGGGGGCAGCCGCGGTTCTGGGCGGATTGGCCTTCTCGACCCCCGGCCTGTGGATCACTGTGGTTCTGCTGGCGGTTTTGGCCGCCTATCACTGGTGGGCGTCATGGCCACTCTCTCTTGATCAAGCCGCGGCCTTGAGAGCGGCGGCGGGCCAGGTGCCCTTTGGAGTGGGTCACGCCTCGGTGGCGGTGAGCTTCACAGGGATCAGGTCTCGGCCCAGGTGGCAGGTGATCCTTTACTCTCCCGAGAGTCCGCCCCTGCGCCGTGCGCTGGTGGAGATCGACGGGGTCACCGGCGAGTTGTGCTCAGAGGTGTATGTAGAGGAGTTGACGGCGCCGGTGATCTGAGAGGGTTTCCTCTCAGGGACGGTCCTCCAGCCTCCGTTCCGTCTGGCCCACATAGACCTGGCGAGGGCGAAATATGCGGCTCTTGGGGTCGGAGGCCATCTCTCGCCAGTGGGACAGCCACCCTGGCAACCGGCCTATCGCAAAGAGCACGGTGAACATTTCGGTGGGGAATCCCAACGCCCGGTAAAGGAAGCCGGAGTAGAAATCAACGTTGGGGTACAGCATCCGCTTTTCAAAGTACTCATCTGCCAAAGCGGCGCTCTCCAACTCCTGCGCCAATTGCAGGAGGGGGTCCTCGGTGCCCAGACCGGCCAGCACCTCGGCGGCTGCTTCTTTGATGATTCTTGCCCTGGGGTCATAGTTTCGATAGACCCGGTGACCAAAACCCATCAACCTGAACGGGTCGGAACGGTCTTTGGCCCGGTCCAAGGCCTGCGCCACGTCTCCCCCTTCTTCCTGGATCTCTTGGAGCATCCCCAGCACCCGCTGGTTGGCGCCGCCGTGCAGGGGTCCCGACAGAGCGTTTATGCCCGCTGCTATCGATGCGAAGATGCTGGCCCTGCCGGATCCGACCAATTGCACCGCGGAGGATGAGCAGTTCTGTCCGTGATCGCTGTGGAGGAGTTCCAGCATGTCCAGCACGGCAAGTCGTTGCGGATCGGGCGCAGGAGACGACTCGGACTCGGCCAGGGCAGTGTGATAGAACCGTGCTGTGTAGGGAAGGTCAGTCCTTATCTTGATGGGAGCCAGTCCCAGGCAGCGGCGGTTGATCAGGGCGGCCAGCATGGGCAACTCCGCCAAGAGAATAAGAGTGGCTCTCTCCCACATCTCGGGTTTGCTGGTCTGAGACGCCCCTGGATGTCGGCCCACCATGCTGAGCACCCCTGCGGCCAGGGTCGTCATGGGGTTGCTCGCTTCGGGGAAGGCGTCGAGGAATGTCTCCATGTACGCTGCGACATCGCAGAAGTCCCGGATCTCCTCTTCGAAACGGTCGAGTTGGGAGGAGGACGGCAGATCTCCATAGAGAAGGAGCCAGGCCACTTCCAGAAAACCGACCCTGCCGGCCAACTCTTCGATCGGGTAACCGCGGTAGCTCAGAGTTCCCTGTTCCCCGTTGACGAAGCTGACGGAACTGGGGTTCTGCGAGGTGTTTCCGAATCCCCGGTCCACCGTGATCAGCCCCAGGTCGGCCCGCAATCGGGAGATGTCAATTCCCCAGTCCCCCACGGTGGGCTCCACCATTGGAAGCTTCAATTCCTGCCCCTGGTAATGCAGTCGGGCGGCGCCATCCATAGCTGTCAATCCTCTTCCCGTGAGGCGGCTATGACCTTTTGGGCTTCCTGATGGGGCACTTCCGAATAGTGGTCGAAATTCACTTCGAAAGTGCCGCGTCCGCTGGTCATTGAGCGAAGGTCCACCGCGTACCGTTGGATCTCCGCCATGGGGACCTCGGCGGAGATGACCCGAAGCGATCCGTCCGTCTCCATGCCATACACCCGGCCCCGTTTTGCGTTTATGTCACCGATTATGTCTCCGGTGTACTCCTCGGGGACCTTCACCGAAAGACGGGTGACAGGTTCCAGCAGGATGGGTTTGAGATCTGGTCCGGCGGCCCGAACCGCGGCGATTCCCGCCATGCGAAAGGACAGTTCGTCGGAGTCCACGGAATGGTACTTGCCGTCGTAGACCTCGGCTGACACGTCGATCACCGGAAAACCGGCCAGCACCCCACGGGCGAATGCCTCCTGGATGCCCTTGTCAACAGCTGGAATGTACTGGCGGGGGATCGACCCTCCCTTGATGGAATCGATGAATTCGTAGCCCTCGCCCTCGGGCTTGGGAGCAAAACGCACGAAGGCCACACCGAATTGCCCGCGTCCCCCGGTCTGCTTCTTGTGCTTTCCCTCTGCCTGGGCCCGGCCCTTGACTGTCTCCCGGTAGGGGATCTTGGGAAGGGCGGTATCCACTTCCACTCCGAACTTCCGCTTGATGCGCGCCAAGGTGACGTCCAGATGCACGTCTCCCAGTCCGGCCAGAATGGTCTCACCAGTTTCCGGCCGGCGGTCGACCGCCAGGGTCGGATCTTCCTCGACAGCTCGCTGCAGGGCCGTGGAGAGTTTCTCCTCATCCTGGGTGGATCGTGGGAAAATGGCCAGTTCCATGACCGGTTTCGGGTATACCGCCGGTAGGACCACCGCGTTCCCCCCCGGTGACCGCAGGGTAGACCCGGTGGTGGCCTTGTCGATCTTGGCCACGGCAGCCAGGTCTCCACACGACACGTGATCGGTGGGACTCGTGTTGCGGCCCTGCAGGAAGAACAGATTGCTCACCTTGATGGTCGGACCGCCGGCCAACTCCATCTGGTCGTCGGCATTGAAAGACCCGCTGAACACTCTAAGAATGGAGATTCGTCCTACGTAAGGGTCACCGATGGTCTTGAAGACATATGCGGTAGCGCCGCCACCATCCGATATCTCCAGGGTGCCCTCTGCAAGAGGAGGAGTGGAGCGCTCCAGGGGGGTGGGCGCAAAGACTTTGAGGAAGTCAGCCAAGATGTCTATCCCGATCAACAGGTTGGATGACCCGGCCAACACCGGGAAGAGCTCTGCGGTCAACATGGCTTCCCGGATGACGGAGACGATCACCTCCTGGCTGGGCTCCTCACCTTCGAAATAGGCATCCATCAGATCGTCATCCGTCTCCACCACGGACTCCACCAATTCCATGTGGGCCTCTTCCAAAACCGAGGCCACTTCATCGGGCGCCTCTGCGGCAGTGACGCCACGGGGGTTGCCATCCTCGTAGAGTGCCACCTTTCCGGAACTGACCTTCGCTACGCCCCTGAGGCTTGCTTCCTGTCCCACGTTGATCACCAACGGGGCTATTCCGGTGCCGAAGGCGTCTCGCAACTCGCCGAGGGTCCGGTTGAGAGAGGAACGGTCCCGGTCGAGCTTGGTAACGAACACAGCTCGCGGAGTCCCTTCGTCGGCGGCTATCTTCCACATCAGCTCGGTTTGAACCTCCACGCCGTCCACCCCGGAGACCACGAACAGCGCCAGGTCCGCCACCCGGATGGCGGAGCGGGCATCGCCCGAGAAGTCGGCGTATCCGGGTGTGTCGATCAGGTTGATCTTGCACCCGTCCCACTGGAAGGATGCCACTGAGAGGTTCAGGGACTGCCTGCGTTCCTCTTCCTCCGGCTCATGGTCCAGTATGGTGGTCCCTTGGTCTACCGAACCCAGCCGGGTGGTCACCCCCGCGGTGTAGAGAAGTGCTTCGGCCAGGGAAGTCTTACCACTGCCTCCGTGGCCGATCAGGGCAATGGTGCGAATCGAATCGGGTGACAAACGCATTTCCTCCGATATTTAGCAGGTGAATTCAGGATAGCGCAACGGGGTGCCTGCTCCTTGCCCGCCCATCCCTCCGACCGGGCGGCGGTCCGGTGCTCGGACGTTTCTTCCCAAGAGGTGGCTGGGTCGGGGTCTCGCTCCCGGGGCGGTGCGTGATGGCTTTTCCCGCCTGTCAGCCCTAAATTCAAGAGGGTGGGGAATGTTGGTCTCATGAACCGATGATTCCCCGATGCCAAGAGGAATCGCTACCGTGATAAAACCGTGATAGACATTTGGGTACGCCCTCACCTGAGAAGGGTGCTGGATCCTATTGGCCGTTTCTTGAACCGCTGTGGGATCAGTCCTGCCGGCCTCACCCTGTTCGGTTTGGGGGTCACCATTGGCGGGGCGGTCATCATTTCACTGGAGTACCTGGTGGTGGGCTCGCTGATTGCCCTGGCCGGTTCGGCGATAGACGGTCTGGACGGAACACTCGCCCGGGCGGCTGACAGGGTTACCAAACGGGGAGCATTCCTGGACGCTTCGGTTGACCGGCTGGGGGAAGTGGCATGTTTCTCGGGTTTGGCGGTGGCTCGAGCCGGAGAGCCACGGGTGCTCATGCTGATCGTGTTGTCGGTGAGCGGCGCCTTGATGATTCCCTACCTGAGAGCGCGGGCGGAAGCGGAGGGATTGAAGGGAACCGGGGGTTTCATCGGTCGTGCCGAGAGGGTGATCCTCTTTGCCTTGGGATTGCTTACCGGATGGGTGGAGCCCATGTTGTGGGCAATGACCGTCCTTTGCTGGGTGTCAGCCTTACACCGGTTCTCGGTTGCTTATAGAGAACTGAAATGAAGGCCCGCCTCGCCTACTGGGGCGTCAGAGTCGCTTCCGGGTTCATGCACATTTGGCCGTTATGGGTTGTGCAGCGATTGGGGGGCGCCGCCGGGATGATGGCCGCTCTTCTTCTTCCCCGTCGCCGGCGCATGGCAGGGAGGCATGCGCATCGGACGGGGTTGGATGCCGAGGCGGGAAGCCGGTCGAGGGCTGTTAGGAAGATGTTCGCCAGCTACGGGCGTTATTGGGGTGAGTCTCTTTGGGCCGGGCCCAACAATGTAAAGCGGGTTGCCAACCGTTTTGACTTGGAGGGCATCGAGTTTCTGGAACGCAGCATCGAGGACGGTAAGGGAGTGGTGGTGGTGCTGCCACACCTTGGCAATTGGGAGATGGCCGGGGTGGCGGTGTGGGGTATGGACTTGGAGGTGGTGGCCGTGGCTGAGAATCTGGCCAACTCTCACATAAGGGACTGGTTTGCGCGGGTGAGGGCCTTGACCGGGATAAAGGTAGTGTTCGCCCAGAGGGGTCTTCTCGGCCAGTTGCAGAGAAAACTGGACACCCGAACCGCCGTGTGCCTGCCTTCTGATCGGGATCTGAGCGGCAAGGGCATACCCGTGCAGTTCTTCGGCGAAGAGACCACCCTGCCTGCCGGGCCACTGCTGCTGGGGATCCGTTCGGGGCGTCCGGTGATCCCGGTGGCCGTCTACTGCGAGAAGAACAGTCGCTACCGGGCCGTCTTGAAGCCACCTCTGGCCATTCCCGGGGAGGGAAGCCTGTCGGAAAGGCTACGCAGAGGCGCCCAACTCATGGCCCATGCCTTCGAGGAACTGATCAGAGTTGCTCCCGAACAGTGGCACCTCCTTCAACCCAACTGGCCGTCTGACCGGGCGTGACCTGGGCTTATGAGGGTCTGCCTGGTTTCACCCTATGACCTGACCCAGGACGGGGGGGTGCAGGCACAGGTGCTGGGACTGGCCGGATGGCTGCGTAGCCAGGGGGATGAGGTGAGGCTGATTGCTCCTCTGCTTCCCGAGGGAGAGTCGGGTGCCTCCGTGGGGCGAGTCACCCTGATCAGGGCGAACCGTTCGGTGGCGCCGATCTCCCTTTCGGGCCGGGTGGCCGGCCGGGTGGCGGAGGCCTTGGCCTGGGGAGAGGTGACTCACATTCATGAACCCTTGATGCCCAGGGTGGGACCTTCGGCCCTGCGGTCCCGGGGTCCCAAGGTCGTGACCTTTCATGCTGACCCACCGGGTTGGGTCAGAGGGCTATATCGTGGCTTGGGCCCCTGGATGCGGTCTTTGAAGGCGCCGGATGTCATGGTGACCGCGGTGAGCCGGCAGGCGGCCGGGGCCCTTGCGTCGGGGTGGGGCCCCGAGAGGATTGTCCCCAACGGGATCGAGGTCTCATTCGGAGCGAAGCCGGTGGAGCGTCGCAGAGGCAGGGTGGCGTTTCTGGGACGAGATGAACCTCGCAAGGGTCTGAGCTTGTTACTGGAGGCTTGGCCGGAGATCAGACGGCGCCATTCCCACGCCGAGTTGGTAGTGATGGGCGCCATCCGGCCGGACCCTCCCCAGGGGGTTGTCTTCCTGGGCCGGGTCACCGAGGAGGTGAAAGAACGGACCCTGAAGTCGGCGGAGGTGTATGTAGCTCCAAACCTGGGTGGCGAGAGCTTCGGCATCGTGTTGGTGGAGGCAATGACGGCAGGCTGCGCGGTGGTCGCCTCCGACCTCCTCTCCTTTCAGGACGTTGCGGGTTCTGCGGCAAGTCTGTTTGCCACGGGTGACGTTGCGGCGCTGGCAGAACGGGTTTCGGAGGTGCTGGGGGATCCTTCTCTCGCGGAGCGCATGTCGGCTGCGGGGCAAGAGCGAGCCGGGAGGTTTTCCTGGCGTCGGGTGGGCCCCGCCTACCGGGAATGCTACGCGCAGGTGCTGGAACGAAGCTGAGTGTGCCAAAGGGTCGCCTTTTTAAGCCGGAAGGTTGCGATGGTGTCGCGGCTCTGTTGGTCACCCGGCGCACCAACGGGCGACTGAGCAAGCGTTGGAACCAGCGGGTCCGTGTCGATGGTCGGGAAACCAACCTCGGTCTGGGTGTTTATCCAGTGGTTACTCTTTCGGAGGCTCGACAGAAGGCATTGAAGAACCGCCGATCCATCGAACAAGGCCACAGCCCCCGGGACCCTAGTGTCCCGACTTTCTCCCAGGCCACAGAACGGGTGATAGAACTTTATTCTGCCAAGTGGAAGAAGGGAAGCCGAAGCGCCGCAATGTGGCGGTCCAGTCTCCAACGGTACGCCGGCCCCCTAGGTGGGGTGGGAGTGGACAAGGTCACCTAAAGAAGGGGGTCCGCAGTCGATCGGGCGGTCCCGGGGCGGGTGGACAACCAAGATTCATATGGTTGCCGCGGATGCTCGAACGGCGGTGACTTTCTCGCTGTCACCAGGGCAGGGTCATGATGCTCCCCACGGGCGTGGGCTGCTCAGTGGCTTGGGGAAACAACCGGAGTGGCTTTTTTGGTGATGGATCGGGCGTATGAGGGCAACCAGACCCGTCAACTCGCCCTGGATCTGGGGTTTGTACCGGTAGTTCCTCCTTTGAGCACCCGCCGGGACCCTTTGGGAGTACGACCGGCAGATGTAGAAACGCAACGAAGTAGAACGGCTGTTCCGCAGATTGAAAGGCTACCGGCGCATGTTCTCCCGTTTCGACAAACTCGATGTGGTCTTCCTCGGGTTCATCACCTTCGCTCTCATCCACGACGCCCTACATAATGGGAACACGCCCTAGTTGCCACTGGTTCGGACAGGCCATCGAATAGGACGGAGGGGTGGATGCTGTCGGACTTTGCCTGCAGGCAACCGACAGGAATAGCAGCCCGGCCACGAGTATGGTGAAGTGCCTCTTGCCCACAATTGAGACCTCCGAATCTTGGTAGTGGTGCAGTTTGGCTGGGAGTGACGGGTTGGCGGGCGGGGCGGGTGAAGTTCGTCTACTTTGAACAATCCGACTGGTTGTGGCCCCGCCCGTCAATGGAATCTAATAGCCCCAGCGGTGCTGGAGCGGTGCACGGCCAGATGGTTTCCCTAAAGATTATAGGAAATGATTGCAATCGGGTCGTGAGTCATGGAATGGTTACACAAGTGGCGGTATTGTTTGGGAGGTGGAGCAGCTTCAACCTTCTAGAAACGGTCGGGGACAGCTGATGGTTTCTTCGCTGCTGCGCTTCTTCCCGTCGCGACGCCTTCGGCTTCTGTTCTTGTTGGCTTTGGGCGCTGCCTTTGCCATGGTCGCGGCCTGCGGCGACGAGTCTGAACCGACCGCGACGGATCCGTTGCCCACCGCCACCGCGACAGTGGCTCCCACGTCTCCGCCGACGGCCTCCCCCGCCCCGGCTGCTACGTCAACGACAGAGGCGGCTCCGCCCGCTGTTTCGATGCGAGACTTCGTTATGGACGCGTCGCTCACAGGCAAGGATCTCATCGACCGGCTTTCCGAGGAGGAGGTGGCCTGCATCAAGCAGGCCTATGGTGACACCATCTTCCAGTTCATCCTCGGCTCTCCTATGGTGGCCCAGGGCGGCGATCCCGCCATGGCAGCGCCGATGTTCTCCTGCATGACAGAAGAGAGCTTCGCGCATCTCACCGCAGCATTCCTGGCCATGTTGACGGGCGCAGAGTCCGGGGAGAGCCGCAATTGCTTCGCGGATTTGGCAAGGGAGCACCCGGGGGCGGCCCGGGCGAGTGCTGGCATTGAATTGGAGGGCTATGAGACGGGCCACATCTCGCGGCACGAGTTCAGGTTGCTGTATTTCGACTGCCTGAATGATGGCGAGACGGTCCGCTACTTCTCCCGTCTTTGGGACGGCGTGAGATCCGCCAACACGCTCACGGGGTATGACATCCTGGATGTCTTCACCGACCCCGAGGTCGCCTGTTTCCGAGACTACTTCGGCGACAGTTACGACAAGGCGTTCCTGAGCGCCCCCATGAGTTCCGGCGCGCTGGGCGCTCATGAGTTGCACGAGGCGTGCTTCACGAAGGACACCTCGGGCCGTCTGTTCGTGACCGTCATGTCCACGCTGCTCGGCGGGTTTACCGACGAGACCACCGCCTGTCTCGTGGACTTCGGAAGCGAGCACGAGCACTATGTCGATGACCTGGTCTTCACGACTCCTGAACGGCTGGGAGCGATGCCTGATGAGAAGGTCGCGGAGCTCGCCCGGGACGGCTCGATCTGGGCGGAGTGCATGACCGACGAGGCGTATAGCCGTTTATGGGACCTCCTCCTCGATGCTGGCGCTATCGGTTCATAGAGTCGCCTCTGCACAGAATGCAGCCGCTCGGCCTATCCACATACCGCCTGAGGGGATCGACCGCTGCGACGTTCCCGCACTTCAAACTCAGTTGTATCTCTCGGTCGGCGATTCGTATGACAACGCCCTGGTCGAGGTCGGTGATCGGGTTGTACAAAACAGAACTGATCCGCAACCGGGGACCAATGCGGCAACCTCGACCAGGTCGAGTACGCCACCCTCGAAATGCGTGGACTGGTTCAACCACCGCCGGCTCTTCGAACCGGCAAGCTCTAGCGGTGGTTGCTCGTTAGTTGATTGTAGAGGTCGTGGGGGCTGTGCCAGTTGTGTAGTCGTCGGGGCATGAGGTTGAGGTTGTCCTCGATGATGGAGAGGGGTATTTGGCCGATGT
>MKWU01001594.1_pt1 | contig 38234 bp, 30 predicted proteins | sample 809101 | NCBI WGS metagenome assembly MKWU01 (sample SAMN05860141, study PRJNA318959) | sponge metagenome | host: Aplysina aerophoba | place: Slovenia: Piran, Adriatic Sea, Gulf of Piran | collected 2013-05-07
CTTCACCCAATGCGGCGACGGGTCGGCGATGATGCCCCCTTCCCCCGCGGAAAGACGAGCCTTGACCCCGACGCTTCTGCTTCGCTGCGGGACCGGATCGGGGCGCTGGGAGCGGCGGGTCTCCGAGTTGAGGCGGGCCGCGTTGCGCATCAGCCGCGGACATCGTCGAACGCCAGCCGTCAGACTTTCGCACCATCGGCCAAGTAGTCGCTCCACGCCTGAAGAACCTCGGCGCGGCGCTCCAGCAGGTCGGAGCGCTGATACGCCTGAACGACCCGGCTCTTGGGAACGTGGGCGAGGCAAGCCTCGGCAACCTCCGCCGGGACGCCGGTCTCGGCCATCCACGACCGGGCGCTCGACCGGAATCCGTGCAGCGTCGAATCCAGCCCGGCGACCTGGAGCACCCGCGCCACCGTCTTCGGCGCAATCGTCCGGCCGGTCCGAGACGGGAACACCAGCGGCGAGGCGCCCGACAGCTTGCGCGCCTTCCTCAGCACGCTCAGCGCGCCCGTGCTGAGCGGAACCGTGAACTCGCGTCCCGCCTTCATCCTCGCCGCCGGAATCGTCCACCTTGCCGCGTCCATGTCGATCTCGTCCCAGCGTGCGCCGCGCGCCTCGCCGGGACGCACCGCCGTCAGCACGATCAGTTCGACGCACAGCGCGGCCGGACTCCCGGCTCCCGCCCGGCGGATGGCGCGAAGCGCACCCGCGATCTCGCCGTGCGGCAGCGCCCGGTGGTGGCCCCCGGCGTTGCCGTTCTGCTTCGGCAGCGCCGCAACCGCCCGGTCCACCGGGTTGTCCCGGCGGTAGTTCCGGCCGATGCTCCACCGGAACACGGCGGCGATCCGGTGCTTGGCCTTCCGCGCGGCCGTGGGCATCGAGTTCCAGATCGGACCGAGGCACCCCAGCACGTCCGCGCTCGTGATCCGGTCCACCGGTTTGTCACGCAGCGGCGCGGCGTGGAGCCGAAACGTCGATTCCCACTGCTGGGGAAGCGGGCTCCCGGCCTTCCACGAGTCGCGGTGCAGTTCGATCGTCCGCCGCGCGGCCTCGGCGAACGTCGGGACGCCGCGCCCGCGCGGGTCCTGGCCTTGGCGGACCCTTCGGCTGTTGTCCAGCGCCTTCTGCCGGGCGTCCGCGAGCGTCACTTCGGGATACGGACCGAGCCCGATCGAGGTGAGCCGCCCGTCGATCCTGACGCGCTGACGCCACGTCTTGGTGATCCGCCCGTTGGCCGTCCGGTACACCCGAAGGCTCAGCCCCCGGCCGCCTCGTCCGTCGCCGTACACGCCGGGTCGGCCGACCGTGCGAACGAACGCGGCGGTGAGCGTCCTCGGTCGCTTCGTCATGGGTGCCTTCCTGCTGTTGTGTATCACATCGCAAATCACTACACAGGGAAGAATACACGGGATGGCAACGGACTGCAAGGGACGAAACGATTCGGCGATACCCTTGGAACTGGTTGTCCAGTATTGTGTTACAACCGTACTGGCATACCCTAATGGACTACTTGGGACAACCGGTATCTAGTTCGGGCGGAAGCGTGCCCTTGAGGCCATAGCGCACCCAGTTGCCGTCGCTGTCCCGCTGCCCGTGCAGGCGCAACCAGTTGACCCGCCCGGAGGCGTCCGTGTTCACGCCGTGCCACTGTGCAAGCGGCTTATCCGTGAGCCAGTTGTCGTTCCTGGCCCACTCCGGGCCGTTCGTCGCGTGGTAAAGTGCCACCAGCGGTGCGCGGTCCGGGTTGAACACCGTGATCCGTGCGACCCCCTGGACGCTTCCGGTCGCCGCGGCGATCCCGGCCGTTCCTTCGCCCACACCCCGGACCACACCCGTGGTGTCCACGGTCGCAATCGCGGTGTCGCTCGATGACCATGTGAACGCCGCACCGGCGACCGGGTGCCCGTTGGCGTCCAGAGCCTCGGCCGCCAGGCGCAGACTGTCACCCAGTATCAGCGTGTCCGCCGATGGCGTCGTCGTCACCCGGCGCGCCACCTGCATCACCTCGATCGCCGCGTCGCCGGAGATCTCGCCTGCAGTCGCGGCGACCGTCGCCGCGCCGTTCCCCACCGCCGCCACCAGACCCGAGGCGTCCACCGTCGCGACCAGGGTGTCACGGGCGGTCCACATCACCGCCTCGTCCGGCATCGGCCGCCCGGCCTGGTCCTGCACCTCGGCCGTGAGCTGCAAGGTGTCGCCAAGCGCCTCGAACCTCACCGTGTCGGGTCTCACGGCTACCGTCGTGGGCGCGGGCTCGACCACCTCGAGCTGCGCCCGCCCGGTCACGCCGGACGACGTCGCCAACACCTCCACCACCCCCAATGCGATCCCCGTGACGAGCCCCGACCCGTCCACAGTCGCCAACGTGGTGTCGCCCGACGTCCAAGCGAACTCGGAGCCGGCAACCGCATGGCCGTTCGCGTCCTGCGCCTCCGCGGCGAGTTGCAGCGTGGTGCCCGGCAGCACGAAGGCGGAGTCGGGGGTGATCTCGACGGCGCTCACCTGCTGGACGACCGTCACCGTGGCGGTCCCCGACACCGTCCCGGCCGTCGCGGTGATCGTGGCCGTTCCGTTGCCGGCGGCCGTCACCAGGCCCGATGTGCCGACGGTCGCGACCGTCGTGCTGCTGCTCGACCAGGCTACGGCCGCCGCCATCACCTGCCCGCTCTGGTCACGCACCTCGGCCGTCAACTGCACCGTCGCACCCAGCGCGGTCAGCTCACTCGTCGCCGGGCTGACCGTGACCGCGGTGGGGCGTGGAGGATCGGGCGGAGGTTGCGGCTGGGTACCCCCGTCACCACAGGCGGAGGCCCAGGCAGTGCATGCCGACAGCGCAAGAACCAACGGCAGGATTCGGCTGCGACTCACCTTGGGCCGACCCTCCTCAACGGTGACTGTATGAAGTGGTGACCGGGACTGTACGTGAGTTCACGGCAATATGCCATGGGGTGGTGTTGACTCGTGGCGGGTGCGAGCGCACGTCGAAATGTAATGTTTGATTTCCATTTTGTATGGTAAAGTTGTCATTTGAGAGGATCACCCACCTCCGCCATCCAGGTGGTCATGGGGTGGGAGGACTCGCACCTCCACATGCCCTGGAATCGGTGATCGGCTTGCCGTCCGGAATCAGCACGTGAGCGGCCGCCGGAGTGCCGGTCGGCGTGACCCGCAGCAGCACAAGGTCCCATCCGAACATTCTGGCGCCCGGCGGTCCCGGGTAGCTTCGTGGCCCCCGCCCTTCAGGGGCCACTTCGTTCCACGCCAGACCGGGCCACGCAGTGGAAGACGCGTTCTTCAAGACGGTTTTCTCACATCCCCGGATGATCGAGCTTCTCATCCGGTCCCAGATCCCCAATTGGGCCGACGCGATCGACTATTCGTCGCTTCAGAGGCTGCCCGGGGAATTCGTCGATGACAGACTGAGGCACCGCTTCGCCGACAGAGTCTGGAGGGGCCAGTCGTTGGACGCGGGCACGGAATACATCCTCGTTCTGGAATTCCAGGGCCGGCCGGAGCGGCACATGGCGCTGCGAACCACCGTCTACAGTGGGCTTGCGGTCCAGGAGCTCCTCCGGCACGACAAGGAGTTGGCGAGAGGCGACCGCGATCTCGCCGTCGCGTGCCTCGTCCTCTACCACGGGGACCGGCCGTGGAACGCGCCGACACGATTGCGGTACCTGTTTCGCGACTCCGCTCCAGACACCTATCAGGTAGTCTCGCGGCGGCCCCCGGCAACTCCGCCGCCGACACCGCTCGACCTCCCACAGTTGCTGTTGGGGCTGGCAGGTTTGTCGAGGGCTCAGGACATGCAGGCCGAGTTGCGGGTACTGCAGCGCGTGGTTCGGGACTGCGAGGACGATGACCTCGATCAGTTCTTGACCCAGGCGGTGAAGGCGTGGTTAAGTTCGAAGGGCATGTCCAGTACGCAATTGGAGGAGGCGATGACGATGCAGACGGTAGCGACGGCTTTTGAGCGTAGCCTGGACGAGATCAGGCAAGAGGGCCGCGAACAGGGCATCCGGCAAGGCCGTGAACACGGGATCCGGCAGGGGCGCGAGCAGGGCATCCGGCAGGGGCGCGAGCAGGGCATTCGGCAGGGGCGCGAGCAGGGCATCGAGTTGGGCCGGGTGAGCATCCTCCGCCAATTGGCCGCCCGGAAGTTCGGACCGGTGGTCGCCGAGGAGCTGGTGAAGGTGCTCAAGGGAACCCCGGACCCGGAGTGCGTCGCGCGCGCCACGGAGGCACTTCTCGACTGCGACGCGGCAGACGACTTCGTGAAGCGAGTGCGAGCAGGCGGCCGGTGAGCCCTCAGGTGCAGAGCGTGGTCAAGATCAGTTAGAAGGCCGGCGAGGGAGGGCCGGATGCACAGAATCGTGCTTGTCCTGATCCTGCTCCCGACGACGCTGCCCGCGGCCGCCCAGACAACCGTCGGGGTCCGGGCCGGGTTGGGCAGCGCGAAGATGGCTGTTCCCGGAACCGTCGACTTTGCGCCATGTCCACCGGAAACGGATTGTCCGAGTTCCGCGACCGACCCTGTTCGGGGGCTCACGTTCGGAGCCGACTTCGACATCCCGATCTTCGGCCCCGGCGGTGTTTTCGGCCTTCGGTTCGGCGCCGCCTACGTCGAAAAGGGGGGTGCAGGGTCCGGTTACGATGCCAAGGGAGAGCCCGACAGCGGGACCATCTCGACGAGCTACGTTCAGTTCTCAATGCTCCTGCGCGCCCGGACATCCGGTCCGCAGTCGGTGGTCATCCTGTTCGGCCCCTGGGCCGGGGCCCAACTGTCGTGCGAGAAGGAAGGCGACGTGGCGGCAAACTGTGGGGGGGGCGACGCCGGAGTCACCATGGGCGCAGGAGTGGAGATTGCGTTGCCCGGCGGTGCCGGTCGGAGTGTCGGAATAGAAGGGATCTACTACCGGGGCCTGACAGGGCATTCGCAGTACGACGAGACGACGAGGCTCGTGGCGGTCCAGGTGGGGTTTGTCTTTCCGGTCGGTTGACGGCGGCCGGCGAACGGAAACGGTGCTGACGGCAAGGCTGGGCTGGACAAAATGTCAAGTAGAGTTTCCATTTTGTATGGTGAAGTTGTCATTTGAGGGGATTGCCAGCCGGATACGACACCACGGACTAAAGTGTCCTGGCGAACCCGTGTTGGGCCGCGAGTATCCCCGCAGTTGAAGGCTGAACGTAGTCTAGAGGACGAAAGGTGCTCTGATGGAATTGGACGACGGCCCAGTGCCCTACAAACGGTTTCGCGAGGAGCCCTACGGCCGAAGACTGAAGGCGCTACTCCAAGTCAAGGGGGATCTGCTCCAAAAGGAGTTTCTCGAATCTGTCCGAGATCGGCGAACGTTTGTCAACTACATGTCGGAACTTCCAGTCGACGGAATCCGAGAGGTGCCGCTGTGGGACAAATCGATATCGGAGCACGACTTCCGTGCGTTGCCCCCGGAGCTCGAATTGAGTCTCTACCGGCGATGGTGGCAGGTTCCCCCCGAGGTGGCCAGCCGTTCGGGATTCTGGGGCTACGTGACCACTTGCCATGTCGGGGCAGGCACAATCGACTCGACACACCTCGCCGCCACTAATCGCCTCCCCGGTGTGTCGGCAATCGATCAGGCGCTAGCTGAAGATGCGCCACTAATGATCGACCGTTGTGTTCGCACGGCATTGCGGCGCCTAGGCGGTCTCCGGCCGGCCCGCGGCCACCGCAGTGTGTACGTCGACTGCATGTTTGCGCGGGCATGGTGGCGAGAGCGCATGGTGGAGGAAGCCACTAGCGAGGTCGCGGATCGCGTCCGCGCCCTTTTTCGGCTAAAGGGAAAATCCCTCTGGGAAGACCTGATCTCCCGTCTGATCGACGAGGACGGCGTTTCCGTGTTCGGGCCGATGAACGTCCCCAGCGGTGTCCGCAGTGCTCTCTTCCTCTCTCTCGCCCGGCATCTGACGGGTGAGCCCAGATCGCCTCTAGCGCAATCTCATCAATTGCGGCACGTCTTCCAACAGATTGCCACCTACCAAGCAACCCCTGGCCTCGGTCCTGCCGATGATCTGGAACTCGCCAATATCGTCAGAGCGATTGTGAGAGCTCGGGATTCGAGATCCTTACACTGGGACGACGAGCAGGAAGGCGACCGCGAGTAGTGTACCCTCCATGACACGTGCGTCCGGAGCATCTGTACGCGTCCCCCCGTTCGGTTGGCTCCTCTGTTTGCCGTGATCGAGGGCCGCAAAGCCTGCGGAACGCGAGTCGCACTTGAATCGGTCGGATACGCCATCGATTTGGCGGAGGTCAGGGGAACTTCGGCGTTGACCGCAGATCGTCCGCCCTTCCAACCGACGCCCGGTTCCCCTATCCTTAGGACATGCCGAACGTAACCCGAACTGAGTCCGAAGCCTCCACGTTGTTGGACGAAGCTCCGACTCTGCGGGCGGGGCGGCATGAATCGCAGGGGCGAGACATCGCCCGAGAGATCTACCTCGACTACAACGGGTCGGCGCCGCTCGACCCGCGTGTGGCTGACGTCATGATCCCGGTTCTCACCGAGCGATCAGGGAACGCGTCGTCCAGTCACGCTTTTGGACGCCGACAGGCCGCGCTCGTTGACGACGCACGCGAGCAGGTCGCGGCTTTGGTCGGTGGCCGTCCAAACGGCGTCGCCTTCACCGCTAGCGCCACCGAAGCCAACAATCTCGCTCTACGGGGGGCTTTGGAAGGCGCGCCGACAGGCCGAAACCGGATCCTGGTGTCGGCCGCCGAGCATGCGTCGGTATTGCGCACCGCAAAGTGGCTCGCGGACCGGCGTCTGGTACGCTTGGATATCGTTCCGGTCACCGAAGGCGGTTTTGTCGATCTGGCCGAGCTTGACTCGCTTCTTGGATCAGATGTTCTGTTGGTGTCGGTGATCGCGGCCAACGCGGAGACTGGGGTGATGAACCCACTCGCTGAGATATCCGAAATGGTTCGCGGGTCCGGTGCCCCGCTCCACTCGGACGCCACGCAGTTCGTGGGGCGGATGCCGCTGGCGATGGACGAGTCGGGTATCGATCTCGTTTCGCTAAGCGCACACAAGATCTGTGGTCCCGGTGGTGTGGGAGCCCTGGTGGGCAACCAACGGGCGCTCCGCCGACTGCGGCCGCAGATACACGGCGGGGGCCACGAAAAGGGCCTACGGTCCGGTTCGCTGAATGTCGCAGGGATTGTTGGAATGGGCGCCGCAGCACATCTTGCCTTTGAGGAGCGCGCATCGGAATCCCGAAGGGTGGGACGACTCCGTGATCGTTTCACCCAAGCCCTGAAGGCGAGATTGCCTCGTATCAGCGAGATCGGAGATGTGAGTTGCCGCCTTTCCAACACAGCCAACCTCCGCTTTCACGGTGCTGACGCGGATGCAGTAGTGGTCAACATGGATCCGGTCGCTGCATCAACTGGCAGCGCGTGCAGCTCGGGGTCGATCGAGCCGTCCGACGTTCTGTTGGCAATGGGCCTGTCGCGAGACGCAGCGTTCGAGTGCGTCAGATTCAGCTTGGGGCGCTTCACTACCCAGGCGGACATTGACCTGGCTCTGCCTCGAGCAGTTGAGGCTGTCGCGCGCGTTCGTGGTCTGTCAGGGGACGAGTAGATGAGGTTGGTCGATGCCGCGGTCCCCATGTTCGCCCGACACGAGACCTTCCACCCTCGCTACGGTTGGTTCCGGAAGGCGTACGCCCAAGTGGCCGCGGACCCGCGCGCCTTCTTCGGGGACGATGCGCCAGTTCGGATCGGGGTGGGAAAGAACATGGTTCGCGCGATCCGCTTCTGGGGGCTAGCTGCCAAACTGATTGCGGAGGATCCTCACTCTCCCAACCCAAGGTCCCCTGAACTGATAACGACGCCGTTTGGTGACGCTCTGTTCGGTGAGAGTGGATGGGACCAATACATGGAAGACCCGGGCACCCTCTGGCTACTCCACTGGTTGCTGCTGGCTCCACCAAGTCACGTGCCCATCTGGTGGCTCGCCTTCAATGAATTCCACGCCGTGGAGTTTACTGAGGACGACCTGCAGGCGGCCGTGGACACGCAGCTCGACTTTGCCGCGGAGTGGCGGAAGCCGCATCTCTCGTCAATCAAGAAAGATGTTGGTGCGTTGCTGCGTACATACGCGCCCCGCGAGCGGCGGGGGCGGGTGCCAATCGACGACATTCTGGACTGCCCGCTCCGCGAACTGAATCTCATCGGCCGGTCTCCCGGTCTCGGGCGATACCGGTTTGCCGTGGGAACAAAGGTGACCTTGCCCTCGGCTATCTTGGTCTACGCGCTCTTGGATTACCTCCGTCGCATGGACGTCGGTGGAACCACGATCACCGTCAGTCAACTCGCCCTAGCACCAGGCTCGCCCGGCAGAGCATTTAGACTCAGTGAGTCCGAGATGATTACCGCAATTGAGGGCACGGTAGAACGGAGTCCCGGACTAGATCTGGTCGCCGCGACCGGCGGCGTCCAACTCGCCTGGTCCGACGATCTAGAACGGCTAGGCAGGCAAACCCTCGATGATTACTACGGGTTGCTGGGCTCTGGCGGGCCAGAACGTAGGCAACCCGACCAGCTAGCCCTCGCCGCCGTCGGGGACCGCTAAGATGCCGACACTCGCTGACCACGTACGGATTCTGCCGCGTTTCGCAAGGTCTGCGAACCTCGAGCGCGACACGGGGCGTTCACAGCCTATGGAGGGGTACGTCGTCACTGCCCGAGCCCTCGAAGCCGTCGAACGGATTCTCACAGTTGCCGCAACCCAGCAAGCAGGAGGGGCTTGGTCGCTTACCGGCCCGTACGGCTCTGGCAAATCGTCGCTAGCTCTTCTCCTGGATGCCCTACTTGGGCCAGACGGGGCGACAAGGGATGCAGCAGTTGGGCTTGTGGAAGCGGCAAACCCCGACATGGCGGACTCGGTGTGGATAGCTCACGACAATCACCGAACGCAGGAACCCGGCTTCCATCGGGGCCTCGTAACCGCAGCGCGCGAACCACTGAATCTCACCGTCCTTAGAGGCCTTCACGGTGCCGTACTGGCAGCATTCGGCGAGATTCCCTCCGGGCGCCGTTTCCCGGCTGCCGGTGCGCTCAGAGCGGCGTTGAGCGACGCGGCTAGCGAGGATCCCCGCCGTACCGGCCCCTCGCCAGCGGCCCTGATAGAGGTTGCGAAGTGCTTGGCCAGCGACAGGCCCCTCTTTCTGGTAATCGACGAGTTTGGAAAAAACCTCGAAGCGATCGCCGACAGTAGCGACGGGGACCCCTATCTGCTTCAGCAACTCGCCGAAGCGGGCCAAGGCTCAGGCCTCCCCATCTTTCTGATGACGCTGCAGCACCTTTCGTTCGAGGACTATCTGGCGCAGACGGAGGGACCGCAACGCCGCGAGTGGGCAAAGGTACAAGGGCGTTTCGAATCCATCGCCTACGTTGAATCCGCGAGCCAGACCCGGGCGTTTATCGGAACCGTGTTTCAGGCAGATGATGGGATCCGCAATCGTATCAACGACTGGGCCGAGCGGCAAACGGCTACAATGCGTTCCTTGGGAATCTCGGAAATGAGCGACCCTGACGTGATAGCGTCGTGCTATCCACTCCATCCCTTGGCGGCGACAGTCCTACCGGAGCTGTGCAACCGATATGGGCAGCACGAACGAACCCTGTTCTCGTTCCTGACGAGCGCCGACCCAGCGAGCGCAGCCTCCTACCTGGGGGCGACGATGCTACCACCTGAGGGCGAGCTTCCGTCTTTGGGGCTTGCTGGCATCTACGACTATTTCGTGGCCAGCGGAACAATGGCGGGCGTTCCTTTCGACCAAGGCCGCTGGACGGAGATTGCAACGCGCCTGCGTGACGCTCCCAACCTTACCGGGGCTCAAAGGCGTCTGGCCAAAGCCATCGCCATTCTGAATCTGGTTTCAACGACCGGTGTGATTCGCGCGTCCAAGCGGCTCCTCGCCGAGGCAGAATCCCACGCCGACGATCTCCTCCGGGATCTGGAAGTAGCCGGTGTCGTCACCTACCGAGATTTCTCCGACGAGTACCGTATCTGGCAGGGCACCGACGTCGACATCCATCGGCTCCTGTCGGTTGCACGGAAGGAGACGCAAGGGCGCTCGCTTGCTGCGGTACTGTCGGAGACCGAAGATCCCAAACCGGTGGTGGCTGCGAGGCACAGCGCGGAACACGACGTGCTGAGGGTTTTCGTCCAGAAGTACGTCGCCGGCGGAGAGCTGGTTGAGCCGCTCGATCCGTTTTCCGACTACGACGGTCAGGCTCTCTTGGTGGTCGGACAGGGCGGGTTGCCGCGTCTGGCGAAGTCGTCCAAGGCAGCCAAGCCCGTAGTGGCCGCGGTGCCAGAGGATGTAGCTGCACTGGATGAGGCCGCGCGCGAACTAGCTGCCGTGAAGTCGGTGTTGGAGGATCCAGCAGTCGAAGAAGACTGGGTGGCACGGCAGGAGGTCAGCGAGAGGCTCGCCCAGGCCCAGATGCACCTCGATCGAGCGATCGTGGCGGCGTTTGGGGCGGGCCGTTGCCGATGGAAGTTGTTGGCCCACCCGGGGTATCGCGACCTAGAGGGGGGGCGCGGAAGCGCGGCCATTTCCAGCGCTTGTGACATCGCTTACGAGTCCACCCCGTCGGTGGGCAACGAGATCCTCAACCGTACGGCTGTGACTTCACAGGGTGCCAAGGCGCGCCGCATACTGCTGGAAGGCATGATTGAGAGGGGCGACACCGAGCAATTGGGTCTTGAGGGCCACGGGCCGGAAGTCGCGATGTACCGGGCGTTCCTTGGTAGAACCGGGCTTCACGGGCTCGAACCGCAAGGGTCCCGCTGGATCTCTCGCCCACCCACCGACGAGAAGCTCCAGCCAGCTTGGAAGTTGGTCGAGGGCGAGTTCGAGCGGGCCACCCAACGCCGGGTCAATCTTCGGGACATCTACGCCAGTCTGCTATCGCCGCCGGTGGGAATGAAGCGCGGGGTCATTCCAGTGCTCGTGACAGCCGCTCTGTTGGTGCGAAGTGAGGACATCGCCGTGTACGAGCACGGCACGTTCGTTCCCGTGCTGACGCCAGCACTCTCCGAGCGGATGGTCCGGAACCCGGGACACTTCGAAGTCAAGCACTTTGCCAATACAACAGGGGCCCGCCTCCAAGTGATAGAGGCCATCGCGGAACGAGTGGGTGTGAGGCCGGGACTCGGGCAGGTCCGGGTCGCCAATGTCCTCGGCGTTGTAGGTCAGCTAGTTGCTCAGGCACAGCGTATGGACAACTTCACACGCAGAACGGACAGCTTGAGTGACGCGACGATCAGAGCCAGGGAAGCCCTTTTCACCGCTGTGGAGCCCGACGAACTCCTGTTCCAGAGTCTGCCGCACGCGCTCGGAATGCCCGAGGTCCCTGCTTCCGCGAACGACTACCCAGCGGCCAGGACCTACGCGATCAGGCTCGTCGAAGCGGTGAACGAACTCGTGGGCTGTGCGGACGAACTGCTTGAGCAGCTCTTCAAAGACCTATTGAATGCGAGCGGTGAGACGTCCCGCCAAGCGATCACCGGCTTCGCCAAGTCGCTCGAAGACGAAGTTCTCGATCCTGAAGTTCGAGCTTTCGTTCTCACGCTCGCCAACGACACCGTGGATACCGATGCCGACTGGGTGGACACGATCGCGACGGTGGTTGCCGGAAAAGCTCCATCTGAATGGATCGATCGGGACCGCGCCCATTTCCGGCACGTGCTGGGCCGCCGGGTGGAGTCGTTTCTGCGTCTCGTGGCTCTCCACGCCGATCACGGTGCTGATGGTGGGGGCCCGTTCAAGCCCTTCCGCCTGACGCTCACGCGTCCCGATGGCAGAGAGCACGTCGCGCTGGTTGGGGTCGATGATAGGGATCAGCAAATGGTCAGCGGTGTCCTTGACACGGCTATGGGCGAACTAGTAGCTACAGTGGGGTCGGAGAAGAGAGGGCTCTCGGCGTTGATTGCGATCATCGCCGAACGACTTCTCCCCTCCGAGGATGTGGCGGATGACGAAACCGGGGCCCATCTCACCACAAACACTGTGCGGAATGCCTGACGACGCCACTCGGCACATCTGCGGAATCTCTGGAGGCAAGGACTCCAGTGCGCTCGCGGTGTACCTCCGGGATACCGTCCCCGAGATGGAGTACTTCTTCTGCGACACCGGGGCCGAGCTTCCCGAAACCTACGAGTACCTGACTCGCCTCCAGGTCATTCTTGGCAAGCCGATCGAACGCTTGAATGCGACCCGCGGATTCGATCACTGGTTCGAAGTCTTCCGGGGAGCCCTACCGTCCCCGCAGATGCGCTGGTGCACGAAGAACATGAAGATCAAGCCGATCGAAGAGTGGATCGGCGATACGCCCGCTGTATCATACGTCGCGATCCGGGCTGACGAGTCGAACCGCAAGGGGTACATCTCCACCAAGTCGAACATTCAAACCCGCTTCCCTTTCGTTGAAGACGGGATCGACCGGGACCGCGTCATGAGGATTCTGGAGGATGCGGGAATCGGGCTTCCGAAATACTACGAGTGGAGGACGAGATCGGGTTGCTATTTCTGTTTCTATCAGCGTAAGGCCGAGTGGATCGGTCTCGCCGAACGACATCCAGAGCTATTCGAGAGAGCTGTAGCTATCGAGCAAAAGGTGCTTCAGGACGCTGGGGTTGCCGGTGACGCCGACTTTCGGGATCGGGCTATGCGGGGACGGCAGTACACATGGTCGGGCGGAGAGACGCTCACCGAGCTAAAGGAGCGGAAGGGGGAGATTCTCGAACGGCACGAGTCCGCAATGTCAAGAGTCAAGAACACGAAGAGGAACCTTCCCTTGGTTCAAGCCTTGGGGGACGCGTTGGACGACGAGGACGATACGATACCCTGTACGATGTGTGCTTTGTGAGCCAACCACTCGCCGAGGGTGCCTCTTCCGAGGATGCGCCTGGACTCGCCCCATGGGGCAGCCCGCCCACACCTCTATTGCCACGCTGGTATCGAGATAACCTTCCGAACGTACGGGTCTCCGCCAGGATCCGGAAAGAGAATCCGGCTGTCGTTACCATAGGGCACCTCGAGAAATTCTGGGACGGCAGATCGGTACCCATCGGCGACCCCGCCCTGCGCTCGTTGCTATACATTGCAAACACTTATCCTCCGCCCACTGCGCTGGTTGTCATACCGGCGGAGATCGACAGGGCTGAGCTCTTGGCCCTTCCACTCCGTACCCGAACGGCAAGCGCCCTGATCCAAAGTGGGTTTCTCAGAGATTCGGGCCCCTTGTCCGTGCAGGACTTACTCGCCATCCGCGGCTTCGGAATGGGCTCGCTCTTGGACCTGATGTGCGTCGCCGAAGCTGCGCCACTGGTTCGGTCGGAAGTCTCAGTTCCCGCAACAGCCGCGGGGACTCCGGATGTTGTCGGCAAGGGTACGGCGTGGCGCGAACTCACGGATGTCCTGGAACTTCTGCTTGCCGCAGCCAACGAGTTCCACGGAGCGGTCACAGTTGGCGACGCTTTGGAACTCGATCTAGTGGAGTTAGCCACGGACTTGGGAATCGCTCAGGCGGTCGACTCCCACAAGATAAGAGACCTGACCGACGTCGGCATCTTGGTTGGTGTGATTGATGCGATCCGTGACCTGCGGACAAACATGCCTGAGCGCAAGCTAGTGATCGTTGAGCAGTATCTGTACGCGCGTACACGGGCGACGCTCGCAGAGCTAGGACAGACCTTCGGCGTCACTCCGGAACGAATCAGACAGGTCAAGAACAGGATCGCCGCAGAGATAGAAGAGCTTGTGGGTCCCGAGATTGCGATCATAGCAGCCATCCTTAGGCGGAAGGCTGGCCTCGTCGTGCGTGACGACGACCTGCGCCGGCTACTGGACACCCTTTTCGAGTATGAGTCCATCCATGACCCAGCCGTCGCTCTTACGCGCCGAATCGTCGAAGCGGCGCTAGAGTATGACTCGGAAAGAGGCGTATGTGCCAACCGCGAGGCCAGAGAGATTCTGGACGGATTCTGCAAGCACTCGGCGGCGCTTTCGGATGACGTCGGACTCATTGATGAGGAGGCTCTGCGGGCATCCCTTCCCGATGAGGAATGGCGCCGGCTCTTCGAACTAGTGGTCGAACGATCTGGCCTCGTGCGTATCGGCGATCGATTGGCGCTACGCTCCACCAAGAAGGCGCGCGCGAAGGGGGCGATTCTCACAATCGGGCGGCCGGCCACACTTGATGAGATCGTGGCGGAGTCGGGCCTCCCACGAACTAATCTAGGTGGGCTGCTTTCGGGTATCGCGGGGATTGTGCGGGCGAGCAAGACGAAATGGGGGATTGAGGATTGGATCGAGGATGAATACGAGGGGATTGTTACGGAAATAAAGCAGCGGATCAAAGAAGATGGTGGCTTCACGACCCTGGACCGGCTGGTTACTGAGTTGCCGGAGATGTTCGAGGTAAAGGAGGCCAGCGTACGGGCCCTGGTGGCAACCCCACAATTCCTCCTGCGGGACGGCATTGTGAGCTTGGCGGAGGAATCGGAGGTGGCGCTGCGAGATATCGATGACGTCGCTGATGGTGTGACAGCGGAGGGATGGCCCTATTGGAGTTTCCGGATTCACGAGAGATACTTCGACGGGTATAGTCTCGCTGGGGTCCCGCCGGAGATTGCTCGCGCGCTAGGATGCCCAAAGAACGGTAGCATTAGGGCGGTTGTTTCTCGACCTACCGGCTGTAGACGGATCTCAGTCAATTGGCATTTGGCGTCCCTGTCGGGGGCAAGTGTGGGCTATATCTCGACATCGCTTAGCCGCCTAGGAGTCGCGGAAGGTGATCAAGTACGCTTGGTCGTGGTGAAACCCCGCGTCGTCGAGTTTCGGTTGTTCGATCCGGAACCCGGTAGAAGGGAAAGGCGGAGGAGTGCTGGTGCGGTGCTGACGGCAAGGACAGGCGACACGAGAACGGCCGTTCTGCTGGAACGATTGAAACGTCGGCGGCAGGTGTTGTGACGTGTTCAACCGAGACACCGTGATCCCAGGATTGTATCGGCTTCCCGAGGACCCCGTTGGCCCGAGAGTCCTCATCCCTAGCTTTGTTTCCGCGACAGCGGTGCGAGGAGCATTTGGGTGGTTCTCAGCGGGCTGGATCGCGCGACTTGCTCCGGGTTTGGCGGAGTACATCGATCGGCGCGGCACTTCTCCGATCGACTTCACCGTGGCGCCGGTCTTATTCCCGGCAGAGCGCGAAGCTGCAGAGCAGGCAGTATCCCTGACTCCGGATGAGGCGAGCCGCAGGGTTGTCGATGTGTTCCACCAAGGCAGCGTGAACGTGTCCGCCCTCGCCCAACATGCTTTGGATTGCCTTGCTTGGATGATTGCCACGGAAACACTGCGCCTCCGGATCGCAGTACCGAAGGCCAATTCAAACTATCATCCCAAGATATGGTTCTTCGATGACGGGACCGATCAAGTGCTTGCTCGGGGGTCGGGCAACGCTACGGCCCGCGGGATCACCAGCGGCGTGGAGCATTTCGACGTAGACGTGACGTGGATTGGACACAGCCGACAGCGCGTTCGCGACGGCATGGCGATGCTTGACGACTGGTCTCAAGGAAAGAGCCAAGGCATCGAGCGCGTCGTCGACTTAGCTCAAGCTCTAAAGGAGGATATCATCCAGACCGCCCCGGAATCCCCACCTAGTCCGGCCGATTACGTCCAAGCGGCCGCGGACGACGACGATCCCGGATGGGCGGTTGACGTAGCCGCACGACTAACCGCTCGCTTTGGCCGAAAAGTGACCCAAGAACGCCCGCGCTTGGCAATCCCCGATGGCCTCGTGTGGAAGGCAGGCCCATACCGCCATCAAGGCGAGGCCATCGCGGCTTGGGAGTCCGGACCCAATCCTGAACGCGGCACGATCTCGATGGCCACCGGCGCCGGAAAGACCATCACTGCCTTGATCTCCGCTACTCGCCTCCAAGACCGCCTACAGGGGCAGCCGCTACTTGTGGTCATATCGGCACCATCGATCCCGCTGATTCAGCAGTGGCACAGCGAGGTAGGAAAGTTCGGCGTCCAAGCTGTCGTGCCGACACTTGAGACCAATACGAACATGGCGCTCACAAACCTGTTCCGCAGATTGCGTGGCGGTGGCACTCACGTCGTGATCGTCACCAACCACCTGGTTTCGTCCCCTAGCTTCCAGGCAACAGTAGCACAGAAGACCCCCTCGACAGACACTCTCTTCATCGGCGATGAAGTGCACACACTGGGTGCCGCAAAGTTCGTGGCGAACAAACCCGGCTTCTTTGCCCGTCGACTCGGTCTTTCGGCCACACCTGAACGTCAATACGACCCTGACGGAACGGAGGAGATCTTCGCCTATTTTGGTGACCCCGTCTATGCGTTTGGCCTCGGCCGGGCGATCGGTTTCTGTCTCACTCCGTACAACTACTATGTACACGCCGCAACTCTCGACGACGATGAAGTCGCGCGGTTCGAACGTCTTAGTCAGCGGATCAACGTGGCCATGGCTATTGAGGCCAACGACCAGGATGACCAGGACCACGACTCACTCAAGCGCTTGAGGATCCAGCGGCGCAGGGTGATCGAGACAGCTCGAACCAAGATCTCGCTGCTCCGAAGGGTTCTTGAAGAACGGGATCCGCGTTCGTTGGACGGTGCCTTGATATATGCGACGGCCAAGGCCCCCGAGCAGTTTGCGAGAATAGGATCGCTTCTAACCGATCTCGATATACGATGGGCTCCTGTAACGCAGGAGACCACCGCACGACCCAAGCTGCTCGCAAGCCGTCTAACGGCCTTCTCTGAAGGCGGCTACCAGGTGCTGTTGGCCAAGAAGGTCCTCGACGAGGGTGTAGACATTCCGCGAATCCGCGAAGCCTTCATTGTCGCTTCGTCCACAGTAGAGCGAGAATGGATCCAGCGCAGAGGTCGAGTCCTTCGACGCCACTGCGATAAACCATATGCGCTCGTCCACGATTTTCTTGCGCTGCCACCGGCACTACTAATCGCCCACGATACTACGAACGTTCAGAAGATCCTTCGCACGGACTTCAATCGCGCTTATACGTTCGCGAAATATGCACGCAATGCGACTGGCGAGAAGACGGTGTTTGCTGACTTGGAGCGCATTAGATTGGCATACCAGTCCAATGGCCAAACGTCACTGCTCCTTCAACGTAGCGGTGATTTCTTTATCTCTCCTGGTACTCCGAGAGGGCCTACATGGTAAACAACTACGACCGTATATACAGAGAACTCCAAGTCGAAGCCCGGCGAATCAGTGAAGACTTGGATATCGATCCTGAAGCCCTCGCGACCCTGGCTCTGGAGATCGTGGATCTTGAGGATCGGCATCGCGTTTCTCACGTCCACGCCATCCACAAACAGATCCGAGCCCTGATCGACGACACGGCGGTTGTGCAAAGAAGGGAGGATTCAGATCGTGATTAGATTGCGCCGGATCGACATTCGCAACTTTGTTTGTTTCGACCATATCGTCGTCGAGCCGTCGGTTGACTCAGAGAAGCGGCTCACAGTCATTAGGGCCGAGAACGGTTCCGGGAAGACCACTTTCCTTCGGGCGATTCGGTGGGGAATGTATGGTGAGAAGGGGTTGCCTGGTGCCAACACGAAGACGTTCTCGATTCACCCGGCGGACTGGCGGCCAGACCATGAGGGGGGGATCGACACAAAGGTGGAGATTGAATTCGAGACCGATGGATCGACTCGAGTTCATGCTGGGACGACCGGTCCCACCACGATCTACAGTCTCAAGAGGCGGGTGACTACTATTCCCAATCCCGCCAGGCGAGATGACCTCCCGGATTACCGACGTGTTCGGGAGACGGAATCGCTTATGAAAAGGGGGCCGGACGGCAATTGGACACCAATACCGCATCCGAGGAGGGTGATTGAGGAGTTGCTTCCCTGGGATCTCCGGGATTTCTTTGTCATGGACGCTGACAAGGCGGCCGATTTTGTCGGCGGCAGCGAGAACAAGGCAATCGCACGTCGAGACGTGATCGCCAAAACCACGAAGGCTGTCCAGAGCCTGCTGGGGATTGGTGTCTTTATGGATGCCACCGCACGAGTCGAACGCCTAGCGCGTGAGTTCGGCGCGGAAGCAACGAAGGCTATCGGAGATAGCGACCTTGATGCCCTTCAGAAAGAGTTGGAGGAATACAGACAGCAGGAGACGACCGTACAGCGAGATTTGGCCGACCAGCGCCGACAACGGCGGGAGTTGGCAGACGCTTTGCGACGAGCGCAGGACAATCTTGAAACGGAAGTAAAGGGCGTGGGCGCCGCCGAGCAACTTTCCGAGCGTCTTCAGCAGACGCGACAGCGGAGGAAGCAAACCTCGGCGAGTTACGGGAGAACTAAGCTACGGCTTAGTGGGCAATTGGAGTCGGCTAACCTCCTTGCAACATTGTCCGGACGGTTGGTCAGGAAAGCACATGCGGCGTTGACGCCCCTGCATGATTCTGGAGCGATTCCTCTCAGGCATCTACAGTTCGTTCGCGCCCTCTTGGACGAGGGCACCTGCGTGTGTGGCCAGCAACTGTCGATCAACGGTGTGCATCGGCGGCATCTTGAGGAGCGTGTTGCCAAGACTGCCGATCAGGAGCGCCGTGCCGAGTACCTTGGGAGATTGTACGACTCGGCACATGCTTTGGTGCGCACGGGCCAGGCCGCGGAGTGGCTGAGCCGCACGGAACAACTAGCGCAGGACGCCGTGTCGCTCAGCGACGAGTTGTCGGAGTTGGCACGGCAACAGGGCGAGATCAAAGCCGATTTGGACCTGATCGATGAAGACAGGATACAGATGTTGCGTGACGAGATCGACGCTCTGGAGACCCAACTGAATACAGTCACGCACAGGATCGCCGACAATGAGACGACCTTGCCGACAGTTGTGCAGAACATACGATCCCTGACCAAGAGCATTAATCATCGAACCACAAGAGAGCGAGTCGCACGCGACAAAAAGGCATCCGAGAAACTTGCAAGCGCTGTGGCAGCGATTCTCAGGCGTGCCTACAGAAGCATAGAGAGCGAACAAGTGGAGGAGCTTTCCCAGCGCATGAATCTGCTGTTCGGGCAAATGGCGGCTAACGTGTCCGATGAGGACGTGCTCAACGCGGAGGCAAATAAGGCTACCCTCCGGATGATTGCCGAAGTTGGGGTGCGGCCCGTTAGTGACGCTGCAGGAGAATACGAAATCTGTGCATTCAACGGGCGAGGTCGCCTGATGCCGCCCATAGAGATCAACGGTGCCTCAAGAAGGGTGCTCGCGCTGTCTTTCGTGCTAGCACTTTGTAGGGAATCTCGCACCTTTGCTCCGCTGGTCGCTGACTCTCTGCTCAATTTCATGTCGGGGGCAGTGCGGCGAAATACTTTGCTAGTTACCTCCGAGAACTCTAGTCAACCTATTCTCCTGCTGACGGGTTCGGATCTCGAAGGACAACACGAGGCTGATATTACGACCCGCTATGGTGGGGCGACGTATACGCTGACTGGCCAGTGGGATGTTGTTGGCGAAGGCGGTGGCGGAGACGTGGTGAATTACACGGTCAGGCGGCAGGTAGCGATGGTATGCGAATGTGGGCCGAGGGAGTTTTGCAATGTTTGCGAGCGACTTGGACAACGGGAGTCGCCGGGTTGGACTAGGCGCGAAAACGGAGATCGTGGATGAACTATTTCAAAGCGCAATTGACCAGTCGGGCACATTCTCTATTCCTCCCTGCCAAATGGAAGGACGACATACAACGCTACATCCGTCAACACCAGCAGGGAGCGAGCAGAGACCCGGAGGTGGCACCCTTCGGACGCCAACTGGATTTCTGGACGCTCGCGTTTGCAACGGCGGTTGCGCGGGGCGTCGCTCCCCTTGAGTCCCGACCCAGTCAGTGGGGCCGTAAGTTCGTCGATACTCAGAAGGTCGAGATGTCCGACGAGCTTTGCGAGTTGCTCGCCGTCGTGGCTTTAGGTGCCTTGGGTCCCAATGACCAAGGCGTTGAAGATCCTGCCCGGATCATTGAACTTGCCAACCAGTATGCCGGCGCCGGTTGTGAAGAACTACTCCTCCGGCTCCGCGACCCGGATTTGCGCCTGAGTACGCTCGAAAAGGCGATCGCCTTCTCTAAGGAATTGGCGCAGCCCAGACCCAAGACAGATTGAACCTTGGTTGCTTCGTAGATCAAGCGCGCGCGGCGAGCTCACTTTGGCCGGGTGTACGGAATACCTGGCTCGACCGAGGAGATCCACGCAGCCGAACCGACCCAAGCTCGCGCGCACCCCAACGCTATAGTGCCCCCGATTTCTCTGGACAGTAGTTTAGCAACCCTTCCGGGGTCCAAGAGAGAGGAGGTACGGGATGTCTCGGAGTACGAAAGAGCAGGATTTGGCGAATGCTGATTCCGGCCCACGCACGGATCTGGCTCCTCGTCCTCGACGACTGGGGACTCGCCTCGCTCTCAGGCCAGGGACGACACGACCTCCTCGAGGTCGTCGACGACCGCTACGCCCGCCGTGGCACGCTGCTCGCCAGCCAGGTCCCCGTCGACCACTGGCACGATGTCGTCGGCGACCCCACCTTCGGCGACGCCATGCTGTGTGGCTTGGTACGATCTATTGACAACAGCCGTATCAGAACTGGCTCCCCTCTAACCCTTGACGCTCGGAAGGATCTACGGATAGCCTGATAGCCCGTTGCCACCCGACGAGACTCCCGCTTCTTCATCAATGAGCCTTCCTCCCCCATGACCACCGACCCAAGCGCGCCCCTGTCCATTCCCGATGCGGATTACACCTACCGCTCCTTGTTGCGGAACAACTACCTGCCGGCCAGAGCGTGGCACCGCGACGAGGTCCCTCCTTTCTTTTCGACCAGGACGCTGACCCCGGAGAAGGCGAACGAATTGCTCGGGGTGACCGACAAGAAGAGGTCGCACGACTTCATTCACTACCGCCTCACGCGCCACGCCAACAGCACCCGACTGCTCTCGATACCACATCCGGCGCCTTACGCTCGCCTGTGTCGTGAGATCTTCGACTCATGGGACATCGACATGGTCTTTCGGATCGAGCAAAACAAGGAGAGTCGCATCGTTCCGCGAGTATACCCGAACGACAACATCGTCTCCTTCGGCTCATACGAGGCCTCTGACGGTGAGGAGGACGAAGACTCACGAGTCATCATGCAGCACCATCCGGCTTCGGCGAGTCGGTTGCGCGCCGAGGAGGTGGATCTCGCCATCGGCAAGCGGTATTTGGTCAAGGCCGACATTGCCGCGTTCTTCCCTTCCGTGTACACGCACGCCATCCCTTGGGCCGTCCATGGGAAGGAGGTTGGGAAGCAGTGGCCCCCTGACTACACGCTCTGCGGAAACCGGCTTGACAGATGCTCACGCAACCTACAGCGCCGAGAGAGTATCGGAGTCCCGATAGGCCCCGGAACCTCTCACATACTCTCGGAGTTGCTCCTGAATCCCGTCGATGCGTACCTGAGAGAACAGGGGTATGCTTTCATCCGGCTCATCGACGACTATCGGTGCTACTGCGCTTCCAGGAAACATGCCGACGCCTTCATCATTGACTTGGAAGACCAACTGACCGAATACGGTCTCCATCTCAACGCAAGCAAGACGAGCATTGCGAGCCTCCCGGTAAAAAGGAATGATCCCTGGGCGGTGCAACTGCGCACTCAACTGTCGGAAATGGAGCTGTCCAAAACCACCACCGTCAGCGACGTTTTTGATCTAGCGATTGGCCTCCAGGCAAAATGGCCCGAAAGCAATGTGCTGAAGTACGCAGCGCGCGCACTCGCTAGGAAATCGGAGTCAGCCGGCGACCTACTCGAACGAACAGCACGACACATCCTGGGAATTGCCTTCCACCACCCAACGGTCACCCCAATCCTAGCCGGTCTGGTGCAGAAGAGTCGAGCTGCGGTAAGGGTTGCCGAGGTCGAGCAGCTCCTGTGTACGCAGTTGAAAGAGCGTCTGCCGTCGGATGCGATTTGCTGGACGCTGTTCCTCTGGCAGCAGTTGGCGGGAACCCGCCGCACGTTGCCGTCGGAGCTGGTGGATCGCGTGATTGAGCAGGCAGATTGCATGGTGATCTCATCGCTATGGGCAATCGGGCAGGGCCGAGACCAGGTTATCCGATTCGTCGAGAGACTGGACCCCGGCGATCGCGGATGGCAGTACGATCGGTACTGGCTCTTGGTCCACGAGGTTGCTGATGCAGTACCGCAAACAACCCAGTACCGCAAGGAGACTGGACTCCAGTTTCTGGCCGACAAACAGGTCGCGTTCATTGATCGGACGGTGTTGTACGCCAATGAGTTTGAAGAAGTCATGTGACCCCCAGTTTCGCAATCCCGCTAAAGCTCCGACATTGGGCACATGGACACTCCACCCAGCGAGCAGGTGAAAAACGCAGCCGAGCGCGCCTACGTCGAGTCCCACGCGGCCGCGATGTAGCCCGCTTCCCCTTTTAGTGCGGCTCCCAGCCACAGTTTCTCCACGGTCGGGTGAATCACCTTGCCCTCGGGCACATCCGGAGTACCAACATCGGAATTCGGCCCCTGAAGTACTACCGTCGTTGCGAGTAGATGCCGGATGACGTCCGCACGCAGCTTGGTCGGGGAATCGGATTTGAAGTACGGTTTTGCAGCGACCCGTTCCTCGTGATACTCCAGACCCAACTCCGCATTCACGCGTACCGAAAACGCCGCCGTGCACCCCAAGTCGAATCGGCAGGTTCAAACCAAGCGTACTCGTTCGGCCCCCACCACTTCTTGTGGGGATCTGGACCGACCTCTGCACGCGACCACGCGCATCCACCTTCGGCTCGCTAGCATCGCCGGCAGGATTCTCGAAGTCAAAGTCCGAGAGTGAGATTGCCGGCATGTCGCGGGGAAGGACACCAAGGGCGGACACCAGTGCGCAAGCCTGCAAGTACAGATGGCCAGGTGTGCCCTCGGGAAAGTCCCGTCGAGTCAACGGTCCCCCTCGGGACTTCCGATGAGCTTTCCGCTTGGCGTTCTCGACACGTTCGCTGAACTCGGCCTTGTCCCTGTCCATGTCCGGCAGGATCTTCAGCACGAATCTCGCCTTCTCGTCGTACTCGGCTCCTCTACCGCCGCGCACCCTCGGCATGTTGCGCTCCGCCTCGCGCAACATCCTATTCGCTTCCTGCTCGGCTTCGTCCGCGTCAACGCTCCGCCCACACATCCGACACGCTATGCGGATCCAACTCCCGTTCGCGTCGATTGCTCCGACGATTGGGCCCCAGCAGTCTGCACAGCGTCCTTCAATGTCCACCATCCGGGCCGGTCCGACCTGAACGGCGTCCGGAGCGCGATCCGGCAATTGGAGGCGCTTCTTGAAGGCCACCATGCGGTAGTCCTCCGCCCCTTTCGGTTCCATGCTCACGCTCCGCCTCGGTCCTTTTCCATCCGGTTGGGTGTCCTTCCCTTGGCCCGCCCCCCGCCAAGGATGACCGGGTGGCCGCAAGATAACCCCGTTGCTCGATTCGTTGCGCATCCGCCCGCGTTCCGGAGCGAATGGGTAACTGAAGAACGCTGGAGGGACAGCCTGCTCGGCCCCTGGATGACGGTTTCGTGGACTTCGACCTCGACGGCACTGCGGATGTGGTCGCAAGACCGGATATCGTGTCCAGACGGCTTCTAGGCAGATCGCCGCGGGATCACCCGGTGAGCACACCCTGGTCCTTCGCTGCTGAGGAGTCGGTGTCGCTACTTGGGCGGCGTCCACGGTTGGAACAAGCCGATTCCCGTTCTGGTCAACTCGATGTCGATACAGTCGGGCATTCTGCCCCATTGCGGGCTTCTCAGAAGCCACGCGAGCCTGTACTCCTCCTGATCCCTGTACTTCCTTCTCTTCCTGAACCACCTAGTCATTTGACGCACTTCTTCCTCAGCCACTTCGCGAAGCTCACGGCTCGCGGGCACTGAGTCGTATGGGTAGGACACGAACCCCCTGCGCGTTCGTATTTCGTGCTCCGTGATCTCGTTCATCCCCATCCATCGTTTCAGCCCACACTCGATTTCAAACTTCAGCCGGTGAACGTCGTCCGTTACGGTCCAGACGTCGTACCGCTCCGGTAACGCCTCTCGCATTCTCGTCCAGTCGGCCCGCGTAGTCGGCTCGCGCGACAGACAAAAGAGAAACGGGCTATCGAGATTGCGGTCGTCAACCCTGAGGTGCTGAACTCCCTCCCACTCTCCGCCGTCTTGCGATCTCAGCTCGACGAGCACATCGTCGTCCGTGTCCGACGGTTCCGGATGCAGTTCGCCGTGCTCGGTCCCGTCGCCGTCAGTCGCGCCCTCCGGCCTCGGTTCAGAGACCGTTTCGCCCACGGATACGTTGACAGGCACTCTCACCCGAATCTCGCCTTCCCTGCGGTCTCCTATCCCGTCCTCTTCGCCAATTTCTCTGTACCGCCGTGCCTTGCTAAGCCGCACCCCGCCAATCTCATCCGGGAGGTACCGGCGTTCCCACCCCCTGATCAGTCGCATTCGAGATTCCCTGCTTCACAGCCGCCCGGGGACGCGGACATCCTCGGCGGGGTGCTTGTACGGTGCCGGACCCGTTTCGTTCGCGCCATCATTCGATTCCTTCGGCGGAACGGCTTCCGCCGCTCAGTCGCCGTGCCGGTGCTGCAGCCGGTAGACGGGTACGGCCAGCACGGCACCGGCCACGGTGCCGCCCCAGTAGAGCCATAGCGAGTCGAGCGAGCCTCCGCCGGCCAGGGAGGCGAGGATCGGACCAGTACCGACCGCCGGGTTGAAGACACCGCCGGAAATGCCCCCGACCGCGAAGGCGCCCGTCATCACCGTGAACCCGATGGTCAGACCGTAGTGGGAATTGCCTTCCGTGCGGGGCGAGATCGCCACGTTCAGGATCACCAGCGCGAGCGCGAAGGTATAGAGGACTTCGGCCAGCACCGCGGCGGTGGTAGGCACCCCTGCACCCGGGGCCACCGCCAGGAAATCTCCGGTCAGCTTCTGGACGACGAGCGCAGCTGCAAATGTCCCCGCGATCTGTGCGACGATGTAGGGTAGCAGCTCCGTCCGCTCGAGCTTGCCGAGGATCGTGACGGCGATGCTGATGGCCGGATTGTAGTGGGCGCCGGAGATGTGGCCGCCCATGTAGACCATGACCATCAGCGCGCCGCCGATGGCGAGGGGAGCGGGGACGACATCCTGCAGCGTGGCGAGGCCGATGGTGAGGACAAGGAAGAAGGCACCGATGAACTCGGTGACGTATCTGGCCATGGTTGAAGGGCTCCAGCGGGAGGAACGGAGATGAGGAAGCGACCACGGAAACTATGGGACGACCGGTGGGACCGGACCAAGCTGCCCACCGGTGAGCGGCAAGAGCGATTGGCCGGACGCCGCCATTCGCCTCATGCTTCCCGGCACCGCGCACGCTGTCAAGGAGCACCTCGTGGGCCCTGCAGATCACGCGGCGGGAGATCGGGAGCGTCTCCAGCATCCGCTCCGCCTCGTGCATCCCAAGCTCCAGGCATCAAGGACCCTTACGTTACGTCAGGCTCCTGCGGACCCCATCACCGCCGCCCACTGGCATGATCGCCGTGATCCCGGAGCTGCGCGTCGAACCAGTCATGAATCGCTGATACCAGCTCGGGTTCCTCGGCCCTGTAGACGATTCGGGCACCGAGCTCGATCTCGCCGTACTCGATCGCAAGCCGCTCATGCCCCAGCACCAGCTCGTGGAGCCCGGCCATGTCCGCTCCGTGAATCATCGCCGGGTCGTGGAAGTCGCCCCCCGCAAAGCGCTCGGCCTCCTCTTCGAGATGCTCCCGGATGAGCGCGACCTGACGCGGGTCCACGGAGTCCGCCACAACCTCCTGAATGCCGCCGAACTCCGTCTTTTCGAAGACATGGGTGGTCGCATCGAGATCGAAGGGCATCACCTGCGCACCCGCGGCCGCGACTTCGGCCTGGTGTTCATCCAGTTCGGATGATCGATCGGCCTCCGCGCATCCCGTAATGGACAGAGCGCCCAGGGCCAGGACTATCCTTGCCGGCATCATCGGCTGACTCGCTTGAGGAGGGGTTGAAGTGACGTGCCAGAGGCGCAACTCGGGCACGGATCATGGCAACGCTTCGAGTGCCAGTACCTTCGCGGTTCCGCAGACCCCCGGCAAGCAAGCCGAACATCTTCACGAGGTGAAGTCGCCAAAGGAGCGCTTTCCACGTCTGCCGCCATGGAGTAGCTTGCCATTCCTCCGACCGGAAGCGCGAATCGAATGACCCGAACATTCCTCCCAGCGTGCCTCGCGGCCCTGTTCTTCACGGGGGATGGTCACGCCCAGGAAACAATCGAGCTTCCACGCGAAGACCGACCTTTGGCCCTGGAGCTCGCGGAGGTCTACCGCATCGGGTCGGCCAGCGCGGTCGCCGACTGGGAGCTTCTTTACATGGTTCGGGGCGCAGGATTTGATGCGGCCGGAAACCTGTACCTCTTGAACTCGCCCAATCGCGTGGTCACTGTCGGCCCTGCCGGCAACTTTCTGGGCCAGTTCGGCCGTACCGGCGGAGGTCCCGGCGAGTTCGCGGAGGCTGGCCAGCTGGATGTCCTGCCAAGCGGGCGAATCGTCGTCGCGGACATGAGACGCCTGGCCTTTCACGTCTTCGGTCCCGAGGGCGTGTTCGAGCGCATGGTGAGAATGGAATTCGTTCCGGACCCCAACGTCTTTCCGGACCTCTACTATTGGGGGAGAGCCGAAGTGTTCGGCGCGCGCCCCGCCCGCAGGGGCGCAGCGATCTTCTCGGACGGCGTTCGCCAGATCATGCGCACCGACCTGTCGTCGGACGAGGCGCGAGTCGAGCCTTTCGTGGAAGCATGGGCACCGCCGGGCACGGAAATGAAGTTCGGGAGCCTGGCCGAGGTGACAAGCGGGGTTTGGGGGTTCGTGCCGCCGCTCGTTTTTGACGCGTTGCCAGGGGGCGGGATCGCCTATTCGGATTCGTCCGCGTATGCGATCAAGGTGACGGGCCCGTCTGGCCAGGTGTTGCGGATCCTGCGCCGCCCGATCGTCCCGCAACCGGTCAACGATCGGCTCAAGCGCGCGGAGATTGACCGCCAACTGGCGGAATTGAGCGCCAACGACAATACCGGTGGCGACGTCCCCCCAAACGCTCGGGCGCTGATGGCGGTATTTGGATCGGGCCGAGTGCAAGCGATCGAAGGGATGCAATTCCTTCCGGAGGTGCCGGTGCTGCACGCGTTGCGCACCACTTGGGAGGGCAACCTCTGGGTGCAACGCCGCGGAGAGGAACCCGACGTGGACCTCGGACCGATCGACGTGCTCACACCGACCGGCCGTTATCTGGGAACCATCGACGGGCGAATGCGGATGCCGGACGAATTCGGCCCCGACGGCCTCGTAGCCTTCATCGAAAGGGATGAGTACGATGTCCCGGTCATCGTGGTGAAGAGGCTGCCGCCGGGGATTCGGTGAATCCAATGTTCGCGCCACGGCGCGCCCCCGGAAACTCAGGCCGGTTTTTCGCCGCGTCGAGCACCGGTCGTCCGGGAGTCGTCCCTTCCTCGTCCTTGCCGGACCGAGATGACAACGAAGCGCAGGAGCGTGAAAATTCCTGCGGCCAGCCCGAGCCAGATGGCCCACCGCCCCACCTCCGCTCCGACGAGGTTCCGGGTGAAGCCGAAGAAGGCGAACAATGCCACGGCGAAGGTCACGAACCCCGCTCGCTCCCACGCATCAAGCTTCAGGTCGGGAACTCTCGGGCCCGCCGGGAACGGCCTGGTCGTGAAGAGGCTGCGGAAGCGGCCGTAATCCCATGCCATAAGGTAGAGCACCGCGAGCAGCATCAGGACGGTGATCAGGATCGTACCCGCACCGAAGTCGACGCCTGTGACGATCGCGACGATGCAAGCCATAACAGGGAGAAACACGAGCGCACCCAGGTGCGCGAAGGCCGGTATGAGCAGCAGAACGCCCGCGAGCACCTGCGCCGCGCCCATGAAGTTCCAGAAGGCGCCGGTCTGGTACATGGCTTCGAAGAACGCCCCGATCGCGTTGCTCCGTGGCAGGGTCGTGAAGCGTTGGCCGAGGAGCTTGACCATCCCCGTGGGAATGAAGCCGGCGGCAAGCAGGATCCGCGTCAGGACGGTGAGCCGCAAAAGGAACCGCTGCGACCTCAGCCAAACGAAGATGCTGTCCGGCATGGAGGCTGCCATCGTCGAGTCACCCGGGCGCCGTATCATCCTGGACACGAAGTTCTACCGCGACGCGCTCGCCCGCAACGTGAGGAGCGGGTAGCGTTGGCCAGAAAAAGTCAACTTTGGTTGACTTAATGGAAACCCGACTTGACACTCCGTTGGCCAGGAGCGAGACCGGCAGGGCTTCATTGAAGTCCCGGTCCACCACGATCACACGCATTGCTCGGGTCGGTCCCCATATTGTCATTGATTTTGGCGCAATGTCGCCATAATATCACACCATGAGTCAGAAGGTGGCTGTCCGGCGTTTGCTGACGGCATGTCGATCCTCCGATCTGACGCGGGCTGCCTCCAGGATGGAAACGTGAGGTGTGATGGATCCGGTTACTCCAACGTTTGCGGCGGTGGTCGGATTGTTTCTTCTGGTCACGGCCCCGATCGTCGCATGGCTGCACCGTAGGCGTTGACGCGTGAACGAAAGGATCATCTATCGCCACAAACAGCCGCCGGAGGGTGAACGGTGCGAGTAAGTGATCAACACGACAGGGGTTGCGACCGGCCGTTCTAGCTCGAGGTGGCCAGGGAGTCGCTATGGACACACGAAATCGGCGGCGTGGGAGAGACCAGGACAGAGTGTCCACTTCGTCACGCGACGATGCGCGGGCATGGGTCCGCCTCTACGTGCGGGCGGCAGGCGAGCTTGGATCGAGAGGCCTTGCCGCCTGCTTCCCCATCGGACGGGAGCAGCTTTGCGCCGAGGACCAGTACAACGCGGAGCGGCTGGCGGCAGCGCCGGATTTCAGCCTTGCTCTCGCATCCGACAGGAAATCGGTGGTATTGACATGGACTGAGGACGGCACCAGCGAACGCTACCCATTGTGGCCCCACGACGAGCGTGCAGGTAACGATGGAGCGAGAAACGCGGCAGCGACGGAGGCAATGACTGACCGCGAGACCGGGGGGCTGCGCGCTGGTGGTTCCGGGTCGTCGTTCCGGGCCTAGGCAGCCTTCCCGCTGACACCCAGCGACCCGTCTTGCCACCCCCACACCCCATGACCAACCAATTGCCCGACGGACTCGTACCAGGCCGAGCATCCCCCGTCTTCACACAGGAATCCCTACCGGACGCCCTGCAGGCCGAGCACACCCTGGCGTCAGGACACTGGGCCGTGCTGAACGTGATCGAGGGCAGCCTACGATTCGTGAACCTCAAGACGGACGAGGAGCGGCTGATCTCGGCACCGGACCGCGTCACGATCCGGCCCGGCCTGCCTCACAGGGTGGCCCTCGAGGGCCCGCTGCGCTGCAGGATCGACTTCTTCCGGAAGCCGTAGGCCGACAGCTTCGACCACCAGGGCCCGAAAACCGAGGAGATCATGGATTCCGCAACCGACATCGGGAAACGAGGGGTGCCGGCCGGGGGCTAGCAGTTGGCCGGTTTTCTGGCCAGCACGAAGTACATCGGCGTGAAGATTCCAAGTTGACCGGATTCGGCGAACGCCGCTGCGGCCATGTTGAGGAGCCTGGATACCCGCAGCGTGCCGCTCGGCAGGACGCCGAGCCTTTCCATCGTCCAGACCGAGCCGTGGGTCACCGCGCGCCCCACCTTCGAACTGCGGAAGTTGGCGAGCGACATGCCGCGACCGGTTAGCGGGTGATACCAAGGTATCCCCCTCGCGTCCTGCACGGCTTTGTCGCTGGCTGCCAACAACTCGAACCCCACGGTGCGAAGCGCGCCATCGACCTCGGGCGGGTAGGCGATGTCGGGCAGCCCGCCCCCAAGCTCCAGGTCGGCCTTGAGGCGCTGGTGGTTCGCATCCTCCGGGTCGAAGAGGTCGGTGAGACAATACTCGTAGACCCCGAAGCGAGCTCCAGGCTTAAGGAGGCGGAACGCTTCGCCGAAGACGCCGACCTTGTCCGGCGCGCAGCATGTCGTTTCGATCGAGAAGACGGCGTCGAAAGACTCGTCGGGAAAGTCCATCTTCATGAAGTCACACTCGACGAATTCCGCCATGTGCCCCAGGCCGGCTTCGTCGGTCTGCTTCCGCGCTCGGTCGATCCCGTATCCGCTGATGCTGACGCCCACGATGCGCGCGCCCGAGAAACGGATCATCTCGCGCAGCGGACCCCCGATACCGCAGCCGAGATCGAGCGCCACCATCCCGGGACGAAGTTGGAGCTCTTGTGCCAGGTAGTGCTCGTGGCGAGTGAGCGACGCCCGAAAGCTCTCGTTGCGGGTCCGGGGTGCAAAGTGGAAAGACCTGCTCCATCCATACTCGTAGAAGTCGGTGATGAGATCGAAATAGAGCTTGGCGAAGTTTCGGTATTCGCTCTTCCTGAGGTCCAGGCCTCCGCGCGCGGGGCCGCCGTATCGGTACTCGTATTCCTGGATGGCTGCGGCAACGTCTCCACCATCGACCGCGTTCCTGAGAATGCGCGAAAGCCTGGGAGCCAAGTTGGTCTCACTGCCAAAGAGAACTGAATATGCATTTCGGGGCGCTCGTGCTGGCATCTCCGATGTGGAGTGTGCAGCGATCGCCCTTCCATCCGACCTTATGCACGGTCGGCATGACCCGCCGACCTCGCAAGTCGTGCCCGGGTCCGCGACGACCCGGATCCGTGGTTTCATCGACCGCGCGAGCCGGTGCGCGGCCGGCTCGCCGAGCGCCAACCGAAGCTTCATGACCAGCCGCTTGCCCCTGCAACCCTTGCGCGCCAATTTCTGGAAATCGGTGCTGGAAACGTCCCTGCTTCACAGGAGGACAAATGCGGCAGCAACACTCATTCCTCAGGCGTCTGGTCGGCTTCCCCAAGGGGCTGGTCGTCGGCTTGGCGATCGTCTGTCTCGCGGGCGCGCAGCACGCCTGCCAACCCGGCGCTCCAGAGCACTCGGACGCACCGGAGGAGCCGACAGCAGAGCACGCGCCCGAGACCGGAGGCGGCGAGGTTCACTGGACGTATGACGGCGAGACGGGTGCCGCGAGATGGGGTGAGCTGGATCCGTCCTTCGCGGTTTGTGCCGAAGGTGCGCAGCAGTCTCCGGTGGACCTTGCGGGCCCGGCTCCGGCGGACGCGGGAACCCTGGACATCCAATGGCAGCCTGGGGAAGCGCATGTGGTGGACAACGGGCACACGATCCAGGTCGACATGGGCGAGGGGAGCTCGATCACCCTTGAAGGCCGGCGGTTCTCCCTCCTTCAGTTTCATTTCCATAGTCCCAGCGAGCATGCGGTCGACGGAGACCGTTTCCCCATGGAGGTGCACTTCGTGCATCAGGCCGAGGAGGGGGACCTTGCGGTGGTCGGAGTGTTCATGGACACCGGCGAGAGCCATTCGGCAATCGAGAGCATCCAGGGTGCCATCCCGGGACCGGGCGAGCCACCAGCGACTCTTCAGGAACTGGACCCGCGCGCGCTCTTGCCCGGGGAAGCTGGCTACTTCCGCTACGCCGGGTCCCTGACCACGCCTCCGTGTTCCGAAGTGGTCAGCTGGGTGGTGATGACCGAGCCGATTTCGGTCTCCCCGGCGCAGGCCGGCGCCTTTGCGGCCCGGCATGCCATGAATGCGCGTCCCCTGCAGGCGATGAACCGGCGGTTCATTCTGTTGCAACGGTAGAGGATCACGATCCAGTTGATGGCGGACCTCGGCTACATCGCCTTCGGACGGGCGCGTCGTTCGCGTACTTGCAAAACGGTAGCCGGTTTTCGCTTGACAGCGGTGGGGCACGTGCCGAACCATTAGGGAGGACATTCCGTTCACGAGGCGCCCGGAACAGACCGCCATGCTGCGCAGCCTGTTATTTGGATCCAGCGTCAGGATCGTCATCGTCATCGCGGTGACTACGGTGGCCGGTGTGACGCTGCTGCTTAGACTGGCACCTGAGCCCGAGAGCCGGGAGCTGCCTCCCCGGATTCCGTTCGCGCAGACGGCGCGCGTTTCCGCCGGATCGGGTCCCATACCGGTGTACGGGTCCGGCACCGTGCGGCCAAGCGCCGAGGTCGACATCGCCCCGCAGGTGGGCGGCAGGGTCGTCTGGGTGGATCCAGGGTTCCAGAGCGGGCGCCGGGTCGAAGCTGGCCGGACGCTGTTCCGCATTGAGGAGGCGGACTACCTGTACCGCCTGCAGGAGGCCGAAGCCAATCTCGCCTCGCGCGAGGTCGCTGTCCTCCAAGAACAGGAACAGGCGAAGATCGCGCGCGCGCAGTACGACCTGTATGCCAAGCGGCAAGGCGCCCGGGGGGCGCCGTCCGAGCCGAGTCCGCTCACCTTGAGAGAGCCCCAACTCAAGGCTGCGCGCGCCGCACTGAGTCGCGACGAAGCCCGGCTGGCAGACGCGAATCTCGCGTTGTCCCGAACCCGCGTCACCGCGCCGTTCGATGGCGTGGTCCATTCGGAGTCCGTGGACGTGGGGCGGGTCGTGAGCCCGGGACAACCCGTGGGGCGGCTCTTCGCCTCGCATGCCGTGGAGGTGATCGTCCCGCTGTCCGATGCCGATGCGTCGCTGATCCCCGGCCTGTGGGAACTCCAGGCCCGTGACGGAGAGGGTGGAGTGGCGGTGCGGGTGATCGCCCGATACGGAGAGGGAATGCACGTCTGGGACGGCTACGTGGACCGCGTCGAGGCGTCGCTCGACGCGCAGACCCGAACCATCGACGTGATCGCGCTTGTGTCGGACCCGTTCAGCTCAGGTGTCCCGGCGAGCGGATCCAGTGCGGCCGCCGCCCGGCCCCCCCTGCTGGTCGGCAAGTTCGTGGACGTGGAAATCGACGGCGTGTCACCGGAGGACTACTTCCGGATACCGCGCGCGGCGCTGCAAACAGGCAACGAGGTCTGGGCGGTGAGCGAGGGCGGCGCCGTGCATATCGTTCCGGTCCAGGTGCTGCAGCGCGCGAACGATGAGGTATTCGTGACCGGCCCGCTCGAGAGTGGCCAGCAAGTGGTCACGGGTGGAATTCAGTTCGCCACCGAGGGCATGCGCGTCCTGACCGGAACCGACGCGGTGCGATGAGTCCCGACGCGGGTCCCGGGCCGTACAACGGCCGCGAACGGTCCGGCCCGATCGCCTACATGGCGAGCAACGGCATCGCGGCCAATCTCCTGATGATGGCAATCATCGCGGCCGGACTCGTGTCGCTGACGGGTCTCGATCGGGAAGCTTGGCCAATCACCCCCTTCTACCATATCGAAGTCTCGATGGCCTATCCCGGCGCCACGCCGGAGGAGATCGAGGAGTCGATCGTCGCAAAGATCGAGGACCAGGTCAGCGGGCTGGACGACGTGAGGGCGGTCAAGTCCGTGGCGGCTCCGGGCATGGCCTCCGTACGGGTCCAAATGGATTCCCGTACGGACATGGATCGAGCCCTGGACGACATCGAATCTGCCGTCAATCGCATACAGTCCTTTCCGGCCGGCGCCGAACGTCCCCGGTTCCGGGAGATGGACAACCGCATGAGCATGATGCGGCTCATCGTCCACGGCGACATCTCCGAGCGCTCGCTGAAGGAACTTGCGCACCAGATCGAAGACGACCTCACCACGCTGCCCTCGGTTTCCCAGGTCGAAGTCAGCGGGGTCCGGAACTACGAGATCTCCATCGAGGTGCCGCTTCACGGGCTGAGGGCCCTCGGACTCACGCTCACCGATATCGCCAATGCGATCCGGCGCAGTTCGCTGGACCTGTCGGCCGGCAGCATCAATACCCGGGAATCCCAGGTTCGGGTGCGGACCCTCGGGCAGAGCTACGACCAGCAGGACTTCGAGGAGATCCCCCTCCTCAGCGACCGCGACGGCACGGTGCTGCGCCTCGGCGATATCGCCAGGGTCCGCGACGGCTTCCAGGAAGCAGACCTGATTGTCCGCCATCAGAACCATCCCGCCCTTTTCGTCGAGGTCTACCGGGCCGGTGGCGAACAGGTGATGGATGTCGCCACCACCGTGCGCGAGCACCTGGCGAACGAGGTGATCCCGGCTCTGCCGGACGGCGTGGGCATCACCATGTGGAACGACGAATCCCAAGCCTACGAGGAACGCGCCAACATTCTCCTGAAGAACGGTATCCTGGGCCTGTTGCTGGTGCTGATCGCACTCAGCCTGTTTCTCCAGGTCCGGCTCGCCCTGTGGGTTGTCGTGGGCCTCGTCGTTTCGGGTATCGGAGCCCTCGCCGTCATGATGGCGTTCGACGTGGCGATCAACACCATCAGCCTGTTCTCCTTTGTCCTCGCCATTGGGATCGTCGTCGACGACGCCATCGTTGTGGCCGAGCACATTCAATACGAGCGCAATCGGGGGACACCCGGGGTCGCCGCCGCGATCCGCGGCGTCAGGCGGATCAAGGTGCCCTTGACGTTCGCGGTCCTCACGTCGGTGGTGGCCTTCGTCCCGTTGCTGTTCATCCCGGGCGGCGTCGGTGACGTCTGGCGGGCCCTGCCGATCATCATGATCGCCATGCTGCTGGTTTCCCTGGTGGAATCGCTGCTGGTGCTGCCCGCCCACCTGTCACACCTGCCCGGCCCGGATTGGGTGCCGACCAATGCCTTCGACCGGTTCTTCACGCGGCTCCAGAGTCGTGTTGACGTCCAGCTGAACCGGTTCGTGCAGGGGCCCCTTGACCGGGCCCTGCGGTTCGCCACGGACCGGCCCGGAGTGACCATGGCGGGTGCCGTCGGAACGCTCGTGCTGAGCATCTCCCTACTGCCCGCCGGGGTCGTTCCCATGACGCTGGCCGACGACGTGGAAGGCGATTTCGCGACGGTCGTTTTGGAAATGCCCGATGGGACCACCGCTTCGAGAACGTACGAAGTGGCGCGGGAGCTGGAGGCTGCGGGCCGCCGGGGCATCCAACGACTTTCCCGCGACCGGCCCGCGGATGCGCCACCGCTGCTAAGCGGCGTCACGGTGACCGTCGGACTGGGAGCCAGACTCGAGGGCGGACTCAACCCGGAGCCCACGCTCAATCCGCAGGCCAATATCGCCACCATCGAGTTCAAGCTGCTCGGCGCGCAGCAGAGACGGATCTCCACCGGAGAGGTTGTGCAGGTGTGGCGGGAGGAGGTGGGTGTTCTGCCTTACGTGCGCGGCATCACCTTCAGCGGCGAGATCTTCACCCTCGGGAACCCGGTCGAGGCCGTACTGTCCCATCCCGACCCGGAGCGCCTCGTCCTGATCGCGGACTCGGTGGTAGACGGACTCCGCAGCGTGGAAGGCGTCTACGACATACGGTCGGATCACGCCTCCGGCATCCCGGAGGTTCAGCTGGAACTGCGCCCCGAAGCGCGGACCCTCGGTCTCACCCTGCAGGAGTTGGCGGGGCAGGCGAGGGCCGCGTTCTTCGGCGCGGAAGCCGTCCGAGTGCAGCGAGGCCGGGACGAGGTACGAGTCTACGTGCGCCTGCCCGAGGAAGAGCGGAACTCCATTACCGATATCGAAGGCTACCTGATCCGCACGCCGAGCGGGGACGAGGTGCCGATCGTCAGTGCGGCCGCGCTAAGCCGGGGCGTGTCGTCGTCGGCCCTCCGGCGCAGGGATGGCCAGCGCGTCGTCACCGTCACAGCGGATGTGGACGCCTCCGTGATCTCCAGCGACGAAGCCAACGATATCCTGGCCGGTTCGATCCTCGCGGACCTGACCGCGACGTATCCGGACCTGACCTACACGTTCGGGGGTGAACAGCAGCAGCAACTGGAGTCGATCGACGCGCTGTACCGTGGGTTCGCGGTCGCCATGATCATGATCTTTGTGCTCCTCGCCATCCCCCTCCGTTCATATACCAAGCCGTTCATCATCATGGCCGTGATCCCCTTCGGGTTCATCGGCGTGATCCTGGGCCACTGGATCCTGGGCGTGGCCCTGAGCGCCATATCCTTCATGGGGATCTTCGGTCTCAGCGGGGTGGTGGTGAACGATTCCCTGGTCATGATCGACTTCATCGACCAGAAACTCAGCGACGGGACCGCGCCGAAGACGGCTATCGTGGAGGGGGCCAAGGGACGCTTCCGTCCGATCATGCTCACTTCCGTGACGACTTTCCTCGGCTTCACCCCCCTGATCCTGGAGCGCGCAATCCACGCCCAGTTCCTGATTCCCTTCGCCGCGTCGCTCGGTTGCGGCATTCTCTTCATCACGGCTATCCTTATGATGGTTGTTCCGGCGCTATACACCCTGCACCTGCGTCTGAGGCTCTCTTGGCGCCGTTTCGGTGTGGGTGCCGCGTAGTGCATCTCGGCTGCGGACGAGACGAAACCCATGACTGACAAGGCGATAACTGCGAAAACGGCGGAGACGGCGGAGAGTTCGACGGCTGAACCCCTGAGCCTGGTCGACGAACTCATCCTGATGCTTCTCGACGAGAAGGCCGGCTACTTCCATCAGGTACCCGGCTGGCAACTGAACTGCGCCGTCGTCGGCGGAGTGCTGGCGGAACTCTCCTTCCGGTCGCGGCTCGACTCGGACTTGACATCCCTGTTCGTCGTTGACCCGGCCGAAACGGGCGACCCCGTCCTGGACCCCATCCTGAGGGAAATCGTGGACGCACCGGGCCAACGCACTGCCCGGTACTGGATCGAACGGCTAGCCTCCCGTGCGGAGTCGGTCATCGAAATGACTCTGGCGGGCCTGGTTGAACGGGGGATCCTCCAACACCACGAGGGCGAATTCTGGACGCTGGCTCCCACCGTCCTGCATGGGCAACAGTACGGGACGTCTGCGGAAGGCACGCCCGACCAGTTCATCAGGGCGCGCATCGGCAAGCTTCTCTTCACCGACGAGATTCCCGACCCCAGAGACGTCGTCATCGTATGCCTCGTCAATACGTGCGACGTCTTTCGCCTGATTTTTGAACTCGATGAGAAGGCGGAGGAGCGCATCGAGGACATCTGCCAGATGGACTTGATCGGCCGGTCCATTGCCGATGCGGTCTCTCGGAACCTCGTCGGCCCAATCCGTAGGCATGCCGCTCTTTCCAAGAAGATTCCGACGGTGCCGCTGCGCAAGCTGCTGGCCAACCCGCATATCCGGGACGGCAACCTGAACGCCTTGCTCGGGCACCTCGCGGAGGAGTACGGCCCGGTGTTCCGTGTCCGCCCTCCCTTCGCGGAGCCCATGACCTTCCTGGCCGGACTCGAGACGAACCGCTGGGTGCACAAGCAGGGGCGGCAGTACCTGAGAACCAGGGACTACTTCAGCGACTTCGAGAAGGTGTACGGTGCGGCCGGCGTCCTCCCCGCCCTGGACGGCGCCGATCACTTCCGGCTTCGCAAGTTCCTGGCGCCGGCCTATTCCCAGGCGAGGCTGGGAGGGCAGATGGATCAGCTCTACGACAAGGGCCGCGCGTACATGGCGAGCTTGACGGTTGGGGACTCCTGCCGCGCCACGTCCATGTGCCGGGCGATGGTCAACGCCCAGCTTTCACCGCTGTTCATCGGCGTCGATACGCAAGATCTCATGGACGACCTGATGACATACAAGGAACGGGCCCTGAGCGTGCATATCGCCCGACTCCTGCCCAAGTTTACGTTGAATACCCCGGGCATGAAACGCCGGGCGAAAACCCTGGACACCCTGATGGAACGGGTGTTGCGAGTCAACACGCCCGGCCAACGGGCGGAAGGCCCGCGGAACCTGGTGGACGATTACCTCAGCCTGCACGCGAGCGACCCGCAGTTTCTCCCGGAGTCCAACCTGCTCTTCGCGTTTTCCGCAGCCCTGATCGCCAGCGTGTACCTCGGCGATACGTTCAGCCTCATGGTCTACGCCATGGCGTCGCAGCCGGACCTGTACGCCAGGATCCAGGCCGAAGCGGACGCCCTGTTCGCCAACGGCGACCCCGCGAAGGAGGACTTCACCCCCGCCAACATCGACGTGACGCACCGCTTCCTCATGGAGTGCCTGCGCATGTACCCGATCGTGACCATGTCGGTTCGCAACGTGATGAATACCTGCGTGGTCGAGAACCAC
>MKWU01001595.1_pt1 | contig 38226 bp, 31 predicted proteins | sample 809101 | NCBI WGS metagenome assembly MKWU01 (sample SAMN05860141, study PRJNA318959) | sponge metagenome | host: Aplysina aerophoba | place: Slovenia: Piran, Adriatic Sea, Gulf of Piran | collected 2013-05-07
GTTCCGTCGGGCAAAGTCACTGGCTGCCGGTCGCGGTATGACCCTGAAGCGCTTCTTCATCGAGGCCCTTGAGGAAAAGCTCCATCGCTGCGCTACCGATACGCAGGCTCAGTGGATGGCCGGGTTCGGCGCCCTTTCGGATCTGTCGGACGAGAATCGGCAAATCCTTCGTCTGATCGGTGAGGAATTCGAGACAGTCTCCCCCGAAGATCTCGAATGATCCTCGATACGAATGCCCTTTCCGCTTGGGCAGAAGGCCTCGCGGCGGTCGAATCCCCTCTCCGTTCCGCCAGCCAGCTAGTGGTTCCTAGCGTGGTGCTCGGCGAGTACTATTTCGGGATTCGCTGTTCACGTCATCGAGTGCGCTACGAGGAATGGCTCCGCGCGTACCTGCCGTTTTCCCGAATCGCGGCCGTCACCGTGGCCACAGCGAGTGAATACGCGGATATCCGGATGGACCTGAGACGGATGGGCAAGCCAATCCCGCTGAACGACGTTTGGATCGCGGCGCTCGCACGCCAGCACTCTCTTCCGGTGTTGAGCAACGACGCGCATTTCGATGTCGTCCCCGGAGTCCGGCGTATCACCTTCTGAACCTTTCTCGTTCCTGCCAGGAAACCAAATCGAGAGGGCAGATGACAGCCGGCGAGAAGTCCGGCCCAGTCCGAGCGGCCGTCCTCAGGGAACCTGGTGGTAATGCGCCACTTGGCGGACTCATCGCACCGCGAGGAACACTGGCCCACCGCACACCCTGGAGATGTTTGTTCGCAACCTCGAAACCGGCGTTCTAGTGGGTCCGCCGTAACGGGCGCTGCCAGCCGAAGACGACTCGGCAAGCCCGAACAACACGAGTGAACTGCACCGTTCAATCACCTTTCCGCGACGGCGGGTGCGACAATGTTGTCGCGGGGGTCGCAGCCTACCGAGAGATACGCGCCTGTCTGAGTAGATCTGGTCCACTCAGATTGAGGACGGCCCATGCCCGATCTCCTACCCGCCCCGGAAGACCACGGTTCCAACATGGCGACTTCCGTCGTCCAGCTCGCGGACCCCCGCCGCGGTTCCATCCAGGCCTCCTGCCCGTGCTGCGGCAAGCCCGATCGCGCCTGCACCCCGGGCGACCATCCTGGCAACGGACCGCAGGTGCGACCGGCCTTCAAGGTCCACGGCAAGTCCGTCCAGCAGACGCTCCCCGATCCCGCCCGGCGCCGCACGGCCAATTGCGGTGTCGCCATGTTCCATCGCTCCCAGAAGATCAGTACCGAGCTCGTCAACATCAACGAGCGCTTCTACCATCTGCCCCCTGCCGAAATCCAGGATCTGGCGGCAGCACCGGAGGCGGCGAACCAAGAGCTACAAGACCCCGGCTCTAATGGAGATTACCCATGGGAGTAAATCGAACCACGACCGGCACCAAGACCTCTCCACGGAGCCGTGTGCGAACAGCGGCTCTGGCCATCTTGGCAGCTGGGTGGGGAGTATTGTCCGCAGAAACTCAACTCCGCTGGGGTGATGAAATCCTTCACCAACCACGACAGTGGTATGCGTCGGACGCTGCGCGCACCATCGCGAACAGCGTGATTCGGTACCAATCGCCGGAGGGCGGCTGGCCCAAGAACACCGATCTGATGGTGCCGCCACCTTCTTCTGACGCTCCTGAACTGCCCACTATCGATAACGGTGCCACCACGACGCCGATGCGATTCCTGGCCCTGGTGTTCGACGGCACGGAAGACGCAAGATACCGCCTGGCCTTCGAGCGGGGCATGGACTATCTCTTCGCCGCGCAGTACCCGAACGGCGGCTGGCCGCAGTACTTTCCGTTGCGGAATGGGTACTATTCCCGGATCACGTACAACGACAACGCGATGGTCAATGTCTTGACGCTTCTCCGCGATGCCAGCACCGGCGATGCGCCGTACGGGTTCCTGGACAAGGTGCACCGCGACGAGGCATCCGCCGCCGTGGCACGCGGCATCGAGGTAATCCTACAATCTCAAGTCCGGCAGGGTGGCCAACTCACCGCCTGGTGCGCCCAGCACGATGAGCGGACTCTCGAACCCGCCTGGGCGCGCTCCTATGAGCCGCCATCGCTTTCCGGCGGGGAATCCGTCGGGATCGTCAAGTTCCTGATGTCTGTCGAGGAACCTACGCCGGAGATCGTTGCGGCGATCGAGGCCGCAGTGGGGTGGCTGCGCTCGGTCGCCATGTCCGGGGTCCGAGTCCAAAGGATCCCCAGGCCCGATGGACGAGTCGAACGCGTCTTGGTCGAGGATCCGGACGCACCTCCGCTTTGGGCTCGGTTCTACGAGCTCGGCACCAACCGCCCACTGTATCTGGATCGTGACTCGGTGTATCGTTACGACTATTCCGAGATCGGCATTGAACGCCGCAGCGGGTACAGCTACCACGGCACTTGGGCGGCCTCGCTCCTCGAGAACGAGCATCCGCTCTGGCTTGAGCGAAATGGGCTGCGGTAGATGACCGTGACTTCTCAGCGGACGAGCCGCAAAGCCTCCGGACCAGCATTCCCCTAACCAGAGAACCTCAACGTTGAGGCGGCCTCCTGCGAAGGCTATGCCGAACATGCGCAGTACAGCGAGTTCCGCCGTCAAGACCTGCTCGTCGGCTTTGGTGTCATTGAAGCCGGATCCCGCAGCGTAGTCGATGGCGGGCTGAGATTCTCCGGGCGGACTTGGAGCGCGGCAGGCGCCAATGCGATCACTACCCTCTGACGCGTGCAACACTCCAATCGCTTCGACGACCCAAGGCCAGTCGATGTCGAAATCTGCCAGCCAAGCCGTGACATTGACATCGTTCACCCAGTACCTTCATGCAGCCGTCCGAGCAACTGACGGACCTCCAGTCCCAACAGCGGATGGATGACTCCAGGCGCAACCGCTGCCAGCGGTTCCAGCACGAACCACCTGTCTTGCATCCGAGGATGCGGCAGGGTCAACCCGGGCTCGCAGATGACGATGTCGTCGACCAGTAGCAGATCAATGTCGAGCACTCTGGGCTCGTTGCGAGACCTTCTCCTCCGACCTCTGGCACTCTCGATCCGGAGCGCGGTCGCTAGCAACGAATTGGGGTCGAGAACGGTATCAAGACAGACGCACGCGTTCAGGAATGCCCCGCCTCCCGGGCAGTCCACCGGTTCAGTCTCGATCACCGGTGATCGCGCCAGGACGGACCCGCACCGTGCCAGTTCGTGCAATCCAAACTCAAGGTGCCCGAGCCTGTTTCCGACGTTTGACCCGAGCCCGAGGTAAGCCCTAGCCACGACGGTCCCGCACGACTTCAACTCCCGCCCAGGGAACGCCGAAGCCAGCCAGCGCTGACGGCTTGCGCACTCGAACCACGACTTGCTCAACATCGAATGCACGGAGCAGGGCACTTGCGACACCGTCCGCGATCGTTTCGATCAGCGCATAGGGACGCTCGCCAACGACGCGCTCCGCCTGGTCCCTGACGCTGACATAGTCGATGGCCGACTCGATGGCATCGGCCATCGCAGCCGGGGCGACGTCACATCGCAGTTCGATGTCGACGAGAATCGGCTGAGGATCGCGACGCTCGGCTTGCGTGCAGCCGACGCGAGCCTCGAGCGGGATTCCGGGTATGAGAATCCTATCCCGCATGCTTGACCGCTCCGATCGCATCCACCACCTCGAGGACTCGCCGGCAGGGCTCCACGTCATGGGCACGCACGATGCTTGCTCCGTTGGCCACCCCCACGGCGACCGCCGCCAGGGTTCCCTCCAGCCTGTTTTCGGTCGGCAGGCCGCTGGGCAGGCTGCCCAGGAAGGATTTCCGGGACGGTCCGATCAATACCGGATGCCCGAGAGCCTCGATTTCCTTCAGCCGCGCCAGAATCTCGAAGTTCTGCTCGGCCGACTTGCCGAACCCCAGCCCCGGATCGACCGCGATCTCGTCGATGCCCGCTTCCCTGGCTGCCAAGGCCTGTGCTTCCAGGAACCTTGCGATTTCCGTGACGACATCGACGTAGGCGGTGTCGTCCTGCATCGTACGTGGCGTGCCCCGCATATGCATCAGCACGACGCTCGCGCGGCCCTCCGCGGCAACCTCCATCATCTCGGGATCGCGAAGGCCTCGGATGTCGTTCACGATGGACGCGCCGGCTTCTAGCGACCGACGCGCCACGATGGGCTTTTGCGTATCGATCGAAATCGGCACGTCTGTCTGCGCGCGAAGCGACTTGAGCACTGGCATCAGGCGCGCCAACTCCTCGGCTTCCGTGATGGGCGCCGAACCGGGGCGCGAACTCTCCCCGCCGATGTCAATCAAGTCCGCTCCCTCCGCGACCATCTCCAGCCCGCGCTCCACCGCCCGGGAGGCATCCAGGTAGCGCCCACCGTCGGAAAACGAGTCCGGCGTTACGTTCAGGATGCCCATCAACAGCGTTCGATTCGAACGGAAGTGCTGCCCGTTAGCCGTCAACACTCCATTGTCCACCGGTTGGAACCCACGGCGCCTTCGGGGAACCGCGTGCTCTGGTATCCTTGCACTGCAATGCAGCGGAGTCGCCGTGAATTCCTTGGAACCTTGGGCACTGCAGGCGCGGTTGGGCTGGGCTGCGGCGACCGGGCAAGTGCCGATCGGCCGCCAAACGTGCTTTTCCTGCTGACCGACGACCAGCGCTACGACATGTTCGGTGCGGGCGGCAACCGGCTCATCCGCACCCCGCACATGGACCGCCTGGCGAGCGAGGGAGTGCTGTTCGCGAACAACTTCGTCACCACGTCCATATGCGCTACATCACGGGCGTCGTTCTTTACCGGGCTCTACGCCCGCTGCCACGGCATTCACGGATTCAGGGCTCCGCTGAGCGAGGAGCAGCACGCTCTCAGCTATCCCGGGCGATTGCGAGAATCCGGTTACCGCACCGGATTCATCGGAAAGTACGGCGTTGGCAGGGCCGAGCACATCGAGGACGCGGCAGCACGGTTCGACTACTTCGAGGGGTGGCCCGGACAGGGGCAGTATCTCGTGCCCGGACGCGCCCACATGACCGAGCACCTCGGCAACCACGCGCTCGAGTTCCTGGAGGGTTCGACAGCCGACCAGCCCTGGAATCTCTCGGTGAGCTTCAAGGCACCGCACGTCCAGGACAACGTGGCCCCGTACTTCATCAACGACCCGCGTTTGGACGACATCTACGACGGATTGCGATTGCAGCCGTTTCCGCACATGGACGGGACCTACTACGACTCCCTGCCAGAATTCCTCCAAGCCGACACGGAGAGCCGGATCCGCTGGTTGCGCCGCTTCGGCACGCCGGAGAAGTGGGAGGAATCCGTCAAGCGCTACTACGCCCTGATCCACGGAGTCGACCTCCAGATCGGGCGCATGCTCGAGAGACTCGAATCGATGGGCCAGTTGGACAACACGGTCGTGATCTTTGCGGGCGACAACGGATTCTTCCTTGGCGAGCGCGGCTGGGCTGGCAAGTGGTACATGCACGAGGAATCCATTCGCACCCCGATGGTCGTGCGGGATCCGCGCCAGCCGCAAAGGGCCGGCACCAGGCGGTCGGAGATGACACTGAATATCGACGTGTGCCCGACGATCCTGAGCGCGGCGGGCCTCGACATTCCTTCCTGCATGAACGGGCGCGACCTGATGCCCCTCGTCCGGGGCGAGTCACCCGCCTGGCGGCAGGAATGGTTCTACGAGCACCTCTTCGAGCACCAGCGAGTCCCCAAGAGCGAGGGAGTCAGGACACACGACTGGAAGTACTTCGAATTCCCCGAGGCCGCCCCCCCCTACGAGGAGATGTATCACCTCGCCGTTGATCCGCAGGAAACGGTGAACCTGGCGGATTCCCCGGACCACGCGAACACGCGCGATCATCTGCGCGCGCGACGCGACGCCTGGGTCGAGAACCTCGAAAGCTGGAACATCGACCAACCTTGGACCGAGCCCGCTTACGAGGCGGTCTGAGGCCTCGCCGGGTTGACGGCCGTCAGCCCACCACGCCTTCGAGCGGCGAGCTCGCACTGGCGTACAAACGCCTGGGCATGCGTCCGGCCTCGTAGGCCAGCCGCCCGGAATGTACCGCCAGCTTCATTGACTCGGCCATCTTGACCGCCTCGCCCGCTTCCGCGATGGCCGTGTTCATGAGGATGCCGTCGGCCCCCAGTTCCATGGCTCGCACCGCGTCGGACGCGGTCCCCACGCCCGCGTCCACGATCAAGGGCACTTCGGTGATCTTCTCGCGCAGGATGCACAGGTTGGCCGGGTTCTGCACGCCCAGACCGGAACCGATCGGCGCCGCGAGCGGCATCACCGCGGCCGCGCCGGCGTCGATCAGTTTGCGCGCGACGATGAGATCGTCACTGGTGTACGGCAGCACGACGAACCCTTCCTTTACCAGCTGGCGGGTCGCTTCCAGCAGTCCCTCGGTGTCGGGAAACAGCGTTTCAGGATCCCCGATGACTTCCAGCTTGACCCAGTTCGACAATCCCACTTCCCGCGCGAGGCGCGCCGTGCGCACGGCTTCGTCGGCGGTAAAGCACGCCGCGGTGTTCGGCAGGATGAACATCGAGTCCCGATCGATGTAGTCCAGCAGGGATTCGCTGGACCTGTCCGTCAGATTCACCCGCCGAACAGCCACCGTGACCATCTCGGAACCGGAGATCCGGTGACACCGCTGCATCTCCTCGAAGCTGCGGTATTTGCCAGTCCCGACAATCAGGCGCGAGGAGAACTCCCGGTCGGCGATGCGTAGGCTCATGTTCCGATGGTAGCCTGTGCAGGCGCGAAGCGACATGCATTCCGTCCGGCTGCCCGCAATGGCCGATTGGACCGCCTGGGTGCCAAGATAGCAGCAGGTCCATGTTCATCGACGAGGCCACCATCAAGGTCAAAGCCGGCAAGGGCGGAGACGGCTGTGTCGCTTTCCGGCGAGAGAAATTCGTGCCGCGCGGCGGCCCGGCGGGCGGCGACGGCGGTGACGGTGGGCACGTGGTGCTGCGATCGACAAGCCGCCTGAGCACGCTCACGCACTTCCGTTTCCAACCCGAGCAGAAAGCCGAGAAAGGACGCCAGGGGGAAGGCAGCAACTGCACCGGCCGCACTGGCAGGGATCTCGTCCTGGACGTGCCGGCCGGCACGCTGGTGTATGACGCTGAGACCGGCGAACTGCTGCACGACTTCAATGCGCCGGACATGGAGTTCTGCGTCGCGCAGGGCGGCCAGGGGGGACGCGGCAACGCGCATTTCAAGTCCTCGACAAACCGTGCCCCGCGCTTCGCCGAGGACGGGACCGAGGGGCAATCGATGACCCTCAACCTCCGGCTGAAGCTGCTGGCCGATGTCGGACTGGTTGGATTCCCCAACGCTGGCAAATCCACGCTCATCGCGCGCATCTCTGCTGCCCGGCCGAAGATCGCGGACTATCCCTTCACCACGCTGCAGCCGAACCTGGGTGTCGTGGACCTCGGAGACTTCGACAGCTTCGTGGTGGCGGATATCCCCGGCTTGATCGAAGGCGCTCACGAGGGACACGGCCTCGGGGATCGCTTTCTGCGCCATATCGAGCGCACCAAGATCCTCGTGCACCTCGTCGACCTGAGCGACGAGTCGGGCCGAGACCCTGTCGGGGATTACGAGGTGATCACGAACGAGCTGAGCTGCTTCTCCCACGAACTGGTCGAGAAGCCGTGCCTCGTGGCCGGGTCGAAGATCGACGCCATGCAGGACCCAGGGCGCCTGGAAGCGCTGAAAGCGCATTGCGCGACGCTCGGCATTTCCTTCCAGGCCATCTCGTCCGTCACCGGCCAGGGGCTGGACAGCCTGCTCCGGGAGACCGGCCGGCGCGTCCGGGAGGCCAGGCAGGCCGAGCGAATCCCGCCCGCCGGCGGCACGGATCCAAACCAGGTAAACCACTCCTCGACGGGCGGGACGGAGAGCGTTGAATGAGACTTGCGCTATTCGGCGGCACGTTCGACCCGATCCACAGCGGCCACATCCAGGCAGGGCTCGCCGCGGCGTCCGAGCACTCGCTGGACCGGATCCTTGTGATCCCCTGCGGGCATCCGCCGCACAAGCCGGAGTCCTGCGGAGCGTCGTACGAGCAACGGTACAAGATGGTCCAACTCGCTTGCGAGGCCGACTCCCGGCTCGAGGCGAGCCGGCTGGAGGAACCCGTCCTGGGGAACGAGCCAAATTACACGATTGACACGATCCGGCGCGTGCAATCGACGCTCGAGTTCGATCAACCGCTGCGATTCATCATCGGGATCGATGCATTCGCCGAAATCGATCACTGGCGCCGCGCCGCAGAGGTCCGGGCGGCGGTCGAGTTTCTCGTCGTCGGCCGGCCGGACTCCGCAGCAGACGTGTCCGCGAATGCTGGGACCTGCAACGCAAAACACGTCGACTGCGCCCACCCGGCATCTTCCCAAGAGATCCGCCACCGCGCTAAGATCGGCGGCACGCTGGCCGATCTGGCCCCGCCTTCGGTGTGCGCGTTCGTCTGGGAACACGGCTTGTACAGGCACTGGCGGGCTCGCAAGGGCACCCTGCTGCGGACTACAATAGGCGCGTGAGCACCCGACGCACATTTCTCTCAATGCTCGCCGCCGGCGTTCCCCTGGCGGCCGCTTCACCAGAACACTGGCCCCAGTTCCGTGGCGCCGACTCCCGCGGCACATCCGACGACGATCCCCGGCTGCCCGAGACTTGGAACATGACCGAGAACGTCCGCTGGAAGACACCCTTCCCCGGCATGGGCTGGAGTTCGCCGGTGGTGTGGGGCAACCGGGTCTTCCTGACGAACGTCGTCAGCGAGGGAACAGTGGAAGAGGTCAAGAAGGGGCTCTATTTCGGAGGCAACCGCCCGGAAATCTCACCGGATCCGCACCGGTGGACCGCCTCCGGCGTCGACTTCAAGTCGGGCGAGATTGCATGGCAGAAGGACCTTCACCGCGGCGTTCCCCCGATCCCGCGGCACCTGAAGAACTCCTACGCTTCCGAGACACCGGTCACGGATGGCGAGCACGTCTACGCCCACTTCGGCTATCTGGCAACCTGGTGCCTCGATGTCAATGGAAACGAGGTGTGGAAGCGTGAATGGAAACCGTACAAGGTGCGCCACGACTGGGGCACGTCGGCGTCGCCCGTCCTGCACGAGGGGCGGCTGTACATCGTGAACGACAACGAGGATCGCTCGACCCTGACCAGCCTTGACAAGGCGACGGGCCAGACCATCTGGGAAGTCGAGCGGGACGAGCTCAGCAACTGGTCCACTCCGTTCGTCTGGGAAAACAGCGTGCGCACCGAGATCGTCACGACCGGCACCGGAAAGGTGCGGTCCTACGACCTCGACGGCAAGCTGCTGTGGGAATTCCAGGGAATGTCCTCCATCGTGATACCAATGCCGTTCGCCGGCCACGGGATGCTTTACGTTGCGGCCGGCTACGTCGGGGACCAGAACCGCCCGGTGTACGCGATCCGCCCCGGCGCTACGGGCGACATCAGCCTACGCGAGGGAGAGCACAGCAACGAATTCATCGCTTGGCACCACCCGCAGGCGGCACCCTACAACCCGTCTCCGCTACTGTACAAGGGGCTGTACTACACGCTCTACGACCGCGGGTTCCTGACCTGCCATGACGCGGTCAGCGGCAAGGAGGTGTACGGCAAGCAGCGCTTGGAGGCGGGAGCCAACGCATTCACGGCGTCGCCTTGGGCCTACAACGACAGGATCTTCTGCCTGAGTGAAGACGGTGACTGCTTCGTCATCGAGCATGGCACCGAGTACCGCCTGGTTGGCAAGAACTCGATCGGCGAACTCTGCATGGCCACGCCAGCCATCGCCCAAGGCAGCTTGGTACTCCGAGGCGGCCAGCACCTCTACCGCATCGGCGCGTAGCCGACAGCGCCGCTTCCGGGAGAACGCGCGACCGCTACGTCTTGGAAGCGATCAGGGAGCGCAACCGCCGAAGCCGGTCGGGCATCCGCAGCTGGCGTAGCGCCTTGGCCTCGATCTGGCGGATCCGTTCGCGCGTCACCGAGAATTCCTGGCCGATCTCCTCGAGCGTGTGCTCGCGCTCGTACTCGATGCCGAAGCGCATCCGGATGACCTTTTCTTCCTTGGGCGAAAGGGTCTTGAGCACATCGCCGGTCTCTTCCTTGACGTTGGAATCAATCACCGTGTCAACGGGCGAATCGACCCACTTGTCCTCGATCAGGTCGCCGAGCGCGGATTCTCCGTCCCGGCCCACCGGCGTCTCGAGCGAAACCGGATCGCGCGAGATGCTCTTCAGCTTCTGGACCTTCTCGGCGCCGATCTCCATGCGCTCGCCGATCTCGTCGTTGTTCGGTGCCCGCCCGAGCTCTTTCTCGAGTTCGCGCGAAGCCCTCAGGAACTTGTTCATTGACTCGTTCATGTGAACGGGAATGCGGATGGTCCGGGACTGGTCGGCAATCGCGCGCGTGATCGCCTGCCGGATCCACCATGTCGCGTAGGTCGAGAACTTGTATCCACGCCTGTACTCGAACTTCTCGGCGGCCCGCATCAGGCCGATATTGCCTTCCTGGATCAGGTCGAGCAGGTGCAGCCCGCGGTTGACGTACTTCTTCGCCACGGACACCACGAGGCGCAGGTTCGCTTCGACCAGCGCGCTCTTGGCTTGCTCGGCTTCGCGTTCGCCCGCCCGGATCATCTTGGCGCAGGCGCGCGCCTCGACGGGGCTCATGCCAGTGTCTTCCTGGGCTTGGCGCAGTTCCCGCTTCAGCGCCCGGATCTTGATGTTGTCGGAGGAGGACTTCTCCGGATTCGCCTTGATGCGGTTGATGCGCCCCTCCAGCACGCGCAACTTCTTGTGGGAGTCCAGCAGGTTCGAGCAGTAGGTGTCCCAGACATGCTGCTTGAGACGGATCCTCTGCATCGCCTGGGAGACGCGGATGACATGGCGCCTCCGGAGCCACTCCAGCTTCTTGTACTCCCGGCGGATCTTCTGGTTCGGCTTCGGGACGGCACGCTGGCGCTCCTCCACCTTCTTCAACTGGTTGAATGCCCGCAACACGAGTGAGAACTGGTGCCTGACCTGCTTTTCCTTCAGGACCATCGCTTCCGGCCCCTCGTCACTGTGGGGGATATCGACAAACGTGGACACACGGATCTCGCCGCGCTTCATGCGTTCATACACGTCGAGCAGGTTGCGAATCGTGGACTCGTTGCGCGAGATCGCCTTCCACATGCGGAACTTGCCGCGCTCCATGCGCCGTGCGAGATCCACCTCGCCCTCCCGCGTGAGCAGGGGAACAGCTCCCATCTCGCGCAGGTACACGCGAACCGGATCGTCCGTATAGACCGCCTCTTCCTGCTCGGGGCCATGAACAGCAGACGAGCCGTCGCTGTCGTCGCTGATCGGATCCTGGTCAAGGAAGCTGGAAGCGTTATTATCATCCAGATTCTCGGAGATCGTCGGCTTGACGGCTCCAATCGAGTCTTCGTAGCGGTTCATTGCTGCGGCACCTCCCATGCAAGACCCCTCGCGTGAGCTTCGTCCTTCCCCGCGGTTTGGGCGGTTCGGAGCTGTAGCGGAGAGTGCTTGTTCAATCGTTCAGTTCTTCACGCAGAAGACCGGAACTCTCGGATGCGGATGGGATGTGATTGCCGTGCCCTGCTTGCAGAGGGCCAGTGGGTCCGCTTCGAAATCCGGCACCCGGCGGTTCGAATCCGACGGGTGAGCTTGCTTCGATTTCAGTATCGGCCATCAATTGCGTGAACGCAATACCTCGGCAGAAAAAATTACTCTCCCCGGAGCGGGTGGCTACTCGGATCAGTCCCCGGACCCTTCCATCTGGGCCTTCGAGCGCCTCTCGAGCTCCTCCGGTGAAACGTCTTCAACGTGCGTCGAGATCGACCACTTGTGGCCGAACGGATCACGCAAGTGCCCGGAGCGGTCGCCGTAGAACTGGTCCTCGACAGGGCGCTCCTCGACCGCGCCAGCTGCGAGGGCTCGCGCGAACACCTCGTCGACATTCTCGGTGTAGTGGAGCAAGGTCACCGGGGATCCGCCGACCGTGGTTGGCGAGACCGCGCCCAGTTCGGGAAATTCACTGGCGAGCATGATGCGCGAGTCGCCGAGCTGGATTTCGGCATGGGCGAGCTTGCCGCCCGGACCTTCGACGCGCATCAGCTCGACGGCACCGAATACGTTCTTGTAGAAGGTTAGGGCTGCCTCGCCGTCATCCACGATCAGGTAGGGGGTGATGGAACTGTATCCGTCCGGAACGAAATTGACTTGCATGTGATTGATTGCGGGAAGCGCGGTGCCTGGCGATGGCCTTCGTGTCACGGCCCGGAACACGCCCGCATCCAGTCCAGATCAGCGGCTGGGCATGGGGGCGAAACCGCGCTCTCTGACTACCAGCATAACCGCGAACGTGGGCCGCGAGGACTGGGTGCCCACCTGACGTAGACTCGAAAGATGCTCAAGGTGTGGTCGGAGCGACCGATTCTGCGCGATTGCTTGCCCCAGCTGGATGGCGTCGCCGAGCCCATCGGCCCCGGCTCGGCAACCCCGGACGACTTCCTTGCGGCTTGGCCGGAAGCCGATTGCGTGCTTGCCGGAGGGATGCGATACGATGCAGCGGCGATGGACTTGGCCCCGGGCCTGCTGGTTATCTCGCGAATGGGCATCGGGTTCGAGAACGTCGACCTCCGGGCCGCCACGGAGCGCGGAATCGCCGTGACGTACACGCCGGACGGGCCCACGATCGCGACAGCCGAGCACGCGGTGGCTCTGATGTTCGCCGTGGCCAAGGACCTGAAGAAGGCGTCGGATGGACTGCTCAACGACCGCCGGCCCGACTACTACGCCCGGCATTCCGCATTGGAGATCCACGAGTCGCGGGTGGGCCTGGTCGGCTTGGGACGCATCGGCTCGCATGTGTCGCGCATCCTGAAAGCCGCCGGCGCCCGCGTGGCGGCGTTCGATCCGTACGTTGACAAGGCCAAGGCCGCGGATCTCGGAGTCGCCCTCGCCGGCTCCCTCGAAGCCTTGCTGGCCGAATCCGACATCGTGTCCCTGCACCTGCCCCTGAATCCGGGGACCCGCCACTTGATCGGGCCAGCCACCCTTCCGCTCATGAAGGCGCAAGCGATCCTGATCAACGTCTCGCGAGGCGGCCTGGTCGACGAGGCGGCGCTGCTCGATGCCCTGGATAGCGGGCGGATCCGCGGTGCGGGCCTGGATGTGACCGACCCGGAACCGGCCGAGGCTGACAACCCGCTGCTCCATCGCCATGAGGTGATCGTCACGCCGCACGTTGGATCGGCCACCCATACCGGCAAGCGGAGGATCCTCTCGCACGCAATCGACAACCTGAAGCTGACCCTGAACGTGCAGAGGCCGGAACACTTGCTCAATCCCGAGGCTTGGGAGCAGTTCAAGGGACGGGTCGACGCGAGAACCTGACCTCTCGGCCCGGCACGGGCTGCCGAGTTGGCGGGATCGATCGCTGTCCGGCGTCTGATACAGTGAACTCATTCCGGGTCTGGCGCTTTGGCCTGCGGTGCATGTTCGGACTCGCTACGCGCCCCGGGGGAGACTGAGAGAAACTGCGGACCTGCGTTCTTGGTAGCGGCTCGAAAGGCAACGCAACCTTCGTTGCCACGGATACGGTTCGTGTCCTCTTCGACGCGGGCTTGAGTTGCCGTCAGATCAAGCGGCGCCTCGAATCGATCGGCGAGGACATTCGAGCCCTGGACGCCGTTATCGTGTCGCACGAGCATTCCGACCATGTGCGGGGGCTCGAGGTGCTGGCGCGCCAAACCGGGGTCAGGATCTTCGCTACCCCGCTCACTGCCGCCAGGCTGTCATGGATCAATTCGACGCCGGAGCTGGCGACGTTCGAGGCCGGCCGCAGATTCGTGATCGGAGACCTCGAAATCGAGACGTTCACGGTTTCCCACGATGCCATCGATCCGGTCGGATTCTGCGTTCGCAACAATGGATGCAAGATCTCGATCGCGACCGACTTGGGGTATATCACGGATTCGGTCCGTTATCACCTTGCGAGTTCGGAATTGCTGGTCATCGAATCCAACCACGACTTGGAAATGCTCAAGTCCGGGCCCTATCCCTGGGAACTCAAGCAACGGGTCATGAGCCGTGACGGCCACCTTTCGAACACGGCCGTGGCCGAGTACCTTGCAAGTGACTGGGACCGCCGGGCCAGGACGATCGTGCTGGCGCACCTCAGCGAGAACAATAATCACCCCGCGATTGCGGAAATGGACGCGCGCAAGGCGGTGGACTCTGTCGGGGCTGATGCCACCACAATCTTCGTCGCGGAACAGCAGCGCCCACTGCCCGTAGTTGAACTCTAGCCGCCACCCGCCAGGAGGCGACCTGGAGCGGGTCAGCCGGAAACATCGGACAGGCCGGTCGCGGAATCGGCCGCCGCCAGGGTCGAAACCTCCGCCTGTGGCAGGCCGAGCATGCCGGCGGCGAACGCGTGCATCGCAAGCGCCTGCAGGGCGAACAAGGGGAGGATCAGGTAGCCGACGAGCGGCACTTCAAGGGATCCCAGGTCAGGCCCGGCGCGATAGATGCTGTGCCACTTGGCACCGGCACCGTGGTTCAGGCAGTCCGCCAGTAGACCGCAGAACACCCCGGACAGCGTGGTCGAGACAATCCGAACGCGGTTTCCGGAACGCCAGTCGCCCCAGAGGCTGGGACGGCCCGCGACGGCGTTGAGCGGATCGAGCAGCAGCAGGAAACCAACGCCCGCCAGCGGCAGCATATACTCTCCGAGATCGAGCCTCGGGACAACCACCGGCGCGGCCAGGCATGCGGCTCCCAACGCGACGACCGTGGCCGCGGGCCCGGGCCGGGCAGTCACCGCTCTGGCCTGGCGGGGGGCGGACGGGGCGACCAAGGCCGCGAGCAGATCCGCCATTTCGAACAGCGCGGGCCAGATACAGGCGGAAAACCATCCCAGCATCAGGTACCGGATCGGACCTCCCGGGAGTCCGGAGCGATACCAACCCCCCAAGCGGAGGTTGTACCACTCGAACGGCAACCACAGGAAAATCGACAGCACCGCGAGCCAAGCGAATGCGGCCGGACTGGAACGGATCAGCGAACGGCCGCGAAGCGCATGGACCGCTGAGTCGACCGTCAGGATGATCCCCGTCCAGGCGAGCGCTCCGAGGATCGCGGGCTTGGGCACCGGCGAGGCAAGCAGAACGCTGCAAATGCAATAGGCTGAAAGTCCCAGCCAACCCAGCGGTCCGAACGGGCGCCGTTTTGGAACTCTGCGGATCGCTATTGCGAATACCGCAACGAACAGCACCATCGCAATGAAACTCAGGCCGGCCACCTTGGGATACTCTAGCGGCAGCAACCGATCGGCGATCCGATGAAGGAGTTCCAGCAGGTCACGAACTGGCGCGACCCCGACGCTCTCGTGGCGGTGCCGGCGGCTTCAGGCGTCTTGCGGATCGAACTCGTCTCCGGACCGCCATACATCGGCAAGACCGCCGATCTCCGCCGACGCATGCGCCGCCTCGTGCGCCCTCCCGCGGGAGCGTCGAACCGCCTGTCACTGCGCGAGATCGCCACGGACGCATACTACTGCCGCACGGGGTCGCGTTTTGAGTCCGACCTGCTGCTGTACCGAACCGCGAGCGCCTTCCGGCCCGGCGACTGCCGCAACTACCTGAAACTGCGGCCGCCGTCGTTCGTCAAGGTGCTGCTGCGGAATCGCTTCCCGCGAACCTGCTTGACCCAGCGGCTGACACGAAGCCGCGCATTGTTCTTCGGGCCCTTCCCCACGCGACATGCCGCCGAGCAGTTCCACAGTGCGTTCCTGGATCTGTTCCGGGTCCGCCGCTGCACCGAGAACCTGGATCCCTCTCCGAGCCACCCAGGCTGTATCTGGGGCGAAATGGATCTTTGCCTGCGCCCCTGCCAAGAAGCGTGCGACGACAACCGGTACTCCGCGGAAGTTGAAAGGCTGGCCCGTTTCCTCCGGACAGACGGGAACTCGCTGCTGGAGGAGACCGAGTCGGCCCGCGACCGCGCCAGCGCCGCGATGGAATTCGAAATGGCGGCCCAACAGCATCGAATCCTGTCCAAGGCCAAGGACGTCCTGCGGTTGCGAGGCGGGCTCTCACGGGAACTCGGAGAGTTGAACGGAATGGTGCTGCAGGCTTCGGTCGAACAGTCCTGTGTCGAACTCACGCCCCTTTACAGGGGATCCCTGCAGGCCAGTGTCCGGTTGCCCTGGGGAGCACCCGAGCCATCCGCCGCGGCGTTCGCCGCGGGCTTGCGCGGGATCCTGCCGGCAGCGGCCTGGTCTGAGGCCACACTGGCCGAACGGGAGGATCATCTCGCGCTGCTCCAGAGGTGGCACGGAAGCAGCTTCCGGCGAGGGGAGTTCGTGCCGTTCCCGGACGCCACCGCGCCCCCGATCCGTAAACTCGCCAATGCCGCCATGCGCGTGGCCGCCGACGCCGCTTGAAGGGACCGAAATCGGAGGTCGCAGGCCATGGAACGCACACCTGCCCGAGACGCTTTTCAAGAAGCGGTCTTGTACAATGCCAGCCAATGAGAAACGTACATTGGACGGTTGCCGCAGTCGCCACCTGCCTTGTTCTAGCCTTTTGGATTTCACTGGGAACGGCTCAAGGTCCCTCTCGCGGAGATTACCTGGACCCGGCCTTGCGCGGGGAAGTTAACGCGCTCAAGCAGGACGCTGCCGGACAGCCCACGACCGCAGCGAACCTCCAGGGCCGCCTGGACACCCTCTGGGCCTGGATCAACGCATACTCGCTGACGGGCAGCCCCGTCCCTGTCAACGCAACGCTGCAGATCGCAACCGCATATCGCAGCCTGGAGGACCTGCGGCTTTCCGGAAGGCCTCCGACGCGGGGAGTGCTCCGGAGCGTGGACGGGCTGATCCACGAGTTCAGGATCAAGGACGAGAGACCTAGCGCACTGGGCCGCGTCGATCTGGAAGTCGATGGCCCCGTGCACGCGGATTCCTGGGCGACGATCAAGCAGACTTACACGGTCGGAGAGGCGCCTCTGGGCCCTGGAGCCCGCATCATGGCGGCGAAACAGCTGCAGATGGATGGCGGGACTCCGCAGAACCAGAATCCGGAGGGCCCGAACTATGTCTCGGCCACGACGTCGAACCCGCGCGTGAAGCTGGGCGCGACAACAACGCCTTGGTCCGGCATGCACGGGGGCTTCCGGTCTGCCCGCGAGATGCCCTCGTTTCAGGTCGAGCGAGGCAGTCTCGCAACGGGTGACACGGTCACGCTCGTCTACGGCGACCGCCAGGGGGGTTCGGAGGGTTGGAAGCAGCAGACGTTCGCGACTGACGAGGCCATGCTGCCCATCTACATCGACCTCGACGGGTCCGGGAACTTCCTGACTCCGCGCTGGCCGGCCTACGAGATCGTCGGCAACTCCGTGACGGGCGTCACCGCGGTCGGCCCCTCGATCGTCAAGCCGGACGAGGAATTCACCCTGGCGATTCGATGGGAGGACAGTTCTGGAAATCGGGCCACAGGACCGATCCCGCCCTCGACCATCACGCTGAACGGCGAGCGCTTCCGCTCGCTTGACAGCGGTGACGACCCGATGCATCGAATCGACTCGGTACGGATTGGCGAAGAAGGGATCTACCGTTTCCATGTCGCGAGCGCAGACGGGAAGATCGAGGCTTTCAGCAATCCGGTCTGGGTTCGCGAAAACCCTCCCTACCGCCTGTACTGGGGCGAGACCCACACGCACACGGGGATGGCCGAAGGCCAAGGCTCAATTGGCCGCTCCTACCGGTTCGCTCGTGAAGACGCCAGCCTTGACTTCCTGGGGCTCTCCGAACACGACATCTGGCTGGATGACTTCGAATGGCAAGCCATGCGACGTGCGGTCGAGGACAATTCGGTTCCCGAGAAGTTCGTCGCGTTCCTGGGGTACGAGTGGACCTCGCGAAGGCAATGGGGCGGCCACCACAACGTCTTCTTCCGATCACCGGATTCAGTCCGGGTCGGCGTTCAGGCGGCTCCCACGCTCACCGGGCTCTACGCAGGCTTGCGGGCAAAGTACGGCACCAAGGACGTCCTGATCATCCCGCACGCGCACCAGGCCGGCGACTGGCGCACAAACGACCCCGAGATGGAAACGATGATCGAAATCATGTCGATGCACGGCACGTTCGAGTGGTTCGGCAACTACTACCTGCGACAGGGACACCAGGTCGGCTTCCTCGCGGCCTCGGACGACCATCGCTCCAGGCCCGGTTACAGCTGGACATCGAGCCGCCAGCCAACTTCCTCTCTGAGCCAGTTCGGCGGCCTGGCGGCGGTGCAGGCCCACGACAAGACCGCCGACTCCATTTTCGATTCCTTGAAGCGGCGCCGGGCCTATGCCGTGACGGACGCGCAGCGCATCATCCTGGAAATGGACATCAACGGCACCGGGATGGGCAAGCGCCTGGAGTACACCGACAACCGGCTGGTCCGCGCGAGGGTCATCGGCACCGCGCCGATCCGCCGGCTCACTGTCGTCAAGAACGGCGAAACCGCTTATACGCAGAGCCCGCTGCGTTCAGGACTGACGCGGAATACTCGGGTCGTCGTCGGCTTCGAATCGTCGTCCGAACCGTTTTTCCGCGACAACCCCCGCGGATACCGGCAGTGGCAGGGAGCAGTCACTGTCGAAGGAGCCCGGCTGGCAGGTCTGCGCACACTGCACTTCGATAACAAGCACAGGGAATGGGCACGCATCGAGGGCGCCGCCGGAAACACTGTCCGGTTCAGCGCGGGAACCCGCGGCCAGGCCGACACCCTCCTGCTCGAATTGGAAGGCGCTTCGCCTTCCACGAAACTGACCTTTGTCCTGGAAGCGGCGCGTGAGTGGGGCAAGTCACCCGTGCCGGTCCGCCCGCCGCGAAACTTGCCTGCGAAGACGTTCGAGATCGCGCTGCACGAACTCTCTGATGGATTCAAGCAGCACGACGTGTCCGACGGGATGGACCGGGATGCTGTCACGGTGGAACTGATCGGCGGAGACATGCCAAGGGAGGCCGAACTCGAGTTCACCGACACCGGGGCAATGCAGCACGGAGACTACTACTATGTCCGCGTGGACCAATTGGACGGAGCCCGTGCCTACTCGTCACCAGTCTGGGTGGGAGGGGAGCCGCGCCGTTGATTTCGCGCGAGCGGACGGAGAGGGTAGCGTCACTGCGGCCTCGAGCGAGTCACTGGACCGGTCAGCCCTCGCTGTCGTAGTCTCGCGGTAGCCATGCATTCCCTCGCGCCATGCCTCGCGATCGTGGGCCCGACAGCCTCCGGCAAGAGCGATTTGGCGCTGGCACTCGCCACGCAATACGGGGGAGAGATCGTCAACTTCGACTCTGTCCAGGTCTACCGCCGGTTCGACATCGGCACGGCGAAGACTCCGCCCGAACAACGGAACGGTATCCGGCACCACTTGATCGATCATGTCGAGCCTGGCACCGATTACTCTGCCGGGGACTTTGCTCGCGATGCCAGAGCGCGCCTCGAGGACATGCGGAGCCGCGCCGTGCTGCCGGTCTTGGTGGGCGGTACCGGACTCTACTTGGAGGCCCTCCTCAAGGGGCTGTTTCGCGGCCCTCTGAGGAATCCCAATCTCCGTGAACGCTTGCGGCTTGCAGCCGAAAGCCACTCTGAAGGCTACCTGTGGCGCCTCTTGCAGAGACTTGATCGACATGCGGCGGAGGCAATCCACCGCAACGACTCCCCGAAGCTGGTGCGGGCAATCGAGGTGTGCCTTGCCGGGTCGCGCCCGATGACGGAGCAGTGGCGCGACCCAGGGGAGCCACTCACGGGATTCCAGGTTTTCCTACTCGGCCTCGATCCTTGCCGGGAGGCTCTCTATGCCCGCATCGAGAGCCGGACCCGCCGGATGTTCGCGGAAGGCCTGGTTGAGGAGGTCCAGGGCCTTCTGAGCCTGGGAATCCCGAGAACCGCCAAGCCCTTCGGGGCGCTCGGCTACGCCCAGTGCCTACGCTACCTGGACGGGGAGTGCAGTCTGCACGAGGCGATCGAATCAACCTCGCTCCAGACGAGGCGCTACGCCAAGCGGCAGATGACCTGGTTCCGGCGCCGGACGCCCGGGGTCACCTGGCGGCAGGGCTTCGGCGACTCCGATGACACTGCCTCATCGGCTTTCGAGTCGGTCAGCGCCTGGCTCGGCGAGGGCCGGACACTCGCTCCGCCAACGGTGGCGGCGAGAGACTCCCCACGGAATCCGGAGTGAACCCGCGGCATGCCCCCGGGGACGGGCTCGGGCCGCTCGAGGGAGCGCGCCATCTGGCGAAGCGATGAGCTGCCCGGCAACCGCTCAAATCGCGATTCACGTGCGCCGTTTGCCATTGCCGCAGAACGATCCATACGTTTTCCGGGCTCCGGCCAAGCGCTCTTGCGCTTGATCGCAATTGACGCTGGAGTTACCGGTCCGCGCGTTGCCTGCCGGAAACACACCATACCCCGCATTTGGACGTAAGCGCGCCAAAGCACGTCGTTGCCTGGAAGCAGACGTCGTTTCGACGGCCCCCGGCCGCTCTGATTGACGCAAACTGGGAAACGTGGCTCGCCAGGCAGTCATCATCGGGTGTGGCTACACCGGTCGCCGTGTGGCAAGACTGCTGATTGCACGCCGCTGGCACGTCACTGCGACAACGCGAAGCACCGAGGATCTCGGTGACTTGCGGGATCGCGGAGCCACTGTGGTGGCCTTCGACGCGGCTGGCAACGCACCTGCGCCTTTCTCGGTAAAGGGGGCGAGCGTGCTCCTCTCGATCCCCACACTTCGGACCGAGGGCGGCCTCGACGAGCCGACGCCTGGTCTGGTCGCGGCGTTTGACGGTATCCCAAGCCACGTCACCTATCTCTCGACCACCGGCGTATACGGGGCTGTCCGCGTCGTCGACGCCACCACGCCCCCGACCCCCGAAACCGAGCGGCAACACTTGAGAATGCTGGCCGAAGAGGCGATTGTTGCACTGCCGTGCCCGTCGCTCGTACTCCGACCCGCAGCGATTTACGGCCCGGGAAGAGGAGTCCATGCGGCCATGCGGACCGGTCGGTTCAAACTGCCCGAGAACGGCGACCGGTACGTGTCACGGATCCACGTCGAAGACTTGGCAAGGGTCGTCGCCACTGCCATGGACCGGCGATTGGCGGGCGCGTTTCCAGTCGCCGACGAATTGCCCGCGAGCTCTCGGGATGTCGCGCGTCTCTGCTCGCAACTGCTGGGGCTGGACATACCAGAAACGGTAGCCGACACGGACTTGAGCGAGACAAGGCGAGCGGACCGCCGCGTGGACGGCGGCGCCGTCCTGCAGTCTCTCGGGTTGCGCCTGCGCTACCCGACGTACCACGAAGGTGTCCCCGCCTGCCTCGCGGAGGAGCGCGATTCCTGAGCCCCGCGCTGCCTGGCCGACCATGGCTCCGCCTTGGTGCAGTTCATTCAGGCCAGTCCTCCGACCTCGGCACCAGGGGGAGCAAGGGTGCCTGATGCCAGCAGCCGCTGGACATGCTTCGCCAGCATGTCGCACTCGATGTTGACTGAATCCCCGGCTCGAGTCTTGGCGAGGGTAGTTACCTCGTAGGTGTGTGGAATGATGGCGATTTCGATAATCGATTCTTCGACGGACGCTAGCGTCAGGCTGATCCCGTCGATCGCGACGCTGCCCTTGTATACCAGGAGAGGGACGAGATCCTCGGGCACACGGACGCGCAGCCACCAATTCCCGTCACCAACGGGCTCGAGAGAAACCGCTTGGCCGGTGCCGTCGACATGGCCGAGGACGAAGTGCCCGCTCAAGCGTCCGGTCGGCAACAACGGCCGCTCCAGGTTGACAACCGATCCGGATCGAAGATCGCCCAGGTTCGTCTTGGAAAGCGTCTCCGGAGAGAGATCGGCCGCGAAGGTCCGGCTGTCGCAGTCAACCGCCGTCAAACAGCAGCCGTTCACCGCGATGCTGCCGCCACGCTTGAGGTCCGTCAAGACTTCGCGCGCCACGACCACCAAGCGGGCGCCTGCGGAAGAGCGCGTCAATTCCTCGACTTCACCCGTCTCCTCAATGATCCCGGTAAACATCGCTGCGTCCTCAGCCGGTCTTGAGGAGTGTCACCCGGAAGGGTCCTTCACCACGTGGGCCTCGACCGCGAACTCGTCCTCGGCGACCGGGATTGTGCGCAAGTTCCTCAGCTTCAAGGCTCCTGCGCGCGAGCGCCTGCCGACCCCGCCGACCATCGGCAGGGAATCGAAACCGCCCAGGATTTTCGGTGCGAAGTACAGCAAGACCTTGTCGACCACGCCAGCTTCGAGGATGGCCCAGTTCAGCTTCGATCCGCCTTCGACCATCAGGGAAGTGATCCCCTGGCCCCCTAGCCAGTCAAGCAACCCGCCCAAATCAACCCGGCCGGACGGGGAATCGAAACACTGGACGGGGATCTGATGCTGTTCGAAGATCTCCCTACGCTTCGCGGACGCTGCCGACGTCGACGCGACCACCAAGTCGCCGTCAAAGGACTCGACCATCCGCGAATCGACGGGCAGGCGCAGGAGCGAGTCTGCGACAACCCGCAGCAATGGACGCCGCCTGGGTAGCCCTGACCGGTCCGTGAGGAGGCAGTTGTCGGCTTGCACGGTGCCAATGCCGGTCATGATGGCGTCGTGACGATGGCGCACGCCCTGCACATGCGCGCGAGCGGTTTCGCTGGTGATCCAGCCAGTGTTATCGTCCGGAGCGGCGATCTTGCCGTCCAGGGTCAGGGCGGTCTTCAACGTGACGAACGGCCGGCCCGTTTGCGCGTAATGAAAGAACGGTTCATTGAGATTCCGGGCCTCTTCCGCCAGATCTCCCCCTGCCTCATCGACGATCACGCCCGCCTTGCGCAATCGATCCAAACCCGCTCCGTCAATTGCCGGATTCGAGTCTCGCGACGCGGCCACGACTCGGGACACGCCAGCCTCGAGGATCGCGTCGACGCAGGGTGGCGTCCTAGCCTCGACACTGCAAGGCTCCAGCGAGACAAACAGGGTCCCGCCCCGGGCGCGACCACCAGCCTGTTCCAGCGCCAGGACTTCTGCATGCCTGCGACCGTCGTAGGTGTAGCTGCCTTCACCGACCTTGCATCCGCCGGCTTCGACGACGACAGCGCCGACGCACGGATTGGGGCTTGCCAAGCCGATCCCGCGACGCGCAAGATCCACCGCTTCCCGAAGCCATTGCCGGTCGCCCGATTTCATTGCAATTCACGCGTCTCGAAGAGCGACCGGACGAAGCTATCGGCATCGAAGGAGACCAGGTCGTCAATGCGCTCCCCGACGCCCACCCAGCGGATCGGGACCCCGAGTTCGCGCGCGATGGCCACGACGATCCCGCCCTTGGCCGTCCCGTCGAGCTTGGCGAGGACCAGTCCCGTCACACCGGCCGTGGCCGTGAACTGGCGCGCCTGCTCCAGACCGTTCTGGCCAGTCACCGCATCCATAACCAGAAGGACCTGGTGCGGAGCTCCCGGGACCAAGCGACCAGCCGTCCTCCGGATCTTCTTGAGTTCCGCCATCAAGCCCGCCTTGTTGTGGAGCCGGCCGGCAGTGTCCACGATAACGGTGTCAAAGTTCCGAGCCTTCGCCGCTTCAAGGGCGTCATACAGGACCGCGCTAGGGTCCGATCCTGCTTTCTGCCGAATGACGGGGCATCCGGCGCGCTCGCCCCAGATCTCCAGTTGCTCGGCGGCAGCCGCGCGGAATGTGTCGCCGGCACAGAGCAACACGCTGCGGCCGTCGGCTCTCAGCCGTTGCGCAAGCTTGCCGATTGTCGTCGTCTTGCCAACTCCGTTCACGCCGACAGTCAGGATCACCTCCGGGCCGGGAAGGACGGTCTCTTGCGGCGAACCGCTCTCCGCCAGGCGCAGGATCTCCAGCATTCGATCGGCTATCAAGCCCTGAATCACGATCGCATCGGGCTGGTCTTCGCGAGCAAGTCCCGAACGGACGTCGTCAATGATCTCGTTTGCAGTCTGGACGCCCAGATCAGCCTCGATGAGCGTCATTTCAAGATCTTCGAGCAGATCGGGAGAGATCTCCGCCTGTCCCTTGAAGATGTCCCCGATCTGGCCGGTCAGCGCGACACGTGTCTTGGAGACCGCTTGCTTGAATCGACCGAACAGACCGGACTGCTTCGGGGGAGTCTCGAACAGGGTCTGCATTGCGGGAACGACAGGGGGAAGCCGATGCCCTGATGATATCAGGCACCCATTTTCGGACGGCCCCGCCCGCAAGCAGCGGGCCACGGGCATCTGCCTACTCGCCCTGTGTCATCCAGATCGGGCTGGACCACGCGAGCTCGCCGTCTTGCTGCTCGACCCGCACGTAGTACCAGTGCTCGCCAGGAGGCGCTTCAATGTCGAGATAGTCGAATTCGACTTCCGCCTTGCCGGGTTCGATCTTGTAGACGTACTTGCCGTCGCGAATGAGCTGGATGGCGGCGATCTCGGCCGTGCCGCGCGCCCGCACCAGGATTCTCTGCGGTTCGCTCGCGGATAGCTCTTCGCCCATGAACGCGTCGCCCATGCGAAAGTCCAAGACGATGTTGTCAGTGGCTCCGTAGGTGCGACGGTTCCGGATCGATTCGTGAATCGCTTCGCGGCTTGTGTCCGGAGTGTAGACCATGGCGTACGAGATGTGCGTCGAGTAGTGATCGGAACTCGCGATCACGCCGATCTTGTAGCCCTTGCCCCAAGCGTTCCAGAGCATGCCGGGCTCTTGGAATCCCCCCGCCGCGTCAGCCTCCTCGCCGTCGCGGATTCCTCGCGGCGCGTTCTTGTGCTCGTAATTCTGCCGTGCCCCCTGGTAGATCTCGGCGACGGTATCGACCTCCGGGTCGTTGTCGCGCCAATCCGTCCCCATCGAGTCTGTCCCCGACGTGTGAGGGATCGCCAAGCCGTTCGTCTTGCGCGCCACATCGTAGAGCAGTTTCGTCTCGTTCCGCACTCCGCTGCCGAAGCCCATCGAACTGAACGTGAGGAGCTCGCCATCCGGGCTGTCCGGCAGCAGGAACCGCGGATGTGCCGGAATGAAGAACGGGACGATCGGATAATCGCGATGTGTGTAGATCAGGTTGCGGTGCCCGAACGGGTTGCCGGGATTGCGCTCGTAGCCGTACAGCGTGGAGAAGCGGTCGGGAAAGTGGTACATGTCGGCCAGCTTTTGCGTCATCGCGTTCCAGAAATCCGTCCCTCCGGCCTGATGGTCGGTGGAGGCTCCGAAGTCCATTTCGGCGGCATCAATCATGTACCGGTAGAACTCCGGCAGCGAACCGTCGTCGATGCCTCCCACGTCCTGTGAGAGCTCCGTATGCCGGTGCAGGTCGCCCCGGACAATCCGGAGCTCCGTACCGCCATGGGCGACTCGGTAGTTGCGAATGTATCGAACATCGTCAAGTTCGGTCGGGTGCGAGTCCGGACGCGCCTCGCCGGGAGCGGGCCGGTACGGAGCCAGGCTGGCTGCCTTGGCCGGGCCGGGAAGGGGCAGCGAGCCCGCCACGACTCGATTCAAGCGCGGCCGGCTGGCGAATCCCCATTGGCGGCTCTCGTCGGGCCAGAAGGCCCACAGGCGTCCGTCCGCGACGGCGACGCCCATTCGTGTGCTCTTTCGCGACCAACTGAAGGGCAGGGTCACCGGCTCGGTCCAGGTCGTCCCGTCGAGCCGGGTGAGGAAGTATTCCCAGTAAGAAGTCGGCCGGTACGAATGTCGGCTGTACCGGCGCTTGAACGACATCCAAAGATTGCCGTCCGGATCGAAGACCAGTTGTGGCCTGCTCTCGCCCGTCGATCCGGTCGCCAAGGGGTCATCGAACACAACCGCGGCAGGGGCCTTCCACTGCCCGGCGTCAAAGCACACCACTTCAATGCGCCGTGCCGCGCCCAGAGGGGTGCCGGGCTGGAGGTCTCCCAGACCCCGACCCAGATCCTTTCCCCAGTTGACGCCCGAAGTCTCCCAGGCTATCCACGGTCGGCCCTGGGAATCGACCGCGATGCTCGAGTGGGCTTCGAAACGCGTCGAAGACGCGACGGCCATTTCGGGACCGAGTCCGGTATCGGGATCGAACGACCGCGCGTGGACATCGTAGCTGCCGCCAGACCCCTTCTGATAGCGGTCCCAGGAAATCCATGCGCTGCCATTCGGTGCGGCCGCCACGGCGGGCGACCAATCGTTGGCAGCCAGATTCGTGACAGCGACCGTTTCGGACCAGCGTCCGTCCCTCAAGTACTTCAAGCGAATCTGCGAATTGCGGCCGGCCATGCACTGCCAGACCAAGTAGATCGTGCCGTCGGCCGACCGCGCCACGTGCGGCTCGATGTCCGGGAGCGAATTGTCCGTAAGGCGGTACTGTCGGCCCCATTCGTCGTCTTCCCAGGCCATGGCGTAAATGTCCCAGTTGCCGGGGCCGTCCGCGGCCGGGCGCTGGGAGTAAATCAGCCAAGGCTTGTCCGAGCCATCGATCGCGATCTGGGGACGCCAGAGATCTTCGGCCGCACGCCCGACCGGGATGAGGCGTGACCAGCGGCCTTCGTGGTAGCGGCGGAAGTTCAGCTCCTCACGGCGGTCATGGTAGCTGTACCAGGTCGTGAACAGGTTCCCCGCCGAATCTGCCGCGATCGCTGGAGAGTCATGCTGGCGTAGCTCCGTGCCCGACAGGTCGGTGGCGGGAGGCGTGCGCTGGATCGCGACCCTGCCGTTCAGCTCCATGGTCCAGGGTCCGACCTCCAGGGCCATGGGCCTGAACGAGAAGTCTCCCTGCACCGTCGCAACGGACACAGTGGTGCCCGAATTGCCGCTGCCGCGAACCCACAGGCCCTTGGAGAAGGTTTCATCGCGATGGGCGGGAGTCGGTCGCGGTACGACCGACGAGCGCTGCAGGATCCTGACTTGCTGCGTCCGCAGCCGCCAGCCACCTTGGGGAAGGATTCGATCCGGCGGCTCCTGCCGGTGCGGGTCCATGGCAAGGATCTCGCCGCCCTGGACTGTCAGGTTGCCGTCCCACGACTCTCCGGTCGGGTCGCCAACCCCAAACAGCACCAACACCTGCCACATGTTGGCCTCCCGGGTGCCGCCGGGATGCCAAGTGAAGCTGTCCAGGAACTCCGCCCCTGCCGCTGCCCTGGCACCGGTCGGTGCCGGTTCAGTCTGCTGCGCATCAAGGGATGTCGCCGCGAGCGTCGCGGCGAGGATCAAGACCACTCGCCACAAGGCGCCAGCGGATCGAATGGAGCGGACAGCCATGGCCGACTACCTCCTCGCGGATGACAGCAACACCAACCCGTCCGGAGTCTGAGCCACTAGGCCCGGAGCACCAGTTGGGACGGCGGAACGGCCCGATTGTACCCCGGACAGCCACGGTTTGCCGTTACCGGCAGCGCTCGCTCGGCGCGGCGGGCACATGTGCGGACCATATCCGCCGTCAGGGATGCCGCGGGGCAACTGGCGCTTTCCTAGAGCCCGGTTTCGACCCAGTGCCGACCGAGGGCGGACGCTTCCACTGCAGCCAGTACACGCTGAACAGTTAGCCCGTCCTCGAAAGTCGGCTTGGCTGGCTCCTGGGTGTCCAGGCCGACGAGAAAATCCGCCAGCGAACTGATGAATGTGTGCTCGTAGCCGAGCGGGTGGCCGGGCTTCCAATAGTGCGGAGCTCCCGGCGGTCCGGGACTGGGCGCCAACAGAGTCCGCCGACCCCTCAGGTCGGGGTCTCCGCCAGCATCGGCGAACACCAGCCGGTTCATGTCTTCGAAGTGGAATTCCACCATGCCGCGCGAGCCGTGGACGACAAAGCTGTTGTCGTTCTGAAACCCGGTCGCAAACCGGGTCGCCTCGAACGATCCAAGCGCCCCGTTGTCGAAACGGGCCTGGACCAGCACGGCGTCGTCGATGTCAACTGGGTAGGTGCTGCCGGGATTGTCCGGATCCGGCCTTTTCGCCAGGAAGGTCTCGAACGTGGCCGACAGCTCGCGGATGGGTCCCAGCAGCATCATCGCCATGTCGACAAGGTGGGAGTTGAGGTCGCCGTTCACGCCCGAGCCCGCGGTCCGCTTGGACATCTTCCAATTCCGAGGGCGGCTCGGATCTGGCCCCCACTGCTGCAAGTACTGGGCCCGGTATTGGTAGATCCGGCCCAGCCGGCCTTCTTCGATGAAACGCCGTGCCAGTTCGACCGCCGGCACGCGACGGTAGTTGAACCACACGAAGTTCGGCACCGACGCGACCGCCTCGGTCATCTCCCGGGCTTCGGCCAGGTTGTTCGCCAGGGGCTTCTCGCAGAGCACCATCTTGCCCGCCTCGGCGGCTGCAATGGCCATTTCCGAGTGCAGGTAGTTGGGCGTGCAAATATCGACCAGGTCGACGTCCTTTCTTTCGATCACGCGTCGCCAGTCGCTCTCGATTTCCTCCCATTCCCAGGCCTTGGCGAGCGCCTCCAGGCCGGCTCGGTTCCGGCCGCAAACCACCTTTCGCCGCACCTTCCGCACGTCCGGAAAGAAGTGCCCGACCTGCGCGTAGGCGTTGCTGTGGGCCTTGCCCATGAATCCGTAGCCGATCAACGCGACATTCAGAGCCGACATGGACAGCAGGGTAGCACCGCAGAATGCGGGGACTCCGAATCAGGCAGCCACCGCTGACACCCTGGCAACCGCGGCCGCCCAGTTGCCGGCAGCGTCCGACCGAGGCTCATAGCGTTGCAGCACAAAAGATCGGCGGATGATTTCGCGGCCTTGGGCAAGATCGCCGATGGCTCCCGAAGCGATGCCTTGCATCAGCGCATTCCCCAAGGCAGTAGCCTCGACCGGGCCGGCAATCACCGGAATACCGCAGGCATCGGCGGCGTACTGGCAGAGCAATGCGTTCCGAGACCCGCCGCCGACCACGTGCAGAGCCGAGGGCCTGCGCCCCGTGATCCCGGCTAGGTCCTCCAGCACGGACCTGTACTTGATCGCCAGGCTCTCGAAGATTGCCCTCGCGAACTGCCCGGTCGTTCCAGGCGCGGGCTGGCCGCTCGTGCGACACGCCTCAGCAATCCGTCCGGTCATGTCGCCCGGAGGCTCGAATTCCGGCGCGTCCACGTCGACCAGAGACCGGAACGGGGGGCTCTCCGCAGCGTCGACGAGGAGATCATCGTACTCGGCGGCAATTCCCCGCCGGGCCCATTCCCGACGGCATTCCTCGAGGAGCCAGAGACCGCAGATGTTCTTCAGGACCCGTGTGGTCTGGCACACACCCCCTTCGTTGGTGAAATTCTTGGCGAGGACATCCGGGGTCAGGTGCGGCCGCGTCGCCTCAACTCCCAGCAGCGACCAGGTGCCGGAACTGAGGTAGGCCCAGTCGCCGCCCTCGGCGGGCACTGCCGCCACTGCCGAAGCCGTGTCGTGCGTCCCCGGAGCAACGACCCGCATTGGTGCCAGCCCGCACTCGGCGGCGACGGCCGGGCGCAATCCCCCCAACACGGTGCCGGGCTCCACGACGTCGCCGAAAATGTCAGTCGGCAGGTCGAGAGCTTCCAGGATCGAATAGGTCCACTTCCGGCGGCGCTGGTCATAGCACTGCGATGTGCTCGTGTCCGTGAATTCGCAGGCTCGCTCGCCGGTGAACCAGTAGTGGAACAAGTCCGGCACCATCAGGAAGCAGTCAGCGGCGTCGAGCGTCGGAGTGCCGCGCATCGAGAACAGCTGGAAGAGCGAATTGAACTCCATGAACTGCAGTCCGGTACTCTCGAAAATCGTTTCACGTGAAACGATCTCACATGCCTCGGCCATTTTTCCGGCCTTGCGGACGTCCCGGTAGTGGCGCGGATTCCCGACCAGTTCGCCGTCGCGGTCAAGCAACGCGAAGTCGACGCCCCACGTGTCGATTCCCAGAGAGACGGGACTGGACGAGGCGCCGGCCCGCATGCCCTTCAGCATGCCCCCGTAAAGGCCCAGGACATCCCAGTGCAAGCCCCCGGGAAGGTTGACCGCCGGGTTCTCGAACCGGTTCAACTCCTCGACCGCGAGCCGCTCGCCGTCGAAACGCGCCAGCATCACCCGGCCACTTCCGGCGCCCAGGTCAATCGCTAGGTAATGTTCGGCCGCCACCGGAACGCTCGCAACAGGCGCTGATTGTCTCGCAACGCGGGTTGCCCGGGCAACCGGACTACCCTGAAAGCATGGACCCGGGTCTCTGGATGGCCTCTCTCCACGGTGGCCATTGCGGCGAGTTCTGCGAGCACGCTCGAGGCACCTTGCGGGGAGCGCTCGACGCCGCGGTGGAGGCCGGATTCCGCATCTACGGCCTCTCCGAGCACGCTCCGCGCTACGAACAACACCACATCTACGATTCCGAACGAGCCAAAGGCTATACGCTCGAGCGCCTGCAGCTAGAGTTCGAGCGCTACGCCGAGGAGTCGCGCCGGATGCAACGCCTCTTCGAGGGCCGCCTCTCGGTCCTGCGCGGCTTCGAGGTGGAGGTGGTTCCTTCCGACCGCTACGCGGAGCTGATGCAAGGCCTGCGGTCGCGGCACGCGTTCGACTACATGGTTGGGTCGGTGCATCATGTCGCGGGCATCTCCATCGATGAGTCCCCGCGCCAGTTCGGCGCCGCAGTTGACGCTTGCGGCGGTCTGGAGCCGTTCGCCGTGCGCTACTACGAAACGGTGCGGCAAATGATCGAGGACCTCCAGCCCGAGGTGGTCGGCCATTTCGACCTGCTGAAGCTCCATGCTCCGGCTGGTACCGACCTGGCCACGCCGCGAATCCGGCGGGCCGCGGAAAAGGCTCTCGCCGCCGCCCTGGCCGGCGGCTGCATCCTGGACCTCAACACGGCCGGGTGGCGCAAGGGTCTCGGAGAACCCTACCCTGGCCCCTGGATCGTGCAAGCCGCAACCGCTGCCGGCATCCCGTTCTGCTTCGGCGACGACAGCCACGATCCCAGCGAGGTCGGCTACGGAATCGAGCGGGCCCGGCAGTACCTGCTCTCGAACGGCGTCGCGTCCGTCACCATCCTGGAATCGAGCGGCCGGACTCTCGCGCGCCGAGCGGTCCTGCTGCCGATGTAGCCCAGACGCCCATAGTACAATCGAGAATAGCCGGATCCCGTTCGATCAGGACCGCCGGCGGCACGGTCGTCAAACGGTGCCGGAGGCAGGGCGCGCCCCGAGAACGAAGGCGTCGACCGGACTCTACCTATGCTGAAGCTGTTCCGTAATCGAGGGAAAGCCCTGCGCTGGATCATGGGCGGCATTCTCTTCCTCGTGGCTGCCTCCATGGTCATCACCCTGGTGCCGAACGTGTTCGGGCCCGCCGACCCAGCCAGCGAGGTCCTCGCGGAGGTCAGCGGCCAGCCTGTCACGACCAGCGACGTGGAGGCCGCGCTGCGGCAACTCCGGGCGAACAACATACCTCCCGAGGTGCTGTCGATGAATGCAGGCAGCATCATCGAGAACCTGATCGCTGAACGGGTGCTGTTCGCCGAATCGAGCGCTCTGGGAATCATGCCCACGGAAGAGGAGCTTGCTCGCTGGCTGCAAGAGATCCTTCCGGACGCGCTGTTTCCGGGCGGCCAGTTCGTAGGCGCGAGGGCATACGAGGGCTTCATCCGACAGCAGCTCCGGCAGACTGTCACCGAGTTCGAGCGCCGAGTTCTCTACGAGCTCGCCATCGAGCTCCGACTGAGGCGGATGGTGACCGACGGCATCAGCGTCACCGACCAAGAGCTCAAGCAGCGGTTCCACGAGACGAACGACAGCGTCCAGGTCGAATGGGTGTCGGTGGATGCCGACGGGCTGCAAAGTCAGGTGTCCCCCTCCTCGGAGCAGTTGCGCGAGTACTTCGAATCCAACAAGCTGCGGTACCGCCAGGCGGAGCAACGGCCGTTGAGACTGCTGACTGTCGATCCGCAAGGGATAGCGGAGCAACACGACATTTCCGATTCCGAGATCGAACTCTACTACTCCCAGAACCAATACCGTTTCGAACAGCCGGAGAGAGTGAAGTTGCGGCACATCCTGTTCATGACAGAGGACGAGTCCGAGGAGCAGTCCGACGCTACTCTCGGGGAGGCCGAAGGCGTCCTGCAACAGCTGCGCGACGGCGCGGACTTCGCCGAAATGGCGAAGGAGCACTCCGACGATCCCGGAAATGCGGACAGGGGCGGGGACCTCGGCTGGGTCAGCCGCGGAATGATGGATCCCGCCTTCGAAGAGGCGGGCTTCGCCTTGCAGGTCGGTGCGATGACGCCAGCTCCGGTCAAGTCCCAGTTCGGCTATCACTTGATCCGGCTCGACGAGCGGCAGACCGGCAGCGTGAAGCCGCTTAGCGAGGTCCGTGAGGTGATCCGCGGCGACCTGCAGGCGGAGCGCTCCCAAAGTGACCGTTACGCTCTCGTGGAACGCGCGCTGACCGCGGCCGAGCAAGCCGACGGAGACCTCCGGGGCGCCGCCGAGCAAATCGGCGTGCCCTTCCAGGAGTTCCCGCCCTTCAGCCGCTCCGAGCTCCCCGCCACCCTGCCGAAATCGGCGAGCTTGATCCAGGCAATCTTCGACCAACCCGTGGGCGAGGTCTTCACGGCCTCTCAGGAGGAGACGGTGTACATCGGCTTCGTGACCGAGACCGTTCCTGCCCGCGACTCCACGTTTGAGGAGGTCGACTCGACCGTCAGGCAGGACTATGTCGTGACCGAGGCCGCGAACCTCGCGCGGGAGCGGGCCGGGACACTCGCGGAGAATGCCCGCGAAGCTTCAGCGGGGCTGGCGTCAGCCGCCCGCCGGATGAGCCTCGCCGTCGTCACGAGCGACTTCGTGCGACGGGACGGCGATCTTGGCGAACTCGGCCCGGTAAGCGCTTTGGGCGAGGAGGCGTTCACGAAGACGGACGGCGAAATCCAGGGCCCGGTTGCCATCGGGAGCCGCTGGGTCGTCTTTCGGACCATCGAACTGCGCCAGGCCGACGAGGCGGCGCTCGCTGCCGAAGGCGACTCGCTCCGGCAGACCCTGCTCTCCGAAAAGCGGAACCGGATGTTCGACTACTTCCGCGAGCAAAAGGTTCGCGAGTACACGGAGAACGGCCTCGTTCTGCGCTACGAGGACCGCATCCAGGCCTACCTCGGACTGTTACAGCGAGCCTCCTAGGCCGCGGTGGGCCCGAAAATCGAGAACCATGCGGATCCAGAAGCTCCTACCCGTTCATCAGGAGTTCCCGGACCGCTCCCTGCCCGACGTCTCGGCAGCCGTGCGTCAGCAGATGGACGACGCACCGTGGGCTGGGCGCGTGAGCCGCGGGAGCCGCATAGCCATCGGTGTCGGTAGCCGCGGGATCCGCAACATGGACACGATCGCCCGGGCGGTCGTGGACTTTTGGAAGTCGCGGGGGGTGGAGCCGTTTATCGTCCCGGTCATGGGCAGCCATGGGGCTGCCACAGCGCAGGGGCAAGCGGAGGTGCTGGCGCACTACGGCATCGACCAGGCCTCCATGGGAGTGCCCGTGGAAAGCTCGCTGGAGGTCGTGCAGATTGGCACGACTCCGGAAGGAATCGCCGTGTCGATGGACCGCCGGGCCTTCGAGAGCGACGGCGTTATGCTGTGCGGCCGGGTGAAATGGCACACGGACTTCGAAGGTGCCCTCGAGAGCGGTATCCACAAGATGATGGCCATCGGCCTCGGGAAGTGGGAAGGTGCCAAGCGGTACCACAGCTGGGCACTCCGGATCGGCATGGAGCGTGTCATTCGGAGCGTCGGTGCCACGATGCTCGGGACCGGAAAGATGCTCGGCGGCTTGGCGATCCTCGAAGACGCCCACCACAACACCGCTGGCGTCCGCGCCCTCGGAGCGGACGGCATGGCGGAGCAGGAGGAAGAGCTGCTGCGCCTCGTCAAGTCCTGGAAGCCGAATATCCCGGTGCAGGAGGTCGATCTCCTTGTCCTCGATGAAATCGGAAAGAACATCAGCGGTGCCGGCATGGACACCAAGGTGGTGAACCGCGGCGGCGACAACGGGCCGAATGGCTGGAACGGGGTGCCAACAGTGCATCGCATCTTCATCCGCGACTTGTCAGGAAACACATATGGCAACGCGATCGGAATGGGCATGGCGGATATCGTCCACGACAGGCTCGTCGAGCAAGTCGACTTTCAGGCAACCTGGGTCAACGCGCTCACCGCCTCCGCCACGTCCCCGGGTTTCACGCCGCTGCACTACGCAACCGATCGGGAATGCGTCGAACGCGTCCTGCCGACTTGCGGAAAGCTCGATACGGGCGACTGCACGCTGGTGTGGATCCGCAACACGCTCGAGCTCGGGCACCTCCTCGTCAGCGAGAACCTGCTCCCCGAACTCAAGGCCAACCCTTCGATTCGCGTGCTGGGTCCCGCCGTCGAACTGCCGTTCGATTCCTCGGGAAATCTAGTCAGCGCTTTCGGGCTCGCCGCGTGACTGACGGCCTTCGCGTTATCCGCCGGCACGAGCGCGCTCGGTGGCGGCGGACCTAGCCAGCCCGGCAATGAATCTCGTTCAAGTTGCGATCCTGGCGCTGGTCCAAGCGCTCACCGAGTTCCTGCCCATCAGCAGCTCTGCCCATCTCGTGTTGGTCCGCTGGTTGCTGGACTGGGAGGACCCGGGGCTGTTTTTCGATGTCGCGCTGCATTTCGGAACCCTGCTGGCGCTGACTGCCTATTTCGCAGGGGCCTGGGTGCGCATCCTGGGCTCAGCGGTCGGACTGAGAATGCGGCAGCCTACCCCGAACCATCCAGATCGGGACCTGGACGGGAACCCGCGCCTGCTCTGGTTTCTGGCCGCGGCCACAGTTCCGGCCGCCTGCGCGGGCATGGCGTTCCAAGACACCATCGAAGCCCACTTGCGCAGTCCCGCCGTGATCGCAACAATGCTCATCGGCGTGGGTTGCGTCATCTGGTGGGCAGATCGAAACGCCCGCCAGGACAAGGGCGTGGGTGATCTCTCCTTGGGCAGCTGCCTGCTGATCGGCTGCGCCCAGGCGCTCGCCCTGGTTCCCGGCACTTCCAGGGCCGGCGCTACCATCGCGGTCGCGTTGCTGCTCGGCCTCGAGCGCCAGGCTGCGGCCCGCTTCTCGTTCTTGCTGGCGATGCCAATCGTGGCCGGTGCGGCGCTCAAGACCGGCTTGGACACCCTCGGAGGGGCTTCCGGACAGGCGGTCGAGTACCTGCCACTGGGCCTGGGCGTCCTTGTCAGCGCTGTGGCGGGATACGGCGTCATCACCCTCTTCCTGCGCTATCTGCAGCACGCTACCATGGCACCCTTCGTGTACTACCGCTGGGCGTTTGGGATACTTGTTCTATTGCTTGCCGGCACAGACGGGGAATTGGCTTTGCTGGCTGAATTCATCCAGGGCGAATGAAGGTCAGACTCCTCCTTGACAACCCACGGCTGAACGAGATCAAGGGCATTCTCCTGCTTCTTCTCGCTGTCGGGCTTCTCCTCAGCTTGTTTACCTACTCGCCGGGCGACCCGTCCCTGAACGTGGCTGCGGACGCCGATCAGGCGGCGAACTGGATGGGGTTTCCCGGGGCCTTCGCCGCGGACTTGGTCCTGCAATCGTTCGGCCTGGCTGGATTCGTGTTGCCCGCATGGCTGCTGGTGGCCGGCTGGAGCAAGGTCCGGCACCACGCGAAGGTTCCCATGGGCCAAGCCACCGTGGGGAGCGCCCTCCTGATGCTGGTACTGTGCTGCACCCTGCAACTGATCGACGGGGATGTCAGGGATCTGCTCCCGGCGCGCTGGAATTCAACGGTCTGGGCTGGCGGAACCGCCGGAAAGGTGCTTCTCGACAAGCTGATTTCTGTGCTGAACTTCGGCGGAACGATTCTGCTGATGGTGGCGAGCACGGCTGTCAGCCTGTACCTGTTGACCCCATGGCAGCTAAGCGACATCGTTCGTCGGCGGAAGGGCGAAGAGTCAAGCGACGAGGTTCCTGCAACCGAAGCCGCCGCGGAATCGGAGCCGGACTCCCCAGAGGGCACGAACGCGTCCGCACCGGACCCGCCGTCGATCCCGGTGATCACCCCTCCGCCTCCGCCTCCACCTCCAGCCCTCCAGGATCCGCCCTGGGCGGAACCGGGGGAGACGGACCCCGGGCTCGATCCGCTCCCGTCCCCGCCAATCGTGCCCTACGAGGACGAATCGGCGGGCGCCGTGCTGGGCGGGCTGGCCGAAGGCGAAACAGAGCAGCTGGCTCCGTCGGAGGTCAGCGGCTTTCGCAAGCGCGCGCGGAGGCAGCAGTACAAGCTGCCGGAGACATCGCTGCTCAACGCCCCGTTCGGGAGGGAGTCCTACGACGAAGCCCAGTTGCAGGAACGGTCGCGTCAGATTATCGAGAAGCTCGAGGAATTCGGCGTCCACGGCACCATCAACCAGATCAACCCCGGACCCGTGGTGACAACGTTCGAGTTCAAGCCCGACAGGGGCGTGAAGGTCAGCCGGATTACCAATCTTTCCGAGGACCTGTGCCTGGCCCTGGAGTGCGAGTCGATCCTCGTCGAGCGCATCCCCGGCAAGCCGACCGTGGGCATCGAAGTGCCGAATGTCAATCGGGAGGTCATCTCCCTGCGGGAAGTGGTCGACTCGGCGATTTTCCGCCAGTCCAAGTCCATTCTCACCTTCGCCCTCGGCAAGGACATCAATGGCAAGATCCATTGCGCGGACCTTGCCGGGATGCCGCACCTGCTTGTCGCCGGACAGACTGGATCCGGCAAGAGCGTGATGGTGAACTGTGTGATCATGTCCATCCTCCTGCGGGCCACGCCGGAAGATGTCCGCTTCATCCTCGTCGACCCGAAGACCGTCGAACTCGCCCTCTATCGGGATGTCCCGCATCTCCTCACTCCTGTCATTACCGACATGAAGAAGGCCACGAACGCACTGAAGAACGCAACCCGCGAGATGGACAGGCGGCTGCAACTGCTGGCGCTGCACGGAGTGCGGAACATCGGGCAGTTCAACGAAAAGGTCGAGCAGCTCAAGAACTCGTCAAGCGCGGCGGGCAGGGACGGCGATCTGGAAAAGCTGCCCTACATTGTCGTGATCGTTGACGAGCTTGCCGACCTGATGATGCTCGCGGGGCGCCAGGTCGAGGAGTCCATCCAGCGCTTGGCGCAGATGGCCCGGGCGGTGGGCATTCATTTGCTCCTCGCGACGCAACGGCCCAGCGTTGACGTGATCACGGGCCTGATCAAGGCCAATATCCCCGCCCGCCTGTCATTCCTGCTCGCTACGCGTGTGGATTCCCGGACGATCCTCGACTCCATGGGAGCCGAGTCCCTTCTCGGCAAGGGCGACATGCTCTTCCTACCGCCAGGCGCCCCCCGCATGAGGCGATTGCACGGCCCGCTCGTCTCCGAGGACGAGATCGAGGCGATCATGTCGCACTGGAAGGAGCAGGCAAGTCCCGAGTACGAAAACGACTACCTCGAATCGCCGGAAGGCGAGTCGGAGGAGTCCGACGGCGTTGACGAGGGTGCCTTCGACGATCCGATGTACAGGGATGCCGTCCAGCTTGTGCTGGAGATGGGCAAAGCCTCGACGTCGACCCTGCAGCGAAGACTGAGGCTCGGATACGGCAGGGCTGCGCGGATTCTGGACGCCATGGAGAAGGACGGCATCATCGGGCCGCCCGACGGCAGCCGTCCCCGCGAGGTGCTGAAACGGCCGGATTGGCTCGACGAGGTCGCTAGCGGCTGATGCCCGGTGACGCCGCGAACGCGGCTCGCACGCTGTAGATCGCGTGAGCGGCGGTCTCGGCCATGTGCTTCGCGAAAGGCCCCCGGTAGCGGAACCGCCAGGAATCACCGGCGCTTAGCTCCAGCACCAGTTCCGAGACCGCGTGGCGGTCGACTTGCTTTTCTCTCACGGGCGGTTGCTTCGCTTCGGAAACATACACGGGCCGGTAGGGGACTCCGTCGACTAGGATCGCCGCGATTGCATCGACCCGGACTGCCGCATCGACGTCACTGCCGCTCGCTCGCGGCACTACCATCAAGTGCACATCTCGCAGCAGCAGGTACGCGGCCGCAGGCGGACCAGTCTTCTCCGCCTTCCGCCATTCGCCACCATTCAGCAGGTATTCGGCTCGGTGAATCCGCTGGATCCGCCGCTCCCTGTCGGGATCGCGAGTCCGGCGCAGC